>Ga0182024_10023627_pt1 | contig 10987 bp, 8 predicted proteins | sample P32metaG_FD_120480 | JGI IMG/M metagenome (GOLD analysis project Ga0182024, IMG submission 120480) | Permafrost microbial communities from Stordalen Mire, Sweden - P3-2 metaG (Illumina Assembly) | ecosystem: Environmental > Terrestrial > Soil > Wetlands > Permafrost | place: Sweden: Stordalen... | reverse complement strand
GCGAAGGAGGCGGCTTCAGCCGCTCCATCAAGATAGATTCTACGGCAGCCGCGGTACTTGAATTCGTTCTTACCCTTGGGCCCGCCGAGGTAAATCTCATGACCGGCCGCGGCGAGATAGGCCGCTTGCTGGTTGACGACAACGCCGACGCCATGACCGATCTCGTGCGTCGAGCTCAAAATGAGAATCTTCAGCTTGGCCGGGTTCCTTGCGGCAATGCGCCATGGCTTGGACCGCCGCGGCGGGAACGCCAATTCGTTAGGCTGCTGCAAGCATAGGTTTGGACTGTAATACGGGTCATCCTTGAATAAACGATCATGATGCCGGCGTGCATAGCGCGCCTCACGACGGAACAAGGCCGCCTTTTCCGGGGTGTCATCAAAACCGCGCGACCTCGATTCGAAGTGAATCAACAGCGGCTCCTTGATGACGATGTTGCGGTAGCCCTGGCCCAGGGCAGCCAGGCACAGCAGCGTGTCGTTGAAGGCCACGCCGGCCGTTACGTCCAAGCCGCCCAATTGCTCGAAAAGCTCGCGCCGAATGGCAAGGCACGCGCCCGTTACTGCAGAGACTTCGCGGGTGTAATCGAAACGGAGCTTCGGATCGGATTCGTCCAGGCCGACCGCGTCATGGCCGGCAACACCCTGAACTCCCAATATGACGCCGTCATGCTGAATGGTCCCGTCCGGATACAGCAATTTGCAGCCGACAATACCGACGTCGCTCTGCATCGCGTAAGTCGCGATGCGCCGCAGCCACAGCCGATCATTGACGATCGTGTCATTGTTCACGAGTAGCAGAACCTCGCCCGCGGCCGCCGCCGCGCCCAAGTTGTTCAAGCGCGAAAAGTTGAATATGCCATCGTCGCGAATGACCTTGGCGCGACGCTCGACCAGCGCCAAATAGCGGATCGTTTCGGGATCCTGCGAGCCATTGTCGACGACGACGATGTCCAGCTTTTCTCTCGGATAATCGGTCTTTGTGCCGATGCTCTCCAGACACGGCCGTAAAAGGTCGACCCGGTCTCTGGTGCAGATGATGATGGTAAATGTCGGCAACGGCCCTTTCGGCGGGTCCGGCCGGATCAGCAGCCCAGGCATCGATCGCGGCGCCAGAACGTCGTGGAACAGAACGACGGGAATGTGCCGAACGGCTCGGGCGTCGAGCCCCTCCAGGGTAAGTTCCACGAGGCGGACGACCGTGACTATTCCTTGAAGCAGATCGTCGACGAGCGATGTTACGGTTCGGCTCATGCCGCGGACCAGAAGGCAGGCGCCGAGATAGTTGATATGCCGCAACAGCTCCGGCGAGTAGCTAGGCTTGAAAACCGGGGCGTGGCCCAGATCGCGGTCCGCCATCGCGTCTTCGTCCGAATAGACGAGCCGCAGGTCGGGATCGAGCGCCGCACGGGCGAGAAGGTATAAAGCATGTTCCCGCATCATGGCGCCGCCGGAGACAAAAACAAAACAATTGGAGTCCGACGCCGGCAGAGCGGCATCTTGCGCATTGTCCTTCGATACCGAATAAAGGCGCGAATCCGCGGAAATCGCTTGTTGCACCTCTTCGGCCGCGGCTTTGTCGCAGTCTTCCCCAAAGATCAGCACCGCCTTCCATTGCTTGAATATTTGGTTTGACAATGCCTGTATCGTATCGACGGCGAACCGCCCGGACTCACCATCGAACAGCACAATAACGGTGACATCAGGCAGTTTGCTTGCGGCGATGTCTTCGGCGATATTCGTTCGATCTTTTTCGTCCAGGACGTCATACTTGCCGCGCCATCTTTCATATCTGTTCAGAACCAGATCGAATCCTTTTTTTTGCCCGATTTCGAGATAGTGCTTGAGCGGTTCCAAACCGCTGGCCCGAACCTCGGGATAATCCTCTACGTACCAGCGCGCGTTGAACCGGGGACCTGGGTTGCGCAATTCGGCGCTGCCGAAACGCACGAAATGATCCAGCGCATGGAACTCCGACGATGCGACATCCTTGTAGGTCTCAAGGTACCAATCATAATCGAAAAAACCGGATTCGCTGACTTGCTCGCGCCAGGCGAGAAGCCGCGCAGATTGCGCGGAAATCGGCCGGCGTCCGTCACGCCGTCCTCGTCTTAAGAAGTGCACCAAGGGATTTTGACCGCTGTCGCGCGCATCGCGATACGTTTCCAAATACCAACGCGTGTCGAAGTTGGGAGCCGGATTGCGAAGTTCGCTCGCACCGTGCTTTAGATAATGCAGGACTGGATCCCTTCCCACGGCAGCGACATCGCGGTAGGTCTTCAGATACCAGTCGGCGTCAAAGAACGAGGAGGAAGAAATTTCTCTGTACGCCCTCGGACTGATGCCCGCTCTTATCAGTGCCAGCCAGCCGGTTCGGGGCATGGGCTGAGGACTGACGCTTGCGACGGTGTTCATATGCCTATCCATGCGTCGGGTTGCGGCCACAATCTTCAAGGGCAGACGGAAGCAGCGACAATCGCAAGGCGTCATCATGGAGCGAATGCGCGGCCCTCGTCGTCCTTCACTGCGCTCGGCAAACCTCCCAAGCTTGAAATGCCGCGGCTAACGGCCGGCACCATGGAATACGATTGGTAGCGAGCCGAGCAACATTCATCAAGTCAACGGCAGAAGTCGCGACGAATGTCGGCTTGCAATCGGGGTTGGACGACGCCTTCATCGCACGCTCACTTCGTGGTGGGTGACAGAGGGACCGCAGGCTTCCTGGCCGCAAGAGTAACCAATGCGTAGGAAGGGAATTCGTTGTTCCACGCGTTCAGCCCGGAACTTGGCAGCAGCTCGGGAGGTAGGATGATTTGGGTTCGATGCGCGTATTCGACGGCAAGAATCTCCAAACCGGCATCGGAGAACACCAGCGCCAATGCATCGGTCGAGAAGCGGAAAAAATCTTTGGGATAACCGTGCAATGGAAAGGTCTGGTGCGTTGAAATATAGCACACCCCTGCGGGGGCCAGGATTCTGGCGATCTCCGTCGCGGCGATCCAGGGGCGCTCGAGATGTTCGAATACCGCATTGGCGATGCACGCGTCATAGCGGTTCGTCCATTCGAGCGGCAGGGAATGCAGATTGGCGACAACGTCGACGTCGGCGCCGGGCTTGATATCGACCATGGTGTAGTCCGATCGATCGAGACGCGGAAATAGCGCCATTGAATGGGTCGATCTTCCAGGAACGGCTTGCGCTGTCCCGAATTCGATCACCCGTCGTATCTCTCTGTCTTGAATAGAGCGTTGAAAACAAGCGGCCGGATCGGCGCGGGACGACGCCTGTGTATCGGGTGAAAATGATTCTCCGTGGCACAGCGCGGAATCGCGGCGGCGATGCGGCAGCCCCAGCAAGCCCTGCAACCAATCGAACGCCATGAATGCGCGGTGTCCCGTTTACTCGTCCACAACGGGCTGGCTGTACATGCCGTTGCGATGCAGGCGCGAGTGATTGCCCGACAGGTCGTGATAGGTCACCGCGCCCTCGGCAAAATAATGACACACCATCGCCTTGCGCGACAGCGCGATATTCTTGCGAGCCGCGCCGCCGTGGATGAGATTGGCGTGCCAGAACAACACGTCGCCGGCCTTGCCGAGGAAATATTCCGGCTGCAGCCGCGCCGCCGCCAGGTGGCGTTCCACTGCGGGCTCGTATTTCTCGCTATAGGCTGCCGCGCCCCTTTGCTTGTATTCAAGCGGCGCTATCGATAATTCGCCAGATAACAGCGGCGGAACCAGGCGGTGACTGCGTGGATAATATTCGAGCGGGCCGCTATCTTCATGGACGTCCTCGAACGCGATCCAATTCGCGACCAAGTACCCGAGCGGGTAGGTCGTCATGTGAATGGTGTCGGAATGCGGACGCTGAGAACTTCCCTTATGCCCCATGATGGTCTGAAACGGCAGCGTGCGGCGGCCGAGCAGAAGGTCGGTCACCGCCAGAATCTTCGGATGATGCTGCAACGCGCGAATCTCCGGCACCTTGCGATGCGGGTCGAGATTGCGGCCGGGGAACGGATCGTCAGGTCCGATGGGCTCGGGATGGACCACGACGCGGCCGTCGGCGATGGCCCCCTCATAAGCGTTCCAGGCCTTATCCAGCTCATCGCGCCCGATCAAGCCGGGAGCGATGAGGTAGCCGTCGAAAATCCATTTCGCGCACATTTCGGCTTGCTGCGCGTCGATAATCCCGTCTTTCCGTCGGCGCTCGACTTCGATCAGGGCATCCGGCTGATCGAGCCAGCAGGCCGGTCCGCTATCGGGTAAGGCATCCTTGCGGAGTTCCCCGATTTCGTCGAAATCCACCGGGATGTCGGCAAAATAAAACTTTCGGAACTGTTTGGCGGCGATCGGGGCGCGCAGAGCGCGGGGCAGCTTAATGCTCATGGCGCATCCGGCCCCGTGCGCCGCGCGAAAATGGATATGGCCGGCCCATTCGGGTGGTCCGGCTGGTCTTGCGCGGTTCGGATGTCGTCGAAGCCGCAGCCGCGCAGCACGGCGACGATCGCATCCTTTTCCATCCAATAGTGAAGATCCTCAGGCCCGCCGCAGAACATCACATTCTGGTCGGCGCCGTAGTAGCGGCGCCCATGCAGGTCGATCGTGCGTTCGCCGCAACGAACGCTACGCGTCTGGTCGACGAAGGCGAGCCCGCGAGGATCGTTTGCCGGCATTGCCGTAATATCGAAATAGTGCGTCCATAGGCAGACGGCGTCGGCGCGGCGCGCCATCAGATCGAGAAGGTGGAGCGGATCGTTCATGTGGTAGAGCACGCCGCAGGCAACAATCAGGTCGTACTTGAGGTCATCGCGCTCAAGCCACGGCATGAAGTTGCCGAGATGGAATTTGGCGCGGTGCAGGTCCAGCACCTGCTTGGTCACCAGACAGCGCAGATAGGCGGCGACATTAGCCTCGACCGCATCGAGGACAGCCGGATCACCCCGCTCCAACATCGCGGTATGAAAGCCCTCCAGCGGTCCAAGCTCAAGCACCCGTTTGCCGGCAAGGCTGCCGAACTGCGCCATGCACCATTGAATGCGCGCGTCGTCGTAGAGGGCCGCTTGCCCGGCCTTGATCGCGAATTGTTCCGGAAAAGCGTGATTCCAGCCGGTGGTGAGGTCCACGGCATTCTGATGCGACGGCGGGCGCGTTTCGACATCGGCCGCCTCCGCCACGTCGGCAACCGGCGCGCGTCTTGCGTCCCCAAACAGTCGGCGGACGATGGAATTCACGGGCTGTCCGTTCCATGACAGTCAAGATTGATGAGAACCCTTATCCCCGCAATCAGGGGGAAATTCAACTTGCGGAAAGCCGCGTCGGCCGGCGCGTTGCCGTAACCGATGGAACGCTCCCAGACCATCGCGCCATCGCGGTTATGACCCTTCCTCGGGACGAGCGTAATCGATAAACTGAGCGCTGATTTTTTTCCTAAAGTGGCCATCGAGCCGCGGAATTAGCCGAAGATGGCTCTGGAATGGCTGAAGACCAAAATCTGGCCTGGCGGTTCGCGCGCCTCCCGGGCCTTCGATCGCTATGTGTCGTCCCCGCCAAGCTTGCAGAATGCGATCGATGCAATCAGCGGGTGGAAAACATCGTTCCCATCGCAGTACCGTCTCAACGCCGGATCCATAGAAACCTACAACGATCCGCGGATTCGATGGGCGATCAACACGTTCGGATCGCTCGAGGGTTGCCGTGTGCTCGAGCTTGAGCCCCTCGATGGTGGCCACAGCAGCATGCTTGAGGCGGCAGGCGCGCAGGTCGACGCGGTCGAACCAAACCGCCTGGCCTTCCTTCGCTGTCTGATCACGAAGGAAGTCTTGGGATTGACGCGGTCGACATTCTGGCTCGGCGACGTCATGGGAGCCATGGAAAATTGGCAGCAGCGGTACGACCTCATTGTTGCGTCCCGGGCCTTGGGTCACCTCCGGGATCCGCTGCGCTTCATCGAGCTTGCAGCGGAGCGGACGGATGCCATCTATTTTTGGACGCGCCCCGTTACGGAGACCTCCATGCCGCCCTTGAGCCCGCAGCCTGGTGCCGGACCGCCGGACGCCCAGACTCATCGGTTGGATGGCATTGACGTGCGGCTCTATCGAAACGCGCGCCGGGCCAACGAACGGGCGACGACCGAGGACGACGAACGCCTGTGGCTTAACCGCGACGATCTGCTCAAAGCGCTTAGCGCGCTCGGTTTTTCCGATATCCGGCAATGCGGCGAGCAACCGAACGATCCCGGCTGGCCGGCGTTGTCCATCCTTGCGCGACGATGAATCACGACCTCCCGAAGGGGCCGAGGCGACGAGGTCGCGAATAGGGCATGCTCTTCAACATTGAACGCGATGAAGGCAACCGCATCGTTGGCTATGTGGTTCCCGACACCTTCTCGGGTACCGCCGCGATTCGCATCACCGACGGACAGCGCGACCTCCTGGTCCTGCAGTGCCTGGAAGAGCGCGCGGCGCTTGTTGCCGCTGGTCGGCACGCCACCGGACAATGCGGCTTCACAATCGACGAGACGCTCGTTGCCGACCTGTCCCGGCAAGAAGGTCTCGAAATATATGACAATGAAACCAATATTCTGATTTATCGCCGGCGGCCGCCAACCGAGGTGATCCAGAAGCGGGTTTTCCGGCTCGAAACCCATCTCATCCCGCTGTGGCGTCTTGATGATCGGATCGAGCGGCATTTCCAATACTTCCACAAAGGAATCGAGCGCCATGGCCGCGAGACCGCGACCCAGGTGTTCGTTCTGAGCAATTCAAGTTCGCTGTATCTGAGCGGCCGTTTGGTCTTCAAGGCATTCGAAAGTTACATCGACGAGAAATTCTGCTGCATCGCGGTGTTGCGCGATCCCTACATGGAATTGGCGGAACGGTTGCTGGCGCTGAAACTGGTCCGCAAATTGGCGAACCAACTGCCATTGCTCGGGGCGCGAGACATGATCAGCTATGGTCCGGCAATTGAATTCGCCGAAACCATCGAACAAGACGAAAAGCAGCTGCGGCGGGCATTTGCCACGATGCCGAAGGCGGCCATTGCCAATCTGGCCAATCCCTTGACCCGTCTGCTGGCGGCGCGCACCCCTGAGGAAGTGCCGACCAAGGGCGCCATCGCGACCGCGCTAGGGACGCTGTCGGGCTTTTCCGTTGTCGGATTGCGGGAACGCCAGGACTTGTTCCTGGCGCAGATCGCCGACCTGTTCGGAACCAGCGCCGAAACCCTGCCGGCCATGCCCGACTTCAGCCGGACTGCCGAATTATGCCGGGTATTGCGAAACGTGCCCGAGGTGGAAGTCTTGATCGAGCAGGATCTCGAAATCTATTCGCACCTGAAATCGGCGATCGAGCAGGCCTTGTCCGATTAGCGGAACCTTGCACGGCCGGCCATAAAGCGTAATTGAATAGCCGTGACAGCACCTTAGCGGGGAATCGCCCGCTCTCGGGTGCCGGCGCAAGGGCAGGGCAGTAAAGCCGCAGGGGCGGAAATTTCTCGATTCGGCACCGCCTTGCGGTAGGTGTTGCGGCGGGAAAAGGGTACAAGGAAGGCCCTAGTTTGGGCGGAAAAGGCTCGTTGATTCGAACCGTGGGATCAAGAATCGAATGAGCGAGGACACACGCGCCGGACCGGCGCGGGTCACAGTCAAGACCAAGGCCGACAAGGCGGCGCCGGCGGTGGACCATGGCGTGCGCCTCGCGCCCAATATCGTGTCCGCCCCGCGACGGCCCCGCCTGATACAGCCGGCGCTGCAGCGCGCCCCGCTGGCCAAGCATATCGACGAAGCCAAGACCTTTCTCCGCAAGCTCATCGACGAAGCCGGCAGCGTCAGCACCAAGCTGCCGCGTGGTCTGGCGATGCTGCGGGTTTCGCCGCTGCTGGCGAGCTTCGTCGGCCTCGTCCTCGTGCCGTCGTTCGCGGCGATGATCTATTTCGCCTTTATTGCATCGGATCAGCTTGCCGCCGAGGCGCGATTCGCCGTTCGCCAGGTCGACATCGACACCGAAGCCTCGCATGAGTCCGGTTCTGCCAACGACTCCGGCAATTCGAGCGTCAATTTCTCGTTCACCGCCACCGGCCAGAACGCCTATATCGTCACCAGCTACATCCAAAGCCGCGCCATCGTTGACGATCTCAACAAGAAACTGAACCTGCGCGACATATTCCGGCGGCCCGAGGCCGATTTGTGGGCGCGGCTCAAGCGCAACGCCTCGATCGACGAGCTCACCGATTATTGGAAGTCGATGGTCACCACCTATATCGATGGGCCATCCGGCATCGTCACGCTCGACGTGCGGGCGTTTCGCGCCGACGATGCCGTCGCCGTCGCCAATGCGGTGCTGGAGCTCAGCGAATCCCTGGTCAACCGCATTTCCGACCGCGCCCGCCGCGACGCCATGGCTATGTCGGAAGAGGAGGTGCGCCGGGCCTACGAGATGACGCAGTCGGCGCTCGCCGACCTGCGGGCCTTTCGCGACAATGCCGGCATCATCGATCCGGTCCAATCGGGCACCGAGATCGGCAAGCTGCTCATCCCGCTGTTGACCGAGAAGATCCGGCTGGAGAGCGAATTGTTCGTGGCAAGCCGCAATCTCGACGACAGCGCGCCGACCATCAAGGCACTCAAGAGCCGGCTCGACAGCGCCGAGCAGCAGATCACCACCTTGCGCGCCAAGCTCACCAGTACCGACGGCAACGGCAAGTCGCTGGCATCCTCGCTCGCCAAGTTCGAGGCGCTCGATCTGCAGCGCCAGTTCGCCGAGAAGCTTTACGGCTTGGCGCAGGCCGATCTCGACCGGGCCCGGCAGCGCGCCGACCGGCAAAGCGTTTACCTCACGGTGTTCGTGCCGCCCTCGATGCCCGAGGAGGCCCGCTATCCGCGACGGATCGCGTTCACGATTCTGATCTTTATCGGCCTCGCCATCGTCTGGGCGATCGGCGTCATGACGCTGGCGTCGGTCGAGGATCACCGGCTGTAAGGCGCCGCGCCCCGCGTCGGCCGTCGTCGCGCCGTCATCGCCTCCGGTGGCTTTAGGCCATGTGGTTGCGCACGAAGGCCATGGCGGCGACGGCCGAAACCCACGCGATCAGCGAGGCCAGGAACGTCATCCCGATCGACAGCCAGCGCTTCGGATATTCGGACTCCTCCGGCAAGGCCGGAGCGACGATCTGGTGCAGATAGAGCATCTTGCGTTCGCCCAGCATGCGCGCCGCTTCGACCGCCGCCACCGTCAAGGCATAGCGCTTTTCCGCGATGCGCTCTTCGAGGTCGAACTGGGCGTATTTCGTCATCTTTCCCGACAAGGCCTTGTCGGCCGTGGCCGAGGCTTCCTTCTCGTCCTGCGTCGTGATCTGCGCCTGCAGCTGCTCGAGTTGGGCCTTCATCGCCGTGATGCGCGATTTGAGAACCTGCATCTGCGGGGCATCCGCCGTCACGTAGCGGATCTCGGTGTCATATTCCTGTTGCGCCGTGAGCAGATCGCCCTGCAACTGGCGGCCCAGGTCCGACATCGCCTGGCTGGTCTGGCCGACGTCGATCAGGCCCTCGGCGTTGCGCTCGAACTCCATCTGCATGCGGGCCCGGCCCAGGTCTTGCGCCGCCCGCTGCATGTCGCGCTCGGAGGCCAGCACCGTATCGTTGCGCATGCGATCGTTGAGATCGTTGATCAGCTTCTCCGACAGCGCGACGACCCGGTCGGCAATCCGCTTGGCCTCCTCCGGGCTGAACGCACGTATGGTCAGCGTCACGATACCGGAGGGAAACGCGATCGACGTTCCGCTCATCTTCTCCCAGTAGTCGGTGAACTTTTCGATCGGCTTGTTTTTGCGAAAGCGCGCCCACCAGTCGATGTCCGACGAGCCGTAGATGTCGCGCAGGCCGAGGCTGCGCTCGAGTTCCTCCACCATCGGCCGGCTGTGGATGTAATTGGTCACCACCTGGGTGTCCTGCACGATCAGGATCGGCGGCACACCGGTGACCGAGCCGACGCCGTCCATCTTCGGGATGACGCCGCTCGACACGGTGAATTTGGCCTCGGAGACGTACTGGTTGGAGGCCAGGAGGCCGAAATACGCCAGTGTCACGACGTTGGGAATGGCGACCACCAGGACGAACAGCGCCATCGTCATAATGCGGAGGAGCGCGGCGCCGCGCCGGGCCTTGAAGCTGTCGCCGCGGTAGGCGCCCCGTGCCCGGGTCGAGAACCGGGCGCGCCGGGCCGCGTCGGTCAACGCCCGCGAGATCGCCTGGGCGCGCTCCATGGCCCCTTGCGGCGACGACAGGGCCGTGGGCTCGCCGGTATCGGTCATCGGCACAAGCGGTTGTAGGTTTCGATCGCCTTGTCGGCGGTATCGAACATGATGAGCTGCCCGTCAACCAGAACGCCGCCGCAGTCGCAATAGTCCTTGATCGTCCCCATCGAATGCGACACCACGATGAGGCCGGCACTCTTGCGGCGCGCCGCGAACGCCTCCTGACACCGCGCCTGGAACCGGGCGTCGCCGGTCGAGGTGATCTCGTCGATCAGGTAGACGTCGAACTCGATGGCCATCGACAGGCCGAAAGCCAGCCGGCCCATCATGCCGGACGAATAAGTCTTTATCGGGATGTCGATATACTCGCCGAGCTCCGAGAAGTCCTCGACGAAATTGATGACCTTGCGGATGTCGGCGCCATAGGCCCTGGCCACGAAAGTGACATTCTCGCGACCGCTCATCATGTGGTGGAACCCATAGGTAAACCCGAGTGGCCACGACACCCGCACGCTGCGGCGTACTTTGCCGGAATTGGGCAATTCGGTGCCGGCAATCAGCCGCAGGGTCGTCGATTTGCCGGCGCCGTTGACGCCGAGAAGACCGTAGGACCGGGTCGAGTCGAACACCATGGAGACATGATCGAGCACGATCTTGGTGTGCCCCTCGGTCCGGTAGAATTTGAAGACATTATTGAGCTGGATCATGCTTGAGCTGGATCATGTCGTCAGCGCGCCG
>Ga0182024_10023626_pt1 | contig 10987 bp, 5 predicted proteins | sample P32metaG_FD_120480 | JGI IMG/M metagenome (GOLD analysis project Ga0182024, IMG submission 120480) | Permafrost microbial communities from Stordalen Mire, Sweden - P3-2 metaG (Illumina Assembly) | ecosystem: Environmental > Terrestrial > Soil > Wetlands > Permafrost | place: Sweden: Stordalen... | reverse complement strand
GATGCGTGGGGCGTCCGGTGCGGCCACGCCGGCGATCGCGTGGACGCGCAACGGAACGCCGCCGCGCGCGATGGTGGCGTACGCGCCGGCGAGATCTTGCAGGCTGACTTCGCCGTCGCCGAGCGCGAGGCCGAGCCCGTAGTGGTCGGCATCGTGCGCCAGATGCGCGAAGCCGAGCGCCCGCAAACGCGCGAGAAAGGTCGCCACGCCGACGTCGCCGAGGACGCGCACGGCCGGCACGTTGAGGGAATCGGCGAGTGCGATCCGCGCGCGTACCGGGCCGGCGAACCGCTCGCTGTAGTCGCTCGGCGCATACGACCGCAGTCCCGGGATCGCGTACGTCACCGGGACGTCGGCGAGGATCGTCGTCGGCCGGATCGTGCGCCGTTCGAAGGCGAGCTCGTAGAGGAACGGCTTGAGCGTCGAGCCCGGCTGGCGCAGCGCGACGACGCCGTCGTTCTTCCCGGCGCCGGCGCGCGCGAAGTAGTCGGCCGATCCGGCGTAGGCGAGGATCGCGCCGTCGCGATTGTCGATCACGATCGCGGCCGCGTCGCGCACGCCGCGATCGGCGAGCGCCGCGACGACGTGGGCGGTCTCGTTCTCGACGAACGCCTGCAGATCGCGGTCGAGCGTCGTACGGATTCGCGTCGCGTCCGGCGCGGCGCTGCCGGCGAGCCGCAGCAGCAGGTGCGGCGCCGCGAGGATCCCCGCGCTGCGCGGGAGGATCGTGACCCGTTCGCGCGCGGCGCGCGCGGCGTCGCCGGCGTTCGCGACGCCGTTGGCGACCATGCGCGCGAGGACGGCGCGGCGCCGCCCTTCGAGCACGTCGCGATGGGCGTACGGATCGAGCCGCACCGGGTCGTTCAAGATCGCCGCCAGCAGCGCCGCCTGGGCCATATCGAGCTCGGCCGCCGGGACGCCGAGATACGTGCGCGCCCCCGCCTCGACGCCGACGAGGTCGCCGCCCATCGGCAAACGGTTCACATACGCCTCGAGGATCGCCGCTTTGCTCGTCCCCGCTTCGATCCGCCGCGCGAGGACGATCTCGGCGAGCTTCCCCGCGGGTGTGCGCGGGATCTCATATCTGAGCCGCGCGAGTTGCATCGTGATCGTCGAAGCGCCGGTCACGACCCGGCGCGTCGCGATCAGCTGGATGCAGGCGCGGGCCAGCGCATACCCGTCGACGCCGTCGTGGCGCGCAAAGCGTTCGTCTTCGGTCGCCACGACGGCGTCGACGAAGCGCGGCGAGACGCGGTCGAGCGGGACGCGCACGGCGTGTTCGGTATCGCGCGCGAGGACCACGCCGAGCGGCAAACCGGCACGATCCTCGAAGGCGAGCGCGTTGGCGCCGCCTGCGAACGCGGCTGGGCCGATCGGCGCGCAGAGGACGCCGAGCGCCAATGTCGCAACCGCGGTCGCCGTCCAGCCGGAGCGCGTATAGGGAGACAGGGAGCACCTCCGTTCGCACGAACGTCCGTCGCGACGTGCCGCTGCGACGTGCGCTTGCCTTCGCCGCAACCCTCGTCGCTCTTCTCGCGGCGGGCTGCGTCGCGCGCGCGCCCGGGTCGCAGCCGCTCGCGACCGTCGCGCCGCTGCCGTCGCCGTCGCCGCAGCCGCTGATCGCGTCCGTTTCGCCGGTCGGCCGGACCGATTCGCTCGCCCAGCTGCAGGTGCGGTTCAGCGATGATGTGATCCAGCTGGAACGCCTGGAATCGCCCGACGAGACGGCGATCCTCGACCACTTTTCGCTCGTACCCGCGCTGCCGGGACGGTTTCGCTTCTTAACCCCGCGGATGATCGGCTTCGAAGCCGATCGCGCCTGGCCCGGCGCGACGCGCGTGCGCGTGCAGATCGCGAAGGGCTTGCGCGGACTGCATGGCCGCAGCCTCGACGCCGACGTCACCTGGACGTTCCAGACCGCGGGGATCGCGCTCGGCGATCTCCCCGCCGACGACGACACCCCGAGCGGCCTCACGCCGACGATCAACTTCAGCGCGAACCTCGCGCTCGACCGCGCCTCGCTCGAAGCGCACGCCTTCGCCCGGCCGGGCGGCGACCGCGCCGGCGAGGTTCGGCTCGTCGTCCCGCCCGACACGGCGCGGCCGAGCGGCTCGCCCGTCGCGACGCCGACCGCGGCGCCCGACGAGGCGTTCGATCCGACCAACCGGACGTGGCAGTACGTCATGGTTCCGGCGAAGCCGCTCGCCAAGGGGACGAAATACGACATCGTCTTCGAACCCGGGATCCTGCCGCGCGACGGCAACCTCGCCGCCGAGGGAACGTTCGTCGGCCACCTGCACACCTACGAATCGTTGCGCTTCGTCAAGGTCGACTGGTCGCAACCCGGCCGTTTCACCAGCGGCGATCCGCAGTTGCGGTTCACGACGCCGCTCGACGCGAAGGCGATTGCGGCGCTGCGCCTCTCGCCGGCGCCGCCCAACGGAACGACGCCGTTTGCGGTGTTCGACACGGCGATCGGGATCAACGCGACGCTGCTGGCACCGAACACCGACTATACGGTCGACATCGGCCCCGACGTCCACGACACGTTCGGCCAGACGCTCGGGAGCGCGCAGCGCGCGACGTTCCGCACCGCCGACCTGCAGCCCGACGTCTGGGCGACGAGCGGCGTGAACCTCTTTCCGGCCTCGAAGGACGTGCGCTTGAACGTCGTCGCGGTCAACGCGCCGGCCGTCAGCGCGATCTTCAAGCCGCTCGCCCCGGCCGACGTCGTGCTCCATCCCGACCCGTACGGCGGCGCGCCCGACCGCGGCGACGTCTTGCCCGGTGTGGCGAGCTGGCCGCGCTTCGACGCGCACGCACCGCGAAACGTCGAGCGCACGATCGCGATCCCGCTGCGCGCGAAGCTCGGCGCGCCGGCCGGCGTGCTGGCGTACGGCGTCGCCGCGCAGCTCACCGCCGGCGATCCCACCGTCGCCGGCGCGGGCGTCGTGCAGCTGACGGACCTCGGCGTCTTCAGCCAGCTCTTCCCCGACGCCGCGCTGGTGCAGGTCGACCGGATCGCCGACGGGACGCCGGTCGCCGGCGCCCGGGTCGATATCTTTCCGGCGCAGGCCGACAGCCAGACGAAGACGCCGCCGGTCGCGTGTGCGAGCGGGACGACCGATGCCGGCGGGATCGCGCGCTTGAGCGGGGCCGCATTCGCCGGCTGCACCGCGTCCGATTCGGGAACGACCGATGCGCCGTCGTTCGTGACGGTCGTCCGGAGCGGTTCCGACTGGACCTACGTTCGGAACGATCCCTATGCGGGCGCGTACGCCGGCGACTTCTTCAACGGCTGGTCGTCGGCGATGCCGATCCAGCGCGGCACGATCTTCTCCGACCGCGACCTGTACCAGCCCGGCGAGACGGCGCAGCTCACCGCGGTCGGCTGGTTCTTGGTCGACGGCGCGCTGCAGCGCGGTGCGGCCCCTTCGTACGGCCTGACGATCGATTATCCCGACGGCTCGAAGCACGATCTCGGCCGGCGCGCGCTCGATCCGTTCGCGCTCGCCTCGTTTCCGGTCGACCTGCCGAAGAACGCGCCGCTCGGAAACTACGTCGTGCACGCGCAGGCCGGGAACGGTGAAGCGCTGGCCGGCTCCTTTCGCGTCGCGCAGTTCAAGCCGCCGAACTTCAAAGTCGATCTCGCGCTCGATCGCATTGTCGCGACGCGGGGCGGGACCGTCACCGGCACGGCGAACAACGCGTACTTGTTCGGCGCGCCGCTCGGCGGCGCTACCACGGCCTTCACCGTCACCCGCAGCCCGGCCGACTTCACCCCCAAGGGCCGCGACGAGTATCAGTTCGGCCGCCGCTGGTTCTGGCCGGAACAGCAGCCCGATGCGGCGACGGACGTCTTGCAGACGAGCGTGACGGTCGACGACGCCGGCAAGAGCGCGGTCAGCGTCCCGGTTGCGGCAGACCTGCCGTATCCGATGAGCTACGAGGTCGACGCCGAGACGACCGACGCCTCGAACGTCGCCGTCGCCGACTCGAAGATCTTCACCGCCCTCCCCACCGACACGCTGATCGGCGTGAAAGCCGACGACGTCGGCACGGCCGGGACGCCGCTCGGGGTGGCGGTGATCGCGACCGATCCGCAGGGCGCGAGCCGCAGCGGGACCGCGGTGCACCTCGAGCTGCGGCTCGCGACGTACAATGAGGCGACCCAGATCGTCGAGGGCGCCGAACAAGCCGTGCAATCGGTCTCGTATCAGACCGTCGCGAGCGCCGACCTGACGACCGCCGCCGCGGCGGTGCCGGCGAACCTGACGCCGTCGAAGCCGGGTTCGTACCGCATCCGGGCGAACGTCGCCGGCGCGAAGGACGATGTCGGCGAAACGGACGTCGAGCTCTACGTCGGCGGAAGCGGCGAGGCGGCGTGGTTCGCGCGCGATCCGAACCTGCTCACCGTAAAACTCGACCGCGCGACGTACAAACCCGGCGACGTCGCGACGGCGCTCGTCCAGTCGCCGTTCCCGAACGCCGAGCTCCACCTCGCGGTCGTGCGGCACGGCGTGCTGTGGGAGACGACGCAGGTCGTCGCGAGCGCCGCGCCGACCGTGCGCTTCACGGTGACGCCGCAGATGCTCCCCAACGCCGTCGTGCAAGCGTTTCTGGTGCGCCGCGGCGCGCCGCCGCCGGCCGACCCCGCAGCGGGCGGCAACGCGCTCGCGCGCGTCGGCTTCGCGCCGTTCAGCGTCGCGCTCGACGGCAAGTACGTCACCGCGACGGTGAAGGCCGATGCGGCGGTGCTGACGCCCGGCGCGACGCAGACGGTCCGCCTCCATCTCGCCGATGCGGCGCACCGTCCGGTGCAGGGTGAAGCCGCGCTCATGGTCGTCAACGATGCGGTGCTGCAGTTGACCGGCTATCGTCCGCCGGACCTGGTGAGCCTCGTCTACGCCGAGCAGCCGATCTCGACGCGTTTCGCCGACAACCGCAGCGCGCTCGTGTTGACGACGCCGTCGCGACCCCTCGAGAAAGGCTGGGGCTTCGGCGGCGGCCTCTCAGGCGAAGAGGCAGACCCTCGCGTCCGGCGCGCGTTCCGTGCGCTCGCGTACTTCGCCGGTTCGCTCCGCACCGATGCCAACGGTGACGCGCACGCGACGTTTGCGTTGCCCGACGATCTCACGACGTGGCGCGTCATGATCGTCTCGGCGACCTCGGACGGCCGCTTCGGCAACGGCGAGACGACGTTCCGCACCACCAAGCCGCTGGTCGCGAACCCAGTGCTGCCGCAATTCGCGCGGCCCGGAGACCGCTTCGACGGCGGCCTCGCCGTCACCAACGGCACCGGCGCCCAAGGGACGTTGCACGTCGTCGCGGCGCTGACCGGACCGCTCGCGTTCGTGGTGAACGGAAAACCGGCCGCGACAACGCTCCTCGACGCGCCGCTCGAGCGGATCACCAAAGCATACCGCTTTCCGATCGTCGCGACCGGCACCGGCGAGGGGACGGCGACGATCAAGATCCGCAGTGCCGGCGCGGGCGATGCGTTCGCGATCCCGCTGCCGGTGAACGATCTCGACGTCGTCGAAGCGGTCGCGCAGACCGGGACGACGGACGCGCGCGCCGTCGTCCCGCTCGACGTCGCCGCGACCGTGCCGCGCGACAGCGGCGGGCTCGACATCGCGCTCGCGTCCTCGCTGATCCCGGAGATCACGGTCGCCGCGCAGGCGGCGCTGCTCGGCGACGAGCGGCTCACCCTCTCAGCCGCGAGCCGGCTCGCCGTCGCCGCCGATCTGGTGACGCTCGCGGCGCGCACCGGCGACGATGCGACCGCTGCGCGCGCGCGAGCGGCGCGCGAGATCGCGACGCTCGCATCGCTGCAGCGCGCCGACGGCGGCTTCGCGCCGTATTGGCAGGCCGCGGCGTCGGATCCGTGGGATTCGCTGCCGGCGTTCGCCGCGCTGGCACGCGCGCACGCCGCGTCGATCGCCGTCGATCCGTCGGCCTTGGCCGGGGCGCACGCGTACGCGTCGAGCGTCCTGGCCGACCCGACCGGACACGCAAAGTGGTGCACGAGCACGGACTGCAAGGCGCAGCTCCGGCTCGCCGCGCTCGCTGCGCTCGCCGCGGCCGGCGATCCCAGCACCGCCTTCCTCGCCGACGTCGACGATCGGCGTGACGCGCTGACCTTCGCCGATCGCGCGCGGCTGGCGCGGCTGCTCACCGCGGCGCCCGGTTTCGCAACCCGCGCCGCGTCGCTGGCGAAGACGATCGACGACCAGCTCTACGCGACGGCGCGCGGAGCGGCGGTAAACCTACCCCCGCGGTATCGGTGGTCGGACGGACCGGTCGTCGCGCAGGCGGAGGCGCTGCGGCTCGAGCTCGCGCGCAACGCCGACGGCGAGACGATCGACCGCCTGACGCGCAGCCTGCTCGATCTGCGCCGCAACGGCTCGTTCGGCTGCGCGTGCGAGAACGCGGCCGCGCTCGACGCCTTGGTCGATCTCGCCGCTCGCGAGCAGCCGGCGAACTTCACCGCGACCGCGTCGCTCGCCGGCCGCGCGCTGCTGACCCAACGGTTCGCCGGCCCTCGCGCCGCAGAGCGCAGCACGACGGTCCCGATGCGCGATCTCCCCGCCGGACGCAACGACCTCGGGCTCGCCAAAGACGGCAGCGGGACGCTGCACTACGCGGTGACCTATCGCTACCGCGTCGACGGCCCGGCACCCGGACGACTGAACGGTTTGCGCATCACCCGGGTCGTGCGGCCTGCGAACGGGACGACCGTGCTCGCGACGCTCGGACTCTCGCTGCCGAGCGCCCCGCTGGAACTCGCCGCCGCGCACGTCTACGACGTCGAGCTGCAGATCGTCAGCGATCATCCGGTCGAACGCGTGGTGATCGCCGATCCGCTCCCCGCCGGTCTCGAAGCGGTCGACACGTCGTTCGCGACGACGTCGGCGGCCTTGCACCTGCCGTCGGCTTCGTGGGAGATCGGCGACCAGCAGATCCGCACCGATCGGGTCGAAGCGTATGCCGATCGGCTCGACGCGGGGATCTACCGCCTTCATTATTTGGCGCGCACGGTAACGCCGGGGACGTTCGGCTGGCCCGGCGCCGACGTCCACCTCGCCGACCGGCCTGACGAGTTCGGTCGCAGCGCCGCCGGCGTGGTGATCGTCAAGTAACCGGAAGGCCGCCCGGCGATACGATCGCGATTCATCGCATCGTCGCGCCGCGACGGCGATCGGCAAGCAAGCGGCGTGCGACGCTGCCTCTCCGCACACCCGTCCGCCGTTCGCTCTCGGCCAATCCTACCGCGTCCGCGCTTGCGAGGGCCCGCCACAACTTAGGTAGGCGCGCCGCCGTTCCGTATCTTAACAGGGTTTTCCCAGGACTTCTCGGCGGCCGGTCCGCATAGCGCGTCAATGCCTGCTCACTCTCCGGTCGGGCTGGATTCCGTCGTGAACGCCTGCACCCGAGGGACCGCGGGTGAGCTCGTTGCGTTACGCGCGCGGCTCAAAACCGGCTCGACCGGTGCGCTGCTGGCCGACGCCGTCATCGCGCATTGCGACGGCGACGTCGCCCGCGCCGATCGGATCCTGCGCGGCGCGTGGCACGGGTGCGCCGGTGTCGCGTGCGCTCCGGTCGCCGAGGCGTGGCTGCCGATCCTCATCTCGCTCAATCGCGTCGACGAGGCCGAGGACGTCCTCGCCGACGACCGCATCGACACCGTAGAGGCGCGGTTCGCCGCCTTTCGCTGCTGGATCGCCGCGGCGCGCGGCGACGCGGGCGGGTCTCGTGAGCTCGCGGCCGACGCAGAGGGTGGCCTTGCCGACGAAGTGGATCCGACCGTGCGTGCGCGCGTCCATCAGCGGCTCGCGCTTGCGGCCTATCTTCGCGCCGAGCCCGAAGGGGCGCTCCGGCACGCCGCCGCCGCCGTCGCTCTCGCGCGGTCGAATCGCGCGTACCGGACCGCGGCAACGGCGCATTCGGTCGCCTACGCGACGCACGCGATCACCGGAGATATGCTCTCTGCGTTGCGCAGCGCGCGCGAGATGGTCGCCGATGCGATGCTCGCCGGCGATCGTTCGTACCGCGCGTTCGGATTGGTCGCGGCGTACGAGCTGCAGGTCGAACTAGCCGACGACGATGGCGTCGCCGCGACGCTGGAGCTGCTGCGCGAGACGCCGCTGCCGGAGCAATACGCCGAGCGATTCTCCGGCCGCGTCGCCGACGCGACGATGCAGGCGACGCACGGCGACTACGCGGCTGCGCGGAACGTCTTCGTCGTGCTGGCGGACGAAGACGGTCGCAGCCCCGGCCAGCGGGCATTGTGCCGATCGCTGGCGGCGCTCTGCAATGTTGCCGTTGGTGACGAAGATGCGGCGCGGAAGCTGTCCCGGCGCGCGATCGGCGGATCGGCGCGGCCGCCCGCCGGACTGCTTGCGCACGAATTGCGGTATCGGCGGCTTGCCCGCGCGATCGGGTGCGCGACCTGCCTCCTACTCGGCGATGCGGTGCGCGCGGATCGGCGCGCCGACGCAATGCTCTTGCGCGCCGATGCGGATATCGCCGGGTTAGTCGGCGCCGGACGCGGCGTGAAGGCCTCCGCCATCGCGCCGAGCGTCCGCGGCTACGCGCGACTGATCGAGGCCGTCTATGTCAAGCGCTCGGCGGTCGCCGGAGCCGGCCCCCTCACCGCTACCGAGGTCGAGATCTTTCGCCAACTCGACGCGGGATTCAACGCGCCGCAGATCGCGGCGGCGCTGGGTCGCAGCCCGTACACGATTCGCACCCACGTGCGCAACGCGATCGAGAAGCTGCATGCCCGCGGACGGCTCGATGCGCTGGCGCGAGCGCGAAGGTTGGGACTTCTCCAAGAGAGGTGAGGGTGCGGGTGGGCGCCGCGCCTACCTAACTCGCGTCTGAGCGCGAGGCCGTTTCTTCGCTACGGTGCGTGACACGTCACTCATCGCCAGCGGAGAATCACCATGGATCCCCTCACCCTTCTGCTCGTCATCATCGCCGTCGTCATCCCGCCCATCGGCGGGTAGGAGATCGGTGCGGTACCCGGGTGATCCGCACCCCCTCTCGCTCCTCGTCGATTTTCTCGTCGGAGAGTCGGTGCAAGCCCTCGCGCGTAAGCATCACATCGCGGAGGACCGTGTAGAATCGGCGCTCCGCAGCGCGCTCGCGCTGTACGATTTCTCGGCCGCGCAGCGTAACGCGCAAGCCTACCGTCGCTCGCAAGCGGAGATCGCGTTGAAAGCAGAGATTCCATGCTCGTAGTCATCGTCGATGACGACGCGGCCAACGTGCGCATCTACGGCAAAATCATCGCCGGGATCCCAGATACGGCCGTCCAGACGTTCACCTCGTCCGCCGCGGCGCTGAGCTGGTGCACGCAGAACGAGCCCGACCTGCTCGTCCTCGATTACAGCATGCCGGCGCCGGACGGACTCGCCTTCATCGCGCACTACCGCGCGAATCGGCCGGCCGCCGAGACGCCGATCGTGATGGTTACCGCCGAGCAGGATCGCGACGTTCGCCGTCGCGCGCTCGATCTCGGTGCGAGCGACTTCCTCACCAAGCCGGTCGATCCGATCGAGTTCATCGCGCGGGTGCGCAACCTGCTCACGCTGCGGCAGAGCCGCAAGGCGCTCGCCGAACGCGCCGCGTCGCTGGAAGAACAGGTTGCGCGGGCGACGCGCGATATCGCCGAGCGGGAGGAAGAGACGATCTACCGCTTGATGCGCGCGGCGGAGTACCGCGACAACGAAACCGGAATGCACATCGTGCGGATGGGCCGCTACGCGGCGCTGGTGGGGACCGAGCTCGGCATGCCGGAGAGCGAGCGGCGGCTGTTGCTGCTCGCGACGCCGATGCACGACATCGGCAAGGTCTCGACGCCCGATCGCATCCTGCTCAAACCGGGTCCGCTGACGGCGGACGAGTGGGAGATCATGAAGCACCACACGACGGCCGGTTACGGCGTGCTCAGCGGCAGCGCGTCGTACGTGCTGCGGGCGGCGGCGGAGATCGCGTTACGCCATCACGAGCGGTGGGACGGCAGCGGTTACCCCGGCGGGTTGTCGCGCGAAGAGATCCCGCTCAATGCGCGCATTGCCGCCGTGTGCGACGTCTTCGACGCGCTCATCTCCGAGCGTCCGTACAAGCGGCCGTGGCCGCCCGACGACGCGTTCGACGAGATTACGTCCCTCTCGGGGACGCACTTCGATCCGCACGTCGCAGCGGCGTTTCTGCGTCTGCGCCCAAGCGTGCTTCAGGTGATGCAGCGCTTCGCCGATGAGTCCACGACGGCGTGATGCAGCCGCCGGCGGTCGACTACGCGCGCTTGCGCACGCTCTGCCGCGGCGACGCGGCGCTGATGCGCGACGTCCTCGAGACGCTGGTCGCCGAAGCGCACGACTTGCTGGATGACCTGCGCTTCGCCGTCACGACGCACAGCGGCGAGGCGGCGAAGGACTCGGTCCGGGTGCTGCGGGGCATCGCCGGCAACGTCGGCGCGTGGCGTCTCGAACTGCTCGCGCGCGAGGTCGAGAGCGGGATCGCCGACCACGACTGGAGCGTGGTGGAGCACGCCATGGCGACGATCGCAGCGGCGATCGAGGAGCTCCGCCGGAGCGCCGCCGGTCTCGCCTAGGCGGGCGCAGCCTCGGCGCGGCGCTGCTCTTCCTCTTGCAGCAGGCGCCATTGCACTTTCCCCGAGCCCGAACGCGGCAGCGAGGGGACGAACTCGACGACGGTCGGCGCCTTGTAGACCGCCATGTGCTCGCGCGACCAGCTCACGATCTCCTCGGCGGTGACGGTCACGCCGTCGCGCGGCACGATCAGCGCTTTGACGCGCTCGCCGAGCCGCGGATCGGTGGTCGCGATCACGCACGCTTCTTTGACCCCCGGATGCGCGAAGAGCTTGGTCTCGATCTCGGCCGGCCACACCTTGAAGCCGGCGACGTTGATCATGCGCTTGAGCCGATCGACCAAAAAGAAGTAGCCGTCCTCGTCGACG
>Ga0182024_10023625_pt1 | contig 10987 bp, 9 predicted proteins | sample P32metaG_FD_120480 | JGI IMG/M metagenome (GOLD analysis project Ga0182024, IMG submission 120480) | Permafrost microbial communities from Stordalen Mire, Sweden - P3-2 metaG (Illumina Assembly) | ecosystem: Environmental > Terrestrial > Soil > Wetlands > Permafrost | place: Sweden: Stordalen... | reverse complement strand
GCCTGGCTCGGAAACTTCCGGCGCTTGGTCGTGCGCTACGACCGCTCGCTCACGATCTATGGCGCCTTCTTTCATATCGCCTGCTTCATGATCGTCTTGCGGAGGGTTGTGCAATAGCTTCTAAGGCATCTGATGGATTGACAGCGCATGAGAGTGCCACGTAAGGTGGCTTGAGGGTGCAAAAGTCCATGGCCGTGAAGCCGCAACGCGTTCGCAAAGCCGTCCTGCCCGCCGCCGGGCTGGGGACGAGATTCCTGCCGGCAACCAAGGCGCAGCCAAAGGAAATGCTGGCAGTGGTCGACAAGCCATTGATCCAGTACGTGGTCGAGGAATGTATTGCTTCCGGAATTGATAATATTATTATCGTTACGGGGCGGGGTAAGAACGCCATTGAAGATCATTTCGATTCTTCGCCAGAGCTCGAAAGTTTTCTTCAGAGCAAGGGGAAATCCGACCTGGCAGAGCTGGTGCATAACATTGGCAATATGGTGCACTTCAGCTACACCCGGCAGAAAGAACCCCTCGGACTTGGGCACGCCGTGCTGGTCGCGAAAGAACTGGTCGGAAACGAGCCGTTCGCCGTGCTGCTTGGCGACGTGATTATTCCCGGCCCGCGGCCCGCCACGCGCCAACTGGTGGAAGTTTACGAAGCCACGGGCAAAGGCGCCATCGCCGTTGAGGAAGTGCCCCGCGAAAAGACCAGCCTCTACGGAATCGTGGACGTCGAGCCGGGGAGCGGCACGGGCGAAGGAAACCGGATCCTGAAAATTCGGGATCTCGTCGAAAAGCCAAACCCTGCCGAGGCTCCCTCCACACTCGGCGTCACTGGAAGGTATGTTCTTCCGCCAGAAATCTTTGATTGCCTGGAAAGGACGCAGCCCGGACGCGGCGGCGAAATTCAGCTCACGGACGCGCTTCGGCTGCTGGCGAAAGAGCACGGGCTATTGGCGTGTGTGTATGAAGGGAAATCCTACGATGCAGGCGACAAACTGGGCTTTCTGAAAGCAACGGTTGAGCTTGCCCTGGAAAATCAGGAATTTGGGGATGATTTCCGTGCTTACTTGCGCTCGCTGAAGCTTTAGGTAGCGTAGGCCTGCCCGTCCGGCAGGCGGGCTTCAGCCTGCGCGCTTTTTGAATTAGCAAAAAGCCAAACCCGCGCAGGATGAAGCCTACGATACCTACTTCTCTTTTGAAGATGACGTGGATTTCTTTTCGCTTTTCGACGTCGCCGCCTGCTTGGAATCTGATTTCTCGGACTTTTCGGATTTCTCAGACTTGTCAGACTTCTCTGCTTTTTCAGACGCCTCGCTCTTTTCCTGCTTTGCGGAATCACCGTCCGCCGTTTTTCGGCCGTAGTCGGTCACGTACCAGCCCGATCCCTTGAATTGGATCGATGGCGCGGTAATGACGGATTCAACTTTCCCGCCGCAATGCGGGCATTTTTTGAGGTGCGGCCCGTTCATGTTTTCAATCTTGTCGGTGTGGCGCTTGCATTTCAGGCAGGCGTATTCGTAGAGCGGCAATTCAGATCTCCTCCAGTGCGGCGATAAACAACTCATGTTACCACGACGCGACGCCGATCGTACCCTTGCGCTGAACGGGCTGGCAGAGCGTTCATTTCCTTTGTCTAAAGTGAGAGTCTTTCCCATTGCGGTGCGTGATAAACTCTCCCTGATGAGCGGATTACTGAGAGTTTCCCGATGACCGATGCTGATGGCGAACTCGGAAGCGGTTGTCTCTACCTGGTGGCGACGCCCATCGGGAACCTCGAAGACATTACGCTGCGTGCGATCCGCATTTTGAAGGAAGCCGACCTGATTGCCTGCGAAGACACGCGCCAGACTCAGAAATTGCTCCAACACTATGGCATCCACAAGGAACTCGTGAGCTACCACGAGCACAATGAGTTGACGCGGGCGCCAGAGCTGCTGATCGAACTCGAGCAGGGCGCAAAGGCGGCACTGGTGAGCGATGCGGGAATGCCGGTGGTTTCCGACCCCGGCCATCGCCTGGTCGCTCTCTGCCTACGGCATCACATTCCCGTGGTTCCGATTCCCGGACCGACGGCATTCATTGCGGCCCTCGCGGCCTCTGGCCTCCCGACCGAAGAGTTTCTGTTTGTTGGATTTCTTCCCTCGCGCGCGGGCGCACGTCGAAAAGCAATCGATGCGCTAAAGGCGGAGCCGCGAACGATCGTACTCTATGAAGCGCCCCATCGGTTGGTCGAAACTCTCGCCGATGCAGCTGAAATTCTGGGGCCACGGCCCGCCGTCGTCGCGCGGGAGATTACCAAGATTCACGAAGAATTCCTGCGCGGAAGCCTCAATGATTTGCGCGATGCGGCGCGCGAACGCGCCCCTCGTGGGGAAATCACGCTTCTGATCGGACCGGGAGAACCCGCGCTGCAAGCCGTAGATTTGCAGTTATCGCTTAAACAGAGAGTGGAGCAGATCGAAGCGGAATCCGGGCTCGACCGCAAAGCAGCCCTGAAGCAGGCCGCGCGCGAACGTGGCCTCGCAAAGCGCGAGGCCTACAAGAAGCTTCTATTGGAGCGGTAATTCCCCTTCCCGCCGGTTTTACGAAGTCGATTCCGAAACAAACATGCGGTGAAAGCGTGGTCCAGTGAACTCGACGCCGACCACTAATTCGCTTTCCGTGCTGCCGGGTGCAACGTGAACGATGCGTCCCTGGGTGCAAAATTCCGCGTCGGGTTCGCTCGCGGTGGGAACGACTGGAATATTGATTTCGAGCCAGCTTCCCAGTTCGAGAGCATAGGTGGTCGCGAACGCAGCGCCGCCGCGGCAAAGGTTGACGCTCGATGTCCGTTCTTCAAAGTTCCTCCCCGTACGATCGGTGCCGCGAACTAGCATCGGGAGATTGACGGGGACTCTTCGTTCCCTGCGGCGCTCGAGGGTAGGATTCGTGGCGCTTGCAGCGGGCATGGAGTACCTCCAGCGTTTACAGAATCACGAAAGAATGAATCCACTCGATCCAGAATTTCAGCGGACGTGCGCGCCGTGTGCACTTGCCTGCGCAACACGCTGCCGTTGGGAACTCCGAAAGTAAAATGGCAGGCGAATTGTTTCATCCTGCCGATCGCATCAGGCCACTGGGTATCCACCAGATTGCGGAAATAATCCGATAGCAGGCGATACCTGTAGAGATCACCCGGCTCTTCAAATGTTCCCGTTTCGGCATATTGCGCGATCTGTCGAAAGATCCACGGGTTATTTGAAGCGGCGCGGCCGATCATCACCGCGTCACACCCGGTTTCGCGCAGCATGCGCATGGCATCCTCAGGGCAATTGATGTCGCCATTACCGATGACGGGCATCCGCACGGCCTGCTTCACGTCCCGGATAATCGTCCAATCGGCAAATCCCGAATAACCTTGAAGACGTGTCCGGGGATGTACCGCAATGGCTTCGACGCCGATCTGCTCGGCCATTCGCGCGACTTCCGCCGCGACAATGCTGTTCTCATCCCAACCGGCGCGAATCTTGATTGTCATCGGGATTTTCACGGCCGACCTCACCTCACGCAGTAATTGTTCCAGGGTTTTTAAATCGCGAAGCAGTCCCGAGCCGCCGCACTTGACGACCTTTTTTGCCGGACAACCCAGATTGATGTCCACAATGTCGAAGCCAAGTTGCTCGACCATCGCGGCCGCGCGCGCCATCACTTCCGGGTTTGCTCCGAACAACTGGCCGGTAATGGGATGCTCGTCCGCCTCAAAAAAGAGGTAGCGCGAAGTCCGCGCCGCATTGCGCGTGATGCATTCGGCGCTGGTGAACTCGGTCATGATCAGGCCGCAGCCGCCGAGGCCGCGAATCATCCGGCGGAAGACCGTGTCCGTCACGCCCGCCATGGGCGCGAGAACCGTGCCAGGAGAGATTGCGATGTGGCGGATCGAGAACCGTGAGGGTAGAGTATTCATTTACAGTAATGTCTCATCAAGATTACGAAAGTGCACTTCCTCGACGCGCGGCGCATGGTCTTCCCTGCCCTGCGTCTCCAGAGATGGAAAAGGATTCGTGGCGCCACCCCGGGCCGCCAAATGCGCGGCTAAGGCATCCGCGGAACCGGCAAAAAATCCCTCCACGATTTTTTCCACGGCCTTCATGCGTGCTTCATCCGCGCTCAGATTTGCGCGGTACAGGTATGCGCGGCCGGCCTTGTGGCGCGTGACGATGCCCTTCTGCGCCAGCCGGTCCATAATCGTCAGGACTGTCGTATATGCGCGTTTGCGTGACACGGAAAGCTCGCGGTGAATGTCGCGCACCGTGCCCTCGCCCATCGGCCAGAGCGCGCTCATGCACTCCAGTTCGAGTGGTGCAAGATCGAGGATGGAATGCCGGGGACCCACGCCGTGAGTAACCATATCATTCTTGGGGAACCCGGTGTGCTCCATTATTGCTTCCCGCCTGCGGGTTTTGCACGATCCACCGCTAATGGAACGCTGGGATCCTGTGCGGCCGATTTGTCCGTCGCGCCGAGAAAGAGATCCGTGCGCAGGATTCGGCGCTCCAGGGCGCCATTATAGGCCGTCCAGTTGCCTTCCCCTTTGTCGGAATGAAGCGCCGCACGCACGGCTGCCATCTTGGAATCGAGATCATCCAGGTAATGCAGCATCAGTGCTTCGCGGAACATCGGAAGCTTCGGAGACCCGAATTCGTATTGTCCATGGTGAGCGAGCAGCATGTGCTGCACGAGCACTTTCAGCGGGTGAGGAAACCCCTCCATGGCGTCCATCTTCCGAGATATTTCTTCGTACTCGATCAAAATATGCCCGAGCAGTTGCCCGTCATCCGTGTAGCCGATGGAGCGCTCGTAGCTCAATTCCTGCAATTTCCCCATGTCGTGAAGCACCGCGCCGGTGAGGAGCAAGTCCGCATCCGCTTCCGGATAATGCGACAGCACCACGCGGCACAAATCGCACAGGCTGATGACGTGCTCCAGCAGGCCTCCGAAATACGCGTGATGCATCACTTTCGCCGCGGGCGCGCGTTTGAGGCGCGGAATAATTTCAGGGTCCTCGACGACGCTGTCGAGGAGCTGGCGCAACCACGGATTTCCGACCGAGGCCACAATTTCAAGCAGCCTGCCGTAGAGCTTTTCCACGTCCTCTTTGGTGTGCGCGAAGAAATCCGCCGGGTCCACTTCGGATTCTTCCGCGCGGCGGATCTTCTCGATGGATAGCTGGATTTTATTGCGGTAGTTCTCGACGCGCGCCTGAATTTTTACGAAATCATCGCGCTCAAACGTGGCAGCGGCCTGTTCGAACCCGTCCCACATGCGCGCCTCGACCCTGCCTGAGGCGTCGCCCAGCTCGAGTCGCAGATAGGATTTCCCTTCGCGGGTGGCTCGGATTTCTTTTTCACAGACAAGAAAATGGGAGGTAATATTCTGGTCGGGCTGCAGACGGGCGACTAGAACTTGTTTCATGTGCTCGGTTTCTTTTTGGGAAGAATCAGCAGCCGTTTCCCCGACGATTTCTTGGTGTCGTCCTTGTCGGATGTCGCCGCAACTTCCTCGATCGGGTCGGCCTTCACTGCGGCGGTGTCCGTGTAGCCGGGCTTAATCTGAATGTAGCTGTCTTCCCGCAGGGTTCCGAGGTAAGTGCGCAGGGCCGGTTCGACGTCCTGTTCGTAAAGTTTGTTGGTAATTTCGGGTTCGACTTTCTCGATTGGCTGCTCGCCGGCATCATACCGCTCTTCGACTTGCAGGATTTCGAATCCTGTCTTGGTTTCGATCACGTCTGTCATCTGTCCATGATTGAGCGCGAAAACTTTCGCGGCGATGTTGGGATCCAGCTGCGACTTCTGAAACGTTCCCAGCTCGCCGGATTGCTGCGCCGTGGAGCTGTCTGAATAATGTTTGGCCATGTCGCCGAAATCATCGCCGTTCTTGAGGACGCGATCGCGCAAATTGTCGGCTTTTTTCCGCAACGCGGGGATGTCCGCGTCAGGCTTGCCCTCGGTGGAAACGAAAATTTCCTTCAGGACAACGGTTTCCGGGCGGACGAATTCGCTCTTGTGCTCGTTGTAATATTTCTCAACATCTTCATGGCTGATGATGATTCGCGAGCCGACTTCCTTGCGGATTAATTCCTGCGTCAGCAACTGGTTCTGAATCTGGCTCTTGAAGTCCTCGTAATCCTGCCCGCTCTTGTTGACCTCCGCTTCGAGAGCTTCCATGGTGGGCAGCTTGTATTGCTGGCGGATCGCGTCCAGCCTCTTGATGACGTCGGCATCCACGGAAATGCCCGTATCCTTGGCGCGCTGCACGAGCAGCGATTGGTCAATCAGATCGCGAAGCAGATTCTTGTCTTTCTCCGCGACACCCGCCTGGATCTGCGCCGGAGTGCAATTCGGACAATCGTCCCGCACTTCGTTTTCCAGCGACCCTCTCGCATGAGCCAGATCCTCGCGCGTGATCACATCATTGTTCACACGAGCGACAATTTCCTCGAGGATTACGCCTTTGGATTGCGCGTATACGGGCACGCTCGCGAAAAGGAGCGGCAAAATCAGCCATTTACCTGGTTTCATGCGGTTCGACCTTCATTCCCGCGGGCTCCCTCGCACATGTCGTACGAAGTGGAGTCCGCATGCGAATTCAGTTTATCGCTTGACTTCCAAAGGAAGCAACACGTTTCTAACGCTTTCGGCGATCCGGCCTCGCCGCTCGATGCGCATCCAAAGCGTGCCGGTGGGATCTAGCCGCAACCCTTCCCCCTTGGAGCGGATCAACCCGACAAGCTTTTCCGGTGACAACGGCGTCTCCGGGTGAAACTTGATCGCCACTTCGTTCGCTTTCCTCTCGATCGAAGAGACCAGGAGTCCCTCCGCCAGACCCTTCAGCAGGGCATAATCGAGCAGATTCCCAACAGCCGGAGGCGGAGGCCCAAAGCGGTCCGCGAGTTCCTGATTGACCTCTTCGCGTTCCACATCATTCGCGATGCCGGCGATGCGCTTGTAGGTCCTCAAACGCAAATTCTCGTTGGGGATGTACTCCTGTGGGATGCGGATATCGAGTCCCAGGTTGATCGTCGCGCGCATTTCCGGCTTGGCCACTTCACCCTTCAAGGCGGACACGGCCCTTTCCATCATCTGGACGTACATATCAAAGCCAATCGCGTTGATATGGCCATGCTGCTGCCCGCCTAGCAGGTTTCCAGCCCCGCGAAGTTCGAGGTCGAGCGCGGCCACGCGGAATCCGGCGCCCAGAGCGCTGAACTCCTTGAGGGCCGCAAGCCTGCGCGTAGCCAGAGGCGTGAGCGAGACATCCTCGGGTACCATCAGGTACGCATACGCGCGGTTGCTCGATCGTCCCACGCGGCCGCGAAGCTGGTACAACTCAGAAAGGCCAAACCGGTCGGCGCGATTGATCAGAATTGTGTTGGCGCGCGGAATATCGAGGCCGTTCTCGACAATCGTCGTGGACACCAGCACGTCCGCATCGCCGCGAACGAATTTGAACATCACGGATTCCAGTTCCTTCTCACTCATCTGTCCGTGCCCCACGACGACTCGCGCCTTCGGAACAAGTTTGCCTACCAGATCGGCGACCGAATAAATCGTCTCGACGCGGTTGTGCACCAAAAAGACTTGCCCCTGCCGGGCCAATTCTTCGTCAATGGCGCGCCGGACAAGCGATTCAGAAAAGGGAGCGACGACGGTTTGAATAGCCAGGCGGTCCTTGGGAGGAGTCTCAATCAAGCTCATGTCGCGAAGGCCGACCAGTGACATGTTCAGCGTTCGCGGGATGGGTGTGGCGGAAAGGGTGAGGACGTCAACATGAAGCGTCAATTCCTTCAAACGTTCCTTGTGTGCGACGCCGAAGCGCTGCTCCTCGTCGACAATCAGCAAGCCGAGATCGTGAAATTTGACGTCGCGGGAAAGCATCCTATGCGTCCCGATGACGATATCCACCTGGCCGGTTTCGACTTTGCCCAAAGTTTCCTTCTGCTCGCGGGGCGTGCGAAACCGGCTAAGCATGTCCACCTTTACGGGAAATGCGGAGAAGCGGCGCCGAAAAGTTTCATAGTGCTGGAATGCGAGCACGGTGGTGGGAGCCAGCACGGCCACTTGCTTGGAGTCCGTGACCGCCTTGAACGCCGCGCGCATGGCCACTTCCGTTTTGCCGTAGCCCACATCGCCGCAGAGCAGTCGGTCCATGGGCTGTGGGCGCTCCATGTCCCGTTTCACATCGGCAATGGCGACGGCCTGGTCGGGCGTCTCCTCAAATTCAAAGGTGTCTTCAAATTCACGTTGGAACTCGCCGTCGGGGGAAAATGCGAAGCCTTCCCCGGCTTTGCGTTCGGAATATATTTTCAAGAGCTTGTCGGCCATGTCTTCGACCGATTTGCGGACGCGCGCCTTTCGCGCCGTCCACGTATTGCCGCCGAGTTTGTCGAGGACCGGCTTCGCACCCTCGACCGCGCGATAGCTCTGCACCAGATCGAGCCGTTCGAGAGGCACATAAAGTCGAGCATCGTCGGCATACCGCAGGCGCATGAACTCGCCGCGGGCGCCCCCATTCTCAATCTGGTGCAGCCCTTCAAACTGCCCGATACCGTGATCCACGTGAACCACGTAGTCTCCGGGCTTCAGTTCGGAAAAATCGCTGAAAAAACTGGCCGTTTTGGGCCGACGGCGCGACGCCGCGCCTGCGGGCATCGTTTCAAATAGGTCTCCCGTCCCGTAAATCGTGACGCGCGCATCCAGAAAGACCACGCCGTCGGTGAAAGGCGCGCGGCACAGAACAATCGCGGGAACGCTGCCGGCTGTGGAATCTTCCGCAAGACGCGAGCTTGTGGGGCTCACTTCAATTTCACCCAGGCGGTAAGGAACTTCGTACTCATGGCAGAGATCGACGTAGCGTTCCAGTTCTCCAAGGTTTCCGGCCGCCAGCAGGACGTGCTCACCGGCATCAATTCGCGCGCGAGCCTCGGCCATGAAAGTGGTCACGTTGCCGTGAAAACGCGTGGTTGCCTGCGTTTGCATCGTCCGCGATTCGACTCCCTCGCGTGAGACGTCGAGGTGTTCAAGGTCCAGCCGCGCGTGGCGCGAGAGTACTTCGTCCCATTCGTCCGTGAAAAAGTAGGAGGCGATTGCGCCAGGGAAGGCATCGCGCACGCCCATCGCACTTTCTTCCGCGCTATCCAGAAATTCCCGGGCAGCTTTTTCAACGGCATCCGGCTCATCCACCAGTACGACAGTATCTTCCCGCAAATCAAGCAGCGAATACGCGTGCGGCACTATTTCGTGATCGGGGGAATCGCCGTTACCCGGCCGAAAACCATTCGCAGGCTGTTCGAGAAGCGGGGGCAGGGTTACGCGGTCAATCGGACGAACCGAACGCTGCGTGTTCGGATCGAACTCACGCAAGGATTCGAGGGAATCGCCAAAAAATTCTAGGCGCACCGGGCGGTCCGACTCCGCCGGAAACACGTCGACAATTCCTCCGCGCACCGTGAATTGTCCCGGCATTTCCACCATGTCGTGGAGTTCGTAGCCCACCCGCCGGAGGTGCGATACCAGGTCGTCGAGCGAGACGCTTTCTTCCCGCGCGAGCGTACGAGCCTGTTCCGCGTAAAATGCAGCGTCGGCGAGCCGCATGAGCGCGGCGGCAATCGGCGCAACGACCACTTGAGTGAGCCCTGTCGCGTATCGCCACAAAGTAACTGCGCGAGTCTCCAGAATTTCGGCGTGCGGAGCGGCGTCCTGCCACGGCAATACGTCCACAGCCGGAAGGACGGCGACTTCGGTGGCCTGCTGTCCGGCGAGCGCGCTGTAAAAGAATTGAAGCGATGCGGCCAGCGACTCGGCCTGCGCTCCCGACGCCACCAGGACGACAACGGGACGCCGAACTTCGGTCGCGACCTGCCCCGCGATCAGAGCCTTGGCGGTGTCCGTGAGTCCCGCGAGCCGCTCATGCGCTGAGCTCTGCAGCAGCGCCGAAATGGCGGATTCGAGCGCAGGATGCCGGCTTACCGACGCCAGGGTTTCCGAAACCGAGGGGAGAATCATAATTTAAGTGGGTTGTTGCGACGCGCCGTCGTCCGGCGCTGCGGCTGCCTTGCGAATTTTTTGAAGCAGATTCGTAGTGGAGTATCCCGGCGCAAGTGGAATGGAAACCACGCGGCCACCCGCCGCTTCAACTTCTTCCCGTCCGGCGACTTGGTCCAACGGCCAGTCGGCGCCTTTGACCAGAACATTGGGGAGCACTTGGGAGATCAGGGCGCGAGGTGTTGGTTCATCGAAAATTGTCACGTAGTCGACGGAGGAGAGCGCGGCGAGCACTTCGGCGCGATCCTGCTGTGGCACCAGCGGACGTTCCGGGCCCTTGTTGCCCCTCACGCTGCGATCGCTATTGACGGCGATAACGAGGACATCGCCAAGGGCGCGCGCCTCCGCGAGACATCGCACATGGCCGGGATGCAACAAATCGAAGCAGCCGTTTGTGAAGACGACGCGACGGCCGCCGCGCTTCTCCCGCGCAGCGATCTGAATGAGTTCATCCTGAGAAACGATTTGTCCCATTGAGAGCGGCACGCCGTCCAATGTCCCGGGTGCGCTTTCATATTAACACGCGGAGCGATGTGCGGGTTTGTGCCGGGCATTGTGTAACCCCTACGGGGTTTCCGTCCATAAATGCCAGCTTTCCCATCGCTTACCCTTCTCCCGCAAGGCGGGATCAGGGCGAGTGCGCTGGGCTACGATCTTTCGCCCCTGCTGGTAGTGGGCTATCTCTAACGAGGGCGGCCGTGTCAAGAGTGGTCTTCATCCGTCTTTGAGTTTCATCGCGCACACGGATGTATAGGCGCAGAAGCGCCTTGTGGTTCGGCAAATCGTTTGCTGTCGAGTACTCTTCATGTGTGTTCACCCGACTCGCTCAGCCCGTGTCCGTTCATCCATCCGGTGTTGCCCACCAAACATCTCTTCGGTCACCAAGGACCATGATGAGTTATTCGAACTCCCTG
>Ga0182024_10023624_pt1 | contig 10987 bp, 11 predicted proteins | sample P32metaG_FD_120480 | JGI IMG/M metagenome (GOLD analysis project Ga0182024, IMG submission 120480) | Permafrost microbial communities from Stordalen Mire, Sweden - P3-2 metaG (Illumina Assembly) | ecosystem: Environmental > Terrestrial > Soil > Wetlands > Permafrost | place: Sweden: Stordalen... | reverse complement strand
GTTCGGCATCTGGTTCGCCAACGCGAACACGCTGTACGTCGCCGACGAGGGCAACGGCGAAAACACCTACTCGACCTCGAAGAACGAATACACCGAAGCAGCCGCTTCGAGCACCGCTGGTCTGCAGAAGTGGGTGTTCAATGCGGGAGCGGGCACGTGGCAGCTGGCGTACACCCTGCAGGGAGGATTGAACCTGGGCAAGCCCTACACCGTTACCGGGTACCCAACCGGAGACAACGCGGCTACCGGCCTGCCGTGGTCCCCCGCCACCGGCGGCCTGCGCAACATCGACGGCCGTGTGAACCCCAACGGCACCGCGACGATCTGGGGCATCACCTCGACCGTCAGCGGCAACGGCGATCAGGGCGCGGACCCGAACAAGCTCGTCTCGATTACCGACCCCCTCGGCGCGGCGACGCCGCCGGCGTCGGAGGCGTTCACGACGGTGCGCTCGGCCGCCGACGGCGAAGTGCTGCGCGGCGTCTCGTTCACGCCGGGCACCGATGAAGCACCCGGCGGCTTCCACGGCGGCCCGCCCTACGACGGTTACTCCGGCGGCCGGTAGCTCCCAGCCGACAGGTCATACCCGGGCGGCTCGCCGGCCAGATCGGCGCGGCCGCCCGGGGCCTGGCCACGCAAGCGGGCGCCGGATCACCGGAGCTATGCCGAGGTCGGCTAGCGGTGGTCATCTGAGAAGTGCAGACAACGTCTGCACTTCTCAGTCTGGGACTACTGCGGCGTCGGGAATATGGTCGCGGCGGTGAGCGCGACCGTCATCGCGAAGATGCCGAGCGGTATGCCTCGCCTGGAGAATGCCGTGAGCGAGGGTCGCGCGCCGGCCGCTCGCGCCGCGCGGAACCACAGCAGCGCTGACAATGAGCCGGTCGCGGCGAGGTTAGGGCCGATGTTCAGCCCGACGAGCAGCGCGCGGGGGTGTGTGAGAGGTCGTGCGGAAAGCAGGACAGCCGCGGGAAGGTTGTTGACCGTGACCGCCGTGAGGGCGCCGATGGCTGTCGTTCCCCAGCGTCCTGCGCCGTTCAGCAGCTGTGCCGGCCCATCCCATGAGCGGGCGAGTACGCCCAGCGCAACGCTCATCAGGAACAGACCGGCGAGCACCAACGGTCCGACGGCCCGCACGATCTGCCGCCACTCCAATCGAGAACGAAGGACCTCGATCGTGGTGCAGGTAACCCCGACCGCTAGAACCGGGATCGCCGGGTTACGCAACGCGATCGTGAACCCCGCTGCTGCCACGGCGCCCGGTAGACCCAAGCCAAGTGCTCCAATCCGGATCGGGCGGACATGCGGGTGGACGTCCGCGCGCAGTCTCCGACGAAAGAGCACGAGCAGACCGAGCATCGTGGCGAGTGTGGCTGTGAGCGCGACGACGAACATCCGCGCCGCGAACGCCGCCCCGGAGATCGGCTGGTGGGACAGCACCAGCAGGTTGGTGAGGTTGGAACCCGGCAGGTAAAGCGAGGATGCGTTAGCCATATAGACCGCGCCATAGAGGAACGCCTCCTCGTCAACGCCGCGGCCACGAGCCGCGAAGAGGAGCACTGGCGTCAAGAACACCACCGCCGTGTCGAGGTTGAGCACCGCCGTAACCACCGTAACAAGCAGCAGGCTCAAGACCAGCAGCACAACCGGGGGCCCGGGAAGGCCCTGCAGAGCCTGACCGGCCTGCTCGAAGCGCCCGTCGCGGTGGACGACCAAGCCGATCATCAGCAGCCCGGTGACCAGCACGAACGGCGGCCAAACTTGCGAGGCAGCCTCACTCAGATGCATGTCGGCAGCCCCCTAACGGTGGTGAGGGTGTCCGCGTACCGTGCGCCAGCTGTCGCGCGTGATGCGCAAGATCACGAAGGTCATTCCCAAGCCGATGACGGGATCGAGGATCGGGGCGCCGGCAGCAATGGCGACGGCACTGGCGATCACGGCGAGTGAGACGTATGCGTCGACGCGGGCGTGATCTCCGTCTGCGATCAGCGCGGGGCTGTTCAGCCGGCGCCCGGCGCGGGTGCGTACCAATGCGGCAAGCCAGTTGCCCGCGAAGCCAACAATGCCGGCGAGTGCGAGGACGAGCAGATGACCGGGCGTGGATGGGTGGATCAGGCGCAGAATCGACTCATACGCGGCGACGCAGGCGGAGGTGAAGATGGCCGCCACGACGGCCAGGCCGGCCAGGCGCTCGGCGCGCGGGGAGCGCATCGCGAACGCGATACCGAGCGGGATCGCGGTCAGCGCGTCCCCGCCGTTGTGGATCAGGTCGGCCAGCAGCGCCAGGCTGCCGGTGATCGCGAACACGAGCGCCTGCACCATGGCGGTGGCGCCGAGGATGGCGAGTGCGAGCGCGACGGCCCGGACGCCCTCGCGTGAGCGCTTGATGCTCTCGTCCACAAGCCCGTGAGAGTGACCATGTCCGTGCTCGCCGTGCGGGTGCTGATGGCGCTGGTGGGAGTCGTGTTCGTGCGGCCCAGAATGCGGATGGGCGTGGCGCAGCGGGCCGTGACGGTGCAGGTCGCCTTTGACGAGCTCATAGGTTGCGAAGGACATCGCCCCTTCAGATTAGGTCGTCGCACCGAGTAGCCCAGCCATAGTGCCCACAAGGCCGGCGGCGAGCAGAGTCAGCACAACGCTACGGCGCAGGATGAGCAAGGCGATGGCCGCGGCGGCGAGCACGACGTACTGCCATGTCTCACTCATCGCTGCGGCAAGTGGGATGGCGGAGCCGATGATCGCCCCAGCCGCGGCGGGTGCCGCGCCGGCGAGGAACGCGGTCACGCGCTCGCCCCGCAGCATTCGCTCGAAGCGCGCTGCACCGAACAGGATGAAGGAGAACGACGGCAGAAACGCGACGAACGCGGCCAAGAGCGCGGCGCGTAGGCCGCCTGCGGCGTAGCCGACAACCGCAACGGTCTGTGTGAGCGGCCCCGGAGTGACCTGCCCGAGCGCGACGGCGTTAAGGAACTGCCCGTGAGTCATCCAGTGATAGGTGCCCACGGCGTCTGACTGCATCAGCGGAACGATCACGAACCCACCGCCGAACGCGAGCGCCCCGACCTTTAGCGCCGTCCATATCAGCGCGCCCGTCCCGCCGGGCTCTGCGACCGCTGCCAGCAGCGGCCAAGCGTAAAAGCTCACACTGTCTCCGGCGAGCTGGCGCTGCCAGCTCATCTCGATCGCGCCGCACGCCAGTAGGACGAGCACGAGCCACGGGCCGGTCGTGGCCGCCGCGATCCCCGCGGCGAGCGCGTAGACGAGGATGCGAGGCCGCTGAGAGTCCGTGGTGCGTCTCCAGATTGGGACGGCAACCCCTAGCCCCGCCCTCACTGCCACAGCAGCAACGGCAGCCCCGGCTCCCATCCCGGCACCCCGTATCCACACGGGCGGTGATCCCCCGAGGAACAGCACAGACAGCGCGAGGATCAGCACGAGACCGGGCAGGATGAAGCCAAGACCCCCAATGACCGCTCCCGTTGTGCCGCGCAGCTGCCAAGCGCAGTAGATCGCAAGCTGTGTCGAGGCTGGTCCGGGCAGGATGTTGGTCGCCGCGATTGCCCGCTCGAACTGATCGTCGGTGAGCCATTCCTGCCGTGTTACGCATAGCTCTCCGAACAGCGCGACGTGCGCGGGTGGACCGCCGAAGCCGATACACCCGATCCGGCCCCACTTCCGCGCGATGGTGCGCAGCGACACACCAGCTTGCGGCGGCGCGGCGGCTTGTGGGCCGCTCACTTCAGGGTCTTATCGGCGAGCAGCGAGTCGATGCGGCGGGCGATGTCATCGCGGATCGCGCGGACCTCATCAAGCGGACGGCCCTTGGGGTCGGGCAGGTCCCACTCGATGTAGCGCTTGCCGGGAATGTAAGGGCACTCATCGCCGCAGCCCATCGTGACAACGATACGCGCAAGCTCGGAGAGCTTGCGCGTGAGGAGCCCAGGACGCCGGCCGGATAGGTCGATGCCGAGCTCTCGCATCGCCTCAACGACCTCGGGATGGACGTGCTCGGCGGGCGTGGTGCCAGCCGATAGGGCGGTGTGCCGCCCGGCGGCAGCACGCTCGAACAGCGCTTGGCTCATCTGTGAGCGAGCGGCAGGGCTTATGGGCCTACTATTACGTGATCCCCGACGCCCTGGAAGAGTTATCCACATGGCTGAGCTGAGAGCATGAGCGGCGCGGAGCTCGGGCTGGCCCTGTCGGTGTTCCTCGCCTGCACGGTCGAGGCGGTCGAGGCGCTAACGATCGTGCTCGCCGTCGGCAGCACGCGCAGCTGGTCCTCAGCAATGAGCGGCGTCGGCGCCGCGGTGCTCGCACTCGCCGTGATCGTGGCGGCGCTCGGGCCGGCCATCACCTCGCTGCCGATCGACGTGCTGCGAGTGCTCATCGGCGGCCTTTTGTTGATCTTCGGCCTGCAGTGGCTGCGCAAGGCGATCCTGCGCTCCGCCGGGCTGAAGGCCAAGCACGACGAGATCCAGATCTACGAGGTGCAGAGCACCGCGGCGCGCGCGGCCGGCGCCAAACACGATGGGTTCGATGGCTATGCTTTCACGATCGCCTTCAAGGGGGTGCTCCTCGAGGGTCTCGAGGTCGCGTTCATCGTGCTCACCTTCGGCGCCAACCAGCACCGTGTCGCCCTTGCCGCGGCCGCTGCCGGGCTCGCTGTCCTCGTGGTCGTCGCGGCGGGCGTCGCCGCACGCGCTCCGCTGGCGAAGGTGCCCGAGAACACGCTGAAGTTTGCGGTTGGGGTGATGCTCAGCTCGTTCGGCATGTTCTGGGGTGCCGAGGGCGCCGGCGCGAGCTGGCCCGGCGGCGACGCCGCTCTGCTGGCGATCATCCCCGGGGTACTGATCGTGGCGATCGCGCTGTCCAAGACGGTGGCCCGGACTTTGGACTCAGCACCCACCGCACACAGCGGTCAGGTGACGGCCGACAGCACTGACCAGGCGACGGTGAGCGCATGACACGGGCGCGGACATTCGGGCTCGCGGTGTGGGAGTTCATCGTCGGCGATGATTGGCGCACCGCGATCGGCGTGGCGCTGGCACTCGCGCTGACGGCGCTCGTCGCTGCCATAGGTGTCTCGGCCTGGTGGGTTATGCCACTTGCCGTGTTCGGGCTGCTCGCGCTCTCGATCCGACGTGCCGCGCGCGGTTCCTCACGCTGAGGAGGAGCTTCCTACTGCATTGTTCCACTTACGGTCGGGTTTGCGGTCGGCGTGCCGGGAGCGCGTCTCGGCGTCGTGGCCCGGTCATCCCACCGAGAAGATCTCGAGCGTGCCCGTGAGCTTGTGTTCGTTTGCGTCCCCCTCGGGCTCGATCACGTGGCCGTCGACGACGATCGGGCTGTTCCAGTGGCCCGGCGTGCCGGGGAGCTTGGCGATCGGACGAGGAGAGCGCGGCTCGTAGACGTACACCCCGCCGGCCGCTGGGTCGTACACGTACAGCAGTCCCCCGGCCATCACCGGGCTCGTGCCGGGAGTGCTGTTCTCCCAAACCAGGTGCAGCCTCCCGCCGATCAGGGCATAGGCGGCGGCGGCGTGTTCGTCACCCATGAACACGGTTGTGCTCGAGTGCCGGCGCCACACGGCGGGCGCGGTGAACAGCTCGCCGCCGCCGGGTAGCGCCAGGCGCTGGACTTCCCCGCCGAGCCTATTGGGCGCCGACGGTGGGCCGCCGTCCAAGCGCGAGAGCACAAGCACGCGGATGATCCCGTCCTTGCCGGCCACCATTGCACGATCCTGCCCGAGCAGGACCGGCGCGCTGGAGCCGAGGTCGGTGTCGGTGCTGTTCAGTTCTTCCTGGTTTCTCGGCGTGAACGCCTGGCGGTAGCGCAGGCCCGGAAGCGTCAGCTCGATCACGCTGTCGCCGAAGTCGGTCCTTCCGTTCCAGGGACCGTTGCCCGTGGAGACCAGCAGGCGCCTGCCGCCCGGCTCCACTACCTCGCCGCCGCGCGAGAGGATGGCCGAGTCGCTGGCTGGACAGCTGCTCGGGAGGATCACCTGGCGACGGTCCGAGCAGAGCGTGTTGAACACGCTCACGATCCGCCCGCTCGAACGGTCGATCAGCAGTACGTGGCCCTGGTAAGGCGGAATGTCGCCGAAGTAGCCGCTCGTCGCGACGAGCAGGTAGGGGCCGTCGATGTTGAGCGCCGCGCCGAGCTTCTCATGCGTGGCGTCGCGCGTCACCGAGACGGGCCAGCCGCTCGCGTGGACTTCGCCGCCGTCGCTGAGTGAGAGCTTGTGGATCAGGCCGTTGGGCGAGGTCGCATATACATAGCGTCCGTCCGGGTCGGCCAGCGGAGAGGAAACCGTGATCTGAGGGCTGCCTGCCAATTTGTCGTAGCCGGGCGGCGTGAACGTCCACAGGATCCGCCCGCTGCTCGCGTCGAGCGCGAGCGTCTTGCCGTACGACGTAGTCACCACGATCACCTCGTGCACGCCGCCCGCCACGCTCGCTTCGTGCAGGTAGATGGGCGAGGAGTCGACCGTGCCAGGCAAGCTCACCGTGATGCGCCGCAGGTGAGCCACGTTGGCGGCCGTGATGCCCGTGGAGAGTGGGCTCACATCCGAGCGCTGGGGATTCAGGCCGAACTCGGTCCAGTCGAGTAGGCGCCCGCTCGAAGAGTGCGCCGGGTCGGGGATCGCGGATGCCCCGGCGGTGGGCGTCGAGACATCCGCGGGCGCGGTGCTCCCGCACGCGCTCAACAGCGCGCAGGCGAGCAGCGCGATCGCGAGACGTGAGTTACGGCTCGACGGCATCCTGAGGTCCTAGCGCAGTCAACCGCCTACGTTGATGGCGGCACTCAGGACACTACGCGCTGGCCGATGTTGCCGCAGTCGCTGTGCTCGTGCGGTCTTCCGTCCACACCCTGTGCGCGAGTAGCGCAACTGCGGCGTAGATCGCAAGGGCGTTCACGGCATGCAGAAAGCCCAGCCATGGGACCGAGGTGGAGGCGACGCCGAGGACGAACTGCAAGATGCCGAGGAGGAAGATCCCGCCCGAGAACTTGAGGTGGCTTTCACCGAGACGCCCGGCCAACGAAACGATCAACAGCACGAGCATGAGCAGAACGATGATCGGGCCCAGCGCACTGTGCGCGTTGAAGGCGTCTTCGATCGTTTTCTTCGGAACCGAGACCGACGCCTGTTCTGCTTTGTGAATCACATCGAACGCGCCGTACCCAGCGAACCCGACCTGCACCACGATCGCCACGAACAAAACTGACGTCAGCCAACGAAACGCCGAGCGCATGCGGGGCAGCATACCGTTTGTCCGCAAGGGTGGTGGGTTCATGGGGGCGCATGCTCCACGTTCTCCACAAGTTGTTCTCGAGGTGTGTCCGCGCCGCGGTCGGCTCGCTGGATGTAGACGAACCAGACGAAGCCCACGATCGTGAGCAGGCTTGCGACCCAGAAGTTCAGGCGCTCTCCGAGGATGTGGTGTGCGGGGTCGACCCGCAGCAGCTCCTCGAAGATACGAAATGCCGAATAGCCGGTGACGTACAGCGCGAAGATCCCCGGTGCGCGAATCTGCTTGTGACGGATCAGCCAAAGCAGGGTGGCGGCGAGCGCGAGGTCCCAGATCAGCTCGTACAGGAACGTCGGCTGGAAAGTCGAGTAGGCCAGGTAGCCGACGGGGCGGTGTCCAGGGCTTATCTGCAGGCCCCAGGGGAGGCTCGTGGGACCGCCGAAGAGCTCCTGGTTGAAGTAGTTGCCTACCCGTCCGATCGCCTGGGCGACCAGGAGGCCCGGGGCGGCTGTGTCCATGAACTGGGCGATGCTCACGCGTTGGCGGCGCAGCGGTATCGCACCGCCGATGAAGCCGGCAGCTATGCCCCCCCAGATACCGAGGCCGCCCTGCCAGATCGCAAGCCACCCCCACCAGTTGTGGGGAACTTCGCCCCAGCTCGTGACGTCGTGATAGAGCCGTCCACCGAGGATCCCCGCCGGCACGCCCCACAGCGCGACCGTATAGACGAGGTCCGGATCACCGCCCTTCTCGCGCCACAGCCTGCGCGTCAAAAGGACGGCAGCGGTGATCCCGACGACGTAGCAGAGCCCGTAGAAATGGAAGAACAGCGGCCCGACGTGAAACCCGTTGCTCGACGGGCTGGGTATCGAGGCGATCATTGCTCAGGGAAGCACGCTAGAGCAAGCCAGCGAGTGCAAGTCGCGCTCCAGGGCAATGGTCGCGGCCGCGAGCACGCCATCCGGGGTCGCCCGGACCGGTTGGGATCAGCTCGTCAAAGACTGCCCGATCACGCCTGCGCGCCCTCCGGCGCCGGGATCTCACCCTGATCGGCCTCCGGGGATGAATATCCCGCCCCTGCCCCCGTCCCGGCCTTCGGTACGAGGAACCCGGCGAGCAGACAGATCAATAGGAAGCCAGTCGCCATCAGGAAGGTCTCGGTGAACCCCGTGACTGTCGGCAGCCCGTCAGCGGTGTGCCCGGCGATGAACGTCGCCGACAGCTGGCCGCCGAGCGCGCCGCCGAGCGTGCGCATGACCGTGTTCATGCCGCTCGCCACGCCGGTCTGATGGGGCGAGACCGCCTGTACGATCAGGTTGCCGAGCGCCGCGAAGGCGAGGCCGACTCCGACGCCGAGCAGGCCGGCGGCGATCAGCAGGTCGTAGGGATGGCTGTGCGCGACGGCGAGCAGCGCGAAGGACGCGGTGCTGAATGCGGTCCCCGCCAGCAGCGCCGTGCGCGAGCCGAAGCGGGCGGAGATCCGCCCGGCATAAAGGCCCAGAATCGTCATCCCGATCGTCGATGGCAACAGGTACAGGCCCGAGACGACGACGGAGGCGCCAAAGCCGAAGCCGGTGCTCTTGGGCAACTGAGCGATCTGGGGAATGACGATGAACGACGCGTACATCCCGGCCCCGAGCAGGAACGCGGACGCGTTGGTGCTCCAGACACCTCGGATCCGCATCATCGTCATGTCGACGAGCGGGTTGGAGCTGCGGACCTCCACCGCGATCCAAACCACCGAGACAGCGATGCCGACGGCGAGCAGGCCAAGCGTCTTCGTCGATCCCCAACCCCATGTCGTGGTCTGGCTGATCGCGATCAGCACGATCGACATGCCGATCGTCATCAGGACCGCGGCGAGCCAGTTGATGCGCCCGGGAAGCTTCACCGGCGACTCCGGTATGAATCGCCACGTCGCCAGCGCGGCGAAGACCGTCGGGATTAACGGCAGCCAGAACAGCCAGTGGTAGTTGAGGTGCTCGATGATCAGGCCCGCGAGCACAATCCCCATGCCGGCGCCGACGCCGAGAATCGCCGATAGCAGGCCGATGCTGCCGGCCACCTTCTCGCGCGGGAACTCGTCGCGGACGATCCCGAACGCGAGCGGGAAGATCCCGCCGGCCGCGCCCTGGATGAAGCGGCCGAGAACGATCACCGCCAGCGAGCTCGACACGGCGGACAGGAGTGTGCCCGCCGCGAGGATCACGAGCGTCCACAGGAGGATCTTCTCCTTCCCGTACATGTCGCCCAGGCGCCCGAGGATCGCGGTGCCGACGGAGGCGGCGAGCAGGTAGGCCGTAAGCAACCAGGTGACTTCTGTGACGCTCGCTCCCAGCGCGTGCTGGAAGGTCGGCAGCGCCGGCAGCACCGCCGAGCTGAGCATCGCGTACGCCAGCCCGCCGAGCGCGAGCACCGCGAGGATCAGGTTCGGATGCGTGCGGTCTTCGGTGCTCGCGCTCACGCGCGCATTATGGCTGCAGTTCGAGCGCGTTCAGGATCTTCGACCACTGCGCGACGGCTCTCGCTTCCGCGTCGACGAGTTCGCTTTCGAACTGCCTCGTCAGCGCCAGTACGCCGCGCTCGTGAGAGTCCTCGTACGGAGCGAGCAGATGCGTCGGTATTTCGCCGATGCCGACGTTGTTGGCTTTGTAGCGTTCGTCAAACTGCGTTGTGCTCGCCGGCAGCGTCTTGTAGCCGCTGGCGGCCCACGTCCGCACGTCACCGCACACGTCCGGCTCCTCCAGCGCGGCGAGCACCTTGAACTTGGCCGCGTAGGCCTTGACTTTGCGGGTCAGCTTCTGATTGCTCCAGTGCAGGTGAGCGACCGTTTCCGCGAAGCCGTCGACCACCTGGACGTCGGCGCGGATGAAGACGACCGACATCGCGCCGATCACCTCGTTGCTGAGTGCCGCGGCGGCTTCGTCCTCGGGCGAGGCCGCGGCTGCCATCGGGCATTCCGTGCTGAGCGTCTGCTGCAGGCTTTCCAGCGCGGCTTCGCCGGTCTGCATGTTGGTCCGCGCCGTGTGCGCCAGCATGTAATCGGCCTGGATGTAGGTCTTCGTCGTGGCAATGTCCTCCGCCTTGGCGTGGCCGCCCGTCCCGGCGAGCGCCTGCGCCGGCGCCACCGTGACGGCCAGCGCCGCGGCGACGATGTAGATCGCTCCCCTGCCCATCCTTTCAGTATGTCCCGTTCACAGCGCCGAAGCGCCGCTCGCGATGGGCTTTCGATGTGCTGGGGGACTTTGCGGTCCGCTGGGGAGACCTTGGCGATGTGCGTTGCGATGTGCTTGGGTGTAGGCGATCTTCATACCCAAACGAAGGGCAGGCCCATGGACCTCGTCAATCATCAGTTCCGCCTCGCCGCCCGTCCGGTCGGCCTGCCCAAGCCCAGCGATTGGGAGTACACCGAGGAGCCCGTGCCCGAGCCGGGCGACGGAGAGGTGCTCGTCAAGGTCCTATATCTCTCGCTCGACCCCGCGATGCGCGGCTGGATGAACGACGCCCGCTCCTACATCGCGCCGGTGGGCATCGGCGAGACGATGCGTGCGGGCGGGGCCGGCGAAGTGCTCGTCTCCAACCATCCCGACCTCGCCCCTGGAGACCACGTCACCGGACTGCTCGGCGTGCAGGAGTACGCCGTCGCGCATGGCAACGCCGTGACGAAGCTCGACGCATCGCTTGCCCCGCTGCCGGTATATCTCGGCACGCTCGGCATGCCCGGTTTGACCGCGTAC
>Ga0182024_10023623_pt1 | contig 10987 bp, 14 predicted proteins | sample P32metaG_FD_120480 | JGI IMG/M metagenome (GOLD analysis project Ga0182024, IMG submission 120480) | Permafrost microbial communities from Stordalen Mire, Sweden - P3-2 metaG (Illumina Assembly) | ecosystem: Environmental > Terrestrial > Soil > Wetlands > Permafrost | place: Sweden: Stordalen... | reverse complement strand
GATTACTCAGTAATGTTATTCGTAATTATTTCTTTGCTCGTTATACCTGCCCTTCTCCCGAGTATGACCAAACTGTGTACCACTATCATAGAAATAGTGACACTGTAGAGTTCTTATGGGTAATACCATCTAAAGATACCGTTGAATACTTTGCATCTCACCCGCTTGAAATTCATGGCGATGAGAGAGAATTATTGGATTATGTGTTATCATTCCGCGATGGCACCTTACTTAAAAAAGCATTGAAATTGAATAAGGAGATCGAATGATTGATGAATCAGTTCCAACTACCCAAACCATTGAAACGCAAGAAACTACTGAACAAGGTCAAGTTGCTGAGATTTCACCACCGGCTAAACCTACAAACCCGGATATTGAAAGAAACCTGGTTAATCTGCGACAAGCTAAAGACCGCGCAGAACGTGAGCGGGATGAGGCAATACGTATACTTAAAGAATCTGAATCGCGTAAGCCCATAGAACCTGAAGAAGATCTATCTATACATATGAACCCCGATGATCTTGCTGAAGGTAAACACATATCCAAATTAGAAAAGAAATATAAAAAGTTAGAAGCTGAAGTTGCACAATATCAAAGACAATCTAATGAATCGCTTATTGAAGCCCGATTAAAATCACAATACACCGATTTTGATACCGTGGTTTCAGCAGCAAATATAAAATTATTATCCGAACAATACCCAGAACTGGCCCAAACTATCAATTCTTCTCCAGATCTTTATTCCAAAGCAGTATCTGCATATACACTTATCAAGAAGTTTGGCGTAGATCAGGGTGATCCCTATGCTGGTGATAAACAACGCGTACAAGAGAACTTAGCAAAGCCTAAACCACTTGCTGCAGTATCCCAAGCTGGAGAATCTTCATTATCACAGGCCAATGCTTTTGCCAATGGGTTAACCAAAGATTTGAGATCTAAGTTGCTTGATGAAATGAAGATGGCACGTAAAGGTTATTAAATTCATAAGCGGCTTTAGTCCTGAGCGAAGCCGAAGGAGATATTAATGAGTGATCTATTACAACGACAAATCATCTTCCCACACAACATATCCAAACTTATTACCTATATCTATGTACAAGGCTTTCACATGACCTTTGGTGAAGCATATAGAACACAAGAACAAGCCCAATGGTACGCAGAACATGGACTTGGCATAGCACATTCCCTCCATTGTGAAAGATTGGCTCTAGATCTGAATTTGTTTGATTCCAGTGGCAATTATCTAACCGATGGTGATCATTACAAACCATTTGGTGAATATTGGAAGACATTGAATCCGTCTAATAGATGGGGTGGTGATTTTACACGCAAAGATTATAATCATTTTGAAATGAACGATAAATAAATGAAAATATGTCAAATTTGTAAGATTAAAACCGATAGCAAATCTTGTATAACTCACAAAAAAAAATCACTTATGCTTTGCGAGAGATGCATTTTATATTGGCCTTCAACTGGTGATAAAGTAAAAGAACAGTTAATAGAGAATTTGATAAATCCCAAGAAATCTAAAAGTCTAAATGGCGTTATTATGGAAGATCTGATTGATTATCTTGAATTTCTTACAACATCTCTAAAAAATAGTTTTGATGATGATAAATATTCTAGAGAAGGGCAATTGGGTGTTATAAATTCCCAGTTAGCAACAATTATAGCATTAAAATTAACCAATTCTAAAGTTTAAACTAGCTCCTTTTTCTGATGTGTCCCAACTTGTGATTAATCGTCACGGGTTGGGGTTTTTTAATATGTGCGCTTATTGATTAGGTATTTATCTTTCCTCATTAAAATTGCACATGCAACCATTCCTTTTTTTGGACATTGGATCATTGCTGCAAAATCTGTTGGCGTACTCAAGCCTATAATCTCCATATCGTATATATATTTGATTGCATCTAATTCAAATGCTTCTTTATATTGCATTTCCTTATATTTCGTAATTAATACACTTAAATAAGGTGTTTCGCCGCGTTTAGTTGTAGTGGTTGCTCTTGAGGATAATTGTCTGCGCTCTATAGGATTCAATGGAGATGTAGGCATTGATGAATAACAAATATTATGACTTATGAAACACATAATAGTTATTGTAAAAATTATAGAAAAATACATATAGGATCCTTTAGCAGTATTAGATATGGATTTTTGCTTTTCATATGTGAATATAGTATAAATCATGTCGAATGTATCTGCGTCTCATTCAACGCAAAACTTGAAAGAAATGTCGATATTAGTGTAGATGGTAAGGGCACCAGGGCGTGCCAGCCCGAAGCTAAGGTACAAAACGATGCAGAATCGACAAATGCCGAGGCTATAGTTGGTTCGAATCCAACAATCGACAGCGAATCTTTCTCCCATCGACGTAACGGATTTCGTCACCGTAGACGTAATGGAAGCTTCGTCAGCTTAAGTTACAATCTAATATTACATTATCTTAGGAGTAAGTCATGGCGATAACTACGACATCGACTCTTCCGGCTCCGGTCCAACAAAGTTTTAGTTACAAACTTTTATCGGTCCCCGTGCCAAATATGATCCACAAGATCCCTGCAATGTTAAAACAGATGCCACGTAATGGTGGTACAACACTGCGTATGAGAAGATATAATCCTCTCAATACAGCAATGGTGCCATTAGGAAATAGTGGAATAACACCGCCGGCTCAAACATTAACTGCGGTTGATATAGATGCCAAATTGTCATTTTATGGAACTTATGTAACGTTAAATGAACAAGTAACATTACAAAACCAAGACCCTGTTTTAAACGAATGTGCAGCACGTCTAGGTGTTTCTCTTCGTCAAACCGAAGATCAGTTAACACGTGATATGTTAGCTGCCACAGCTGGTTTCATTAACTGTACTGGTGGAGTAAATGGCGATAATCCAACAGAAATAACGCGTTCTGATGTTGATACGGTTGTACGTACATTGCTTAATAACAATGCATATACAATCATGGATAACATCGAGGGTGAAGATAAGTTCGGTACAGCGCCAGTTCGTGATGCATATTTCGCATTATGTTCTACCTTTATGACAGGTAACTTAGATAACGTTGCTGGATTTATTCATAAGAATAACTACCCAGCACCAATGAATGCGCTTCGATCAGAATGGGGTAGCATTGGCAATTTAAGATTTTTGGTTAGCAGTATAGGCAGTTTTGCGCCAAATGCATCTTCCCTAGGCAATAATTCATTCAATATCTTCTGTGTTGGTATGGAGGCTAGACACAAAATAGGCCTCGTTAAATCTTCTCTGATAGACTTGGAAACCGAAGTGGCTTTTAGTTAACCGGCAACAAGGGGCAAGATCTGTGGAAAAATATTTATGTTCACATGTAAAAGAATATATGAAGGATTCAGGTAAAACATTGAGTAATAATATGATTTATTATCACTTTATGTCAGTTCCAAATCCGGATCATCTACCAGTAAATGGTGAATATACCTGCATGATAGATCAGCCTGAACGTAGCAAGCGAGAAGACCCGGAAACGGGATGCGGTGCTCTGAACTCTAGGGATAACCTAGAGAGGGATAAGTAGAGAAAGTCCCCGCCTAGCTATAGGTCAGTAAGCATGAGCTGAAAGTAACAGAATGTATGCGTGCGTTGAGCAAGATGGATACTCAGCAAACTTTATTTATAGACCGCCAATTTATGATGGACCATTAGCGCTTAATGCTTCAGTTGGTTATAAATTTGCTGAAGTCCCTAAACTTTCTGGGGACTATAAATCTTCTCTGATAGACTTGGAAGCCTTAGCGTAAAGACGAAGGTAACAAGGGGCAAGATTATGAAATGGCAAATAAAGAAAATTCCTGATTATAAAGAGTTCTCCACAAAACCAAAATTGGGTGACAAAGTCTGGGTGGAAACTAAAGACGGTGTTTTTATGGCACAATATTGTTTATGGGATTTCACAGTGCCAACATCTGGGCATTTTGAATTCCGTGGCAATGATTTTGACGTAATTGCATGGATGCCATATACCAACGATCAGCCTGAACGTAGCAAGCGAGAAGACTCACAAGTTTGTGAGATGCGGTGCTCTGAACATTGTGGAAACACAATGAGGGATAAGTAGAGAAAGTCCCCGCCTTTATAAAGGTCAGTATCCTTTAACCCGATAATCCTGAATGAAGTTGAAGGAAAAAGTAACAGATATTGAGAATCACAAATGATCTTTGGATAATTAATTTACGTGCTACGTTAGCATAAAAAGGAGTATTCATGGACGGAACTATTTTAGGCCAAGGGATGTTTACCTCTCTTGGTACTGCCACTACTATCATCGTCCCTTCGGATCTTGATTGGCTGAATGTATATAACTTTACTCAAGCCGGGGGAACCAGTGGCATATTTAAAAGCTACTGGCAACGTGGTATGCCAAATGGCCAAGGTATAGGATGGCTTACCGGAGTGGGCGGAGCAGTTACGGTAGAAAATCTGCCAGTAAATACCTTCAAGATATACAATCCAGCAAACCCAATCGTATTTGGTGCATTGAATAACGGATCTACTGGCGTTACAGGCTTTACAGCTGCTAACCCTGCAGTAGTTACCGTTGGTTCAACTGCTGGCATGGCTGCTGGTAACATTGTTCGCTTTAATTCACTTAATAATCAAGAGCAATTTAATGGCATTGATTTTTCAGTTGGTTACGGCACATTGACCGGTACAACCATGTCGGTTGATTATTTGAATGCAACAGGAACTACCCCATCTACATCGGGTAATTTCTATGTATATACCTATAATCCACTCTTCTATCCACGCCGTAGAACCATTTCGCAGATCATTGCTGGTAACCCTACTGTTGTTACTCTTTCTGTTGACCATGGTTATACCGTTGGACAAGAAGTTAGACTTGAATTCCCAGGTGGAGCGCCTGTGTGGGGTCCATATGCTAATCTCGATTCCTCATGGAACGTATTAGCGAATGGCGCGCCTAAGGCATACATTATCACAGCGGTTGATACAGCTACAGGCGTTGGTCATAATACCATCAGCTTGAATGTTGATACCACAGGATATGCTTTCCCAACAGCATTCTTCGGTGTTGGACTTGCTGCAGCTAATGCTATACCAAATACAGCTTTGCCATTCACTCCGGCTCAAGTTGTACCTTTTGGTGAAGATACTGCAACGGCATTATCACAAATACCGCCATTGTCTGAATTAGCAGATGCTACATTCAATACAGGTTTCTTAGGTATCACTATGACAGGAGGCGCTGCCTTCCCTGCTGGTGCTGCCGGAAACCTTATTTTCTGGACAACTGGTAAATCATCGTTCGGTGGTCTATAATCTATTTTGATTAGTCATCAGGGGGCAGGTTATCTTAGCGGGTATCCTGCCCCACTAAAAAGAAAGTGAAATCATGGTAGAAGATAAGAAAGTAGATACGCTGACCCAGATAGCTGAAAAAAAGCGTAAGAATAAAGAGAATCTCAAATACAAACGAGACAAAGATGCCGAGAAGGTTCGTGGTAGATTCAAATTTTACGAAGTTCCTGGTGGAACCTTGTCGTTCTCATTTAAAGCATACAAAGAAGATGAAGTAGAAACATACACACTTGTAGATGGTGATGTATATACCATTCCTCTTGGTGTCGCTAAACATCTGTGTAACAATGGATGGTATCCTGAATATGGTTACATCAAAGGTGAACAAGGTGATAAAGGCGCACGTACGGGATTCAATAATATGACATCCGATGGCATGCGCATTGAAAAGAAAGTTAGACGGTTTGGCTTTGAAAGCATGGAATTTGCTGACATTGAAGAACTACAACAACCGAAAGATATTGTACTGGTTACTGGAGGCTGAAATGGCTGAGTCATGTCAATCGTATCGATTTCCCGTTTTTCAGCGAGCAATGCGCATAATTACTGCAATTACTAATGCAAATCCTTGTGTGATAACTACATCGTTGCCGCATCAATATGAGAATGGTTTAATTGTACGCGTTAACATTACTCCCAAGCATGGCATGTTCCAGATAAACCAACAGACAGGTATAGTAACGAAATTGTCTGATACTACGTTTTCGCTCAATATAGATTCGAGCGCATACGACCCATTTACAATTCCTTCTTTGCTCAACTATACCTGTTCACAAATAACGCCTGTTGGTGAGATTACGGTATTTACTGATGCCAGTGGGTTCGTTGATACCTATACGCGACAAGCAACACAAAACGTACTTCCATACCCCCTTCTTTATTGATATATTGAAATATTGTACGTTAATCAGTATTCGGCTAATAATTATGCTGACAAAGGTTGATTGCATTCCCCCCATGACGATGGGCTGAGCAGTGATGTGAGGTATGGTTCAATTCCATACTTGAGCATATGAAAAAGCCAGGTTTTGCCAGTTTATCTATAACTCCGGAGCTGTGAGGACACGAAACTGGACGTTTTACTAGATTGCAACCTGTGAACTTGCTAGGCTTTACTCTATTAACCAGGGAGTAATAGATGGCAGATTCCACATTAGCAGCAATACAGAAAAAAGTTCGTAGAATAACAAGATCTCCGTCAGAAGCACAACTATCTGATGCGGATCTTAATGAATATATCAATACGTTTCTGGTCTATGATTTTCCGGAACATCTACGCACATTCAATCTGAGACAACAATTTTCATTCGTCTGCAATCCATACCAAGATCTGTATATAACAGATACAACATTGCCATTAGCCAATCAGCTCTATAATTTCCAGAACATATATCTTTCGGTGCATGACCCAGTATTTATAGCAGGCTATCAAAGCTTTTATACTCAAAGCAGAGAACAATTATTTGGGATCTATCCCAAGTTACAATCGTTCCAGCAGTTATTCACGCTAGGTGATGGCGTTACATTTACATTCACCGGAGTTATTAACTCACAACAATCATTGATACCACCAAATTTCAATCAGCATATAACCTTGCTACAAGGCCATTGTTTGTTTGATTCTCTTGATTCGAATTCCAATGGATTAGCGATGATCGATGTGCCGGTTCAGAATCCAGATACCGGATTCAATACCGTTAATGGGAATTTATATTTACCGGGACTACAACCAACTTTGAGGCCAACGGTTATTGATCCAACGAATACAATTAACTATATAACGGGTAAATATACGGTAACTTTCAAGAATACATCTTTAACTGATGTTGCGCCGGGACCAGGACAGATAATCAATACACAAACGGTCCCTACGATTACCAGTAGGCCCCAGGCGCTCATGTATTACCAAGACCACTTCATTATCCGTCCGGTGCCAGATCAACCATATACGATCAATTTTGAGGTATTTGTGAGGCCATCACAATTACTTGCTACAGGACAAAGTCCACAACTGGAAGAATGGTGGCAATTAATTTCATACGGCGCTGCTAAAAAAGTATTAGAAGATCGCATGGACATTGATTCCGTTGCGCTTATTATGCCTGAATTCCAAAAACAGATGGCATTATGTGAACGAAGAAACTTAGTCCAATGGACAAATGAACGAACTGCAACAATATATACTGAACAATCAACCTTGGGTTGGGGATCTGGGCCTGGTGGCTTTGGACCTTTTTAAGGAAACCAAATGGTATATTCGCCTAATATTCCACAACCGACTGATAAACCACAAAATTCACAGCCTCTTATTTTACAAAACTTTCAAGATATAAATTCATTGATTAATGTAAATCATGTTGGATTTGATGTTGCTAATGCTGGCAAACACAATCTTGTTGAGTTCGTTGTTCAAACAGATCCACCATCAGTTACTCTTGCCGAAGTTAAACTGTATAACTTCGGCGACGCAATAACTGGCATAAATGAACTTTTTATACAGAATGCATTGGGAAATGAATATTCGGTTACTGCATCTATATTAAGTACTGACATATCTCCGGGAAATAATTCTAATGGCTGGAAAGCAGATGCTACAGGTATACTATTCAAATGGGGATTCATTGATAATGTAATAGTAGGAATTGATACAGCCGATTTTCCAGTAAGTGCATTTATTCCAGTCTTTGCACAATGTTTTACAGTTTTATTAACTCCATACGATTCTGCCGGCGTTAGCACGGGATTTGATCTTGTTCTTTATAGCATGACTAATACAGGGTTTACGTTCTATTCATCTGCAAGCAGCGGTACCCTGGGATTCCAATATCTAGCTATAGGGTTCTAATATGCCTTATGATAAATTCCTGATCGCTCCACTTAAAACCGGTCTGCAAAGGGACGTTAAGCCATTCATGATTCAGGATGATGCGTTCCAGTATCTCCAGAATGCGTATGTATGGCGTGGTAGAGTTATAAAGCGATTCGGATCTTATCTACTTAATGCTATTGGTTCAGCAACAGATCAATACAATGCTCGATTACGTATCAATATTGGAACAATTACGGCCAATTCTAGCGGTACAGTTCCTGGGCATATATTCCAACCAGGACAAATGTTCTCTTCGGGCACTTTATCATTTACGGTGTCAAATCCAGCGGCAGGTGTTCAACAGATGATTCGTTCGGATGGATCTGTTTCTGCTGCAACATTCAATATTACCAACGGTGCATATAATATAACAGCAACCGGATTGCCTGGTGCTACGATTATATATTTCTATCCGTCTACTCCAGTTATGGGATTTGTTGTCTATCAAGAAGGTGCAATTAACGATGAACCCACCTTTGCATTTGATCAACAATTTACCTACCAACAGATCAATGGTGGTTGGGATGTTCTTGGCATTGGTACATGGACAGTTCTTACTGGATCCGATTCACAATTTATTTGGGCTACCAATTATCGAAATGCTTTGGGTGATGGCACTTTGTTATTCATTACCAATAATAATCCCGCAGATCCAATGCAATATTGGGATGGGGCAGCATGGCATATCTTTAATCCCGCGGTTAATGCAGCAGGTGACAAAGTTGAAACTTGCCTGATGATTATTCCATTTAAGGATAGATTACTTTTATTCAATACTACAGAAACAGGAGCAGAAGCGGGAACCTATGTTAATAGAATGCGTTATTCTCAAAACGGCGACCCAACAGCAGCTACAGCATTTTATGATGTCCCAAATGTTGCTGGTTTTGGTGGTTTTGTTAGTTGTTATGATACACAGGAACAGATAATATCCGCAAAAGTAATCAAAGATCGTCTCATTGTCTTCTTTGAGAATTCTACCTATGAACTTGTATATACCGCTAATGAGATTCAACCTTTCCGTTGGCAACGACTCAATACAGAACTTGGTACTGAAAGTACATTCTCTACCGTTCCATTCGATAAAGTTGTTCTCACGGTAGGTAATGTTGGTATTCATGCTTGCAACGGAGCTAATGTTGAACGTATCGACAATCTTATTCCCGACGAAGTATATAAGATATCTGAATCCAATGCCGGTATATTCCGTGTGCATGGTATTCGTGATTACTTTAAGGAAATGGTTTATTGGACATTCCCATCTTCTGATCATGAAGTTGGTGGGATTAGTGAAACATATCCCAATCGCGTAATGGTTTATAACTATAAGACAGGATCATGGGCATTTAATAATGATTCGTTTACTGCTTTTGGTTATTATCTACAACAAGCAAATTTGACCTGGGCTACATGGTTTCAGCCATGGTTTGAATCTGATTGGCAATGGGCAGAAGGTTCGCGTGAAACTCAATTTAGAGAGATTATCGCGGGCAACCAAGAAGGCTTCACATTCATAATTGATGATGAAGAGCCCAGAAATGCACCTTCACTACAAATTACTAATATAACTTCCATTGCCGGTGTAGTTACTATTACTGCATATAACCACAATCTGTTTCAAGGTGACTATGTAATTATAGAAAATATACAAGCAACTGATCCTTATGCAGCTGTCCTAAATGGCAACATATATAACGTTACCCTCACAAATACCAATCAATTTGTTATCTATCAAGCTGGTGCGCCTGCTTCTGGTTATTTAGGCCAAGGAACTATCGGTCGAGTAAGCAATATCACGATACGAACGAAACAATTCAATCCATATCAAGACCAAGCAACCAATATATATCTCTATAAGGTTGAATTTAACGTAGATTCAACGGTAAATGGTGAGATAACTGTAGACTATGGCGCAGACTTTCCGCCTACGGGAAATGGCCTTCTGGCCGATGCACAGTTAACGGGTACTATACTTGGTACGGGTGTTTTAGAAACATTTCCATATGCATTAGTACCAAATGAAATCCAAGCCCAGCAATTATGGCATCCAGTATATTTTCAATCTATGGGCGGTAATATACAATTGCAATTATCATTCTCTAAAGCAGAGATAACTAATCCATTAATCGCTTTCAGTGATTTTGAAATGCATGCAATGATGTTATTCACACAAAGATCAGGAAGGCTGCAGTAACATGGCTAATGCATCATATTCCAATCAACTTGGGCCTGGATTATTCTTACCTACCACAGATATATACGATACCCAGATTATTAAAGATTTGGATGTTCAGTCTCAGGACTTCAAGGACTTTCTCGTTCGTCTGCGACAATCTATAAACAACGTTGCCATAGCGGTTAATCTTAAGGATTCCGGTTATTATCAAGTGGATCAAGAGTTTATCAATGGCCAAGCATGGTTTGCCAATCCAGCTTTAACAACAACCAATCCATCAACGCGAGCATTTAGACAAGATTTTCGAACCGTTGTTAATTTTGGTGCTTTACCAAATACCGCTACTAAATCAGTACCCCACAATATACCCATCAATGTCTCTTCTGGGCCAGCATATTCATTCACACGTATATTTGCCACATCCACAGATCCTGTTGGATTTCATTACATTCCCATCCCTTATGCTTCTACAACTGAGATAATTGAACTTAATGTAGATGCAGTCAATGTAAATATAACTACAAATGCCAATCTTACTGCTTTTACTATTACCTATGTTGTGCTTGAATACCT
>Ga0182024_10023622_pt1 | contig 10987 bp, 12 predicted proteins | sample P32metaG_FD_120480 | JGI IMG/M metagenome (GOLD analysis project Ga0182024, IMG submission 120480) | Permafrost microbial communities from Stordalen Mire, Sweden - P3-2 metaG (Illumina Assembly) | ecosystem: Environmental > Terrestrial > Soil > Wetlands > Permafrost | place: Sweden: Stordalen... | reverse complement strand
GCGGAGCGGGTGCTGGCGCCTGCGTGCGAGGAGGCCGGCGTCGAGTGGGCCGGCTTCCACACCTTCCGCCACACGGTCGCATCGCGACTCTTCGCCGAAGGGCGCAACATCGTACAGGTGCAGCGCTGGCTCGGCCACCACTCGCCGAGCTTCACGCTCGACACCTACGTGCATCTGCTCGACGGCGATCTTGCCCAGCCCGTGACCCTCGTCCGGGTCAAGAAAAAACCAAGCCAAGGCCCAGAAACAGCCACAAAGGAGAGACCGCCTGATCGGTCGAAAGCGGCCGTTTAGCGGGCAAAACATGGTCCAGCCGCAAATAGCCGCAAGCGCCCGGACGGTCTCATAACCCGAAGGTCGCGGGTTCGAATCCCGCCCCCGCTATGTCTGTCGACGCTCATCAAGCGCCACACGCCAGCTAGGCCGGCTAGGCCGAACGGGATCGCGAAGAAGTTCGGCGTGACTCGCGTCAAGCTCGAAGCATCTTAGGCTCGTGGGCGGCCATCGGCTCGCCTAGGAGACTGCGCCGGGCGCCGCGCTCGCAGCGGCCTCGATGAGTTCGACGACAGCGTCAGGATGTGTGACCATCGCCAGGTGCCCGGAGGCGACCTCGACGGTCGTGGCTCCCATGCGCAGCGCAAATTGCCGCTCGGCGTCAGCGGGGATCGCCTCGTCGTTTGTGGCGACCACGAACCAGGACGGCAGCGACTTCCATGCTGGCACGCCCATCGTGTACTCGAATGTGCTCATCGAGATGGGCTGCTGAACCGCGTGGAGAACCCGGGCCTTGACGGGATCGAGATCGGCCGCGAAGTGCCCGACGAAGTCAGCCTCGGGAAGCCATCCGAATCCCTGCTCGTCGACGACCAGATTCGCGAGCGCCGGAGTCGGGGGTCCACCACCGAGGAGCGCTCCCAGCGACTCACCCTCATCGATCCCGAACGCAGCAACGTAGACGAGGCCGATCACGTTGGGCGCGTCGGCGCCGAGCGCCGTCATGATCTGTCCGCCGTAGGAGTGGCCGGCGATCACAGTCGGGCCACTCAGCCGAGCCAGCACGTGCCGGAGGCGGGCTACATCGTCCTCGGTCGAGGTCTCAGGAAACTGTGGAGCGGTGACGTTGTAGCCCTTCGCCTGTAGGCGCTCGATCACTGCACTCCAGCTAGACCCGTCGGCCCACGCGCCGTGGACGAGGACAACGTTCGGTAGGTCACTCATCTGAGGTCTCCTTCGATTCGCAGCCCAGCCCCGATGACCGGGCAAAGAGGAAATGCCCCGCTCAACCTAGCGCTATGCGGCGAGAATCGAATGCTTCGGTGTACTCACCTGCGATAGCCGAGAAAACGTCGCTCCAGCTAGCCGGGCCGGCGGGGAGGCGATCGCTGGATAGGCTCAGCGGGAGGTCGACCTTGTCCGCTCGCAGTTGTCGCCGGGCCGGGCTCACCCGCCCCAGACGACTTGACTGCGCCCGGGGCGGGGCGGGGTCTATGTTGGGTCTATTTGGGGTGGCTCCTCTGGTCGTGCCAAGAACTCCCGCGGCGTGAGGACCGGCGGGACAGCATCGGTGAGCTCGCGGAGGTGTGCATCGCCTGAGACGATGCAGTGCGCGTCGGCCTTCCGAGCGAGCGCAACGAGGTAGTCGTCCCCCGGGTCGGGGGTCAGGCCGAGCTGAGGCGGCGGATCCTCGACGAGGAGCCCGTCATCGATCACACCCGAGAGGAGCGCCTCTGCATGGATGGCATCGATTGAGGCGCGGAACTTCGGTCGACCGAGGACGCGTTCAAGCTCGGCCAGCAGCAAGGGGCTGATGATCAGATCAAAGGCGCCGTCGGCCCATCGTTCGAGGATCTGCGCCGGTGCGCCGTCTGATGAGAGCAGCGCCGAGACGAAGACGTTGCAGTCGAGGACTACGCGTCGCACTCAGCGACGGGAGGCGTGCTGTTCTTCGACGGCGAGTCGCAACGCCTCTTCCTCGCTCATGCCGGAGCCTGAGGCGCGGCGGTCGGCGAGGATCGCCTTCACGCGCTCGCGACCGCCCAGCAGCGAGAGGTAGCGCTCATAGGAGAGGACGACTGCCTCCGGGCGGCGGTGGGCGCCTATCACCACTGGATCGGCAGCGACGCCCCGGGCACGGAAGCCAGCCAACATCGATGGCAGCTTGGCGCGTGCCTCGCGCGTAGGAAGCACTTCATCGACACGTGGGCTCACGGACCTATCCTAACAAAAAGATGTACACCTATGGATACACCTATTGCTCGGAGCTAAGCTCGGTGCAGCCAGCGCCCCGGGAGCTTCGCAAGCCCTGAATCCGTCCACATCTGCGGGTAACAAATTGGGTAACGACGGACGCGCAGCAGCCGCCTGAACGCGCGCCAACCGCGCGAGGCGGCCCGGAGTTGCGGGGGCCGCGCGCCTTGAGTAGCGCTCATAACCCGAAGGTCGCGGGTTCGAATCCCGCCCCCGCTATGCGAAGAAGCCCCGCTCAGGCGGGGTTTTTTCGGGGATGTGTCACGTGACAAACCCATGTGACGGGGCCGGGATTTAGTTGTCTGAGGCGACCGGGCGTATAGCCTGTACGCCTTGGGAGAGCATCGCGGCGAGATTGGTGGAGCGTTGTTAGCCTCGGTTGCCGTTCTCGCGGCTGCGGGAGCGATCAGGGCTGCGCAGCAGGGAGTGGGCTGGGGCGATCCGGTGGTGATCGGACTCCTCGGGGGCGCTGGCGTGTGCTTGATCCTCGCCTTGTGGGCGTTGGGCGTGTGGCGCGCGATAGCCGGTCTATTCGGGAGAGAATCGGTGCCTCCCGCTGCCCCACCACCCGCCCCCCCACCACCCGCGGCCACCCCGAGCGTGGATGAGCCCGAGCCTCCGGCACCGGCACCGGCAGAGAGAGTGACCACTCAGCGAACGCCGGAGGACCTCTGGGAGCTGTTCGCCAGCCTCACCGACATGCAAGCTACAAGGGTCATTGAGCCCTTCATCGGGCAATGGATGGAGATCTCGGGTCCCGTGGACAGTGTTGGGAACTGGGACGGACACTTCGCTCAGGTCACGCTCAATCGACCAAAGGACCCCTACCACCATATTTTCTTCATGTTTCGCTCTGAGGGGTGGGTGCCAAGACTTGCGACATTGGCGACCGGGGATCGCCTAACGATCCGTGGGGAGATCGAGAGAATCGACCGCATCTCTATCCAGCTCACGAACTGCGAGATCGTAGACGGCTCTTAGGGCTTCCGCGCCTTCTCGCCGGGCTTTGGCTGCGGACCCGGCTTTCCCTCGGGCTCGACCGGCTCCGACTCGGGATCGACTTCGAGCAGCGCTCGTAGCGCCTCCTCGCCGGTGAGCGGCTTCAGCGATACGCGTAGGTCTCGGTCTTTCTCATCGGTCATGGGCACAGGGTAGGGCAACGCGCGGAGCCGTCCCGAGGTCCCTCTTTGCGGGAACGGATGTTCGCTTTCCCATAAACTTTGCGAACTTTGCCGTGAGCCATGAGCGGTTGCGCTAGGATCGCTCTTGCGAACACGCAAGCTAGCGAAGGAGAAGTCGATGCAGGATCACCTACGTACCGTCCCCGAAGCCGATACCGGCCTCAATCAAGGGCTCGCTTCGGCTCAGCAAGCGCGACGGGAGCGGGCCCAACGACGCCCCGCGACCACGCGGGCGCTTCCTACCGACCGCTTGAAGTTTGAGGTCGGGGTCGCGGGCCTCAAGGCCATCGCTGTGAGCAGCGACAACGGCAAACACGCTGTGGGCGCTGAAGAACTCGCCATGCGGCTGAATCTGAGCCCGGCGTCGGCGGGGCTTAACAACGCGTTCTTCACCGAGGTCGGCTTGGTGACCAAGGAGGGCCGAGGCCGCTACAAGCCGACTGAGCTTGCTCTTGAGTTTGCCCGGAAGCACACATTCGACCAGGAGGCAGCCGGGAAGGTTCTAGCCCCTGCCTTCAGAACAACATGGTGCTTTCAGGAGGTCCAGAAGCAGGTGGCAATGGAGCCGCGCGTGACGAAGGATCAGATGGTCCAGGTGCTGGCAGCCGCCGCGGGAGCTACGAACGATCATCGTGTGCAGCTGCTCGGGATACTCGACTGGCTCCAATACGCGGGCGTGATTGAGATCAAGGATGACGTCGTGACGGTCGTGCCCACCGATAGCGCGACACCCGATCCCGCTCCTGCCCCTGTGGTGCCGCCAGCGCCAGAGGGAGCCGCAGCCGCGGGCAAGGGGACCACCACGCAGCGGGAGCACCAGGCTCCGCAGGCCGCTCCCGTAATGAGCCTGAGCTTCGAGTTGGCTCTAACCGCTGAGGGTCTGCAACGTCTATCGCCGGAGCAGATCACGGCCCTGTTTGGGGCGGTGGGAACCATAGTGGCTATCAAAGCCACCGCTGGATAACGCACCGAGGCCCACGGGGGAGAAGTTTTGCGAACACGCCTCCCGTGGGCCTCGGCTGTCGCTCTCGGGGCGCTTGGTAGCACCGGCGGATTCTGGAACCGGTCCGGTGGGGGGTTCAATTCCCCTGCGCTCCATACAGAGCGCCCAGCCTCGCGCACCGATAGCGCTGCCGTCATTCTACCCGACAGCGTTGCCGGAGCCCGTCGCCGCTAGATAGCTGGCCGATAGGTCAGCCGGCGACCGGCGACCTGGCCGAGCAATGTGGCCGTGCGCTCGGTGTCTGTCTGGTGGCAGGTCGAGAAACGGAAGTCGAACTCTGAAAGGTACCGGGGCAGATGCTCACGGCTCACGTGATGGTGGGTTCCGTCGAGCGACCGCTTGAGCTGAGCAAAGAACGCCTCGGCCTGATTCGTGCTCGCGCCGTCGCGGACGTATTCGCCGATGTTGTGGTTGACGGCCGTGTGGGAGGCGAACTCACGGCCAAGCTTGCGGTAGGGCAGAGAGGAGTCCGTGTGCAGGTGCGTGGTGGCCGGGTCCACATGCTCATGCAGAACGGCGCGCAGGTTCTCGGAGTTGACGTCGGGCACGATGCGCGAGCGAACCTCGCCAGTCTCGCGGGACACCAGCGCCATGACGGGCACCTTGTCGCTCTCGCCCTGCATGTGCTCGCTCTGGACGTGGCCGTGACGGTTCGACGGCTTCCCACCGATCCAAGTCTCGTCGGCCACCACGCGACCGGAGAACAGCCCGGCCAGTGGCTTGCGCTTCATCGCCTCGCGTATGCGGTGAACGGCGAACCATGCGCTCTTAGGCGTCAGGTCGTACTTCCGCTCGATCTCGCGGGCGCTGACACCGTTCTTTGAGGAGGCGAACTCGAACACTAGGAACACCCATGTGCGGACCGGGATTTTCGAGCCATGGAAGATCGTTCCCGTTAGGACGCTGTATTGCCGACGGCAATCCGCACACTTCCAGACGCGCCGTTCGGAGCTAGGCCCCCGCGTGGTCTTGCGCGACTTCCCGTTCGACGGCTTCAGGAAGTAGGGCGGCCTGACAGACCCACAATGAGGGCAGACCGGACGACCATTCCAGCGCATCTCCTCAAGGAACTCATAGGCGTCGGCCTCGGTGCGTAGCCTGTCGGCAAGATTGAGAACGTTGAGCGACATAGCAATACCCTACCAAATCGCTCTGGGTTTGTCAAGTCACACATCGCCGTTTTTTCGTGGGATGATGGTCTCGTTGACTCGCGGATTCGTACCAATTTCGTACCAATTTCTCGACGGGTTCGCTCGAGCGAGTCCGAGTCTCGCGCGGGGCTTGGAAGTACCCAGCGCAGAGGCGGACGTCAAGAGACCCGCTCGCTCGCCGATCTCGACTTGGTTCCGTTTGGTCCCGAGGTCGCTGGGGGGTTCTGCGGGCAACAGCGATGGTTGAGCTAGAGACGATTGGCAAGTAGATCGGCTATTCGTGCGCGGGCGCCGCGGTCATAGATCCAAGGCTTGACCTCGAGGTCAGCGATTCGCAGCGTGGGTAGCCACCCATGGACGGCAGGCAGCAGATCGGCAAGTGCATCACGATAGGCCCGCTGGCGGTGGCGACCATCCTCCTGCGGGAAGAGCGGCGGCTTCGGCCTCGCAAATCCGCCTCCCTCCATTGCGGATTTGGCATCGCAAGCCCGTAACCAGGCACCGCGGTCGAACGCCACCCGCATCGTGCGCGGGTATCGACGCAACGTGATTGCCCGATAGCGATTGAAGTGTTGGGTCTCGTCGAACTCGACCATCCGCGGGGGTTCGCCACGACGCTGAAGGACGCAATCCACCGTGCGACGCTCTCGCGGTGGCATCACCTCTGGCAGCTCCATGCCAGTCAACTCCGCGTACACCGCCCGGATAAGCCCCCAGCGCCGGCCCGCCTCGGCGGCTCCAGGGCGCTGCAGCCAGTCCGGCGTGCGCTGCTCCTGACCGCCATGGACCTTCCGGACCAGTTCCACCGTTGCTCGCTCGAGCTTCCGCGACATCAGACCAAGCTATGTGATCGACGGATGTTCCGCGCACGCACCTTCGGTGCACAGGCATTCGCGTGACTCGCGCCGATGACCCGGCGCCTCCCAGCAGAATCGAGCATGGTCATGGGTTCGACGAAGCCTCATAGCTCCAAGCCGGCGGTCCAGGAGCCGCCGGCGCACGCCGCCCCGGCGGCATCGCCGGTTTGAGGGGAACGCGCCGCCTCAGGCGGCCAGAGGCGGGGCGGTGTCGAAGAGCGCCGCGAAGCGGCCGGTGCCCATGTGGCGGCCCTTGATCTCGGCGATCGTGGCGGCGTCGGCGACGCCGTCGCCGAGGAGGCCGGCTCCGCCCTCGGGCCCGAGCGGGATCGCGATCATGGGTGGGAACGTCTTGTAGCTGGTGAGCTCGCCGGTGCCGGTGATGAGCGCGCGGACGTTGGCCGCGACGACCGCTGCCTCGGCGTTGGCGACGCCCGCCATGTCGCGGTCGGCGTCGGCGAGGTCGCCGAGGGCGAAGGTCTGGGTCTCGCCGACGACGCGCAGGTGCTCGTCGACGCGGACGTAGCCGCGCTCGTCGCGGCGGTCCGCCAGCGCTCCGCCCTCGAGGTACTCGCTCTGGGCTCGCACGCCGAAGGCACGGAACCAGATGTCGGCGACGAGCTCGCCGCCGTCCGCGGTCGCGATGGCGATCGGGGCGAGCATCGCGGGTGCAGCGGTGGGCAGCTCGGCGAGCGCCGCGCCAAGCCGCAGCTCGACCCCGAGCACATCGAGTTGGCGGCGCAGCTCGTCGCGCAGGGCCTGGTCGTAGGGACCGACGAGGATGTCCTCGGAGATGTCGGCGATCGTGACGTGCTTGTCGGGGAAGAACGCCTTGATCTCGCCGGCGAGCTCGAGGCCGGACGGACCGGCGCCGACGATCAGCGCGCGGTCGGCGGCCAGCAGCGCCTCGTGGGCGGCGCGGTGCCGGGCTCTGGCGGAGGCGATGTCAGGCTCGTCGGTCTTGGCCGGGAACGGATACGCGGACCCGGTCGCGAGCACGAGGTAGTCGGGCTCGAGGACGTCGCCCGACGCCAGCGTGACGCGGCGCCCGTCGACCGCGACGGCGCGATCGCGGAGGAAGCGGCCATGGGCGAGCAGGTGCTCGTAGGGGAAGAAGATCCGCTCCAGCCACTCGGGGTCGACGAGGGCGCGCCAGGAGGCGACGTTGTGGACGAACGCCTCGGTGGGGTCGATGAGCGTGACATCGGCGACGTCGTCGAGCGCCTTGGCAGCGTTGATGCCACCGTAGCCGCCGCCGACGACAACGACGGAGGCACGTGGGATGGGTGTGACAGCCATAGGAGATCTCCTTATTCTTGTAGCTCAGTAGTCACAGCGTATAGCAGAGTCACTAGTGAAACCCTAGCAGCGACTGGCATGCTAGCATGACCTCATGGCGACGGCGAGCAAACTGAGCCAAGAGCAGACCTCCGCAGCCTGCGAGCGCGGCACTGCGGCGCTCGGACGCGCGTTCGAGTTCCTCGGCAAGCGCTGGAACGGCGTGCTCCTCGGCACCCTGCGCAACGGCCCCGCCGGCTTCAGTGAGCTCGCGCGCGCGATCGACGGGATCTCCGACTCGGTCCTTTCAGACCGGCTGTCCGACCTCGCCGCGGCAGGCCTCATCACCCGGACCGTCGATGAGGGACCGCCCCTCGCCGTCTCCTACGCCCTGACCGACCGCGGCAAGGCGCTGCTGCCCGCACTCCAGCAGATCACGCTCTGGGCGCAGGAGCACCTCGTCGAGGACCCAACCTAACGCCACCCGTCCACCCGGGCGCCAGACACGATCCCAGCGCCCATAAGGAACTGGGCCGCACCTCGCGGGGCTCGGACGCCGCGATCGAGGGACGGACCGGTCCCGGGTACGGCTGAGTTGGCTTCGGAGCAGCCGTCGTTCCAATATGGCGGGGGCTGCTGGGCATCGGCTGAGACCGTTGCATGTCGCGCGCGAAGTACAAGCCGCCGCCGCGGTTCGATAACGACCTCAGCTTATGGTCGTGGGGTCTGGCACTCAGAGGACCGCCGCCTGAGCGCTGCCACCGACCATCCAGGTGAGCGTTGTATGTGAGAGTCGCACCGAATCGGGTTCGATGTCGCCTTCGGCTTGTGTACGCACCGAGCAGCCGATCTTGCCGTGCACTGCGTGCGCCAGACAGCCGTAAAGTGCGGTGGCCTTCACAGATCCCGACCCCGATTCTTCGAGCCAGGCCACCGCACCCTGAGGCGAGAGCAGCGTGCGAGTCCATGCCTTCGTGGGCGTCTTGACGTAACCCCCCTTGCTCAGTTCCTCGACATAGTCGCGAATGCTCGCCAGTCTCCCTGCAAGTCCCAGGGCTGCGTTGGCGACGACGAGCGTGTTGCTGGGCCCGTTGCAGTTGGAGACTTCGTACTTGAAGCATCCCGCCTCGTCTTCATCTCCCGTCTGCGTCGCAAGGACCCAGGGACCCGCAATCTGCACGCGTCCCAGAGTGTTTTCCGCGACGAGCCCTTCCCCAATGTCTTCGTTAAGCAGCCATTCGTCGCTGCCGATGCGGACGGCTCGGTTGTCCCTGCGGTCGCATACCCAGACGGTGTCAAGTCGTCGCTGTTCCCGTTCTCGGCGGACACGGTAGACGACCACCTCACCGCTTACGGAAACGACCCGAGAGTGGGTGACGCCTGCAATGATCTGGCCACGCACCGCGCACGGAACGGACGCTTGTGCCGAAGCACACCATCCCACTAGCGCGAACAGCCCCACGAAGACGACCCTGACGACCCTCACGATGAGAAGCGTACTCGCCGTGAGTGCAGTCGGCATCCATCAGTTCGCGCACGGTCGTCGATTTCACGCCGACTGAACTGCTCGCGAGCCCGACGGCCACATAGCCGGCGGCGGCACACCAGCTCGCCGAGCGACTGTGACACGCGGCACATCGGAGGTAACGCAACTCCAACCCTAGGGTGCCTATCCGGCTGCGCCATCCGGGGCGAGGGTGGTCTTACAAACCAACTCGCCCATTGGAGGCAAACAAAATGAACACCAGGATCAAAACAATCATCATCAGTCTCGTCGCAGCAGGCACCTTCGCAACCGGTTCCGGTCTGGCGGTGCCGACGGTAAGCCAAGCCTACAGCGCCATCGTCGAGTTCCAGAGCAACTACAGCGGCAAGTGTCTCCAGCCGGTGAACGGGTCACAGGGGGCCGCAATCGTTCAGGAGACCTGTAACGGCAGTCTCTCTCAGCAATGGACGCAGGGGCCCTCAGAAGGCTCAGGCGGCACCAGCTCGAACGCGGAACACTATGTCAACAGGTCCAGCGGGCTCTGCCTTGATGCCCGTGGTAACGCCACCAACGGAACCCCCATTGAGCAGTGGACGTGTAACTGGATCAGCAACGAGAACTGGGTTCTAGGTGGCACCCAGGGTCGCGCGGAATTGTTCTCGCGAGTCTCCTCCGGCAATGGAGGGCGTTGCGTCTCTACTCCGGGACTAGTGAACGGCGATGAAACGCAGTTGGCCTCGTGCAACGGCGACAGTTCGACGTACTGGAGCCTGTCCACCGCGCGGCTCGCACCGCCGGCCACAACGCTGCCGCCGGTAGCCGTGAAACCGGTACTCGCAAGATCACTCGGCTAGATGCATAGAGCCGGAAATCTGGAAGGACACTGAGAGCCCCCTCCGACCCGGGGGCTCTCGGTCGTTCCGGCCGCGTCGCTGGCATCCGGTAGCCCATGCCCGATCCAAAGCCATGGCAAACGAACGCGACCGCACCCTTCCTCACCATCGAGAGGCCGGGGGGCACTGTGGGCGTCTGGAGCCTCGGCCGGGAGCGGCTCCACGTCACCGCGCCCGGTGATGACTCCGAGGTCGATCGATCGGGTGCCTTAGCGACACCAGAGCGGCGAGGTCAGCGGAGACGTCCGCGATAACGGCGCAGAACAGCCTTGTAGCGATAATCCCTGCGAGTCCTCGGGTTTCAAGTGCGCCCCGGCAAAGGGTTCGACGCCGTGTCAGTGAGTCTGCGGTCAGCCAGTGCGTGCATTGATCGCCAGTGCCTCGTCTTGGCCGCTGTCGCTCGCATCCGGGTCGATCGCACGTGCCTGCGCGTGCTGATCGCGGGCAGACTCGGTCAGATGCTCAGCCTCAACCGCCTGTCGCCCTGCGGCAGCGTGTCCCTGCCGCGCCTGAGCAGCGCGTTCCTCAGCTTCAGCCTGAGCACGCTTGGCCTGGGCGGTCTGCTCATCAGCTGAGGCGCGCGCACTGTCCGCTTGGATCGAACGGCTTCTGGCCTCCTGGCGAAGCTCGCCCGCCTGCTCACGACGACGTTCGTCACGCCTGCGGTTCGCCGCGCGAGCGACGACGGCGATGAGCAGCAGCACCACCACGGCGCCAACAGCAATTGCGATGATCGTTCCGGTACTCATGGTTTCCTCCTGTAGCTAGGCCTCAAATCCCTTCCGGGCAAAGCCCGGTGGGTTTCGCAACGTTGCAGAGGACCTATTCGCGAAGGCGACCCTACGCCGACGGAGCATTCCCAATCTGATGGGGCAGAAGCACGCGCAACCT
>Ga0182024_10023621_pt1 | contig 10988 bp, 12 predicted proteins | sample P32metaG_FD_120480 | JGI IMG/M metagenome (GOLD analysis project Ga0182024, IMG submission 120480) | Permafrost microbial communities from Stordalen Mire, Sweden - P3-2 metaG (Illumina Assembly) | ecosystem: Environmental > Terrestrial > Soil > Wetlands > Permafrost | place: Sweden: Stordalen... | reverse complement strand
CGTGGTCTGGCCGGCTTCGGGGCGGCCACCGCCGGGCGAGTTCACGATCTGCGTAGCCGGCAGGGATCCGTTCGGCGCCGTCCTGGACCGCGCGGTGAGTGGTCAGATCATCGACGGTCGCCCAATGGCGGTGATGAAGCTGTCGGCGGTCCAGGCCAACGCGCCCTGCCAGATCGCCTTCCTCGGCGGCTCACGCGGTCAAGCGGTGAAAGAGGCCTTGCGCGTTCTGCACGGCGCCCCGGTCCTGACCGTCACTGATGGCGGCGGGGCGCGCGGAATCATCGACTTCGCCATCCTCGACGGACGGGTTCGCTTTCGCGTGGACGATCAGGCCGCCGCGGACAACGGCCTGACCATCAGCTCCAAGCTCCTCAGCCTCGCGCTTGAGGTCAATCCCAGACACGATGGGCTCAGACACGATGGGCCTGGACGCGGCGGGGACGCAAAATGAACGCTCGTTCTGTCATTGCTGACCGGGTTCGGCCCATTCTGGTCCTGGGCGGCGTGTGGATTCTGATCACCCTCAGCCTGATCATCGGCCTGTACAACGAGCGTCTGCGGAACAGCCGTGTGGCGGCCGCGGCAGAGGTGCAGTCCCGGATACTCGCGAGTACGGTGACCGCCGCCCTGTCGTTCGCGGACCGGCCGGCCCTGCGGGAATATGTCAACGCGATGCGCGCCGACCCCACCGTCGACGCGGTGGGTGTTTACGACGACAGCGGCCAGCTGGTGGCGGGATTCACGCGCTCGCGGCTCGCGCGCCGATTGGCGGACACTTTGAACCCCGTCACGGCGCCCGGGCGCATCATCGTCGAGACCCCGGTGGTCCAGCGAGGCGCGCGGCTGGGCACGGTGTATCTGCGCGAGCGAACCGAGCCGCTGGCTCAACGCCTCGGCCGCTACGCGCCTGCCGCCTTCCTGGTGCTGACGGGCCTCGCGATGTTCCTGATGACGACCCAGGACGCGCGAACGCTGCGCCGGACCAATCGGGACCTGCAGACTCAGATCGCGCAACGCGAACATGCCGAAGCCGCGCTTCGCCAGAGCCAGAAGATGGAAGCCATTGGCCGGCTCACGGGAGGTATCGCTCACGATTTCAACAACATGCTGGCGATCGTGCTCGGCAGCCTGGATCTCCTGCTGCGACGCTTCGCCGACGCCGACCCCAAGCTGCTCCGCTTCGCCAAGGACGCCAGGGAAGGGGCCAATCGGGCGGCGGTCCTGACCCAGCGGCTGCTGGCGTTCTCAAGGCTGCAACCGCTCAAGCCCACCTCCGCCGACATCGCCCGCGCCGTCAACGACATGGCCGCCTTGTTGCGCCGCACGCTGGGAGAGACGATCGCCGTCGAGACCGTCTCGGCTGGCGGCCTGTGGCGCGCCCACATCGATGTGGCGGAACTCGAGACAGCAATCCTCAACCTCGCCATCAATTCGCGCGATTCAATGCCGGACGGCGGCAAGCTGACCATAGAGACCGGCAACGCCTATCTCGACAGGGCCTATGCCGACGCAGAGCCCGATGTCACGCCGGGGCAGTACGTCATGGTCGCGGTCACCGACACCGGGGCGGGTATTGCGCAGGATATCCTCCCGCAGGTTTTTGAGCCGTTCTTCACCACCAAGCCGACCGGTCACGGAACGGGACTGGGTCTCAGCCAGGTGCTCGGCTTTATCAAGCAATCGGGCGGACACGTCCGCCTGTATAGCGAGCTCGGCGTCGGCACCACGGTGAAACTCTACCTGCCCCGGTCCCTCGCCGAGCACGAACCGCCGCCGTCCCACGTCTCGATCTCATCCGCGAATGAACGTCGCCACCAGACGGTGCTGGTGGTGGAAGACGAGCCGGGCGTGCGCGAATACGTGATCGAGGCTCTGGCGGACCTGGGATACGACGTGATCTCAGCCGACCGGCCGAGCGCCGCCCTGGACCTGCTCGAGGCCCATCCCGAGGTCGCCGTGCTGCTGACCGATGTGGTGATGCCGGAAATGAACGGGCGGGTCCTGGCCGAGCGCGCGCAACGGCGACGTCCATCCCTGCGGGTGGTGTTCATGACCGGCTACACGCGCGACGCGATCGTCCACAACGGGACCCTCGATCCCGGCACTCATCTGGTGAGCAAGCCTTTCACCATCGGCCAACTCGGCGTCGAACTCGAAGCCGCCCTCGCCTCGCCCCCGATCAGCTAGACCCCTGCAGAACTTGTGGAGCCGGTGTCCGTCTCGCGCATTAGACAAGCTTCGCCCGGAGGACCCTTCGATTGCTGCTGGAAAAAGGAAGTCGATGCTGGAAAGTCGCCGCCGCGTCCCGCGCGGCGGTGCTGGTCGACACCGAGGCCTACTACGACGCCGCGATGGAGGCCATGACCAGGGCGCGGCGATCGATTCACTTCCTGAACTGGGCCTTCGAGCCCGACACCCGGATGCGCCCCGAGCCGAGCCCGGCCGGGCGCAACGGCGATGGCATAGCTCACTTCCTGAAGGAATTGGCCGAGGCCGAGCCGAACCTCGACGTCCGCATCCTCTGCTGGCAGTCGGCGCTGCCCGTAGCGGCCACGCAGAAATTCTTCCCGATCGTCGACCGCAGTGTCTTTGCCGGCAGCCGGGTCAAATTCGTACTCGACGGAGAGGTGCCGATGGGCGCCTGCCACCACCAGAAGATGATCGTCATCGATGACGCCGTCGCCTTCTGCGGCGGCGCGGACATCGGACAAGACCGATGGGACAGCTCACGCCACCTGGACGACGACCCCCAGCGAGAGCGAGCGAGCCACCCAGGCCGGTACTACCCCAATCGCCATGAGGTCATGGCCCTGGTGGATGGCCCGGCCGCGGCGGCGCTCGGTGAACTCTTCCGGCGCCGCTGGCGCCGCTGCACCGGCGAAGCGCTCGAGCCGCCGCCTCCCGAGCCGCCGACCGCCTGGCCGCCCGGCATCGAGCCGCTGTTCGAGCACGTCCGGACGGGTCTGTCGCGGACCGAACCCGCTTGGCGGGGCGCGCCCGAGGTGCGCGAATGCGAGGCCCTGCACCTGGCCGGCATCGCGGCCGCGAAGAGCTGCATCTACATGGAAAATCAGTATTTCACCTCGGAACTGATGGGTCGGGCGCTGGCGGCGCGCCTCGCCGAGCCAAGTGGTCCGGACATCGTGCTGGTGTCCACCACCCGCTCGCCCAGTTACTTCGATCAGAACACCATGGATCCGACGCGCTCGCGGTTCATCAAGAATCTGAAGGCCGCCGACCGCTTCGGGCGATTCCAGATCTACAGCCCGGTCACCGCGCTCGGCCGCGATATCATCGTGCACGCGAAGGTGACGTTCATCGACGACGTCCTGGTGCGGATCGGCTCCGCCAACATGAACAACCGCTCCTTCGGCTTCGACACCGAATGCGACCTTTCCATGGAGGCGGACGGTCCGATGGCGGAACGCCAGCGCGCGGCGATCGCCCGATTGCGCACGGATATACTGGCCCACTGGCTGGGATGCGCCGGCGCCGTCATCGATGACGCGATCGCCAGGGAACAGGGCGTCTGCAAAGCCATAGAATCGCTGCGCGCGTCGGGCCTGCGCCGCCTGCAGCCTATCCCGCCCAAGCCGCCGCCGCCGCCGGCGGCCTTGATCGCCCACTGGCACATCGGCGATCCCATGGGGCCCGCCGACTCGTTCAGGCCATGGAAGCGCCGAAACGCGATCGAGCGGGAGTGTCGGGCCTCGGACGTTTGATCCGGCGATTCAGGACGCGTCGAGACGGAAGTCGACGATCAAAGGGACGTGGTCCGAGGCAATTCGCGAAAGCGGATCGAGGGCGGTCCGGGTTCCCTGGACCCGGACGCCCGCGCTGACGAAGACGTGATCGATGGCCAGGAGCGGCATGCGCGAGGGGAATGTCGGATGCGCGCGCGCGAACGGCGCCAACCGACGGGCGTCGCTCAGGCTCGAGGCGAGCGTTCGATACGCCGCGGCGAAGGGGGTGGCGTTGAAGTCGCCGACCAGCATCAGGGGGGCGGTCCGGTGTTCGCCGCCGAGCCATTCCGGTCCGGTCAGGGCCAGCGCCTGGGCCCGCTGCTCGCGCGGCACCAGGCCCAGGTGGGTGTTGATGACGTGCAGCTCCACCCCGTCGATGTCGATCGCGACCCACAGCGCGCCGCGCGGCTCCAGACGGGGGAAGCGGGGATCGCCCGGCAGCCGGCCGGTTTTAACCAGCCGTTCGGGTCGGGTGGTGAGCAGGGCGTCGCCGTAGAGTTCCGATTCCACCCTCACGGTGGCATGGAAATGGAAGGCCATGCCCAGGCGCTGGGCCAAGCGCTCGGCCTGGTCGACGCCGCCGGTCCGGGCGCGACCCACGTCCACCTCCTGGAGGGCGACGATGTCGGGGGATTGGGCGGCGATGACCTCCGCCACCCGGGCGACGTCCAGCTTGCCGTCCGCTCCGACGCAACGGTGCACATTGTAGGTGAGCAGGCGAGCCACGACGCGTCCTTTGCCCAACCCCCGGGGTCGGCGCAACCAGGCCATCCACGATGGTCGATAGACAACGGCCCCCATTTTGCGCCAACTACGCCCATGCGCCGCCCTCCCCGCCCGTGCGTCCGGCCATGACCGGGGACAACGACGAGTCGCCCATCGAGAGGCTTCTCGACACCCCCGATCTCGCCGACGCTCTGGGCAGCGACCGGTTCAAGCAGTTTCTGGACCATGTGCCGGTGGGTGTCGCCGTCGCCGAACTCGCGCCGTCCGAGCGGGTCGTCTATGCGAATCCAGAGTTGGAGCGGCTCACTGGCGTTCCGCTGGCCGAGATCGACGGGCGCGGCTGGGAAGTGCTGGGTAGTGTCGCGGCCGACAACGGCCGCTCCCTGGCGGCGGCGGTGACGGAAGGCGGCGACTACATCGGCGTCTTCAAGGCCGAAGCCGACAGCGAGCCCGTCCGGCTCGACGCCTGGTCAAATCTGATCGAGGACGACGATGGCTCACCCGTCTTCCGGCTGGTGGCCCTGGTGGCCAGGGCCCCGCAAGAAGAAGAGGGCGATCAGGATCTCGCCAGCGAGATCTCCGCCAAGGACCAGCAGCTTCGCGAACTGCAGCATCGCGTGAAGAACAACCTGCAGCTGATCACGTCCCTGATCCGTTTTGAGGCGCGCGGCCTGCCAGACCAAGCCGGCGGCGAGCGCTTCCAAAGGCTCGCCGGCCGGGTGGGGGTGCTCACCTTGCTGTATCAGTCCCTCACCGACACCGAGGGAGCCGGGACCGTCGACCTGGGGGTCTACCTTAGCCAGGTCGCCTCGGCGGCAATGCGCACCCAGGCCACCGAAGGCATCCGCCTCGACCTGCAGGTCGACACCTGGCCGGTCTCGGTCAACGTGGCCATGCCGACCGGCCTCGTCGTCAACGAACTGCTCACCAACGCCTTGAAGCACGCCTTTCCGGGCCCGGACGTAGGGACCATTCAGCTGCACGGGCTGATCGACCCCGGGGGTTGGCGCGTGATCGTCGCCGACGACGGCGTGGGCCTGCCGGATCACTCGGTCTGGCCGACGCCGGGAACGCTGCCGGCCCTGTTCGTGCGATCCTTGCAGCAGAACGCCAATGCGAGGATCGACGTGGCCTCGCAGCCCGGGCGAGGCATGCGGGTGGAAATCCTGTTTTCCCGAGCCGACGCCGCTCCCCCGGAGACGGCTTGACCCCCGCGCCGGCTGTTCCGCTATAGGCTGAACGCCGACGGACGGCAGCGCGATGTCGCGTCTCTCGTCCGAAACCCCGAGGGGAGAGGGTTGATCATGGTCGAACATCACGCCGGAACGAGCGTCCTGCTTGGCTGTCTCGCGGCCGCGGTGCTCGCGCTGGGATCCGGCCCCGCGGGCGCGGCGGCCCGGAGGGCGCCGGAGCCGATGAAGCCCGTGGACACCGCGCGCTTCTACACAGGTGCGTGGCGGGAGATCGGGCGACGGCCGATGAAAATCACCGACGGTTGCGTGGCCGGCGCCACCGAGTACACGCTCACCGGCCCGACCAAAGTGACGGTGCGCGACACCTGCACCCGCGGCACGCCGACAGGCGCGATCAAGGCGATCGGCGGACCGGCAACCATCCTGGACCCGGGCAAGAACGCGAAGCTGCACGTCAGCTACCGCTTTTTCGGTCTCATCCCGGTCGACCGCGACTATTGGGTTCTCGATCACGCGGACGACTACACCTGGTTCATCTCGGCGGATCCCAGCTTCGAGAACCTGTGGATCTATACCCGGGACCCGCACGTCGACGCGGCACAGCGGGCGCAACTGGTCGAGCGCGCCAGGGCGATGGGCTACGATGTCTCCAAACTAGAATTCCCCGCCCAACCTTAGAACTCGCGCCGCCCCGGGGGGTCAGGCCTTCAACGTGCCCATCCCGGCGATCGCCGTCTCGAGGCGTTCGCGGTTCTTCAGCAGGATCTCGCGGACATCCGCCGGCGCATCCGCCGACTTCAGGACACCGTCATAGCGCGAGAGGTTGTGCTTCTCGGCGTCGATGAGCGCGGGAACAACGTTTCCACCCAGCCCTCCGAGCAGCGCGCGGAGATTCATCACGGTCCGATTGACGGTAGTCATGAACGAGCCCGCGTCACCGACCGGCGCCCCGGATCGTTGAAGGACGTGCGACAGGTCGTCGGCATTCTTGGTGTGGACGGCGATCATCTCCTGAAACAGCGGCCTTGCGACGCTATGTTCGGCGTCGTCGCGCGCTTCTTCATAGCCATTGCGCGCGTCGATGGCGGCCGTGTGTAGCGAGCGAAGCTGATCGAGGAGGTCGTGGACCATCGTCGTCGCCCCTTCAGCGGAAGGTCAAATGAACGTGGCCGCCCACGGCCGGGGTGGATCCTATCAGGTTGGCCTTGGCGATCTCCCAGCCGAACTTCAGCATTCCGGTGTCGGAGACCCACACGTCGGCGTCCTCGCAGGTGAAGCAGAGCAGCGTGAGGTTGGGATCATCCTTGCCCTTGGGAAACCAGGCCGCCACCACCGGCCCCCAGTACTTGTCCCGGTGCAGGATGTCGGAGGACGAGCGGAGTTCGCCGCGGATGCAGGCCTGAAGCTCCTGGTCCTTGGCCATGACGATGAACACCGCCGGCGCCCCCCGCTCGCCCGCTCCAGCCAAGTCGCCGCCGTGGTTGGTGTAGAACCAGATCTTGCCGGATTCCGGCTCCGCGAAAGCCGTCATCGGAACGAAGTGTCCGCGCGGGAAAAGGCCCGCCCCCAGCATGCCGCACCGGCTCCGTTCGAGTTCGCGCCATAACTCCTTCTCCACCTCGGCCCTGTCGCGGATATCCGTGTTCATCGGTCATTTCTCCTGACGGGGTTGGGGAAAGTCGGGTTGGGGGCGGGGATCATCAATCCGAACCCGGCGAGGCCGATGCGGGGTCGCTGGCGGGAAACGTCTCCCTGAGGCGGTCGTCGAGCCTGGCGTCGGGCGGTTGGCTCACCTCCGGACGGGGTCCCTTTTCGCGTCCACGCACATCGCCGGCGGCGGTGGAGCGGCGCGCCGCCTCGATGTCGTCGGCCTCAGGGCCGTCGAGCGCGTCTGCCGCTTCCCGCGCCTTCTGATCCACCGGACCTTGTTTGACGAACGCTTCCTCCGCCTCGCGGAAGCGGCGGGCGGCCGCGTAGTCGCCTTCACCCTGGACGCCGTCGTCAGACTCGTTCCTGGTCACCGCTTGCGCTCCTATTGATGATCGACAGCCGTGGGGAACGCCGGCTAGCCCTGGTGGCGACGCCCGCGCGGGTCCGCCAATGCGCTGGAAGCGGACGCCTTCGGCTCCGGGGTTACCCGTTTCTGAAAACGCATCAGCGTTTGAAAGGATGCGCCCCGCGGGGCCTATCAGGCTTCAGGCCGACCCCTGCGGTCCAGGCGCAGCTTCAGCACGAGAATGGCGCCGGACATCACCAGGCACACGGCGTTGGAAAGCGCGACCGGCCACCGCCCGATCGCCAGCCCATAGGCCAGCCACAGCGAGAAGCCCATCACGGTGACCAGGTACATACGCAGCGACACCGAGCTGGCGTCCCTCTCGCGCCAGATCTTGATGAGCTGCGGTGCGAAGCTGACCATCGAACAGAGGGCCGCGCTGGAGCCCAGGCCGTCGATCAGGAGACGGCTGACGTTCGCGGTCACCGATGGCGGTCGTGGCGATGCGCCATGTGGTGGCCGATCACGCAGCCGGCGGCGGCGCCGGCCAGGGCGTGATGGCCCGCGAAATGGCCCGCGACGCCGCCGACCACCGCGCCCTTCAGGCAGCCCCTGGCGTCGGCGGCGGTCGCGCCGCCCAGCAGGAGCCAGAAGCCGAGCGCGCCGGCGAGCAGAGTCCTGGTCATGATGCGTTTTCCCTGTGTGGCGGCGAAAGGCCGCCCCCGTGGCTATACCCCGCGGCGGCGGCTCTGGTTAGCCAAGTTCAGCCGAGTCGGCGATCGCCAACGCGGGCGTCTTCGAAGTCCCGGCCGGAGATCGGCGCCGTGGCGTCGAAGGCCAACCAGCCCTCGGCGCGATAGGCAGCCCGGCGTTCGGTGACGTCCACGGTGCTGGCCGCCCGCAGGATGGACTCCGCCGCGTTGGCTTCGTCGTCTTCGATGCGTGCGCTCACCAGCGCACCGCCCCGCCGTACGCCCTCGGCGTAGACGTGGGCGTCCTCCTCGCTGACCCCGGCTTGGGTCAGGGCTCCGATGATGCCGCCAGCCGCGCCACCCGCGGCGGCGCCCGCCGCCGCGCCGACCGCCGTCGAGATCAGCCACCCGGCGGCCACCACGGGCCCGAGCCCCGGTATGGCGAGCAGGCCGAGGCCCGCCGCCAGGCCGCCGGCGCCGCCGAGCACGCCGCCGATCCCGGCCCCCTTCGAGGCGTCGCGGCCGGCTTCGCTGGCCAGCTCGTCGGCGGCCGCATCGTGGTCGCCGACGTCGGCCGGGGCGCTGGCGACGAGGCTGATGTCCGATTCGGGAATGCCGAACGCCCTCAAGTCCTCGACGGCCTTCTGGGCGTCGGCGTAGTTGTCGAACAGTTTGGTGATCGTCTTGGTCATCGGTCTTGTCCTTTAGCGCGGGTTACTGACTGGAGATGTCGCCTTTGAAATCGACGGAGACCGGGGTGGTCTTGCCGTCCTTGGTGGCCGAACCGTGCCAAACGCCGCTGGAATCCTGGGTCATGCCGGTCACATTGGCGTAGCCGGCGTTACGCAGGTGTTCCTTGGCCTGAGCCTCGGTGAACGAGTTGGCCCCGGCGGAGGGCGGGGCGTCGGTCTCCTGGTGGGCCGGCTTGATCGCGGCGTTGCCGCTATCGGAGGCGTCCGCCTGGATCTGGGTCGGACCGGACTCAGCAGGCGCGGCGGGGGCGGGAGCGGCCGCCTGAGAGGCGTCCGCCGTCTGAGAGGTGTCGGCCTCGGAAGCAGGCTTCGAGCAGGCGGCAAGCGAAAGCGCCGCCAGGCTGGCTAGGGCAATGCGCATGAGAGTCCTTTTCGGGATCTGGAGGCGCCAACAACGCGGGTTTCGCGAAAAGCGTTCCGTCAATTCTGGCGGAGGCGCCCCGCTTGGCGTGGCGTCGCCTCGACCGCTACAGTCACGCCGCGGCCAAAATCCGCCTACCGCCGCGCTCCGGAGCCCAGCCATGACCACCGATCTCGCCCAGGCCACGGCCGCAGAACTGAGCGCCCTTTACGCGGCCGGGAAGGCCTCGCCCGTGGAGACCATGACCGCCGTCCTGGCGCGCGCCGAGCGCGTGAATCCAAGGCTCAACGCCCTGACGCGCGTCGATGCCGATGACTCCCTGGAGGCGGCGCGCCTGTCGGAATCGCGCTGGCGGTCGGGGGCCGCCCTCTCTCCGCTCGACGGCGTGCCGGTGAGCATCAAGGAACTGGTCCGCACAGCCGGCTGGCCTCTGACCATGGGGAGCCGCCTCACCGACAAGTCACCCGCCGCCGAGGACGCCCCGGCCGTCTCCCGACTGCGCGAGGCCGGCGCGATCGTCTTCGCCCAGAGCGCCAGCCCGGAGTACGGCTACAAGGGCGTCACCGATTCCCCCCTCAACGGGATCACCCGCAATCCCTGGGACCCGGAGCGGACGCCCGGCGGCTCGTCCGGCGGGGCCGGAGCGGCGGTGGCCGCGGGGCTCGGGCCGCTGGCGATTGGCACCGACGGCGGCGGGTCGGTGCGCATTCCGGCCAGCATGTGCGGCCTGGTGGGGTTGAAGGCGACCTTCGGCCGGGTGCCGGCGTGGCCGGCCTCCATGCATGGCGATCTGGCCAACACCGGGCCGATGACCCGCACCGCACAGGACTGCGCCCTGATGATGAACGCCCTCGCCCGGCCCGACGCTCGCGACCCCTTCGCGCTGTCCGCGGATGGCGTGGACTATGCGGCGGCCCTGGACCGCCGCCTTGCGGGCCGCAAGGTCGGCTTCATGATCCGTCAGGGCGACCATCCGCTGGACGGCCAGGTCGCCGCCGCGGTCACCGCCGCCGCCAAGGTGTTCGAGACCCTGGGCTGCGTGGTCGAGACGGTCGAGCCGCCCTTCGACAGCGCGGAGGCGGGGGGCGTCTGGGCGGTGCACTGGATGTCTTCGATCCAGCGGCTGCTGCAGCTCTACCCCAAGGAGCGCCACGGCGAGTTCGATCCGGGCCTGCTCGAACAGGCGCGGATCGGCGCCGCGTTCACGGTTCAGGACCTCGTCAACGCCCAGGTCCGGCGACGGGAAATCGCCCACCAGTGGAACCTGTTCTTCGAGCGGTTCGACTTTGTGATCGGCCCTACCCTGGCCGTGCTGCCCTGGAGCGTCGGCCGCAACCTGCCCGATGGCCCGGATGGCAAGCCCAACCTGAACTGGGCGCGGACGGTGGACTTCAACCTCACGCGCCATCCAGCGTTGAGTGTCCCCTGTGGGCTCAGCGCCGAGGGCCTCCCCATCGGTCTGCAGATCGCCGCCGGCCACTACAAGGACGCCGAGGTGCTGGCCGCCGCGGCGGCCTTCGAGAGG
>Ga0182024_10023620_pt1 | contig 10988 bp, 14 predicted proteins | sample P32metaG_FD_120480 | JGI IMG/M metagenome (GOLD analysis project Ga0182024, IMG submission 120480) | Permafrost microbial communities from Stordalen Mire, Sweden - P3-2 metaG (Illumina Assembly) | ecosystem: Environmental > Terrestrial > Soil > Wetlands > Permafrost | place: Sweden: Stordalen... | reverse complement strand
GCGCATCTTGGGGTTCCAGCGGCGCGTCTGGTGGCCGAAGTGCACTCCAGCCTCCAGCAGCTCCTTGATTCCTGGCTGGGCCACGGTAGAGCTCCTTATTGGGGGGATCAGTCTGCCGCGCGGCGGGCCGTGCGGACCTGGAGCGCTCGCTCCAGGCAGGACGCAGGCCCTCGACCCCGCGCGGGTCGAGTTATGGGTCCCACATCTTAGACGCCACAGGCCCCGGGGCGGGTCAGCCGAGCCGGGCCTGCGCCAGCGCCAGCGCGAGATCGTCCGGCAGCGGTGATTCGATCACGAGCCGCTCGCCCGTGAACGGCTGCGCCAACTCGAGCCGCGCGGCGTGCAGGAACTGCCGCCGCAGGCCGTAGAGGCCGGGTGTCCCGTACTCCCTGTCGCCGCAGACCGGGTGCCCGATCGCCTGAAAATGCACGCGAATCTGGTGCGTGCGACCGGTCTCCAGGCGGACCCGCAGCAGTGCGGCAGCGGGCAGCGCCTCGGCGAGCACGAAATGCGTGCGCGCGACCCGCGGCTTGTCGGTGTCGATCGACATGCGCGTGCGGGCCCGCCGGTCGCGGCCGAGCGGCGCGTCGATCGTCCCGCTGCGCGACGGTGGACGACCCTCGACGAGCGCCAGGTACTCGCGCACGATCTCGCGTGCCGCGAGCGCGGCCTTCAGCCGGCGGTGCGCCTCCTCGCTCTTGGCGACGACGAGCAGACCGGAGGTGTCCTTGTCCAGCCGGTGCACGATGCCCGGACGCCACGCTTCGCCGCCCGCTGCGCCGCGAGCGGCGAGCGCCTGCGAGAGCGTGCCGTCGCGGTAGGGCCCCGCCGGGTGCACGACGACACCCGCCGCCTTGGCGACCACGAGCAGCTGGTCATCCTCGTACGCGATCGCAAGCTCCGGCGCCTCGCCGCCGGCCCGCTCGTGCACAGCGTCCGCCGGTGCGATCGCGATCGTCTCGCCGCCCCGCAGGCGGTCGTTCTTGCGTCCCGGCACCCCGTCCAGCGACACGGCGCCGGCCTCGATCCGGCGCTGGGCCTGCGCCCGCGAGCCGACACGTTCGGCGAGGAACAGGTCGAGGCGCTGGCCGGCGGCCTCAGGCGGGACGCGCAGCAGCTCCACGGCGACCCGCGGCCCACAGCAACATCAGCACACCGAGCGTGATCGATGCGTCCGCGACGTTGAAGGCAGGCCAGTCCGGCAGCTTGATGAAGTCGGTCACCATCCCGACCCGCAGCCGGTCGATCAGGTTGCCGAGCGCGCCGCCCACGATCAGGCCGCATGCCAGCCACATCCAGCGGCGCTCGCGGTGGAGGGCGAAATAGATGAGCACCGTTGCGAGCACGATCGCCGCGACCACGATCACACCGGCCTCGCTGCCGGTGAACAGGCTGAAGGCGATGCCGCTGTTCTGTGCGTGGACGAACGTCACGCCGGGCAGCAGGTGGCGGCTCTCGCCGAGCGCGATCGAGCTGCGCACGAGCTGCTTGGTGAGCTGATCGGCGACCAGCACGACCGCGGCGACGACGGCGGCCCGTCCCGATGCCCGGCCGGCGGGGGTCATCACCTGATCGCGTTCGCCGCCAGCGTGCCAACGACCTGCAGCAGGATGATGCCGATGATGGGGCTGAAGTCGAGGCCGCCGAACGACGGCAGGATCCGGCGGAACAGCCGCAGGTAGGGCTCGCAGACATCGCGCAGGAAGCCCAGGATCGCGTTGCTCGCACGCGAATACGGGATCCTCAGGCCGGCCGTGAAGGCCAGGCTCGTGAGGATGTAGGCGAAGATCACGAGCGTGTACACCCAGGTCAGGGCGAGCACGAAGTCGGCGATCGTCCCGCGCACGTTGGCGAGCGCGAGGATCACGTCGTGCTCGGCCCGCCGACGGCGGCCGCGGCATCGGCGAACGCGCTGCGGAGCCCTGCCTGCTCGAGCACGCGCAACCCGCGGGCCGTCATCCCACCCGGCGACGTCACCTCCCTGCGAACGCCCAGGGTGTCCATCTCGCGGGCCTGCAGCAGTGCCGCTGAGCCCGCCAGCGCGGCGCCAACGAGCGTCGCCGCCTGCGCCGCCGGGATGCCCTGTCCCACGGCCGCGTCGATCCAGGCCTCGGCGACCAGCGCCACGTAGGCGGGGGCGACACCGCTGACAGCGGTTGCCGCGTCCATCAGCCGCTCCTCGAGCCGCACGACAATGCCGACCCGCTCGAGCAGCGCCTCGATCTCCTCGAGCTCCTCGCCGCATACGCAGGTGACCCCCGCCCTGATCGCCGACGCGGTGTTCGGCATCGCCCGCACGATCTGCGCCCCCGGATAGGCCGCCGCCAGCTGCTCGGTCGTGACGCGACCGAGCAGCGACAGCACGACTGACGCCTCGCCGACCTCGTCGGCGACCGCATCGAGCTGCGCCGGCTTGTGCGCGAGCACGACGATCTGCGCGCGCTCCCCGAGCTCGCGGTTGGTTGCGACCGCCTCCCCTCCAACCAGCGCTGCGAGCGCCGCCGCGCGCCCCGACCCGTGGTCGGTGAACAGCGCGGGTTCGCCGAACCCGAGGGCCAGTGCCCGCGCCATGTTGCCGGAGCCGATGAATCCGATGAGCATCAGAGCAAGGCTACCGGCAGCTCGGGCGATGCGCCGGTGATGAAGCCGGGGCGCGAGCCGCCCGCCGCTCACGTGTGAGTCATGCGCCTCGAACGCTGCGCCGACTCTGCGGCGGGTCAGGCCTGGTTGAAGAAGCCCTTCTCAATCAGGCGCGCGCGCTCTTCGGCGGACAGTTCGACATTGCGTGGCGTCAGCATGAAGACCTTGTCGGCGATCCGCTGCATGCCACCGTCGAGCGCGTAGGTGAGGCCGCTGGCAAAGTCGATCAGGCGCATCACCAGGGGCGTGTCGATGCCCTGCAGGTTGAGGATCACGGGGATGCCCTCACGGAACTTGTCGGCGACCTGCTGCGCGTCGTTGAACGACTTGGGGATCACCAGATGCACGCCGAAATCGCCGTCGGCGCTGCTGCCGCGGCTCGCCGCGGCACGACCGCCCGTCACCGACCGCAGCATCGCCGCCGGGCGCGGCGGCGAGGGCGCATCGTCGTCGGCGAAGATGTCGTCGAAGTCGTCGCGGCGTTTGCGTCCCTGCAGGCGCCGCACGTTCGGGCGCTCGCGGTAGCGGTCTGCGAGCGCGGCCTCGGGCTGCGCTCGCACCGACTCGGTCTCGTAGTCGTCGTATTCGTCAGCCTCTTCGGCTAGGCCGAAGTACACGAGCGTACGATGCCAGGAGTCTCGGAGCGGCATGGCTGGATCTTTCGCTGAACGCGCTTGATTCCCTGCAAACCGGACTCTACCGAACTGTCCCGCCGTCATTGGCCGCCGGCTGCCGAGCGAAGAGGATAGTGCCGATCCGTACGATTGTCGCACCCTCCTCGACCGCAACCTCGAAGTCCTGGCTCGTGCCCATCGAAAGGGTCGGCAGGTCATGCTCGTGTGCGAGTGCGGCAAGTGCCGCGAAGTGGGCGCGGCTGCGCTGCGGATCGCCGGTCTGCGGCGGCATCGTCATCAGCCCGATCACGGCGACCGGCGAGCGTGCGATGAAGGCGTCCAGCTCCCCCGGCGCGATCCCCGCCTTCCCCGGCTCGCCGCTGACGTTGACCTCGACGAGGATCTCGAAGCTCGGCGGTGCGTGGCGTCCCAGTTCGACCAGCGCGGAGTCGGTGGCCACCGAGTGGATCAGCTCGACGTGCTCGACGATCATCCTGACCTTGCGCGACTGCAGGGCCCCGATGAAGTGCCAGCGCAGCCGTCCCTGCGCTCGCGCGGCCTTGGCGATGAGATCCTGTGCGCGATTCTCCCCCACCAGCGTTACACCGGCCGCCGCCAGTGTCTCGATGTCCTCGACATCGACGTACTTGGCTGCCACGAGAACCTCGACCTCGCCGGCGACCCTGCCCGCGCGCGCGGCCGCGCGCTCGATTCGACCTCGCACGGCAGCCAGGTTCGCGCGCACGACCTCCGCGTTCAAGCGAGCCACGCAAACCCCCCCTGGCGTCCGGTCGCCGCCCCCTCGCGGCGATGCGAGAAGAACCGTTCCGGCGGCGAGCAGATCGTGCACAGGCCGACGTCGCGCACCGTCGTAACGCCCGCGTCGCGCAGCTGGGCGGCCGCTACGGCCTTCAGATCGAGCAGCCTCCCGTGGCTCGCGCCGTACGCCGCGAAAAGATCGCGCACCTCGTCGCCGGTCTCGTAGCAGCAGCCGCCGGCTCCCGGTCCGATCACGGCCTCGATCTCGCCTGCGGCACCGAGCGCGCGCAGCGCGCGCACGCCCTCACCGGTGATGCCGGCCGCCAGCCCGCGCCAACCGCCGTGCAGGATCGCGACGGCGCCCGCTCCACCGATCGCGATCGGCAGGCAATCGCCGACGTGAACCCCGACGGCGATACGGCGGGCACTGGTTGCAACCCCATCTCCCTCACGTGTGCCGACGCTGTAGCCGTGGAGCGGCCCGTCCACGACGATCACATCGGCGCCATGGACCTGCCGCGGCACCGCCACACCCTCCACGGGCAGCGACTCCAGCACGCGATCCTGCGCCACCGCAAGCGGCTCACCCGGCGCGCGCGAACTGACCCGCAGGTCTCCGTCGGCGCGTTCGGTGAACACCGCCGTCCACGCCGGAGAGGTGACGCGAATCGTCAGCTTTCCCCCGCGAGCGCATAGGCCAGTTCCGCAGCGCGGCCTCCAGTGAGCGTGCCGTCGAGCTTCGCAGCGAGCGTCCGCTCGAGTCGCCGCCCGATCTGCGGCCCCTCGGCGATGCCGGCCGCGATCAGCTCGTCGCCGCCGATCTCGAGCACAACGTGACGAATCTCCTCGATCCAGCGCCTCGCCACGCCGGCGTCGCCGCGCGCGCCGGCGACCGCCACGGCCTCGATCGGCACGGCGCGCCAGGCGCGCCAAAGCGCGCTGGGCGGCGCGTCCGCCGCTGCCACGGCGCGGTGGCAGGCGAGTGCGACCTCATGTTCGCGGGTCGTCAGCTCAAGGTCCGCGAGCCAGGCCTCCTCGAGGCTCAGCAGCCCCAGCAGCAGCATCGCGCGATCGCTCTCCGGCGGCGCCAGCGCCAGCGCGGCGTGCGCGACCGGCCCCTCGATTACGAGCGGCAGCTTCTCGGCGAGACGGGCGAGCACGGCGACCGGGTCGCGCTCGGTCAGCGCCAGGCGCAGCTCGCCGCCGAGTCGACCCCCGCTCAGCGTCCCCAGGCTCGCGTCGTCTGCGAGGCTCGCGGTCCACGGCTCGACCGCGAAGCCGAGCCGCTCTGCGTAGCGCGCCAGCCTCAACAGGCGGGTCGGATCGTCGACGAAGCTGCGCTCGTGCAGCACGCGCAGGGACCCGGCTGCCAGATCGTCGAGTGCGCCGTCCGCCGCGAGCAGTTCGCCGTCGCTCAGCGTCACGGCGATCGCGTTGACCGTGAAGTCGCGGCGCGCAAGGTCCTCCTCGATGCTTGCCGGCTCGACCTGCGGCAGCGCCCCGGGCGCGGGATAGCGTTCGCGGCGGGCCATCGCCAGATCCACGCGCCAGCCTGCGCCGCTCGCGGTCGCCGTGCCGAACGGCTCGTGCACGACGATCTCGCCGCCCAGCGTCCGTGCGACCGCCGCCGCGTCGCCCTCGACGACCAGGTCCAGCTCGCGCGGCTCTCGCCCCAACCAGATGTCGCGCACGAAGCCGCCGACGACGGCGATGCGCGCGGAGCCGCTCGGCAGCGGTGGGTAGCGCGCCAGCGCGGCAAGCACGGCGCCGGGGTCAAACGTGGCGACGCCCATCAGCGACGCACAGCGATCCCAGCGGCAGCCAGATGCGCCTTCGCCTGCGCGACTGTGAACTGGTCGTAATGGAAGATCGACGCGCAGAGCACCGCGTCGGCGCCGGCCTGTAGCGCCGCGACGAGATGATCGAGCTGCCCGGCCCCGCCGGAGGCGATCACCGGCACGCCCACGGCGCCGGCGACGGCGTGCGTCAGCACGAGGTCGTAGCCCTCGTTGGTGCCGTCGCGGTCCATGCTGGTCAGCAGGATCTCGCCGGCGCCCCGCTCGACCCCCTCGCGCGCCCAGCTGACCGCGCTGTGCTCGGTCTCGGTGCGTCCGCCGGCCACGTGAACGCCCCAGCTGCCGTCCTCGCGGGCCTTCGCGTCGATCGCGAGGACGACGCACTGGGCGCCGAACTGCTCCGCCAGCTCATCGAGCAGCCCCGGGCGTGCGACGGCGGCGCTGTTGACCGCGACCTTGTCGGCCCCGGCGTCGAGCACCGCCTGCGCATCGGCGACGGAGCGGATTCCACCGCCGATCGTGAACGGCACGAACACGTCGTTGGCGGTGCGGCGGGCCAGCTCGACGATCGTGGCACGCTTCTCGTGCGTCGCGGTGATGTCGAGGAAGACCAGCTCGTCAGCGCCCTCGCGGTCATAGAAGGCCGCCAGCTCGACCGGGTCACCCGCGTCGCGGATGTCGATGAACCGGGTGCCTTTGACGACGCGCCCGGCGTCCACGTCCAGACACGGGATCACGCGCTTCAGGTGCATAGCACGGCCTCGGCCTGGGACACGCTGAAGCGCTGCTCGTAGAGCGCCTTTCCCGCGATCACGCCTGCCAGGCGCGGCTGGCGCAGAGCGACGAGGGCCTCGAGGTCCGCGAGCGAGCCGATGCCACCGGAGTACAGCAGCTCGCCCTCGACGGCCTCCGCGACGGCCACGAGGCCGGTGAGATCGGGGCCTTCCAACATGCCGTCCCGGTCCACGTCCGTGTAGACGAAGCTGCGCACGCCCCGCTCGAGGAGCGCGCGCACGGCAGCGACCGCAGCGAGCGATCCGGTCTGCGTCCAACCCGCGGTCGAAACCATGCCTCCGCGCACGTCGACCGACACCACGACCCGCTCGCCGTGTTCGGCCACGGCATCCGCCAGCAGCCCGTCGTCGGCGAACGCCGCGGTGCCGAGCACGACCCGCTGCACGCCGGCTTCGAACGCGGCGGCGATCGCCGCGCGTGTTCGAAGCCCCCCACCGAGCTGGACGGGCAGCCCGGTTTCGCTGACGATCCGCGCGACCTGCTCGAGGTTGACCGGCGAGCCGCTCCGCGCACCGTCCAGGTCCACGACGTGCAGCCGCCGGGCGCCGGCGGAGGCCCAGCCACGCGCCGCATCGAGCGGATCGGCGGCGTACTGCGTGCGTCGGTCGAAGTCGCCCTGCACCAGGCGCACAGCGTGTCCGTCGAGGATGTCGATCGCCGGGTAGAGGATCACGCGCCACCGTCGCTGACGGCCACCCAGTTGGCGAGCAGCCGCAGGCCGTCGTGCGATGACTTCTCGGGATGGAACTGGACCCCCACGAACGAGCCGTGCGCGACAACCGCCGCGAACCGCTCGCCGTACTCCGCGCTGCCGAGGACGTCCGCGTCGTCGGCTGGCACGGCGACGAAGCTGTGCACGTGGTAGAAGGCGGCAGCCTCACCGAGCCCGTCGAGGACGGCAGCGGGTCGCTCCCAGCGAACCTCGTTCCAGCCGATCTGCGGCGACTTGAGCTCGCCGGTCGCAAGCATCCGCACCTCGCCGGGCACGGTCGCCAAACCCTCTGAGCCACCGAGTTCGGTGGAGCGTTCGAAGAACAGGTGCATACCGAGACAGATCCCGAGCAGCGGCACCTCGGCGGCGGCGCGCTCGATCAGGAAGCTGTCCAGTTCGAGCGCGCGCAGGCGCTCCATCGCCTTGGGAAAAGCGCCCACGCCCGGGACGACGAGCGCATCGGCGCGCGCCAGCGCGACCGGGTCGGAGCTGACCAGCACCGTCGCGCCGACGTGTTCGAGCGCCTTCTCGACGGACCGCCGGTTTCCCATCCCGTAGTCGACGAGCCCGATCACGGTGCAACGAGGCGGCGCAGCCCGCGGCCGGCCACCTACAGCACCCCCTTGGTGCTGGGGACGCCCGGCTCGGTGGGGTCGATCGCCACCGCGCCGCGAAGCGCCCGCGCAAACGCCTTGAACGCGGCTTCGATCATGTGGTGCGCGTTGCCCGCTGCCTGCACCTCGAGGTGCACGGTCAGCTTGGCGTTGTTGACGACGGCACGGAAGAACTCCTCGAGCAACTCGTGGTCGAAGCCGCCGGTCGAGCCGGCGGGCAGCTCGGCGAGCATCCGCAGGTAGGGTCGCCCCGAGACGTCGATCGCACACAGCGCGCGGGCCTCGTCCATCGGAACGATCGCGTCGCCGTATCGAAAGATGCCGGCGCGGTCGCCGAGCGCCTGATCGAGCGCCTGGCCGAGCACGATCCCGGTGTCTTCGACGGTGTGGTGGCCGCCGGTCTCGAGGTCGCCGCTGACCTTGACGTCAAGGTCGAGCCGTCCGTGGCGTGCGAGCAGGTCGAGCATGTGGTCGAGAAAGCCGACGCCGGTCTCGCGCGCGCCGGCGCCGGTGCCGTCGAGCGCCAGTCGCAGCGAGACGCTCGTCTCGCGCGTGTCCCGGGTGATCTCCGCGGTGCGGCTCATGACGATGGATTCTCCACGAAGTCCGGCACGCGGGCGCGCATCGACTCGGCGTGGGCGTCGAAGCCTTCGGCGCGCGCGATCGGCACACCCGCCCGCGCCAGCGCCTCGAGCGAACTGTGTGCGACACGCAGCTCCGCCATCTGGCGGCGAAAGTGGCGGGGACCCAGCCCCGAGGCGAAGCGCGCCGAGCCGGCGGTCGGCAGGATGTGGTTGGAGCCAGCGACGTAGTCGCCGAACGCGGTCGCGCCCGGCCAGCCGACGAACACGCAGCCGGCCGCCCGCACACCCGCGGCGAGCGCCTCGGCACCAGGCCCGATCAGCTCCAGGTGCTCGGGCGCGAAGGCGTTCGCGAAGTCCAGGCCGTGTTCGAGCGAACCAGCATGGACCAGCACGAACGGCGCGCTCTGCCCCGCCCACAGACCGCGAAGGTCGCTTTCGAGCGCATCAAGCAGCGTCGGCGCCGGCGCGACCGCGACGACCAGGCTCGCCTCGCCGTGCTCCGCCTGCGCGAGCAGGTCGTGGGCGATCAGGCGAATCGAGCCCGCGTCGTTCGCGTCGAACAGCACGACGAGGTCACTCGGGCCCGCGAACCCGTCGATGCCGACGCGACTTGACAGCTGCCGCTTGGCCTCCTGCACGTAGAGGTTGCCGGGTCCGACGATCACGTCGACGGCGGCGACGGATTCGGTGCCGTGCGCGAGCGCCGCGATCGCCTGCGCACCCCCCATCCGGTGCACCTCGCTGATCCCGATCAGCTCGCAGGCAGCGAGCGTGACGAGATCGATCGGCGGCGGTGTGGCGATCGCGACGTGCTCGACCCCGGCGGAACGGGCGGTGACGGCGCCCATCACGACGGTGCTTGGATATGCGGCACGGCCGCCGGGCACGTACACGGCTGCGCGCGCGACCGGCATCTCGCGCAGCAGCACGCTCTGCCCCTGGGCAAGCGTGATCTGGCGGTCCTCGTCGGCGGCGGCCCAGGACACCTCGGCGACGTTCGCGATCGCGATCTCGAGACCGGCGCGCACGGCCGGATCGAGCACCGCCAGCGCATGTGCGAGCTCCTCGGCCTCGACCCGCTGCGGCGGCGGCGGGTCGACGTCGAAGCGTGCGGTGTAGCGCTGCACGGCGGCGTCGCCCTCCGCCGCGACCGCCGCGATGATCTCGCTCACCGCGACCGCGACCGACGGCGCCTGCGGAGCGAGCGCGCGGATCTCGGCCACCAGGTCGGCGGGGGCGCCGAGCTCGAGGCGCTCAAGTAGCACGTGAGCGCTCCAGCAGCTCGTCGATCGCCGCCGCCTTCAGCTTGTGCGCGACGGGGTTCGCGATCAGCCGCGCGGTGCAGACCGCGAGCGTCTCGCGGATCACGAGGTTGTTCTCACGCAGCGTCGTGCCGGTCGCCGTGAGGTCGACGATCGCCTCGACAAGGCCCGTCAGCGGCGCCAGTTCGACCGAGCCCTTGACCTCGATGATCTCGACCTGGCGGCCGGTGCGCTCGAAATGCGCCGCGGCCACGCGCGGGTACTTGGTGGCGACGCGGATCACGCCGAGGCGCCGGAGCGCCTCGGCTGCACGGTCGGGACCGGCGACCGAGGCGACGACCATCGTGCAGCGGCCGAAGTGGAGGTCGCGCAGCTCGTAGACGTCGCGGCCGGATCCGTTCGGCGCGGCGTCGCCCTGCTCCATCAGCACGTCCTTGCCGGTGACGCCGATGTCCGCCGCGCCCGCCGCCACGTAGGTCGGCACGTCGGAGGGCCGCATCGTGATCAGGCCGACATCCTCGAACAGCAGCTTGCGGTCGTTCGTGCGAACCTCACCGGTGGGGACGCCAAGCCGCTCGAGCCAGTTGAGCGTCTCCTCGAACAGGGCGCCGCGCGGGACCGCGATCGTCAGTCCGGTGGAGCTCATCGCGCGCCCTCGGCCAGGCGCTCCTCGGCGGCCAGCGCCTGGTGGAGCTTCTCGACCTCCAGGGCGAAGCCCACGGCGGGCAGGTCGCGCCCGAACTGGCCGAGCAGATGGTCGTAGCGTCCGCCGCCGCCGATCGGCATGCCGACCGCCGGGTCGTAGACCTCGAACACGGCGCCCGTGTAGTAGCCGGGAGCGCGCGAGAGGCCGAGGTCGAAGATCACCCGCGCGGCGACGTCGGCCGCGAGCAGCTCGTGAATCAAGCGCAGACCGGCCACCGCATCGGCCACCGGCCCAGGTGGGCCGTGCAGGATGTCGGGGCCGCCGCGCAGCTGCGGCACGCGCAGCAGCAATTCCAGCGAACGCTCGTCGATCGGAAGCTCCGCCAGCGCGTTCTCCAGCCCGACGAAGTCGCCTTGAGCGAGCTCGGCCAGCAGCCGCGGGCGCTGCTCGTGCGGCACCTCGAGCGCATCCATCAGCGCGGGGTACAGCGCGGCGTCGCCGATCCCGACGCGGTAGCGCATCAGGCCGGCCTTGTCGAGCGCGTTGCAGAGCACCGTAACGGCCTC
>Ga0182024_10023619_pt1 | contig 10988 bp, 7 predicted proteins | sample P32metaG_FD_120480 | JGI IMG/M metagenome (GOLD analysis project Ga0182024, IMG submission 120480) | Permafrost microbial communities from Stordalen Mire, Sweden - P3-2 metaG (Illumina Assembly) | ecosystem: Environmental > Terrestrial > Soil > Wetlands > Permafrost | place: Sweden: Stordalen... | reverse complement strand
TAGGCGGAGCGCTTGGTCATGGCGAGGAAGTTGTGCGGGCTGTTGAGATAGCCGCCGAGCGGCGTGGCCATGAGCTCGCTGCGCATCTGGTTCAGCTCGGCTATCTCATACCCTATCGTCCAGACGCACATGTCGACGTCGCCGCGGGTGCCGAGGGTGGAGTAGGTGAGGGAGAGGAATTCGCCGGGCTTATCCCACTTGGCGAGGACGGCGGCGAAGGCGGCCTTGTGCGCGGACTTTTCGGCGGCGGGAAGGCGGCGCCACTCCGGCATGATCTTGTAGAAGCCGAAGCAGACGATCTGGCGGCGTACGGCGGGCTTGGCGGGATCGTGCGGCGCGGTCGCAGCAGTGGCGGCGGGGCGGGCGGATGTGGGTGGTGCAGCGGCGGAAGCGGAGGCTTCGGCGGCGGGTGTGGCGGCTTGCGCGGAAGGTGTGGAGCTGTGGGCGCGCGCAGCCGGGATATTTGCGACGGACGATGCGAGCGGCCTGGAGGTCAGAGGCGCGGGGACGAACGGCTCGGGGACTTCGTGCCGGGGTGGGAGGAACTCAGCCATGGATTGATTGTCGCATTCTCGACCCCTCTCATGCGCGATGAGGCCGCGCATGAATGGGCCACCCAAAGCGAAGCGAATCAGCGGAGGAAGTCGAAGTTGCCGTCGGGCTGGGCGGTGGCGTTGTGCAGGCGGCGGGAGTGGACGAGCGAGCTGGAGGGGAACCAGAGCGGGATGGAGGGAAGATCGACGGAGAGAATCTTCTGGATCTCGATGTAGTCGGCGCGGCGGCGGGTTTGCGCGTCCGGGCCTGACTCGGCGGCGGCCTGGGCGAGCAGTGCGTCTAGCGCCGGATTGACGTAGTGGCCGCGGTTGGCGCCTTGGGGCGGGAAGCTGGCGGAGGAGTACATGTAGCGGAAGATGTCGGGGTCTTCGTTGGAGCCGATCCACTTGAGGACGTACATCTGGAAGGCGCCGTGGGTGACGTCGGAGTAGAAGGTGCCGAACTCGGCGGAGCGGATGGAGAGGGCGATGCCGGCGGCGCGGAGCTGCTGCTGCAGCACGGCGGCGAGCTGGCGGGTCTGCTCGTCGGTGCTGGTCTTGAGGGCGAGATGGATGCGGACGCCGTCGGCGCCGGCGCGATAGCCGGCGGCTTCAAGCAGGGCCTGGGCGCGGGCGGGCGAGTGCGGATACTGCGCTAGGCTGGCGGGATCCGCCGTGGCCCAGTAGCCGGGCGGAAGCAGCGAGCCCTCGGCGAGGCGGGCCTTGCCGCGGTCGAGCGAGGCGATGATGGCGGGACGGTCGATGGCGAGGGCGACGGCCTGGCGCACGCGGCGGTCGCGGAGGAGCGGATCGGCGACGTTGAAGTTGAGGTACCAGATGCTGGAGCCGGGGGTGGTGGCGATTTCGACGGCGGGAGAGTTGCGCAGGGCGTAGACCATGTCCGGCGTGAGGACGTTGGAGGCGGCGTCGGCCGAGCCTTTCTGGAGTTCGAGCGCGGAGGTGATGGTGTCGGGAACGATGTTGAACTGCAGGCGTGCGTAGGGGGCGAGGCCGTTGGGCTCGCTCCAGCAGCCAGGGGCGCGCTCGAGCACGACCTCCTTGTCCTGCATCTGGCTGACGAAGCGATACGGGCCGGAGCCGATGGGGTGGATGCCGAGGTCGGCGCCGGAGCCGCGCGGGACGACGCCGAAGAGGCCGTCGGACAGGTTGAAGAGCAGAGCGGGATCGGGGCGCTTGAGGCGGACGACGACGGTGAGGCGGTCGCGTGCCTCGACGCGGTCGACGGCGGCGAAGGAGCCGGACTTGGGGCTGATGAGCGTGCCGCCGGGGAGGGATTTTGTAAGCGCGGGGTCGATGAGGCTCTGGATGGTCCAAACGACATCGGCGGCTTCGAGGGGGCGGCCGTCGTGAAAGCGCACGCCGTCGCGGAGACGGAAGATCCAGGTGAGCGGGTCGGGCTGCTCCCAGCTGGTGGCGAGCCAGGGCTGGAGGTTGAAGTCGGCGTCCTTCTTGACGAGGGAATCGAAGATGAGCGAGCCGGTGCGCTCGGACTGGACGTCGGTGCCCTGACGAAGGTCGAGGTTGTTGGGACTGCTCTCAAGGATGAGGACGACGGTGCCGGGCGGAGGCGGCGGGGTGCGGCAGGCGGAGAGGGCGAGGCAGAAGAGCAGTGCGATTCCCCTCCAAGCGCGCGGCAATGATCGTGGCGCATCTATCCCAGGTGCCCAAATGCGAGGCACCTGGGGCACCCGACTTGTTATCGTTCGACGAATATGAGAAATCATCCGCGGGAGACCTTGCCGAGAATGACGGGGCGGGATGCGCCAGTGGCTGCGGGGACGTTGCCGGGAAGGCCAAAATACGTGAGCCAGGCGAGCAGGGCGAAGGCGACAGCTTCTTTGGCCTGGGAGGGGATGCCGAGAGAATCTGTTGCGCGCAGCATGATGTTGAGGTCAGCGAGGCCTTCGTCGAGGAGGGACATGAGTGTGCGGTTGCGCGTGCCGCCGCCGGCGGCGAAGAGGTCGGTTGCGATGGCTGCGGGCGCGTGGCGGGCGAGGTGCGGCACGCAGAAGGAAGCGACGGCTTCGAGGATGGAGGTCGCGGTGAGAAAGGTTGCGGTGGCGATGAGGTCGGCGGGCGGGGCTTTGGGGGTGAGTTGCTTGAGGCGATCCGCGAAGGCGGCACCGAATTGCTCGCGGCCGCAGGACTTGGGCGGAGGAGCGGCGAAGTAGGGGTCGCGCCAGAGTGCGGTGAAGACATCGCCGAGGACCGCGCCAGAGGCGGCTGTGCGGCCGTCGCGGTCGTATCTTTTGTTGAACAGCAACTGCATGAGGGTGTCGATGACCATGTTGCCGGGGCCGGTGTCGAAGGCGAGCAGGGAATCGATGGAGGCGGCAGCGGGGATGCAGGTGAGGTTGGCGATGCCGCCGAGGTTGAGGAGGATGCGGTTGCGCGTGGTGTGTCGGAAGAGGCACCAGTCGAGCATGGGGACGAGCGGCGCACCCTGTCCGCCGGCGGCCAGGTCAGCGGGGCGAAGGTCGCTGACGATGGGGCAGTGTAGGCGCTCGGCAATGACGGCGGGTTCGCCGATCTGCCAGGTGGAGCGAACGCGCGCGCCGAGGAACGTGGTGGGCGCGGTCTCGTGGTGGATGGTCTGGCCGTGAAGGCCGACGAGCGCGGGCTTGAACCTGAATTGCGCGGCGGCCTTCTCGATGCAGTCGGCGTAGAGCGCGCCGAGGCGCCAGTTGAGGCGGGAGAGATCGGCGGCGGAGACGTGTGCGCCTTCCATGATGCGGAGGAGTTCGGCGCGGACGGCTCGGGGGTAAGGGAAGCCCGCGTGGCCAAGCAGCGTGATGCGCGGCGAGGCGGGAGCTTTGGGATTCGGTGCGATGCGGCAGAGCGCGACGTCGACCCCGTCGGCCGAGGTGCCGGACATGACTCCGGCGACGATGAGCGCGCGAGGCTTTACAGTGGTCGATCTGGCTCGTATCGCCATAAGTCTGGTCGGATCAAAATGCGGGGATTCTTCTCCCGCTTCGCGGGATCAGAATGACACCATTGAAAATCAATGGCTGGCATCGACAGTATAGGTCGGTCTAGACATCAGCGGACTTATGAACCGAGCTCCTGCTTGAGTTCGGCGAGGAGGTTGAGGGCGTCGCGCGGGGTGAGGTTGTCGGTGTCGAGTGCGGCGATGCGGTCGACGATCTTCTGCGAGAGCGGAGTGAACATGGTCATCTGCAGCGCGGGCGCAGCTGATTCGGGAAGGCTGCGCGCGAGGGCAGCGCCGACCTGCTGGGTCTCGGCCCGCTCGTGCAGTTTGAGAACTTCGCGAGCGCGGGCGATAACGGCAGCGGGAAGGCCGGCGAGGCGCGCGACCTCAATGCCGTAGCTTTTGCTGGCGGCACCGGTCTCGACGGTATGCAGGAAGACGATGCCGGAGGCGGTCTCCTTGACGGTGACGCGGAGGTTCTTGAGGCGGGCGAGGCGCTCTTCGAGCAAGGTGAGCTCGTGATAGTGGGTGGCGAAGAGGGCGCGCGCGCCGATGCGGTCGTGGAGGAATTCGACGGTGGCCCAGGCGAGGGAGAGGCCGTCGTAGGTGGCGGTGCCGCGGCCCATCTCGTCGAGAAGAACAAGGCTGCGCGAGGTCGCGGTGTTGAGGATGGCGGCGGTCTCGGTCATCTCGACCATGAAGGTGGAGCGGCCGCGGGCCACGTTGTCCGACGCGCCGATGCGGGTGTAGATGCGGTCGACCAGACCGAGCGACATGCGCTCCGCGGGGACGAAGCAGCCGGACTGCGCCATGATGACCAGCAGCGCGGCCTGACGGAGGTAGGTGCTCTTGCCGCCCATGTTGGGGCCGGTGATGAGGGCGATGGAGGCGGCGGTGGGCGCCGCGTTTTCTTCGGGAGCGGCAGCGCCGGGCATCGTTTCGAAGAAGGCCTCGAGCGAGAGCGAGTTGGGAACGAAGCGGCCTTCGCCGGCCTCCTCCATGCGGCGCTCGACGACGGGATGGCGGCCGGCGAGAATCTCGAGTGTGCCGGACGAATCGATTTGTGGGCGGATCCAGCCGCGCAGCGCGGCGAGATGGGCGAAGTTGGCGAGCAGGTCGATCTCGGCGATGCGGCGGGCGGTCTCACGGATGCGGGGTGCTGCGTCGAGCAGAGAACGGCGCAGCGCGGCAAAGATGCGGCGTTCGATTTCGAGGGAGCGCTCCTGCGCGGTCAGGATTTTGGTCTCGTATTCCTTGAGCTCCGGGGTGGTGAAGCGCTCGGCGTTGACCAGGGTCTGCTTGCGCTCGTAGTCGGCGGGGACGGCGCGGGCGTTGGCCTTGGTGATCTCGATGTAGTAGCCGAAGACGGAATTAAAGCGGACCTTGAGGCTGGCGATGCCGGTGCGCTGGCGCTCGCGCTCCTCGATGCCGGCGAGGGCCTGGCGGCCGGAGCGGGAGAGCTCGCGCAGCTCATCGAGTTCGGGGTCGACGCCGGGCCGGATGGCGCCGCCGTCGGCGAGGTTGGCGGGCGGCTCGTCGACGAGGGTGGAGGCGATGCGGGCGTGAAGGTCGTCGAGGGGGTCGAAGGCTGGGCTGGCGGCTGTGGAAAATGCTGTGGAAATCATGGGTGAAGCTGTGGAAATCGTATGAGTTTCAGGCGGAGAAGCCGCGGAGAACCCCGTGGAAGCATCTGTGGGAATCGATGAGGAGGCCGCAGAGGAGAAGCTACTTCCGGTAACGATCTGCTTCCAATGCTGTGAGTTGAAGGATGCGGCGGCGGAGCCGAGCGCGGGCAGGCAGGAGAGGGTGGCGGCGAGGGCCATGATCTCGCGGGGGCCTGCGGAGTCGAGGGCGATGCGGCCGAGAAGGCGCTCGAGATCCAAGACGCCGGACATGCTCTGCCGCAGCGCTTCGCGCAGCGGCAGGTCGGCGGCGGCCTCAGCGACGGCATCGAGCCGGGCGTCGATCTCGGCCAGGTCCGCGGAGGGACGGACGAGGGTGGCGCGGAGCAGGCGCTTGCCCATGGGCGTCGAGCAGGCGTCGAGGGTGTGGAAGAGGGTGGTCTGGACGGATTCGCCGGAGAAGAGGGGTTCGACGAGTTCGAGATTGCGCACGCTGACGGAGTCGAGAACCAGGCAGTCGGTCCGCTCAGCAAAGCGTAGTGTGTCAATGTGTTCGAGGCCACCCTGCATGGTCTTCTGGAGGTAATGGAGGAGCGCGCCAGCGGCGATCGCGGCGGCCTCGTGCGCGGCGAGGCCCATGCCGTCGAGTGAGTGCACCCCGAAGTGGCGGCGCAGGAGGGGGATGGCGTAGTTGGCTGTGAATACCCAGTCCTCCAGGCTGGTGCGGGTGCGTATACCGTCGAGCGCGTTGGCCGAGGGGGCGCCGGTGGTCGCGGCCGAGGTGTGCAGGTTGGGGAAGACGCCGGTTGAGCCGGCGTTGAGCAGCGGCTCGCCTTCGGTGAAGAGCATTTCGGCCGGGCGGAGGCGGCCGAGTTCGTCGGAGAGTTGGGCGAGTGCGGAGGGGCCGGAGAACTCAGAGGCGCGGAACTCGCCTGTGGAGAGATCGAGCAGCGCGAGGCCGATCGAAGCAGCGGCTCCGGTTCCGCGCACGCAGACGCTTGCCAGCCAGTTGCTTTGCTCGGCGCCGAGTGAAGAGTCGACCACCGTGCCTGGAGTGAGGACGCGGGTGACTTCGCGGCGAACGATTTTCTTGGTGAGCTTAGGGTCTTCCATCTGCTCGCAGAGGGCAATGCGATAGCCCTTGCGCAGCAGGCGCTGGATGTACTGCTCGGCGGCGTGGTAGGGGACGCCGCACATGGGCTGCTTCTTCTCGCGGTCGCGCGAGGTGAGAACGAGTTGCAACTCGCGCGAGGCGATGAGGGCGTCCTCGTAAAAGAGCTCGTAGAAGTCGCCGATGCGGCAGAACATCAGGCAGTCGGGGTGAGCCTCTTTGGCGGCGAAGTACTGGCGCATGACGGGCGTTTGCGCGGTGGCGTCGGCTTCGATTGCGTGGTGCGCCGAGTTGTGTTGCCGATCCGTTGCCGCTCGCTTTGCCAAGATGCTCTCGCCCCGCCGGAGAGGCCAGAATATCGCACCTGCATCGAGTCGGGGCCGGGAGACGATGGCCGTCGCTTGTGGAATTGCAGCGGACGGGATTCTTTCGAAATGAGTTGCGAGCCTGAAAGGACTCAGACAAAGACGACTGGGCCGCTGCTGCGTCTGATACAAGAGCGCCCGCGATCTGAGCGCACAACCAGGCACGTCAACCGGAACGCTAACCAGAGTATTCGAGGAGCAATCCATGAACAGCCAAAATACCGAACTGAAAGGGAAGAAGATCGCCATCCTTGCAGCCGACGGCTTCGAGCAGGTCGAGCTTACCGAGCCGAAGCAGAATCTGGAAAAAGCAGGCGCCCAGGTGGAGGTCCTCTCCATCCATGAGGGCAAGATCAAGGGCTGGAACAAGACCGATTGGGGAACGTCGGTGAGGGTCGATCGCACGGTGAACGATGCCAAGCCGGCGGACTATGACGCCCTGATCCTGCCCGGCGGACAGATGAGCCCTGACCAGCTGCGCATGAACCGGCCCGCGGTCTCGTTTGTGCGCCAGTTTGCCGAGAGCGGGAAGCCGGTGGCGGCGATCTGCCACGGGCCATGGACGCTGATTGAAGCGGGAGTAGTGAGCGGCCACACCATGACGTCGTGGCCGTCGCTGCACACGGACCTGACCAACGCCGGCGCAACCTGGGTGGACCGCGAGGTGGTGACGGACGCCAACTTCATCACCAGCCGCAGACCGGAAGACATTCCTGCCTTCCTGCGGGCGCTCAGCCAGTCGCTCTCCGGCGCGCCACAGCAATTCGCCCGGGCAAGTTAGCCGCAACTCCGGATCAAGCCCCATTCCGCGGCGCGGCCTGCTGCGGGATGGGGCCTTTCTCCGCCGGCGCTGCCGCGTATTTGCAGGAGAAACTACCCTCTGCGGACGCGATGCTGCGCTGATGTGACTGCGATCACAGCCGAAAGCCTGCCTTATGCGCGAGGCTGATTCCAGATGCCCGGCGTGCGCACAAATTCCTGGTCAGCGTGGGCGCCCGATATACTGCAAGATGGCCCTATGACGCTGCTCTGGCTCCGGATCGCGGTCCTTCTCTACGGCGTTGCTGCGCTGGCGGTGTTGCCCGCAGCGCTGTACAACCGCGAGCGCTGGAGCCTGTTGGCCGTGCCGGCGACCATTGGCGCGGCATTCTTCCACTTCGTGTCCCTGGCCGAGACGCTGAACGCGGCGCACCATCGCCTGCCCGTCGAGACGCACGAGGTGCAGTCGCTGATGGCGCTGATTCTCGCGGTCGTCTTCCTCGCCGTCTACGCGCGCTACCGCAGCGTCTCGCTGGGCGTCTTTGTGCTGCCGATCGTTTTTCTGCTGGCGATGCTGGCGGCGTTTCGCCCGGGGCAGGAGACGTTTTCGGTGCCGGTGCGGACGGGATGGATTTTTCTGCATATCGCTCTGCTGCTGGCCGCGTATGCCGCGCTGGTGGTGTCGCTGCTGGCGTCGCTGCTGTACTTGGTGCAGGAGCGCAGGCTGAAGTCGCGGCTGAAGGCGAAGCCGGGTGCGGCCGGCGGCTGGCTGCAGCCGCTGGACACCCCGCTGGAAACGATCGACCAGATTGCGTTGAAGACGCTGCTGTTCGGGCTGCCCTGCATGACGGCGGGCCTGCTGATCGGATCGGTGATCGCGCAGCAGGACTATGGCGCGCGCTATTTCAGCGATCCGAAGATTCTGCTGACGTTCGGGCTGTGGATCGCGTACGTGGCGATGGTCTTTGTGCGACGCGCCTCCGGACTGCGCGGGCGGCGCGCGGTTTATCTGTCGAGCTTCGTGGTTCTGGTAGTTTTGTTTGTCTGGGCGGCCAACCAGTTCTCCAGCGTACACAGGTTTGCGACGCCATGAGCCAGAATCAACATCAGGGGCAACGACTGACGATTGTGAAGCCGGCCGCGGAGGCCGCGCTGGAGCGCGCGGCAGGCGCTGAGGTGCAGGGCACGCTGGTGCTGGTGGGTGTGAACCACACGACGGCGCCGATCGAGGTGCGGGAACGGCTGTCGATCCCGGCGGCGCGGCTGAAGGATGCGGTGCGGAGTCTGACGCAGCAGCCTGGGGTGCGCGAGGCGATGATCGTCTCCACCTGCAATCGCGTGGAGTTTGTGACGCGCCGCGAGACGGGAGACGCGGAAGGCGACACGGGGCTGCTCAGGTTTCTGCATGAGTACTTCGCGATTCCGGCGGAGACGGTCGAGCCGCATTTGTACGAATATCGCGAACGCGAGGCGGTGCGGCACCTGTTTCGCGTGGCGTCTTCGCTGGATTCGATGGTGGTGGGCGAGCCGCAGATTCTGGGCCAGCTGAAGGAGGCGTATAGCGTGGCGCGCGAGGCGGGCTGCGTGGCGGGCGGGCTGGAGCCGCTGCTGCAGCGGGCGTTCTCCGTGGCCAAGCGTGTGCGGACGGAGACACTGATCGGCAGCTCGTCGGTTTCGATCGCTTCGGTGGCGGTGGAGCTGGCGGGAAAGATCTTTGGGTCGCTCGAGGGCAAGACGGTGCTGCTGGTGGGCGCAGGCAAGATGTCGGAGCTGGCCGCGCGTCACCTGATCCAGCATGGCGCGACGACCATTCTGGTTGCCAATCGAACGCAGGAGCGCGCGGCGCAGATCGCCGGGCAGATTGCGCGGCAGATCTCGATGCAGATTGCGAACGATGCAACGGCGATTGGATGCGGGGCTGAGGTGATTCCGTTTGACCGGCTGCATGAACAGGCAGGGCGCGCGGACATCGTGATCACATCGACTGGAGCTGACCAGCACATCTTTACGCGGGCCCACGGGCAGCAGTTGCTGGACCAGCGGCGGCACAGGCCGATGTTCTTCATCGACATTGCGGTGCCGCGCGACGTCGATCCGCGCATGAACGAAGTGGAGGGCTGCTTCGTTTATGACATCGACGACCTGCAGCAGGTGGCGGCGGCGCACCTGGCGGACCGCGGCAGGGAATCGGCGGCGGCGGAGAAGATTGTTGCGGCGGAGGTGGAGAGATATCACGAGCACATGCAGACGCGTGAAGCAGTGCCGGCGATCGTGGCGCTGCAGCAGAACGCGGAGGAATTGCGCCGAGCGGAGCTGGCGCGCGCGGCGAAGCGGCTGGGGCCGCTGACCGTGGAGCAGCAGGAGGCGCTGGACGCGCTGACGCGGTCGCTGACGGCGAAGTTGCTGCACGCGCAGATTGTGGAGCTGCGCAAGAAGGGTGAGTAGCACCCCCCCCGGGGTGAAATTATCAGGAACTTAGCCGCAAAGGCAGTAAATACGTTGGCTAGCCCATAGCCGCTCATTTAGCGAAACGTCGTAGCTGCCCACAAAAAGACAGCCAATAGGAACACCACGAACCCTATCACTCGACGATCTTTCTGGGTGCCATTCTTGTACCTGTCTACCGCGCACCAAGCCCCCAGCATCAAAGTACACAATCCCAGGAACCAAAGCCCCACCATAAAAACTGCCAAGAGGATCATGCCAGCAATCCTCTCAGGCACTCCGGCGGGCCGCAAGGGGACGGGGCAGTTTAGGCCGGTTTGGATGTGCGAAGCACCGGCCTACTGAAGTTGACGTTGATTTTCTGCAAATCCTGATAGGTGTGGGGCTCTGCGACCCAAATCCTGCACCAATCCCTTGATTTTGCCTCATAAAATTGGTTCCAGCACTCGCGCGCGATTTCTGACATCGGCTTTTCTATGATCTTCTCGCACGCTCGCTGATAGCAGGCCCAAGCGAATAGATCGGCACATTGAAGGGCTGGCGCATCCTCTCTTTTGCGGAAAGAATAGCGGCCCGCGAACCAGCCAGGACAAGCCACCTCCGCATTTGTCATTATCCTGTCAATCTCTCTTCGCTGAACCTTCTGCGTCTTCTCATCTATAGTGTCGAACACATATTCCATCGGCACTCTGCGCTCGCTGGCCCATTTGTAAATCCACCCCAATACCCCATCGACTGCGTAGGTGTAGTGATTGTTACCAATCGCACTTCGCACTTGCGCTGGAACCTTTTTGTCATGCGGAACCTTGTGAATGGCAACCGAGAAACCTTTTACGGAGTATTTGGAGATCACTTGCTGAACTCGTTTCAAAACACGGCGCACCCGAATATCATCCCAGTTTGCGAACTGAGACTTTTGGTTGTGAGATACGCATACCGAAGTATGGAAGTCGGTAATTCCCTCTTTGTCCACGAAGGTCGCCCATTCACTCTCTAGTGCGACGAGCCTCTTCGCTGGGATGAGGATGGCGGAAGCAATTGCGACCGGCTGTTTCGGATCTGTTCCACTATCGTCGATGAATGACGTGTACATCGCCAGATAAACCTCGCGCCAGCATCCGCCATAAGCCACCCTCGTTCGATCTGTTCTGGCGTACCGATGCAACATCAAATCTTAATGCTGCCCCGGCAGTTCCGTTG
>Ga0182024_10023618_pt1 | contig 10988 bp, 12 predicted proteins | sample P32metaG_FD_120480 | JGI IMG/M metagenome (GOLD analysis project Ga0182024, IMG submission 120480) | Permafrost microbial communities from Stordalen Mire, Sweden - P3-2 metaG (Illumina Assembly) | ecosystem: Environmental > Terrestrial > Soil > Wetlands > Permafrost | place: Sweden: Stordalen... | reverse complement strand
CTTGATTCCCCAGGTTTCGGTCTGGGCGTCCAGAATGGCCTGGACGTCGGTGCTGAGCTTTTTTCGCTCGGAAAGCATCTCGTCGAGATCGTGCTGCCCCAGCACGGAGCGCAAGGTCGTCTGAGCCAGCATGTTGGTGGCGGGAAGGTAGTCCTGAACCTTGATGATGGCGCGTTCGGAATTTACGACGTTGAAATAAAGCACCGCGTCAACCTTCATCGAGACGTTGTCGCGCGATATAACGTCCTGGCTCGGTATCTCGATGACCTGGATGCGCAGATCCACGCGCACCATTTCCTGGACGAAGGGAATCAGCAGCACGAGGCCCGGCCCTTTGACCTTCTCGAAGCGGCCCAGCGTGAACACCACGGCGCGCTCGTATTCCCGCAAGATCCGGATGCTCGCAGCGAGCAGATACAGGGCCACGACCAGGACGAAGGGCAGGATATACAGAGGGGAGAAGACCATGGTGTTGCTCCTTTCAGAGCGGGAGAAATAGGCTGTCATGTCAACGGCTCAGGCAAAGCGGCCAGCCAGCCCGGTTTGAGCGCGCTTCGGCACCACCCGCGGCGAGGCCAGCCCGCCTGGGATCGCGGCGCACTATATCGGCCGATGACCTGGTCACTAGGGTCGGAAACTACTTACAGGCGATTGGCCTCGCTCACTGTGGGGCGCCCCATTTCCAGTTGCGGATCTCCGGCAAGTCCTGCCCGTGCTCGTCGATATAGTGCTTGTGCTCGATGAGCTTGTCCTGCATCGCCTGCTTCAGATAGGCGCCTTTACTGCCCAAATGCGGCAGCCGGTCCACCACGTCTTGCACCAGATGAAAGCGGTCCAGATCATTCTGCACTCGCATGTCGAAAGCCGTGGTGATGGTGCCCTCTTCCTTGTAGCCGCGCACATGGAGATTGCGGTTCATTCGGCGGTAAGTCAGCCGATGCACGAGGGAGGGATATCCATGGAAGCCAAAGATGATGTGTCTGTCTTTGGTGAAAAGGGAATCGTAATCCGTATCGCTCAATCCGTGCGGGTGCTCGCTCTGGGACTGCAGCTTCATCAGATCGACGACATTGATGACCCGGATTTTCAGATCGGGTAGATGCTGGCGTAATATGGAAACGGCCGCGAGAATCTCCAGCGTCGGCGTGTCTCCGCAACACGCCATCACCACGTCCGGCTCGGCGTTTTGGTCGTTGCTGGCCCATTGCCAGATGCCAAGTCCTTCCGTGCAATGATGACAGCGGCGTCCATCGTCAGCCATTGCGGCAGCGCGTGCTTCCCGGCAACCACCACATTGACGTAATGCCGGCTGCGCAGGCAGTGATCGAAGACCGACAGTAGGCAGTTGGCGTCGGGCGGCAGGTAGACGCGCACTATATCGGCCTTCTTGTTGATCACGTGGTCGAGGAAGCCGGGGTCCTGGTGTGTGAATCCGTTGTGATCCTGCTGCCAGACGTGGGAGGCGAGCAGATAGTTCAGCGATGCGATCTTGCGGCGCCAGGGGAGCTCCAAAGTCACCTTCAGCCATTTGGCGTGCTGGCTGAACATCGAGTCGACGATGCGAATGAACGCTTCATAGCTGTTGAAAAGCCCATGCCGCCCGGTCAGCAGATAGCCTTCCAGCCAGCCCTCGCATTGGTGCTCGCTGAGCATCGAGTCCAGCACGCGTCCGTCGGGCGCGAGGAATTCATCGTTTTGTTCTTCCCGGGCGTCCCACTGGCGGTTGGTGGCTTCAAACACAGCGCCCAGAAGATTTGACAGCGTCTCATCGGGACCAAAGATGCGGAAGTTCCGCTGATCCTGATTGAGGGCGGCCACGTCGCGCAGGAACTTGCCCAGAACGAGCGTATCCTGGCCATCAACGGCGCCAGGGGACGGCACTTTCACAGCGTGAAGGTGGAAGTCCGGCATGCGCAGGTCGCGCAGAAGCATCCCGCCGTTGGCGTGCGGATTGGCCCCCATCCGCCTGTCGCCCCTGGGCGCCAGTTCCGCCAGCTCGGGCATCAGTCGGCCATTGCCGTCAAACAGCTCTTCCGCCTTATAGCTCTTCATCCAGCTTTCAAGCTGCCGAACGTGACCGGGATGCTCAGCGTCCACCAGAAGCGGCACTTGGTGCGCGCGGAAAGTGCCTTCGACCTGCAGGCCATCCACGACTTTCGGTCCCGTCCAGCCCTTGGGGGGACCTCAGGACGATCATGGGCCAACGCGGCCGAACCGCATCATTCTTGTCCCGTGCATTCTCGTGGATTCGGCGGATGTCCTCAATGGCCTTTTCCATAGTGGCGGCCATCAGTTGATGCATCTTTTCCGGCTCGTCGCCTTCGACAAAATACGGCGTCCAGCCGCAACCTCGAAAGAACTGTTCTAACTCCTCATGCTCGATGCGAGCCAGGACCGTCGGATTGCTGATCTTATAGCCGTTGAGGTGCAGAATCGGCAGCACAGCGCCGTCGGTAATCGGGTTGAGCAACTTGTTGGACTGCCATGCCGTCGCCAGGGGACCCGTCTCCGCCTCGCCGTCGCCGATGACGCAGGCGACGATGAGATCGGGATTATCGAACGCGGCGCCGAAGGCATGGCTGAGCGAATAGCCAAGTTCGCCCCCTTCATGAATCGAGCCCGGCGTCGTCGGCGCGACGTGGCTCGAAATCCCGCCGGGAAACGAGAACTGTTTGAACAACTTTTGCAGCCCCGCTTCGTCTTGGCTGATGTTCGGATAAATTTCGCTATACGTGCCTTCGAGGTAAGTGTTGCCAACCAACGCCGGACCGCCGTCACCGGGACCCGCGATGTAGAACATGTTCAGATCATATTTCTTGATGACCCGGTTCAAATGCACATAAATGAAGTTCTGGCCCGGCGTGGTGCCCCAATGTCCCACCACTAGCGGCTTCACATGCGCCAGCTTCAGCGGCTCGCGCAACAGCGGATTGTCGTAGAGATAAATCTGCCCGACGGAGAGGTAGTTGGCGGCTCGCCAATAGGCGTGTGTCTTGCGCAGATCGTCTGAACTCAATGTCTCCTGACGTACGGAAAGCCCCGGCGCCGCGTTTCGGTTCTGTGACTCTCGTGTCGAAGTTAGATCGTCCATTTATCGCGAATCCTTAAGTGTGTCACTGTTCGACCCGTTCTCAATTTCCACCGCGACCTCGCCAAACAGCCAGCGCATCGCGACGGGCTCAGCTCACACGCGTTCAGTCCGTCTCTCCACATCGGCGGCAAGAATGGTCGCTAGTGCAGTCGTTCGACGAACTGCGCCGGATGCTGCGAAATTCCATTGCGATGCGGAATGGGCCGGGGAGACAGATAGGGAGCGCACCGAAAGTAGACAGCTCGATCGAGAGCTTCCTGAAGTCAGCTATAGCGACGGGAGGCCATTAAGAGGAGGCTCGGAATCTACTTAGGTCATAGCTCAGGGACTGAATCGAAGATGGCTGGAAGTTGCGGGCATTCAAAGCCTGGTCGACGGGATGAGATCGATCTCCCGCAGAGATCGAAGGTCGTTCGAGCCTGAAGGGCAGTCGCCTTGTTCAATAATTCCTCGGCTACTTGGGCGAAGGGCCTAGCCCGTGAACTATTGTCTCGTGATGCTTCTACGACAGGCCGAATAAGCTTGATTGGCGGTCGGCGGCCGCTCAAGGGCGAAGCGCGCGACAAATTTGAAACTTGCGGGAGCGCCTCTAAGTAGTTTCCGAACCTCTCGCCACACCAAACATGGCGGTAAGCTCAGCTTCCAGTTCGCGGCGCAACTTCTGAAAATCGCCCCACGGAGGACGATTTACGGTCTGTTGGCCCGTCCTCTCTTCTCTGTTCAACGCCGATGTAGGACATTGCATGGATGCCGCTGCCTCATTTGGAACCGTCATATCGGTCCGAGGCGCCGTCGTGGACGTCGACTTCAGCGGCAATCTGCTGCCGCCGATCTACACCGCTCTGGTTGTCGAGTGGGACCGACCCGAACCGTTGGTCCTCGAAGTGCACAGCCATGTCGATCCCGTAACCATCCGAGGGATCGCGCTTCAGGCAACCGCAGGCCTCGCCCGCGGAACAAAGGTAAGCGTGACAGGGGGCCCCGTTTCGATTCCCGTCGGCGAAGCGGTCTTGGGCCGTCTCCTTGACGTCGTTGGAACTGTGCGCGACCGCGGATCGGCTCTGCCGACCGACATCCCCCGACGCAGCATCCATAATCCGCCGCCGGCGCTCGAAGACGAGACCTCGACCAGCGCGGTGTTCGAAACCGGCATTAAGGTGATCGATCTTTTCGCGCCGCTCGCCCAGGGCGGCAAAGCCGCAATGTTCGGCGGCGCCGGCGTCGGCAAGACCGTGCTCGTCATGGAATTGATCCACGCCATGGTCGAGAAATACAAGGGGATTTCGGTTTTCGCGGGGGTCGGCGAACGCTCTCGCGAAGGTCATGAACTGCTGACCGACATGCAAGGCTCCGGCGTGCTCGCGCGCACCGTGCTTGTTTACGGGCAGATGAACGAGCCGCCCGGCGCGCGTTGGCGGGTGCCTTTGACCGCTCTGACAATCGCCGAGTATTTTCGCGACACGAAGCATCAGAACGTGCTGCTCCTGATGGACAATGTCTTCCGCTTCGTTCAGGCGGGAAGCGAGCTTTCGAGCCTGCTGGGGCGGCTGCCGTCACGCGTCGGCTATCAACCGACCCTGGCGACCGAAGTGGCTTCGCTGCAGGAGCGCATCGCATCCGTCGCCGGCGCGGCGGTCACGGCCATTCAGGCCGTCTATGTCCCAGCCGACGACTTCACAGATCCCGCGGTGACGGCGATCTCGAGCCATATGGATAGCATCATCATGTTGTCGCGCACGCTGGCGGCCGAAGCCTTTTATCCGGCTATAGACCCGCTCGCCTCGTCGTCGGTGTTGCTCGATCCGCTGGTGGTAGGCGAGGAGCATTATCGTCTTGCAGAACGCGCCCGCGAGGCGCTCGCCCGCTTCAAGGAACTTCAGGATATTATCGCTCTCCTGGGGGTGGAGGAGCTCGGGGCAAGCGACCGGCTGATCGTCAAGCGCGCGCGCCGGCTTCAGCGGTTCCTCAGTCAACCCTTCGTAGTGACGGAGGCTTTCACCGGCACACCCGGCCGCAGCGTGAGCCGCTCCGACACGCTGGCCGGTTGTCGGGCCATTCTGGACGGACAGGCCGACGAATGGGCGGAGAGTTCGCTCTACATGATCGGGAATCTTGAGGAAGCGCATCAAAAGGAAGCGGCGGCGGCAAAGAAGGAACGCCCGTTGTGAGGTTACGCATCACAACGCCGCTTGCGGTCGTCGTCGACGAAGACGGAGTTCTTGCGCTGCGCGCCGAAGACGCCAGCGGCGGCTTCGGGATTCAACCGATGCACGCTGACTTCCTAACCAGCCTCGCGATCTCCGTTGTGAGCTGGAAAAGTCGCAGCGGAGTGCGGCACTATTGCGCAGTTCGGCGGGGTGTCCTCTCCGTTACCGCCGGACGCGACATCGTGGTCGCCACGCGGGAGGCGGTGACGGGCGACGACCTCGCTACGCTCGACGAAACAGTCCTCGCGCAGTTCCGCGCCGATGTGGAGACGGAGCGGGCAGAACATGTCGACAGTACCCGCCTGCAACTGAACGCGATCCGTCAGATCGTGAGCCATCTTCGGCCAAATGGGATCGGCGGCTCGGGGTCCTTCGCATGAGCGCGCCGGAACCGGAGCCGCTCGACGAGGATCCGCTGCTGACAGGAGTGCGGCTGCGCGGCGAACGTCATCGTCGCTGGTTGCGCGACGGCGACCCCTCGGTGGCGCGCCGCCTCGCCCAGATCGGCGTGCTCGGCTGGATCATTGTCGTGCCGATGCTGATCGGCGTCTTCGTCGGCCGTTGGCTCGACCAAAACTTCCATTCCGGACTTTTCTGGACCGCGCCGCTCTTGATGATCGGCGCGGGGATCGGCTGCTGGTCGGCCTGGAAATGGATGAAAAGCGCATGAGTTATCTCTCGCTCGATGGCCTCCCGGTCGGGACAATGCCCGTCAGCGTCGTCGTGCACCTTATCGTGGGCGTCGGGGTCGGGATTCTCTATTTCCGTGGCCTATGGTGGAACGCTCGCCTGCTCTCCCAGGGCGACCGGACGACGACGGCGATCATGGTGATGATAGGCCGCTTTGGCCTCCTCGGCGTCGTGCTGACATTGGCGAGCTTGGAAGGCGCGCTTCCGCTGCTCGGGACGGCGCTTGGCGTTCTCATCGGCCGTTCCGCGGTCATGCGCAGGGTAGGGAAGGTCGCGCCATGATCTCGCCGCTCACCAGCGTCCCGGTCTTCCATCTCGGCCCGGCGCCGATTACCGAGGCTGTGGTCGTTACGTGGGCGATCATGGCGATATTGGTCGTGGGCGGAATCGCAATAACCCGTCGGCTGTCGCTTGTCCCATCCAGGACTCAAGCGGCCTTCGAGCTCGTCGTCGATACGGTGGACAGCCAGATCCGTGACACGATGCAGGTCGAGCCGGCGCCCTATCGCGCCTTCATCGGCACGCTATTCGTCTTCATCTTCCTCGCCAATTGGTCCACGCTCATTCCAGGTGTCCAACCGCCAACGGCCCATCTTGAAACCGACGCGGCGCTCGCGCTGCTTGTCTTTCTAGCGGTGATCTGGTTCGGCATTCGCGCCGGCGGCGTGGGCGGCTATCTCGCCACCTTCGCCTCGCCCAGTCCGATCATGATCCCGCTCAACTTCATCGAGAGCGTCACGCGCAGCTTCTCGTTGCTCGTTCGGCTTTTCGGCAACGTGATGAGCGGCGTGTTCATGATCGGCATCGTTCTGTCGCTTGCCGGTCTCCTGGTGCCAATTCCTTTAATGGCCCTCGATCTGCTTACGGGGGCGGTGCAGGCCTACATCTTTGCGATCCTTGCGATGGTCTTTATTGCCGGCGCGATCAGCGATGGAAAACCCAACCCTACCACCCCGAATATAAGGACGGCTCCATGAACTGGTTAGCCCTTGTCAGCATCATATCGGCCGCCATCGCGGTCTCCTTCGGAGCGATCGGTCCGGCGCTTGCCGAGGGACGCGCCGTGGCCGCGGCCATGGACGCGATCGCCCGCCAGCCGGAATCGGCAGCCACCATTTCGCGCACACTGTTCGTCGGGCTGGCGATGATCGAGACAATGGCGATCTACTGCCTCGTGATCGCGCTGCTGCTGCTATTCGCCAACCCGCTGTTGAAATGACGCCATGACGATCGACTGGTGGACGATTGGCATCCAGGCCGTCAACGTCGTCATCCTGATGTGGTTGCTCGGAAGGTTCTTCTGGCGCCCCGTGGCCGGTATGATCCAGGAGCGCCGCGCGGAAGCGCAAAAGACTTTGGCGGAGGCTGAAGCCAAGCGAAACCAGGCCACCGCCGGGCTTGCCAAGATCGAACAGACTCGCGCCGGATTCGCGGCGGAACGGGAGGCAATTCTGGCCACAGCCCACGACGACGCCGAGCGGGCGCGTCTCGCGCGTCTGGATGAGACGGCAGAGGAGACGGCGGCCCTCAAGGCGGCCGAGAAGACTTCGATCGAAAAGGAAAGGGAGACTGCGGAGAAGGTCTGGGCGGAGCGGGCAAGTCGTCTCGCGGTCGACATCGCAGAGCGACTGGCGGCCCGGTTGGATGGACCCACCGTGCGTGCCGCCTTTCGCGACTGGGCCCTAAAGTCGGTCCGGGCTTTGCCGGAATCCGTGCGACAGTCGGTCGCGACAAAGGAAATCGCACTGGAAGCGATCAGCGCGACGCCGCTCGATCTCGCCGAGCAGAAGCGCACAGGCGAACTGATCGGCGAAGCGCTCGGTGGACATCCGAAAATCACGTTTATGACCGATCCCGCGCTTATTGCCGGTTTGGAGCTGCGCGCCGCTCATCTTGTGGTGAGCAACAGTTGGCGCGCCGATCTCACCCAAATTCTGGCGGACCTCGCGCATGACAAGCGACTCTAGCATTCGAGCGGACAGTTGGCTGGGAGACTCCCGCAGGAAGCTTGGCGCTGCCGCGCTCGGCCCACAGGCGGAACAGATCGGGCGCGTCGACGAGGTCGGGGACGGGATCGCACTCGTCTCCGGACTTCCCAACGTCCGGCTCGATGAGCTGTTGCGCTTCGAGAAGGGACAGTTCGGCTTCGCCCAGGTGCTCGAACGCGACCGCGTCGGCTGCGTTTTGTTGGACGACGTGGACGGGGTGGAGGCCGGCCACGCAGTGCGCGGTACGGGCGACGTGGTGCGTGTGCCGGTGGGGCCGACATTGCTTGGCCGCGTGGTGGATCCATTGGGTCGCCCGCTCGACGGGAAGGGCCCCATCGTGGCTGAGGCTTCGGAGCCGATCGAGCGTCCGGCGCCGGCGATCATCGACCGGGATCTCGTGGTCCAGCCGGTTCAGACCGGCCTCGTCGTCGTCGATGCGCTTTTTGCCCTCGGTCGAGGTCAGCGCGAGCTGATCATCGGCGACCGCGCCATCGGCAAGACTACGATCGGGATCGATACGATCATCAGTCAGAAGACGAGCGACATCGTCTGCATTTATATCGCGGTCGGCCAGAAGAGTTCGAGCGTCAAGCGCGCGATCGAAGCGATCCATGGCGCTGGCGCGCCCGAACGCTGCATAATCGTCGTCGCGGCGGCCGCAAACTCGCCTGGACTGCAATGGATCGCCCCTTTTGCCGGCTTCACGATGGCGGAATATTTTCGCGATCGCGGCCAGCATGCCCTTGTCGTGATCGACGACCTCACAAAGCACGCCGCCACCCATCGCGAGATCGCGCTGCTGACCCGACAATCGCCCGGACGGGAGGCATATCCCGGCGACGTATTCTACGTGCACGCGCGTCTTCTGGAGCGTGCGGCAAAACTGTCCAAGGAAAAAGGCGGCGGCTCCCTGACGGCGCTGCCTATCGCCGAGACCGATGCGGGCAATCTCAGCGCCTATATCCCGACCAACCTGATTTCGATCACCGATGGCCAGATCGTGCTCGACGCCAAACTGTTCTATGAGGGCCAAAAGCCCGCCGTGGACGTCGGCGCCAGCGTGAGCCGGGTCGGCGGCAAGACCCAGGCGCATGCGCTACGCGAGGCGGCGCAGACGTTGCGGCTCGACTATGCTCAATTCCTCGAACTGGAAATGTTCACCCGTTTTGGCGGAATGCCGGACGTGCGCGTGCGCAATCAACTGACGCGCGGGGTGCGAATCCGCGCGATCCTGGGCCAGCCGCAGCACGCCCCCTTGCGGCTCGCCGACGAGGTGGCGGTCGTCCTGGCGGTCCAATCCGGGCTGTTGGACGCGCTCCCTCTGCCGGCCGTGGCCGAGTTCCGGCGGGGCCTACGCGACGCGCTCGATCGCGATGCGCCAGACGCCGTCCGCTCGATTCAGGACACCGGCGCGCTCGACGACGCGCGGAAGCGGGCGCTCCGCGAAATGCTCAAGAAATATATCCAGACCGTCACGCCCGCTACGTCGGCCAAGCCTGCCGTCCAGCCATGACGGAACGGCTCGCGGACGTCAGCGCGCGAATCGACGGTATCCGCCAACTCGACGCGGTGGTGAACGCCATGCGCGGCATTGCCGCGGCGCGCGCGCAGCAGGCGCGCGGTCAACTTACGGCCGTCGACAGCTATGCAGCGACGATCGCGGCCGCCATTGGGCGGACACTGGCGCTAGCTCCCTCCGCTCGAGCGACCGCCATTGGCCGCTCGACCCATACGGCCATTGTGGTGTTCTGCGCCGAGCAAGGGTTCGCCGGCGCATTCAGTGAGCGCGTGCTCGATGCGGTCGGAGCCGACCTTGCTACGTGCGAGCTGTTCCTGATCGGCTCCAGAGGCGTCGCGGCGATCGCGCAAAGGGGCGTCGCCGCCGCCTGGAAATGCGCCATGCCCTCGCATTCGCCGGGCATCCCAAAACTTGCCGAGCGCATCGTCGAAGCGCTGTACGCGCGTATCGCCACGGGAGAGATCGATCGGCTCGACGCCGTCTTCAGCCAATGGCGGCCTGGACTTGCCGTCCGTATGGAGCGCCGACATTTGTTTCCCTTCGAAACGATGGCGTTTTCCCAGCCGAAAGACGCCAATCCGCCTCTTTTGAACCTTGCGCCTGCGGCGCTCCTTAGCGAACTCACCGCGGATTACATCCACGCACAACTTTGCGAGGCCGCGCTACACGCCTTTGCCGCGGAGAACGAGGCGCGCATGGAAGCGATGGCCGCCGCGCGCAACCAGATCGAACGCAAGCTTGCCGTGCTGCAAGCCACGCAACGGCTGGTTCGGCAGGAAGAGATTACGGCGGAAGTAATCGAACTTGCCGCCGGGGAGACAGCCAGCCGGTCGGACAACGGCTGACCGCAGTCGCGTTTGGAGAGATTCTGGAGGGCATTGTCACGTTGACGAATGAAAAACTCGAAAGCAAGGTTTTGTTTATTCTTAAGCGGCCGTGACCGCTGGGCGCCAAGTGTATTCCTATAATTTGTGGTGATGGTAGGGTAGCCTTGGCGCAATCGATTCCACACAACGCCCTGTCACGGATCGGCGTTATTCACCTGGGCATTGTCGGCATCACTTATGCGATAGATTTTCTCTTTTCGACGGAGATCCTGCCCGGTAGCGCCACCCAAAAACTGTGGTCGGATACATCCGTCTCTTGGACGCGGTTCTCCGGTGGGTTCTGTTCACGATTATCGCCCTTCTGATCTCATCGCGTCTGAGGCACGACTCTTACTGGAAGCCTTGGCATGCGCCTGTGATGAATCTGGCGTTGCTTTCGTTGCTGCTGGCGGTGTCACGGCGTTTCGGGGTTGCGGTCCCACTGGCGGCCCGGTAGCCAAGGGGATGACGAAAATCAGCTATGTCGGATACCGGTTCCCGCCTGAGATCATTCAGCAGGCGATTTGGCTCTATCTTCGATTCACATTGAGCTTCCGCGACGTCGAGGATTTGTTGGCGGAACGTGGGATCGCAGTCTCCTACGAAACAGTCCGGCGCTGGGTGAAT
>Ga0182024_10023617_pt1 | contig 10989 bp, 7 predicted proteins | sample P32metaG_FD_120480 | JGI IMG/M metagenome (GOLD analysis project Ga0182024, IMG submission 120480) | Permafrost microbial communities from Stordalen Mire, Sweden - P3-2 metaG (Illumina Assembly) | ecosystem: Environmental > Terrestrial > Soil > Wetlands > Permafrost | place: Sweden: Stordalen... | reverse complement strand
TCGACGCTCTCCTCGAAGGATTCCGACAAATGCTCGGCGTCGCTCGCGCTTCCCGTTGCAGGCTGCGCCAGCCGTTCGACCTCGGCGCGGTCGACCACGGCGCGGCGGCCCCAGTGGAAGGCCGCCTTGTTCATGGCAACCGCCTCGCCGTTGAGCTCGATCGCCTTCTCGATAGCGGCGGCTGAGAGCGGGATCGCGCCGAGCTGATAGGCATAGCCGACCATGAACATGTTGGCGCCGATCGATTGACCGAAGAGCGCCGCGGCGATACGCGAGGCATCGATGAAATAGGCGTTGTCGCGGCCGGCAGCCGCCATGATCGTGCGCTTGAGCCGCTCGGTCGGCAGCGAGAAATCGGCATTGCGGGTGAATTCGCCGGGTAGGAACTCGTCGGTATTGACGAGCATCTTGGTCGCGCCGTTCTTCACCGTGGCAAGGATCTTTTGCGTGCCCGCGACCACGATGTCGCCGCCGAGCACTAGGTCGGCGCGTCCCGCCGAGACGCGAATCGCATGGATGGCTTCGGGGCTTGCGGCAAATCGCATGTGGCTGAACACCGCGCCGCCTTTCTGCGCGAGGCCCGCCATGTCGAGCACGCCGACCGCCTTGCCTTCGAGATGCGCCGCCATGCCCAAAATGCCGCCGACGGTGACGATGCCGGTGCCGCCGACGCCGGTGACGATAATGTTGTAGGTCTGGTCGATGGCCGGCAGCTTCGGCTCGGGCAGTTGCGCTAGGTCGTGATCGGCGGCGACACCGCTGCCCTTTTTCAGCTTGGCGCCGTGCACGGTGACGAATGACGGGCAAAATCCTTTGACGCAGGAAAAGTCCTTGTTGCAGCTCGACTGATCGATAGTGCGCTTGCGGCCCCACTCAGTCTCGAGCGGCTGCACCGAAACGCAGTTCGACTTCACGCCGCAATCGCCGCAGCCCTCGCAGACAAGCTCGTTGATGATGACGCGCTTGTCGGGATCGGGAAAAGTGTGGCGCTTGCGGCGGCGGCGCTTTTCCGCGGCGCAGGTCTGGTCATAGATCAGTACCGTGACGCCGGAAATTTCCGCAAGCGACTTCTGCACCGTGTTGAGGTCGTCGCGATGATGGATGGTGAGCCCTGCCGGCCACGCCGTATCGCGCGGATATTTGTCCGGCTCGTCGGTGACGACGACGACGCGCTGTGCTCCTTCGGCGGCGACCTGACGCGCGACCTGCGGCACGGTAAGGCCGCCGTCGTTGGGCTGACCGCCGGTCATCGCCACGGCGTCATTGAACAGAATCTTGTACGTGATGTTGGACTTCGCCGCGATCGCCGCGCGGATCGCCATATAGCCGGAATGGTTGTAGGTGCCGTCGCCCAGATTCTGGAAAACGTGCTGACGATTTGAAAACGGCGCCTCGCCGATCCAGTTAGCGCCCTCGCCGCCCATATGCGTGTAGCCGAGCGTCGAGCGGTCCATCCATTGCGCCATGTAATGGCAGCCAATGCCGGCATAAGCGCGCATGCCTTCCGGCACCACGGTCGAGGTGTTGTGCGGACAACCGGAGCAGAAATACGGAATGCGTTGTGCAACATCCTTGGTTTCCGCCGCGATGCGCTGGAATTCCTTGAGCCGCGCCACGCGCCCGGCAATATCGTCGCTGCGGTGGAATTTGAGTAGCCGCTCGCCGATGCAGATCGCGACGTCGTTCGGATCGAGCGCGCCCTTGACGGGAAACAGCCAGTTGCCCTGCTCATCCCGCTTGCCGATGCAGACCGGCTGGTTCGCGGTGCCATAAAGCTCCTCGCGCACCTGCACTTCGAGGAGCGAGCGCTTTTCCTCGACCACGATGATGAGCTCAAGACCCTGGGCAAATTCCTTCAACTCGCGCTGACCGATCGGCCAGGCGCATCCCACCTTGAACAGCCGGATGCCGAGCTCGTTGCATTTGATCTCGTCGATGCCGAGTTCGTCGAATGCCTGGCGGACGTCGAGATAGCTCTTGCCGGTGGTGATGATGCCGACTTTCGGATCGCGCCCGCCCGAGGTGATGGTGCGGTTGAGCTTATTGGCGCGCACGAAAGCGAGCATGGCGTCGCGCTTATAGTCGTGCAGCCGCGCTTCCTGCGCCAGGATCGGATCGTTGAGGCGGATATTGAGGCCGTCCGGCGGCATGCGGAAGTCGGTCGGGATGACGATATTGATCCGCTCCAGGCTCGCGTCGATCGCGGCCGTGGACTCGATCGTCTCGTGCATCGTCTTGAGCGCGGTCCAGGCTCCGGTGAAGCGCGACATCGCCCAGCCATAGAGGCCGTAATCGAGCACCTCCTGAACCCCCGCGGGATTCAGGATTGGAATCATCACATCGATGAAATGGTATTCGGACTGGTGCGCGGTGGTCGAGGATTCGGCGGTGTGGTCGTCGCCCATCAAAGCGAGTACGCCGCCGTGTTTCGCGGAGCCGGCGAAATTAGCGTGGCGGAACACATCGCCGGTGCGATCGACACCGGGGCCCTTGCCGTACCACATGCCGAACACGCCGTCGTATTTGCCCTCCCCGCGCAGCTCGGCCTGCTGCGAGCCCCACACCGCGGTCGCGGCGAGATCCTCGTTGATCCCGCCCTGGAAACGGATGTCATTGTTCTCGAGAAACGGCCGGGCGCGCAGGAACTGGCTGTCGAGGCCGCCGAGCGGGGAACCGCGATAGCCGGTGACAAAACCCGCGGTATTGAGGCCGTTGCGGCGGTCCAGCTCTTTCTGCATCAGGCAGAGCCGGACCAGGGCCTGGAAGCCGGTCACGAACACGCGGCGCTGGCCGAGGTCGTACTTGTCGTCGAGCTTGACGTCGCGCAGCGCCATTACGCAGGCCTCTTTACCCCCACAGCGGGGGCAGTTTGCCCTTACGGGGCCGATATTGCCAGAGGGCAGGATATCAAGGGGATATAGGTCGCCCGGCGTGCGCCGCCAGCGCTAGTGAATTGAAGCGACACACCAATTTGCGGTCGCCCGTCGAGGCTCGCTATGCTCGCATCTCAGAATGAGGGGCGACTTAGGCGGCGCGCACGCGCGGCTGAAGCATTTGCAGTATGGCCGGGATTTCCGCCGCCGGCTTCGGCCGGCTGAACAGATAGCCTTGCACCTGCATGCAGCCTTCCGCCCTGAGGATTTCGAGCTGCTCCTCGGTCTCGACGCCTTCCGCCGTGGTGGTCATGCCGAGGCTCGAGCCAAGCCGCATGACCGCGCGGATAATGACGACGCAATCGTCCTTCTTGCCCAGCTCTTGTATGAACGAGCGGTCGATCTTGATCTTGTCGAAGGGGAAGCTGCGCAGATAGCTGAGCGACGAATAACCGGTGCCGAAATCGTCCATGCAGATACGCACGCCGAGGTCGCGGAATTGATGCAGCGTGTCGAGCACGGCCTGGTCGTCTTGCAGCAGCACGGTCTCGGTGATCTCCAATTCGAGACGCGATGGCGCGAGCCCGGATTGGCCGAGCGCGGTAACCACGGAAAGCGCCAGCGTCGAATTGCGGAATTGCACGGCCGAAAGATTGATGGCGACAGACAGGCGGGCCGGCCAGGTCATGGCATCGCGGCAGGCTTGCTTAAGCACCCAGTCGCCGAGCGGCACGATCAGCCCGATCTCTTCCGCGACCGGGATGAACGCATCGGGCGAGACGACACCGCGTTCAGGATGATTCCAGCGCAGCAGCGCTTCGAAGCCTGAGACTTCGCCGCTCGCGACTTCGACAAGCGGCTGATAGTAGAGTTCGAATTGGTTGGCGAGCAGCGCCTTGCGCAGGTCGAGCTCAAGCCTGCGCCGGTCCTGCATCTGCGCGTCCATGTCGGCCTGGAAGAAGTGATAGGCGCCGCGGCCCTCGGCCTTGGCGCGATAAAGCGCCATATCCGCATTGCGCAAGAGCTGATCGGGCTCGTTGCCGTCGGCGGGCGCCATGGCGATGCCGATCGAGGTGCTGATGATGACCTGATGGCCGAGCACGTCGAACGGCTCGACCAGCGTATCGATGATGCGCGCGGCAAGCTCGCTGGCGTCGGTCGGCCGGGCGTCGCTCTGCACGATCGCGAACTCGTCGCCGCCGAGGCGGGCGACCGTGTCGACGCCGCGCACCACACGCTGCAAGCGTTCGGTGACCGCGCACAAAAGCGCGTCGCCGACCGAATGCCCGAGCGAATCGTTGACGCTCTTGAAGCGGTCGAGATCGAGGAACATGACCGCAAGTTCGTCGCCGCGCTGCAGCGCCTGCTCCATCTTGTCCTGGAACAGCACACGGTTCGGCAGATTGGTCAGCGCATCGTGGCGCGCCATGTGGATGATCTTGGCCTCGGCCTGGCGTCGCTCGGTGACGTCTTCATAGGTCGCGACCAGGCGGCCGTCCGCGGTCGGGCTGTAGAGACACGACACGACACGACCGTCGCTGAATTCGTACAAGTGCGGTCCGTATGACTTCTCGCTGAGAAGTTTGGCGCGCTCCGCCAATAACTCGTCCACCGTCTTGTGCGGATGATTGTTGTTGGCGACGCTGACCTCAAGCACTTGCCTGAAGGTGATCCCGGTCGTGATCTGATCGCGCGGCAGCTTGAAGATTTCCAGATAGCGGCGATTGAACACCTCAAGGCGGTTCTCAGAATCGTAGAGGCACAGGCCCTGCGACATGTTTTCGAGCGCGGCGTCGAGGAGCACGTTGTTTTCGCGCAACGAAGATTCCTGCGTCTTCAGGCGGCTGATATCGCTGCACAGAAAAATGAATCCCTGATCGCGGGTCGGCGAGCGGCTGATGCGCAGCCAGCGCCCGTTCGCCATCAAGGCTTCACGGGTCGCGTGCAATTCCCTGTCGCAGCGCATCAGCACGTGCTCGGCGTCGGGAGAACCCTGCAATGCCGGCTCGAGCTGCGCCAGCGGCGTGCCGGGCCGCAGCAGGCTCGGCGCCACGCCGAGCAGATCCGCGGCCTGGGCGTTGGCAAGGACGATGCCGTCGTCGGCATCCACCACAACGACGCCTTCCTGCGAACTTTCAAGCGCGTCGGCGAGACGCGCCTGCGCGGAGCGGCGTTGCTCGACCTCGCGGTCCATCATGGTCTTGATGTTGTCGCGCATGACGCCCATGGCGGCGAGCAGCGCGCCAAGCTCGTCGGCGCCGCCCTTCGGCACGGCGACATCGAGCTTGCCGGCGGCGATGCGCGCCGCGACGTTGGAGGCGACCGCGAGCGGCCCGACGATGCGGCGCGCCAGCGCCCAGGCGACGAGCGCCAGGAGCAGCAATGCAAGCGCGGTGCCGGCGATGTTGAGCTGCACGTCACGCCCGACCGCGGCGCGCGCGCTTTGGCGGTAAAGGAAGCCGTCGCCGGCGGTATAGTTTACCAGGAGATCGATCTGATCGTCGACCTTGTCGGCATAATGATCGAGCGTGTCCCAGTTCACATCGAGCCGGGTGCCGTCGAGCAGGCGCTCGCAGATCGCCTTCCAGGCGTCGACCGCGCGCTGCACGTTTTCGGCGACCCGCGTGGCGCGAACCGACTGCGAGCGTTGACCGGCGATCGCGATATCTTCCGAAAGTGATTTGGAGAGCTTTTCGATCTCGCCCGCGATCGCCGTTCGCATCTGCGGATCGGTGGCGATCCATTGCCGCGCGAACGCCGCACGCATGGCGGCGAAGTCGGTCGCCGCCGCGCGCGCGTAATTGATCGACATGAGCGATTCATCGAACGTCTTGTCGACCAGCAGGCCGGCATTCCTGATGCCCATGGTGGCGTAGCCGCCCAAGGCCGCGGTAATGACGCTCATGATCAGGAAGGCAACCAGAATCCGGCCGCGAATCGTCATGCAAAGCGCGGCCGTCCGCGCGACGCCTCGACGCCAGCCCGACACCAAACTTAAAAGCAGGGTAGTGACCCCACGCCTCATGGAACGCCCTGATTATCGGCTCAAGGCGTATATCAGCGCCCGTTAAAGGCAGTGCAGCACGCGGCCCAATCTTGGCAGGTTCCTTAATGGCCGCTTATGAGTTCGTTAACGGCCTCTTAACTGGCGCCATTCACGCTGCGTTACGGCATCCAATGAGGCAAATATGCGAATAGAAACTGCGCTGTGGCGCGCTCGCCGGCCGCTTGCCGTCGCCGTGACGGCGGCCGCGTTAATCGGACTCGGTACGCTGGTAGGGTTGGCTCTGCCGCAATCGATCTCGCAAAAGGGCCGCGAGTTTCATCCCGGCGAGATCACCGTCAAGCGCGGCGACAGCGTGCAGATCGTCAACGACGACGCGGATCTGTTGCATCACGCCTATATCGATTCCCCGAAGTTCTCATTCGACTCGGGCGACCAGGAACCGGGCAGCAAGACCAACATCACCTTCCCGGTGGCCGGCGATTTCGACGTGTTGTGCGCCATTCATCCGAAGATGCGGCTCGTCGTCCACGTCCAATAGTTTCGATTACAGGATCGACGTGCCGAACAGCGCGGCGTGCGCGGCATAATAGGTCGCGAGGAACACCGCCAGCGCCGACGCATAACCGAACGGCAGTAGCCAGGAATCGCGCAGCCGCCACGCCTTGCCGCCGTCGTCGGCGACGATGCCGACCAGCGCGACCACGATCAGCGAGTGACCGATCATATCGATCTTGCCGAATTCGAACACGGCGCTCACGAACATCGCGGCGAGCATAACCGCGCCGACGCGGCGAACGAGCGGCGTCCACATCAGCGCGAAGGCGAGGGCGAATTCGACCGCTCCCGCCGCGCGCATGAAGAAGTCCGGCGTGAAGCCCAGCGTCATTTCCGGATGCTGGATGAACAGCGGATAGGACCATTCGGGATAGGCCCATTTTTCGATCGAGGCCCACATCAGCGTGATGCCGGCGGCGTAGCGCAGCACGTCGAGCGGGCGCATCCCGAAGAAGTTGGTCTGGCCTCCCATGAGAGCGAGATACGCGGCGACACCGAGGAAAACCGGATAGTCGGCGAGATGAAAGGCACCGTATTGCCAGACGCCGATGCCGAACAGCACGAAGATGCCCAAAGCCGACAGAGGCATCGTGCGGCGCGACAGCATGCCCGCGGCGATACCGAGTTGGATCGCGGCAACGATGGTTGAATCGGTCTTGAGCTCCGGCGTGAGCAGGACGCCGCCGATCCCCCAGATCGCGATGAAGAAGAAGGCGCAGCCGGCGCGGAAGATCGTTTCGAGATTCTCGCGCACCAGGCGGGTGGCCCGGTCGAGCGCGTGCAACATCGCGATGCCGATCGGCGTGCCCTCCAGCACGCTACCGGTCATCAGCGCGAGGATCGAAAGCCCGGTCAGGAATTCGAAGTCGGGACACAGAACGTTTTCCAGACCGTCCGGCTGCCCGGCCACGTTATAGGCGCAGAACCACTTGACGTGCGCGCTCGCCGACCCGGCGAGCAACGCGTTAATCAAGCAGGCAAGCGGAATCGCGGCCGCGAATGGCAGCCGCCTGGTCAACCGGACCATTGGAGAAACCTCCTCACGCACTCAACTTCACAGACCAGTTGCGCCGCCGCACGCAGCTCACTGGTTTACTTAAGGTTTTCTTTACCACAGATTTTAGCGGATTAGTAACCTTTGCGGTCGCGATATTAGGTTTTGGTTAACCTTTCGAGCCCCGCCGCAGTCGATCGCGAAAATTGCAAGCTTTTGCCTAGGCCATTGCTAAGCGCCGGCGGCTAGAAGCATCGCGCGCTCAGGAAGCCCGGGCGCGCGGGGGACGACAATGCTTGGCATAGCCGGGTTGCTCAGCGTGGTGGCTGGCGGCGTTGTCGCTTATTTCGCCGAACGTTTTCCCGAATATATCGAGGCGCTGGAAACAGCCGCCGGCGTATTGCTGATCGGGGGATTCGCGCTCGCGGCCTGCGCGCTGCCTGCAATTTTCTGATCAGCGCGGCAGCGCGGGAAGCGCAACCGGCTCGGCTTTGCTATTGAGCGTATCCAGGAAGGCGATGAGATCCGTCTTTTCATTCTGCGGCAAATTAAGCTGATGGATTTCATCGTCGCGGCTCGGTCGCTCGATGCCGCCGCGATTGTAGAGATCGATAACGTCTTCCAGCGTCGCCAGCGAACCATCGTGCATGTAGGGCCCGCGTCTTGCCACGTCGCGCAAGGTCGGCGTCTTGAACGCGTATTTCAGCTTCACCGAAGTCGGGAACAGCCGGCCGCGTCCGATATCGTCGTTTTGCGCGACCCCGATGTCATGGAATGACGCGTCGGTGAAGGCCCAGCCGCTGTGACAGGCCGCGCAATTGGCCTTGCCATTGAACAGGTCGAAACCGCGCTTTGCGGAGGCGCCGATCGCCAGTTCATTACCGCCGATCCAATGGTCGAATGGCGCTTCCTTCGACACGATGGAGCGCTCAAAGGTGGCCAGCGCCTGCTCGATCTTGAGCGTGGTGATGTCGCCTTTGCCGAATGCCGCGTCGAACGCGGCCGTATAGCCGGGGATCGCCGAAAGCCGCTCGATCAGCGTATTTTCCGGCAGGTTCATGTTGTCGGGCGACGTGATCGGACCCATGGCGACGCCTTCGAGGTCGCTGAAGTGCCCGTCCCAGCCCAGCTTCGGCGTCCAAGCGACGTTGAGCAGCGTCGGCGTGCGCAATGTCAGCGGCAATTGCTTTTCACCGATCGCCCGAGGCTGCCCATCCGCCCACGACAGGCCAGGATTGTGACAGGTGGAGCAAGATCGAACTTTCGATCCGGATAGAATCGGATCGAAAAACATCGTGCGCCCGAGTTCGTATTTGGCGTGCGAATAGGGATCGTCTTTCGGATACGGAATTTGCGCGGGGCGCCGATACTGTTCCTGCAACGCGTGACGTCCCGGCGGTTGGGCGGCCGAAAGCAATCCGGCCGTGCCCATCAACAGCACGAGGCCGCCGATCAGTCCCGCCATCCCAAAGACCGCCGCAAACCGACGCACTGCTTCCATCAAGCCAGACTTGAACATTGTCCATTGACGATTGGTTAACGATGCACCACCGGACCCCGTGGGCGGCGCTCTAGGACCAAAAGCCGCGGCCTTCCTGGCCTAGGGAGCCGACGCCAAACCCGGCTGCCCGGCCATGGCGCGGCATGCTAGGCTCCGCCATCCCCACGCGGAGGTCCGGCCCATGAACCCGCACGTCAAGATCGCAAGTGTTGCAAAGTCCGATATTTCGCCTGCGGAATGGCAGGCGCGCATCGATCTCGCCGCCACCTATCGGCTGATCGCGCATTACGGCTGGGGCGACGTCATCTACAATCATTCGTCGATGCGGGTGCCCGGCGAGGACCGCAAGTTCCTCATCAAGCGGCACGAACTCCTCTACACCGAAGTGACGGCGTCGAACCTCGTCAAGGTGAGCATGGACGACGATCTCGACGAATCCGCGGGCGTCAATCGGCCCGGCTTCACGCTGCACGGCGGCGTGCTTTCCGGGCGGCCGGACGTCAATTGCGCCGTCCACGTACATACCGAAACCGGCATGGCGCTATCCGGATTGAAACACGGGCTGCGCATGGTTTCGCAGCCGGCGGTCCGTTTCCACAATCGCGTCGGCTATCACGATTACGAAGGCATCACGGAAGATTTCGGCGAGCGAGCGCGCATCAACAAGGCGCTCGGCAAGAACCGCGCGCTCATCATGCGCAATCACGGTCTGCTCACGGTCGGTAAGACCACGCGCGAGGCGTTCGTGCTGATGAAGTCGCTGCTCGAGGCCGCGCACATCCAGCTCGCCATGGAAGCGACCGGCGGCGAGCTCATAGAAATTCCGGCGGAAACTTGCGAAAAAACCGCGCACCAATACGAGCATCATGATTCGGGCCGCGGCTCGGCCGACTGGCCGGCCTATCTGCGCATGCTCGACGGGGTCGATACCGGCTGGCGGAATTAGGCTTGAGCCAATTCGATCTCACCGGTCGCGTCGCGATCGTTACCGGCGGAAATGGCGGCCTCGGCTTGGGAATGGCGCGAGGCCTGGCCCGGGCAGGGGCGGCTGTTGCCATTGCGGCTCGCCACGAGGCCAAGGGGCAAACGGTTGTCGAGGAGCTGAACGCCTCCGGCGCTCGATGCCGATTTTATTCGCTTCAGGTGTCGTCTGCATCTTCGTGCCGGAAGATGGTCAAAGGCGTCCTCGATGATTTCGGCCACTGCGACATTCTCATCAACAACGCCGGTACGACGATACGAAAGCGTCCTGAACAAATTTCGGAAGACGAGTGGCGTGAAGTCTTGGATGTAAATCTCGGGGGCACGCTGTTTTGCGCTCAGGCCGTCTACCCGCACATGAAGGCGGCCAAGCGCGGCAAAATCCTGAACATTGGATCGATGTATTCGATATTCGGTGCGCCTATGGTTGCCCCTTATGCCGCGAGCAAGGGCGGCGTGGTTCAGCTCACGCGTTCGCTGGCGACCGCTTGGGCCGCCGATAACATTCAGGTCAATGTCATCCTGCCCGGTTGGATCAATACCGATCTGACACGAAGTGCACGCGAGCAGATTGACGGTCTTCACGACAGCGTGCTGGCGCGCACACCGGCGGGCCGGTGGGGGGAGCCCGACGACATAGCCGGAGCCGCGGTGTTCCTCTCCAGTCCGGCATCGGATTTCGTAACCGGAGCGGTGCTGGCGGTCGACGGTGGATTTTCAGCGCGCGGCTAATTGACCGGCGCTTGCCTCAAACTCTATTCCCCGCGCTCCACGTCCAGAAATCGCGGCCTTCCTCGCGCAGGAAGCGGGCCAGCACCATGTTGTGCACTTCCGAGGCGCCGTCGACGAGGCGCGCGGCGCGGGCGCCGCGATAAATCCATTCGAGGATCGTGTCCTTGGAATAGCCGCGCGCGCCGTTGAGCTGGATCGCGGTGTCACAGGCATTGTGCAAGGTGTCGGCGACGTGGACTTTCGCCATCGAGACTTCCTTACGGGCGCGGTCGCCGCGGTCGAGTTTCCAGGCGGCGTGCATGGTGAGCAAGCGGCCGATCTGGATCTGCTGCGCGACCTGGCCGAG
>Ga0182024_10023616_pt1 | contig 10989 bp, 10 predicted proteins | sample P32metaG_FD_120480 | JGI IMG/M metagenome (GOLD analysis project Ga0182024, IMG submission 120480) | Permafrost microbial communities from Stordalen Mire, Sweden - P3-2 metaG (Illumina Assembly) | ecosystem: Environmental > Terrestrial > Soil > Wetlands > Permafrost | place: Sweden: Stordalen... | reverse complement strand
CCGTTGCCCGATTCGAAAAACGTCGGCACGGATTCTTCGAGAACTTCGTGAATCTCGCCGGTCGCGGCGTCGGCGACGCGAAGTTGTTCGCGTTTGTGGTCTCGCGAAGTCGAAACGAAGGCGACATTCGAGGAATCCCTGCTCCACTGCACGTCGGACCATTCGCCGCCGCGGCACGCGACATTGTCGCACAGCGTCGAGCGATGCTGATCCGCGGGTAATTTCAACCTGACGACATGCGGATCGGCCACATCGATGACTACGCGTTGAATGGTGGTCACGATCGCGTCGCCCGGAAGCGGATATTTCCACGCGCGCAGCTCGGGATGGCCGACAGCGGTCGAGACCAGATACATTTCGCCCACGCCGCGCTGATCCTGCTGGAAGGTCGCGACCTTTTTTGAATCCGGCGACCACGCCACGATCGGCCGGTCGCTCGCGGCCCATCCGGCGTTGTCGGTTGCGTAGCCGAAATCCTTCACGCCGTCGGTGGTGAGCTGCGTTTCCTTGCCCGTGTCGACATCGCGCGACCACAGGTTGTTGTCGCGAATGAATACCGCGCGTTTGTTATCGGGCGACATCGACGCGTTGTTCCCCCCGCGTCCGCCTCCACCACGTCCTCCTCGTCCGCCGCGACCGGTTCCGCGCCCATTTCCAAGACCCGCCTCACCGCTAGCAGCGCATTTCGAACCGGCCACGTCGCAGGTCCACCGGCGGCCGCCGGCGCTGAACGCGATCGAATCGCCCGTCAATTCGAAATCGTTAAAGGGAAGTTTGTAGGCTTCATAGCTCGATCCCGATGCCGACGACAGCGCCGCGGCGAGCTTCGCGTGATCGAACGCGGGCGCACGCGTGTCGCGCACCGGATCGACCAGGATGAACTCGCTACCCTCGGCCGTGGTATTTCGGTAGTAGAAACGGTCATCGTTAAGATCAGCGGTATTCACAAAGGTGGGCCGCACGCCGGAATGCAGGACCAGTTGCGTGGTGTTGTAGCCCATGAATTTCTCGGCGTGAGCGTAGTCGGCGCTGGTCACCTGGCGGGTCGACTGGGCGAGAGCGGGGATCGCAAGCAGGATTGCAAGTGTTCGCATGGCGGTTAGTCTATTCTAAGTCCGCGCGACGCCCCCGCGTCATCCCGACCCTCTACACCTGCGTCATCCCGGGCGCAGCGAGGATCTGCTTTTCGCCTACTCGTACCTGAGCGCGATCATCGGATCGATCTTCGAGGCTCGCCGGGCCGGCAAATATCCAGCGAGCGCGCCCACCACGAGCAGCAGTACCGCGGCCGCTCCGAACGAGATCGGATCCGCCGCCGTGAGTCCGAACAGAAAGCTCTCGATCAGCCGCGTCAATCCGAACGCCGCGACGCTTCCCACCACCGCGCCCGCGCCAATCAGCACGATCACTTCCCCTAGAATCATCGCGACTACGCTCGACGCGCCCGCGCCCAGCGCCATACGGATGCCGATTTCATTGGTCCGCCGCGAGACCGCGTAGGACATGACGCCATAGAGTCCGATCGCCGCAAGCAAAATCGCGAGCGCGGCGAAGAACCCGGAAAGCTTGGCGATCAGCCGCTCCGCCACCAGGTCGGCATCCATCAGCTCACGAATATCTTTGATGCTGAGGATCGGAAGATTCCGATTGAAGGACTGCGCTTCAGTGCGTAGCATCGCCATTACGCTGCCCGGATTACTGACCGTCCGAACTTCGAAATTCGCGGTGGTGATTCCGTCGATCGGCTGGAAATAGGAAACGTAGAAGCGCCGGACGGGCTCGGCGCGGAAATCGTGATCCTGTGCGTCGCGAACCACACCGACGACCTCCAGAACAACCTTATCTGCAGTGAAATGCTTCCCGACCGGGCTCACACCTTTAAAATAGAATTTCGCCATCGTATCGTTGATTACAGTTACCCGCGGCGCGCCGGGTAGATCGCGCTCGCTGATATCGCGGCCCAGCAGAATCGGGATTCCGAGGTCGGTGAAGTACTGCGGCCCGATCTGGTCGTAGCGCGTGGCGCGATCCCGGTCGGACGACGGCGTAAATCCCTCGACGTTTTCGATCCCAGCGCCCGATTCCGTTCCAGAAAACAGCCCGTTTTCGGAGAACGTCGCGACGCGTACCCCGGGCACTATGCGAACGCGATCGAGAAGACTCTGCATCGCGCGGCCAACCTCATCGCCACGATAGCCCGCACCTACCGGATCCACGCGCATCAGCACCAGGTGATCGGGATTGTAGCCGACGTCCTGAGTTTTCAAGTTGTAGAGCGTGCGCAGAAACAAACCTGCGCCGATCAGCAGCAACATCGATACGGCGACTTGCGCCGCCACGAGTGCCTTTGCCGCGCCCACGCGCCCCGCGCCCGCGGCGCCTCGCGAGGTTTCCTTCATCGTCTCGGCCAAGGTGATTCGGGTTGCCCGAAACGCTGGGGCAAGACCGAAGAGCACGCCGGTCAGGATCGAAATGCCCATCGTGAAGCCCAAGGTGCGGAAGTCGGTCTCGAAGGGAATCGAGATGGACTCGCCGACTCCGGCCAGCATCGCGATCAATACGCGAGCGCCGATGAAGGCGATCAGCACGCCCATCACACCACCCAAGATCGCCAGCACCAGGCTTTCGGTAAGCAGTTGCCGGATCAATCGCACTCGTCCTGCGCCCAGCGACAAGCGCACCCCAATCTCACGCCGCCGCGCCGTCGCGCGCGCGAGCAGCAAATTCGCGACATTCAGACACGCGATCAGCAGCACCAGCCCGACTACAGTCATCAGCACCAGCAACGGTTGCGAGAATTCGCGGCGGATTTGCCCGAATCCTTTTTCACCGGAGTCGACCAGCAGAGTGGCCCCCGCGATCTCGCGCTTCCGCGTCTCGGTGATCTTGGCTCCCTCGGCATCGGTAATAATCTGCCGCCAAGTGACGTCCAGCGACGCGTGCGCCTGCTCGAAACTCACGCCCGGTTTGCATCGCGCCATGATGTTCACCCATTGCGCGTACTTCTGCGTAAGGAATGGCCGGCCGGGCATCACGGCGGGCTGCATGGTGATCGGAATCCAGATGTCGGTAACCGTCCCGACGGTATCGCCGAAAAACTCGGGCGGAGCGACTCCGATGATGGTCAGCACAGCGCCTTCCGCGGACGCATGATGTCCCGCATCATAAACGTCGAGCCCGTATGTGTCTGCGTCCCCCATACCGCTCCGGACCTGGATCTTCCGGCCGAGCACGTCAGCCGATCCGGCGAATGCCCGCTTCCAATAAGCGTGGCTGACGACGGCAACCGGCCCCGATTCCGCGGCGCGATCGTCACCGGGAAGAATCATTCGGCCGATGGTGGCGCCGACGCCCAGGGCAGAGAAATAATTGCCGGAAACCAACTCGCCCGCGACCCGGCTGGTGGCGTCGCCGGTCTTCACTTCCATGCCAGACATGGAATGCGTGCCAAACATCGCTGAGAACGCCTGGTTGCGATCGCGAAGCTCCTCGAATCGCGGATAGCTGTAATGACGGCGAATCACCAGCAGCTCTTCCGGATGGGACACCGGCAGCAGCCGCAGCATCACGTGATCGATTAAGGAAAAGATCGCGGTGTTCGCGCCGATGCCCAGCGCCAGCGAAAGAATCGCGACCGCCGCGAATCCCGGATTCCGCGCCAACTGGCGCAGCGCGTAGCGCAGGTCCTGAAATAAACGTTCGATTGTGCTCCATCCCCACATTTCGCGGCTGACCTCCTTCAGGATTCCGACGTTTCCGAATTGTTTTCGAGCTTGATCGCGATCGCCGGTCTTCTGCGCCTTCATTTCGAGATGAAAACGCATTTCCTCTTCGAGATCGCTCTCGAATTCGCGGCGGCGGAATGCAAACTTAAGCCTGCGCCAGATTTCCATGAGAGTCACGCGGGTTGGATGACGCGAGTGATCGCCCGCGTGACCTTCTGGAACTCCGAAATCTCGGCGGCGAGCTGTTTTCGCCCCGCGGCCGTCAGCCGGTAGAATCGAGCGCGGCGATTGTTTTCCGATTGTCCCCACTCAGCAAGTACCCAGCCCTTGACCAGCATCCGCTGGAGCGCCGGATAGAGCGAGCCTTCTTCCACTTGCAAAACTTCGTCGGAGACTTGCTGAATCTGGTCGGCGATTCCGTAGCCGTGCATCGGCCCGTAGCGGGCGAGCGTTTTCAGGATCAGCATGTACAGCGTGCCGGGCGGAATCTCGATGCGCATTCCCATAGTTACGCTATGGTAACACGTTTCTATAGCCTGGCTATGGAAGCTCGGCGGAACACCCAACGATCGGCGACCGCGAAGTTCAATATCGCCATGATTCCTACGGCCATCACGTTCGCGGCGAGTAGCGGAATTCCCAGCCAATCGCGGATCAGCATCGTAAAGACGGTATTCGACGCCAGCGAAATCGAGCCGGTGGCTGCGTGGAATCGCATCAGGCGCGAGAGTCGCCCCGCCCGCTGCGCGCTGCGCCAGGTCCAGGCTTCGTGCCATACGAAGTTGTGCAGCAACGCGGTCTCGACGGCGATCATCGCGGCCATGGCCGGCAACGCCGCAGTGCGGGTGAGCAGCCACAACACGATTAGCTGAATCGCCAGGCCCGCCGTCCCCACCACGCTGAACCTCAGCCATCGCCCGAAATAAGGAGAGCGCGGGCTCACTACAACCTTTCCGCGCGATACAAATACGCCGTATGCTTCACCATCGAATACAACAGCGCGACACTGATTCCCACGATGCCGATCGCGCCGCCTACGTCGAACAATAAATATGGTTTGCTCGCGATAATCGCGTAGGGATGAATGAACAGCGCGATGTTTCCCGCGATCAGCAGGAGCCGCAGCTCGGTGGGGCTGAACATCGCGAACGACAGATGGAATTTGCCGACCGTGTAGGTCGCCAGATAAACTTCGATGCTCAACAGAAAATAGGCGACCAACAGACCGACCGCGATGCGCTCACTCATGCAGCCGGAAAGCGCCAGCCCGCCAAATACGAACACGCTGCCGCAGGCGTCGAGCACGTGATCGACATAGAATCCGTAGCGCGGCCGTTGCCTTTGCCGCACGCGCGCCAGCGTGCCGTCGAGACTGTCGCCGAACCAATTCATGACGAAGAACACGATCGCCCACACGAGGCCGGCCGTCGAGCGCCGCGCATACCAGTAGCTCAGGCCGACGCCGATCAGCGAAACGAACCCGAGAGTCGTCAGATGATCGGAATTGACCCAGGGCGGGAGGCGCTGCGCGATCCACAGCAGGGCCGTTTTTTCGAGCGAAGACAGCATGCTCCGGTGTTCGCGCTCCGGGCCGCGAAAATCACTGGCTGTTTCCATGCCTGTAATGACGCTCGGAAATGATTAAGGTTTCTTAAGGTTCAAAATAGTCGCGCGTTTGCTTGCCGAACCGCCTGCTTTCCGGCACGCTGGATTACAATGAAGTGGTTCTCGGGCGCGTAGCTCAGTTGGTTAGAGCGCCTGCTTCACACGCAGGAGGTCGCAGGTTCGAGTCCTGCCGCGCCCACCACCAACCGGTTGGAACCGCAACCCACAATTCGCTACCAGCCGCTGACGGATTTCGCGAGCCAGATGCTCGAAAACGCCGGCATGCCGCCAACCACTGCCCGACTGGTCGCGGAATCGCTGGTCGCCGCCAATCTTCGCGGCGTCGATTCCCACGGCGTCCAACTTCTGCTGTGGTACACCGAACAGATTCGCATCGGCAACGTCAACCTTCAAGCCCGCGGCCACGTCGCGAGCGAAAATGGCGGGTGCATGATCTATGACGGAGATGACGGAGTCGGCCAGTTGATCGCCGATATCTCGTGCGATCACGCCATTCGGCTCGCCGGGAATGCGGGCCTCGGTATGGTGACCGTCCGCAACTCGACCCACTTCGGGGCCTGCGCGTGGTGGGCGCAGAAAATTGCCGCCGCCGGGTGCGTCGCGATCGTCACGTGCGACGCGACGCCGCTGGTCGCGCCGTGGCAGGGCAGCGCGCGAATGCTCGGTACTAATCCGATCTGCATGGCCGTGCCCGGACCCAATACTTTTCTGCTCGACATGGCCACTACCACCGTCGCGCTCAACCGAATCTACAAAGCCCTGCTCAGTGGCGATAAATCCATCCCGGCGGGCTGGGCGATGGACGCCCAAGGCAACCCCACTACCGATCCGCAGATCGCCGCGGATGGTCTGCCGATGCCGCTGGGCGGATACAAAGGATCCGGGCTGGCGGTGATGGTGGAGATTCTTTGCGCCGTTCTCTCGGGCGGCGGAATGTTGACCGAGCTGGGCGGAATTCGCACGCAGGACAAACTCATGCGCGCCAATCACATGTTTCTGGCGATCGACGTCGCCCGATTCCTGCCGCTCGACCAGTTCATCCAGCGCATGCAGCGGCTGCGCGACACGTTGAAAAGCTCGCCGCCGGCCGCCGGATTCGAGGACGTGCTGATCGCCGGCGATCCCGAATGGCGTTGCGAGGAGCTCCGCCGGCGCGATGGCATTCCGGTCGCTCGCGGGATTTGGGAACAGCTTGAGGCGCTCGCGCGCAGCCTCGGTGTGCCCGCGCCTTCGCTCGAACCGCTCGAATCGTGAGATGACCGGCGGCCTATAATATAACGATGCCGGATGAGGCGCCGCTCAGTTTTGAGGCCGGTCTCCAGCTTCTGGAGACGATCGTGAAGGAAATGGAGGGCGGCGATCTGCCGCTCGAGCGGGCGCTCGAGCTGTTCGAGCGCGGCGTCAAGTTGAGCGAAACCTGCCGGAAACAACTCGAGGAAGCCGAGACGCGCGTTGAGATCCTGATGCGCCGCGCGGGCGAGATGCAGCCGCAGCCGTTCCGCGACGCCAAGTCATGACCTGCGCGATGAAGCTCGAGGATTACATCGCCGCGCAGCAGAAAAGGATCGATCGCGCGCTCGATCGCTCGGTGCCGCCCGAATCCCAGGAGCCGTCGACCATCCATCGCGCGATGCGCTACAGCGTCTTCGCGGGCGGAAAGCGGGTGCGTCCGTTGCTCGCGATCGCGGCCGCCGAGGCGGTGGCCGATGCGCCGCCAGACATCGAAATCGCGGCGTGCTCGCTCGAGCTGATCCACACCTATTCCCTGATTCATGACGATCTTCCCGCGCTCGACAACGACGATCTTCGCCGCGGCCGTCCCACCTGTCACAAGGTGTTCGGCGACGCGATGGCGATCCTCGCGGGCGACGCGCTTTTGACACTCGCCTTCGAAGTGCTTGCCAATCTCAATTGCATTCCCGCCGAGCGTCGCATCCAACTGGTGCACGAGCTGGCGTCCGCATCGGGAACCGTGGGCGGCATGATCGGCGGCCAGGTGCACGACATCGAGGGCGCAGGCAAAATCCCCACGGCGGATCTGCTCGAATCGATTCATCGCGCTAAAACCGGAGCTCTTCTGCGCGCGAGCGTGCGTATCGGAGCGATCTACGCGGACGCGAGCGCGGAGCAACTCGAAGCGCTCACGAGTTTCGGCGAGCACATTGGTCTCGCGTTTCAGATCATCGACGACGTGCTGGACGTCGAGCAGCCGTCCGAGGCGCTCGGCAAGACCGCCGGAAAGGATGCCCGGCAGCAGAAGATCACGTTCCCCTCCGTTTACGGAATCGAACGGTCCCGCGAAATGGCGGAGTATGAGCGCGCCCAGGCGAATCGCGCACTCGACCTTTTGGGTGCCGGCCCTTTCGGCGCAGGCATGTCCGGCGATCGTTGCGCCCGCCTGCGCGAGCTGGCCGAGCTGATCGTGCGCCGCAATACATGATGACACCCGCCATGAAACGCGCCGCGAAAGCCGGTAGTGGAAAAGTCAGGCTCGATCAACTCCTGTTCGAGCGCGCACTCGTACCTTCGCGCGAGAAAGCCCGCGCGCTGATCATCGCCGGGCAGGTCATGGTCGACGGACAGAAAAGCGACAAGCCTGGACACAGCGTCGATTCCGCCAGCCGCATCGAAGTGCTTCAGACCATGCCGTACGTGAGCCGCGGAGGATGGAAGCTCGCGGCCGCGATCGATCATTTCGGAATCGATGTCGCTGGACGCGTATGTCTTGACGTGGGATCTTCCACCGGCGGATTCACGGATTGCCTGTTGCAGCGCGGCGCGGCGCGCGTGTGGGCCGTCGATGTCGGCCGCGGCCAGCTCGACTGGAAACTGCGTAATGACCCGCGCGTGATGGTCCGGGAAGGCGTGAACGCGCGCTATCTCGATCCCGCGGATTTCCCCGTCAGATTCGACCTCGCCGTATGCGATGCGAGCTTCATATCCTCCACGCTGCTGATTCCCGCGATCGTTCCGCTGCTCGCCGTCAAGCGTGAAATGGTGATCCTGGTCAAGCCGCAATTCGAATCCGAGCGCGGCCAGGTAGGCAGGGGCGGAATCGTCCGCGACCCGGAGGTTCATCGCGCGGCCTGCGACCGTGTGCGCGCGTCGGTCGAGTCATTTGCGTTTCGCGCGGAGATCATCGAAAGTCCCATCCTCGGCGCGGAAGGCAACCGCGAGTTTCTGCTGCATGCGCTGGATTGAATATGAATATGCCTGAATATGCCCGTCATTAAAACCGTCGGCATCATCGCGAAACCCCGCAGCGATCTCGCCGCGCGGATTGTGCCGGAGATGGTTCGCTGGCTCGCCGGACGCGGCGTTGGCGTGCGCCTCGACCCGGAGAGCGCCGGGTACGCCGATAGCGGTCCCGGGCTTGCGCGCGAAATCCTGCCGGACGGCGCACAACTGGTGATCGTGCTCGGCGGCGATGGAACGCTGCTTTCCGCCGCGCGCGCAATCGCCGGACGCGATATTCCTCTGTTGGCCGTGAACCTCGGCGGCCTCGGATTTCTGACCGCCATCACGGTCGACCAGATCTATCCGCAGCTTGAGCGCGCGCTCCACGGCGATTTTCCGGTCAGCCGCCATCGCATGCTCCATTGCGAGTTGTGGCGCGAAGGAACCCAACTCGCCTCCTACGAAGCCTTGAACGATTTGGTGCTGACCAAGGCCGAGATCGCCCGCATGATCGATCTCGAAGTGCAGATCGACGGCCATTTCGTGTGCGTCTACAAGGCCGACGGCCTCATCGTCGCCACCCCCACCGGATCCACCGCCTATTCGCTTTCCGCCGGCGGGCCGATCATGGTTCCCGACGTCGCCGCGTTCGCGATCACGCCAATCTGCCCGCATACCCTCACCAATCGCCCGCTGGTGGTGCCCGACCAAAGTGTGATCCAGGTGCTGAATCGCAGCGACGACGAGGTCACCTATCTCACCATCGACGGCCAGGTGGGCGAGCTGCTCAAGCACGACGATTCCGTGATCTGCAAGAGCTCGACGCAGACGGTCGGATTGATTCGTCCCCCCGAGAAAGTGTTTTTCGATGTGCTGCGCGAAAAACTGCACTGGGGAGGCAGATGAGGCGCCCGTCACTCTCCGTCTGGATCCTGATAGGACTGGCGGCGGGCATCGCGTTCGGCGCGCTGTATCCCGAAGCGGCTCAGAAGACCGGTCTGCTCGGCACGATTTTTCTGAGGATGATCAAATCGATCATCGCGCCGCTTCTGTTCGCCACGCTGGTCGTCGGAATCGCCGGCACTGGAAGTCTCAAAACCATGGGCCGCATCGGGGCCAAGGCGATTCTGTATTTCGAGATCGTCACCACGCTCGCGCTGTTCATCGGCCTCGCCGCGGTGAATCTGGTCAAGCCCGGCGCCGGCGTGAAGCTGGAGAGCGCCTCGACGCCTCAGCTCGCGCAGGCCGCGAAGGGTTTTGCGGCCATCGTCCAGGACATTTTCCCCACCAGCATCATCGATGCGATGGCGCGCGGCGACGTTCTCCAAATCGTCGTGTTCGCGCTCCTGTTTGGCGCTGCTTGCGCGGCCATTGGCGCAAAAGCGCGGCCCGTGGTCGGATTCTGCGAATCGCTCGCGGAAATCATGTTCCGGTTCACCAACTATGTGATGCTGTTCGCCCCGTTCGGCGTCTTCGGCGCGATGGCGGCGGCCGTGGGAGCGAGAGGTCCCGGCGTGCTGCTCTATCTCGGCAAGCTGATCGCGACATTGTACGCGGCCGAAGTGTTCGTGGTGATCACCGTATTCGGCGCTTCAGCCGTGATCGCGGGCGTTCCGATCAAGCGCTTCATCGAATATGCGCGCGAGCCGTTCCTGATCGCCTTTTCCACTGCGTCGAGCGAGGCCGCATTGCCGCTGGCGCTCGAAAACATGGAAGCCTTCGGCGTCCCCAAGCACATCGTCGCGTTTGTGCTGCCCACCGGCTGTAGCTTCAATCTGGTGGGTACCACGCTGTATCTTTCGCTCGCGTCGATGTTCATCGCCCAGGCGGCCGACGTTCCCATGCCCATCGGATCGCAGCTCGTGATGATGCTGACGCTGATGCTGACCAGCAAAGGCGTCGCGGGCGTGCCTCGCGCGGCGATCGTGATCATGGCCGCCACCGTCACCAGCTTCCATCTTCCCGCCGAAGGCGTGGCGCTGTTGTTCGGCGTCGATACGCTGATGGATATGGCGCGAACCTCGGTCAATGTGCTCGGCAACTGCCTGGCATCCGCGGTGGTCGCGCGCTGGGAAGGCTCGAACCTCGAGCCTGTCGCAACCCCCGCGCCGATCTGATAAAACCAGGTCTAATGACAACCCGCACAGTGGAAATTCTGCCCGTGACACACGTCGCAACTGGCTTTCTCCGCGCCTGACCGCCGCAGCCGGCTGTGCGAATCGACGAAATCGGCGACGTGCGTCGGCGGCCGCAACTGCATCGTCTGGCTGTGACATTTCCAGCACCCGTTCGGCATGTCGCCCTGCGGGTGACAGCGCACGCAATCCGCCATGCGCGGAAAATTCGCGATCGAGGTCACGTCCGATTTGTCGATGTCTCGATGACATTCGAGGCAATCGAGCAGGTCCACATGCGCCTGATGGCTGAAGTGAGCGAGCGGCATCGGCCGCGGCGATTTGAT
>Ga0182024_10023615_pt1 | contig 10990 bp, 11 predicted proteins | sample P32metaG_FD_120480 | JGI IMG/M metagenome (GOLD analysis project Ga0182024, IMG submission 120480) | Permafrost microbial communities from Stordalen Mire, Sweden - P3-2 metaG (Illumina Assembly) | ecosystem: Environmental > Terrestrial > Soil > Wetlands > Permafrost | place: Sweden: Stordalen... | reverse complement strand
CTGCACGTGCTGGCGCAGGCGGCGGCCGACGCCCGCTATCTGGTGGTCTATGTGACCTGCGGCGCGCGCTCGGAGTTCGACGAGACCTTCCGGGCCATCGCCGCCAACATCCCCCTGATGTATCACAACGCCTACGGCCCGACGACGATAGAGGGTGAACGGGGCGACACCCTGGCCCAGCTGCTCGGCCCCGAGCCGATCACCGTGCGCTACGCCGTCGACGCCCTGGCCAAGGTCGAGGGCACCCGCGTCCTGGTCATCCTCGACGAATACGATCGCGCCGGCTCCGAAGATTTCCGGCGCAGCATCGCCGAACTCCTCAAGAGCCTCTCGGACCAGTCGGTGCGCGTGCAGTTCCTGATCGCCGGGGTGGCGGCCAACTTGACCGAGCTGGTCGCCAATGTGCCGTCGATCCAGCGCAACATCTACGCCATGCAGATGCCGAAGATGACCGCGGCGGAGATCCGCAGCATCGTCAAGAACGGCGAAGGGGTGGCGGAACTCGAGTTCGACGACGCCGCCATCCACGCCATCATCGCCCGCTGCATCGGCTTCCCCTACCTGGCCTCGCTGATCAGCCATCGCGCGGCGCTGGTGGCGGTGGACCAGAACCGGCTCAACATCACCGCCGACGACGTCGCCACCGCCACCAGCGAGGCGGTGAACGAGTTCAAGGACCGCATCACGCGGCGATCCCAGATGCAGATCGCCGAGCAGGTCCGCAAAGGGCGGCTGGCGGCCCTGGGGGCCTTGGCCGGAGCGGCGCAGAGCACCGGCGGCTGGTTCAGCCTCGAAGAGATCACCGCCGTCCACGCCGATCCCGCCGGGATCGCCGAGGCCCGGTCGGCCGCCGAGCGCCTCGCCGCCGAGCACACGTTGATCGAAGCGCGCGAGGACGAATTCGGGCGCGCCTACCGGTTCCTGGAGGCGAGCGTACCGATCTATCTTTGGCTCCTGGCCGCGCGTGGGCAGTTCTTCCAGCAGGAACATCCAGAGCCGCAAAACGAACTCGCCTGACCCGTGTCCCCCATCAAGCTCATTCGCCCGCGACGCTTCGGGGATGACCGGGGCTGGTTCAGCGAGACCTATCACAGCGACAAGTACCTGGCCCTGGGCGTGGAGGTCGCCTTCATCCAGGACAATCATTCGCTGTCGCGTGCGCCGTGGGTGCTCAGGGGCCTGCATTTCCAGACGCCGCCCCGGGCCCAGGACAAGCTGGTGCGCTGCCTCAAGGGGCGGATCTGGGACGTGGCCGTCGACGTCCGCCGAGGGTCTCCCACCTTCGGCCGGTGGGTGGCGGCCGAGCTTTCCGAGGAAAACGGCTGTCAGCTGTTCGTTCCCGTCGGCTTCGCCCACGCCTTCCTGACCCTCACGCCCGACGCCGAGGTGGCCTACAAGGTCAGCGCCCCCTACGCGCCCGAATGCGACGGCGGCCTGATCTGGAATGATCCGGCGCTGAACATCGCCTGGCCCCTGGCGGGAAACAGCCCGGTGCTTTCCGACAAGGACGGCCTGCTTCCCGGCCTTGCCGAATGGGCCAGCCCCTTCGCCTATGATGGCGACCCCCTCTCGCCCCTCGATCCGGAGCCCCTCACGCCATGACTTCGGCCTCCACGTCTTCGCCCAAGCGCATCCTGGTCACCGGCGGCGCAGGGTTCATCGGCTCGGCCCTGGTGCGGCACCTGATCGCCAACACCGACCACCATGTGCTCAACGTCGACAAGCTGACCTATGCCGGCAACCTGGCCTCGCTGGCCGGCGTCGCCGACAGCAATCGGTACGGCTTCCTCAAAGCCTGCGTCTGCGACGGTCCCGCCATCCGCACGGCGATCCGGGAGTTCCGCCCCGAGGTGGTGACCCATCTGGCTGCCGAATCGCATGTCGACCGCTCCATCGACGGACCGGCGGCGTTCATCCAGACCAATGTGGTGGGCACCTTCAGCCTGCTATCGGAGGTGACAGACTATTGGCGCGGCCTGCCGGACCAGGCCCGCGGCGATTTCCGCTTCCACCACATCTCCACCGACGAGGTGTTCGGATCGCTGGGGGCCGACGGATACTTCACGGAGGAGACGCCCTACTCGCCTCGTTCGCCCTACTCGGCGTCCAAGGCCGCCTCCGACCACCTGGTGCGCGCCTGGCACGAGACCTACGGCCTGCCGACCCTGGTGACCAACTGTTCGAACAACTACGGCCCCTACCACTTCCCCGAAAAGCTGATCCCGCTGATGATCATCAAGGCCGTCGCGGGCGAGCCGCTGCCGGTCTACGGCCAGGGCGACAACGTCCGCGACTGGCTGTTCGTGGACGACCACGTCCGCGCCCTGACCCGCATCTTCGAAGCCGGCGCCGCCGGCGCCAGCTACATCATCGGCGGCCGCGCCGAGCGCACGAACCTGGAGGTGGTGAAGGGCCTGTGCGCCTGCCTCGACCGGCTACGGCCACGCGCCGACGGCCGCTCGTACGAGAGCCAGATCACCTATGTGACCGACCGACCCGGCCACGACCATCGCTACGCCATCGATCCGGCCAAGCTGGAGCGCGAGCTGGGCTGGCGGGCGCAGGTCACCTTCGAGGCCGGCCTCGAGGCGACGGCGCGCTGGTACCTCGACAACGAGGCGTGGTGGCGCCCGATCCTCGGCGGAACCTACGGCGGCGAGCGGCTTGGCGTGAAGGCGGCCTGATGAAGGGGATCATCCTGGCCGGCGGCGCCGGCACGCGCCTGCATCCGGCGACGCTGGCCATCAACAAGCAACTGCTGCCGATCTACGACAAGCCGATGATCTACTACCCGATGTCGGTGCTGATGCTGGCCGGCATCAAGGATATCCTGGTCATCTCCTCCCCCGAGGCGATCGACAACTACCGGCGCCTGTTTGGCGACGGTGGCGAACTGGGCCTCGCCATCGACTACGCCGTACAGCCGAGGCCCGAGGGCCTGGCCCAGGCCTTCCTGATCGGCGAGGCCTTCCTGGGCGGCGAACGGGCGGCCCTGGTGCTCGGCGACAACATTTTCGTTGGGGCGGGTCTGAGCGCCCTCCTGCGCAGCGCGGCGTCGCGCGAGCGCGGGGCGACGGTGTTTTCCTATCATGTGGAGGATCCGACCGCCTATGGCGTGGTCGAGCTCGACGACGCCGGACGGGCCATCAGCCTCGAGGAAAAGCCGAAACAACCCCGTTCGAGCCAGGCGGTGACCGGGCTCTACTTCTACGACGAGCGGGTGGTGGACTTCGCCAAGCAGGTGCGGCCGTCGGCGCGCGGCGAACTGGAGATCACCGATCTCAACCGCCTCTACATGGAAGCCGGCGACCTCTTCGTCGAGCCGATGGGCCGCGGCTACGCCTGGCTCGACACCGGCACGCACGACAGCCTGCTGGAGGCCTCCGAATTCGTCCGTACCCTGCAGAAGCGGCAGGGCGTCTACATCGCCAGCCTGGAAGAAATCGCGTTTACGAACGGTTTCATCGACCGCGACTCCCTGCGCGCGGCCGGCAAGCGCTTCGGCAAGACCGAATACGGCCGCTACCTGCTAAGGATCGCCGACGACGGGTGAAGCACGGGCGCGGGGGCGCAATCCGCGCGACGCGAATTACGGGCGGCGCGAAGCGGGGCGCCGAGGCCGGCGAAGCCGATCAGCATCAGGACCCAGGAGGCGGGTTCGGGGACCTCGACGCCGCTCGTGCCGAAGATCTGGAAGGATTCCGATCCGGAGGCGCCGGTAGCTGCATTGTACAGACTGTTGAGGATACTGCTGTATGCCGACGACAGGCCGTCGGTCTCATCCCAGTAGACGGGATTGCCGTCGGGGGCTCCGGCGTTGACGGCCACGGCGTTCTGCAGCACGAGATAGTAGGTGCCGGCGCCCAGGCTGACGGCCCCCGTCGAGAAGCTGTCCACGCCGATCGGCCAGCCCAGGCTGTTCAGGCTGGTGGGTCCGCTGAGCACCGTGGCCGTTCCACCGGCGATGAAATTGCTGGGGTCGAAAGAACCCGAGCCGTAGACAGTGGTGATGCCCCAGTCCACCGTCGAGACGGTGTCGCCCGGATAGGTCCACACGCCGAAGTCGACGCTGGAAATCGTCGACGCCGCGCCCAGAGTGAAGGAATCCGACACGCCGTAGTCTTCTCCGCCGGCGCCCCCGATCGTGAAGGCGGAGATATTCCCGTTGAGCGCGCCGTTGTCATAGAGGACGGCGGCCGCCGCCGATGTAACACTGCCCAAAAGACCGGTTGCGAGAAGTGCGGCTGTCGAATGTCTTAAAATTGTAAGCATCGTTGCCCCTAGGAATTCACGCCCCCATGGCCACGATCAGTAGTGACCACATTCTGACGTAGTTGGCAATGACGAAGCCATCATTTCGCCGCCGGCAAACGCGCGGAGAATCGGGTCACGCCGTCCTCGCCGGTGTCGCAGCTGGCCAGGCCGCCGTGGCGCTCGGCGATCTGCCGCACCAGGGACAATCCCAACCCCCAGCCGCCGCCCTCCTCCGACCAGCCGTCGGGGCGGAAGAAGGGCTCGAAAACCCGGGTCCGCAGCGCGGCTGGAACGCCTCGGCCGCGGTCGGACACCACCATCGCGATGAACGCGGCTCCGTCGACCATCTGGCGCGCCAACTCGACCTCGATGGGCGGGGCGCCGTGCTGCAGGGCGTTCCCGATGAGGTTGCGGATCAGCCGGCGAAGCAGGCGCGGTGAGCCCATGACGTCGAACGGGACCCCGTCCGGCGCCACCTCGCGCATGGGGACCGACGCGCGGGCGGCTTCCTCGGCGGCCAGGGCCAGCAAATCGACGCGCTCGTACTCACCGAGATCGGCGCGGTGGTCCAGGCGGCTGGCGAGGAGGATCTCTTCCACCAGGGCGTCCAGTTCGGCGATCTCAAGACGCACGGAGGCGGCCAGGCCCGGTTCGGAGCGGCCCGCCAACATTTCCGCGGCCAGGGCGAGGCGAGTCAGGGGCGAACGCAGCTCATGGCTGGCGTGGGCGAGCAGCGTCTTGTGGGCGGCGAGCAGGGCGTCGGTCCGGTCGGCGGCGGCGTTGAAGCTGGCGGCGACGGCGGCGATCTCGTCGGTCCCGTCGACGGGCGCTCGGCGGTCGGGCTGGCCGCCGCCCCAGGCTTCCACGCTCAGGCGCAGGGCTTCGAGGCGCCGGGTGATCCGTGAGACGACCGGGTAGGCGGCCAGCCCGACGACCGCCGCCACCGTCAGCAGCATGCCGAGGATGTGCATGTGGAAGCCGTGGCCGCGCCTGGGCCCGCTCATTCCCACGCCGCCGCCGAACAGATTCCAGGCCATGGCGCCCAGCACGGCGAGGAGGATCAGACTGACCAGCAGCGTTGGATAGACCTGCCAGAACAGGCCGCGGCGCGGGCGAACCATGTCAGGCCTGGTCCTGCGCCCGGGCGAACACATAGCCCGCGCCGCGGACGGTGATGATCCGGCGTGGATGGGCGGGATCGTCCTCGAGCGCGGCGCGAAGGCGCGAGATGTGCACGTCGATCGAGCGGTCGAAGGCCTCGAGTTCCTCGCCGCGCGTCAGGTCCAACAACCGCTCGCGCGACATCACCCGGCCCGCGTGCCGGGCGAGCACCACGAGCAGGTCGAACTGATAGGAGGTCACCGACCGAATGGCGCCGTCGATCCGGGCCGATCGCGAACCCTCGTCGATTTCCAGGCGACCGAAACGCAGCACCGCCGGCGCGCCCTCCCCGGCGTCCCGCCGGCGGCGCAGGATCGCCCTCAGCCGCGCCAGCAGTTCCCGCGGATTGAACGGCTTGGGCAGGTAGTCGTCGGCCCCCAGTTCGAGGCCGACGATCCGGTCGGTGTCCTCGCCCCTGGCGGTGAGCATCAGGATCGGAATGTCGCGGCGCGCGCGCAGCCGGCGGCAGACCTCGAGGCCGTCGAGGTCCGGCAGCATGACGTCGAGGATCACCGCGTCATAGGCGTGATGTCCCGGGCCGGCGGCCGCCTCCAGGCCGGCGAAGCCGGTGTGGCGCGCTTCCACGGCGAAGCCCGCCCCCGACAGATACTGCCGCAGCATGTCGGCGAGCCGCACGTCGTCGTCGATGATCAGCAGCGTCTCGACCATGGCCTGGTGTAGAGCCTGACGGGTTGTTCCGGGACGAATTCATCAGGCTCCAAGCCCCATCGGGACGCAAGGCGGAGCGCCTCAGGTCGGCGGGCGATGCTGGGACATCAGGCTGGCGAGCTTGGCGCGCTGCTCGGGGGTGAGCACTTCGGCGGCGTCGGCGATGGCCTTGGTCAGGGTGCGGCTGGCCTCGTCGATGCGGGCGATCTGGGCGGCGCGGAGTTGCTCGAGGGCGGCGCGGTCGATGGTCGGGGCCGTCAGGATCGCGTGCAGGCTGGCATGGGTCTGGGCCATGCCGCGATGCAGGTCGGCCATCGGCGCCAGGCCGGCGTGCAGAATGGCCTCGACCCGGCTCTTCTGGTCCGCGCTAGCGCCCACCTCGTCGAGCATCTTCGAAACATGGGCCATGGCCATGGCGTGCATGTCGCCGTGGCCATGGCCCATCATGTGATGCATGGCGCCGCCCGGGGCCGCGTCCTGGGCGGAAGCCGCGACCAGCGGCAAGATCACGCCGCCGGCCACGAAGGCGCCGGCGAGGGCGACGCCGGCGAGCCAGCGGCGGCGCGGAGTCTGGATCGGATCGGTCATGGCAATGGGCTCCTTCATGGGCGTCTTGGACCCGTGGCTGCGCCGCGACGTGACGACACCATGGAGAGCGAAGGTTTCCGCCGTTCCGGCCTTGTGTTGAGTTTTGTAAAGACCCGGCGGCCGGGCCCGGAGCCGGCCGGCGCGCCTATTCCCCTACCGCCTGCTGGACCGCAAGCGCCAGATCAAGCGCCCGCACGCCGTCGGTCGCGTCGGCCAGGGGCCTGGGAGCCTCGCCGCGTACGGCTCGCAGGAACTGGTGGAGGCTGGCCCCCAGGCGGTCGCGGCCAGCGGACGTGGCGGCGAAGTCCGGATCGAGGGCGAAGGGCGTGGTGTTCGTGAAGCCGCCGTTCAGGAAATCGATCTTCAGCGTCCCCGACGGATAGACGAGGGTCATCGAGCGCTCGGGCGCCACAGCGACGCGCGAGGCGTGAAAGGCGGCGATGAAACCGTCGTCGAAGGTCACCTCGGCGCGCGCCCAGTCGACCTGGTCGTTGGCGACGCACGCCCCCTCCCCCTCCACCGCGAACGGCTCGCCTCGCCCGAGCGCCAGGGCTAGATCGAGGTCGTGGATCATCAGGTCGAGCACGACCGAGACGTCGAGATTGCGCGGTGAGGCGACGCCGAGGCGGACCGCCTCCAGGGAAAGCGGGGCCTCGGGAACATCGAACAGACCCAGAGCCGCGAACGCCGCCCGCTCCAGGAAGCCGCAGGCGACGACGAGCCCGCCACGCGTCGCCTCGCCGGCTATGGCGTCGGCCTCGGCGAGGTCGATGGCCAGCGGCTTCTCGACATAGACCGGCTTGCCGGCCTTCAGCGCCTTCAGAGCCCAGGCGGCGTGGGTGTGGGCGGGCGAGGCGATGGAGACCATGTCGATGGCGTCGAACAGGGCCGCGGCGTCGGCCACGGCGCGCGCGCCATGGCGCTCGGCCAAGGCCTGGGCGCGGTCCGGGTGCGGATCAAGAACGGCCGCCAGGGCGACGCCCGGGAAGCTGGCCCACTTGGCGGCGTGATAGCCGCCGAACACGCCCGCGCCGATGACGCCGGCTCTCAACAGGGAGGTCATGGGCGGGGGCTAGCACGCGCGGGGCCGGTTTGCCCACTGGAGGCGCCGGCAAGGCCGGGCTAGACAGGGAGAGCAAGATTGCCCCTCGGGAGAGAGCCCATGACCGTTTCGCGCGAAATCCGGCTGAGGAGCCGCCCGGTGGGGACGCCCACGGCCGACAACTTCGAACTGGCCTCGGTCACCCTTCCGGATCCCGGTCCGGGCGAGGTCCAGGTGCGCAACACCTGGATGACGGTCGACCCCTACATGCGGGGCCGCATGAACGACGTGCAAAGCTACACCCCGCCGTTCCAGATCGGCCAGGCCCTGCAGGGCGGCGCGGTGGGCGAGGTGGTGGCCTCCAGCGATCCGGCGTTCAAGCCGGGGGAGACCGTGCAGAGCTTCTTCGGCTGGCGCGAGGCGTTCAACGCCCCGGCCGCCGCGGTGCAGAAGCTGGACACGCGCGGGCTGCCTCCCCAGGCCTTCCTGGGCGCGACCGGCATGCCGGGCATGACCGCCTATGTGGGCCTCCTGAAGACCGCGGCCCTGAAGCCCGGCGACATCGTGTTCGTGTCCGGCGCCGCCGGCGCGGTCGGCCAGATCGTCTGCCAGATCGCCAAGATCAAGGGCCACACGGTGATCGCCTCGGCCGGCGGCGCGGACAAGATCGCCTATCTGAAGGAGATCGGCGTCGACCACGCGATCGACTACAAGGCCGAGAGCAACCTGACCGCCGCCCTGATGAAGGCCTCGCCAGAGGGGATCGACGTCTATTTCGACAACGTCGGCGGCGAGCATCTCGAGGCGGCGCTGATGGCCGCCAGGCCGTTCGGCCGTTTCGCGCTGTGCGGGATGATCTCGCAGTACAACGCCACCGACATGGGTCCCGGCGTACACGGGCTGATCATGGCGATCGGAAAGCAGTTGCGCCTCGAAGGCTTCATCGTCTCCAGCCATGGCGACATGACGCCGGCGTTCCTCGCGGACATGTCCAAGTGGATCGCGGAGGGAAAGATAAAATGGCGCGAGACGGTGGAAGAGGGGATCGAAAACGCCCCCGCCGCTTTCCTCAAGCTGTTCAAGGGCGAGAACCTCGGCAAGATGCTCGTTCGCCTAGGCTGACATGGCCCGTCTGTTCAACGCCTATGTGATCGTCGACTGGAGCGCCGCGTCCAAGCGCACCACCGGATCGGATTCGATCTGGATCGGCGTGCTCAAGCGCGACGTGCGTTTCCGGTTCAGCTTCGAGTCGCACAATCCGGCGACGCGCAAGGAGGCGGAAACCTTGATCGGCGCGATCCTCGACGACCGCGCCAAGCACCGCGAACGCACCTTCCTGGGCGTGGACTTCGCCCTGGGCTTCCCGCGGGGCCTGGCGGCGGGCCTGTCGCTGGCGGGCGACGAACCCTGGCGGGCGGTATGGGCGCAGATCGACAAGATGGTCACTGACAAGGCCGACAACACCAACAACCGCTTCGGCGTCGCCTCGGAGATCAACCGGCGGCTGACCGGCGGGCCGTTCCCGTTCTGGGGCTGCCCGCCGAGGGACACCCTGACCACCCTGCAACCCAAGAAGCTGCGGCCGCACGGCCCCGGCGACATCCCCGAGTTCCGCCACGCCGAATTGGCCGCCAAGGGCGCGTCGTCGGTGTGGAAGCTCTACTACAACGGATCCGTCGGCGGGCAGACGATCCTCGGCATTCCCATGGTGCGCCGGCTCAAGCAGGCGCGTGGCGACCGCATGACGGTCTGGCCGTTCGAGACCGGGTGGAAGGCGCTGAACGAGGCGCACCTGGCGGGGGTCGAGGTGGTGGCGGCCGAGGTCTATCCTTCGCTGATCAAGCCGGCGCCGGTGGCCGGCGAGGTGCGCGACCTGACGCAGGTTCGCGCCGTGGCGGAGCACCTCGCCAAGCTGGACGAGGCCGGAAAGCTCGGCGCCCTCTTCGCCCCCGCCAAGGCGACACCGCCCGACGTGGTCATCGACGCGCAGCATGAGGAGGGATGGATCCTCGGGGCGTGAGTTTGCGTATTGCGCGTACCCTCGGATTGCGTTATGCAAAGACGATGAGCAGCCCGATCTTCGACACCCACGCGGCCGCCAACCGCTACAAGAGCGCGGGCTTCACCGACTCGCAGGTCGAAGCCCTGGTCGACGTCGCGCGTGAGACGACGGCGCTGCCGGACATCTCCAGCTTGTCGACGAAAGCTGATCTCGACAAGTTGGCCCTGGCGACGAAAACCGATCTCGACAGGTTGGCGCTGGCGACGAAAACCGACTTCACGCAGCTGGACGGCAAGATCGACCGCGTGCAGGTCGAGCTCAAAAACGCCATCGCGACCTCGCAGGTTCAGACCGTTTCGCTCATTTTGGCCGGAGTGGCGGCGATGGTGGCGTTCTCCAGCGTTCTACCGAAGCTGATCCGCTGAGGCCCACCCTGGTCGCGTTCACTCCGCCGCCTTCTGAGGAGCTGACTGGCGTTCGGCCTTGAGCTTCTCGGCGACCAGGAAGGCCAGTTCCAGGGCCTGTTCGCCGTTGAGGCGTGGGTCGCAGTGGGTATGGTAGCGATCGGCCAGCTCGCCCTCGGAGAGCGCGCGGGCGCCGCCGAGGCACTCGGTGACGTTCTGGCCGGTCATCTCCAGGTGCACGCCGCCCGGGTGGACGCCCTGGGACTGGGCGATCTCGATGAAGGCGCGCACCTCGGCCAGGATGCGGTCGAAGGGACGCGTCTTGTAGCCGTTGTTGGCCTTCAGCGTGTTGCCGTGCATGGGGTCGATGGCCCAGACCACCTGGCGACCGTTCCGGCGGGTGGCGTCCATCAGGGCAGGCAGCCGCCCGGCGATCTTGTCCGAACCGAAGCGCCCGTAGAGGGTCAGTCGGCCGGGGTCGTCGTCAGGATTGAGCGCGTCGATGAGCGCCATCAGCTCGTCGGGCTCCACGGTTGGACCAACCTTGAGGCCAATCGGGTTTTTCACGCCCTTCACAAAGTGGATATGCGCGCCGTCCAGCTGACGGGTGCGCTCCCCGATCCACACCAGGTGGGCCGAGACGTCGTACCAGTCGCCGGAAGTGGAATCGACGCGGGTCATGGCTTCCTCGAAGCCCAGCAGCAGGGCCTCGTGGCTGGTGAAGAACTCCACCCGGGCGAGGTCCGGATGGCTCTGCGGCGTGACCCCGATCGCCTCCATGAAGGCGAGGGATTCGGAGATCTTGTCGCTGAGTTCGCGGTAGCGGGCGCCCTGGGGGCTGCCGTCCACAAAGCCCAGAGTCCAGCGGTG
>Ga0182024_10023614_pt1 | contig 10990 bp, 6 predicted proteins | sample P32metaG_FD_120480 | JGI IMG/M metagenome (GOLD analysis project Ga0182024, IMG submission 120480) | Permafrost microbial communities from Stordalen Mire, Sweden - P3-2 metaG (Illumina Assembly) | ecosystem: Environmental > Terrestrial > Soil > Wetlands > Permafrost | place: Sweden: Stordalen... | reverse complement strand
TGTCTTCCATGAGGTGCAGACCGATGTCGCCACCCGGGGCCTGATCCGCGATCTCGCCGACAGCCCGTCGGTCGCCCTGACGGCCCTGATCGCCCAGCTCTTCAAGGGCGTGCGCCTAGCGACCTATGCGTCCACCGAAGACAGCGCCCTGTCGATCCGGCCCACGCCCTATGAGCGCCAACGCCGCAAGGCGATCGAGGGTCTGGACCAGGAGGTCTGGTCGCGCATCGAGGCGCGCAAGGACGCCTATGTGGCCTCAAACCTGCGCCCGATCCCGTGGATCGAGACACTGCCGTTTGGCGAGCGCATGGCCTTGCTAGCCGAGCTGGTCGCCGTCACCCTGAACCTGCGCGAAGAGCGCAAGGACAGGATCCGGCAAGGCTCCAGGGCCGAGGCCAGCGAGATCGCCGAGCTCTGCGGTTACGACATCGCCCAGCACTGGACGCCGGACGGCGCCTATCTGGCTGTTCACACCAAAAAGCAACTCCTGGCGCTCCTCACCGAGATGGGCGTCGATGATCCGCGCGCCGCTTCCCTGAAGAAGGATGAGCTCGTCACCTTTGTCGCCGAGGCGGCGGCCGAGCGACGGTTCGCGCCGAGGGCTTTGGCGTGGCCGGCGGCGGCGCCAGTAGTCGAGGAGTGAGGTGGAGCCGGAGGTAGACACGCAGATCGAACAGCAGATCGCGGCGTGAGGTTGGGCGGATCGCCTCCTGGGCCTAGGGGCGGCGGACCGCCCTCCCCTCACCGGCTTGGCAGTCTTCAAGAGACTGTGTGCCTGCCCGCCCGCGCCATCTATTGATGCGACATTCAACCACGCCGTGAGATAGTTGGTGGGTCGATGGTCCCCGGCTTTCCCCGTCCCTCGTTGTGGCGGATCATCGGTCAGGACGAACACTCCTGGCGGCGCGCTGCCCCCCCGCGGCGCGCCGTAGTCGTCCATCCTCCCACTGCGAACCTTCCGCCGTGAGCGCCTCATTCGTGAGACGGCTACCCAACGGTGCTCACGCATGCGGTCGGGCTCGGCGCGGCAGCGAACCCCGCCATCGGGGCGAGGGGCTTATTTCGGGAGAACGGAGGCGGTCTGGCGACGAGCGCCGGATCAGAGGGTGGGGGATGTCTCCCACTCCGCCGGCGGGAAATCCCCCATGCTTCGCCAATACGCCCCACAACGTCACCGCTATGAGCGCATCCGCGGCCGCGACATCGCCGTGGGAACCGTGCCGATCGGGTCGATCTTTCGGTTGCGCGCGCCCCATGCCCGTCGCCATCGGACCTTTATAGTCGAGGCTTGGCTGACGCGGGCCTACGCCCGCTGCGACCGCACGGGGACTTTCTCCTACCTCGCGCACGGCGCCCATCTGGCCCAGGTCCGCGACCTCGCCAACGGCTGGCGCGCCATCCTCGCCGACCGCATCATCATGCACGCCTTGGACGATTGAGGCCGAGCGCGGGCGGCGTGGGGCCGGACCCGCCGGCAGATGGAGAAGGGAGGCAGGGAACGGGCTCGGCGAGCCCGTGGGGACTGGAGGGATGCGCCCTTCGCCCCGGGTGATCTGGACGATCGACCATGAACGCCTGCCTCCCGCTATTCGCCCTGGCGAGCCCCGACAAATGCGCCAACACCTTCGCCGCGGCCCGCGCGCTGACTCCCCATCTGGCGAGGTCCCGCACCCTCGACCGCAAGCTGGTCGCCGCGACCATGACCATGAGCTTCGGAGCGAGCGACGCGGAGGGAGCGTGGAACTGGCGTGACGCCTACGACGCCATCGAACTGGCTGTCGTGCTGCAGCTTCGGCGCCTCGCGCCCCAGATCGCCCGCCTGGAGGACGCCCCGGCCCAGATTGCAGGGCTTCTGGCCAGCCTGAACGCGCTGACTCTCACCCACACCCGGCGCAGCGACGAACATGTCGCCCTCGACCAGTTCTCCACCCCGCCCGAGTTGGCGGCCGTGGCCGTCGCCGCCGCGCAGATCCGTCCCGGCGACAAGGTGCTCGAACCGTCGGCCGGAACCGGCCTGATGGCGATCATCGCCGAGGCCTGCGGCGCGAGCCTCACCTTGAATGAGATCGCCGAACACCGCTCGGGCTTGCTGGACCTGGCGTTTCCACACGCCGCGCGCAGTCGCCACGACGCCGTTCACCTGCCCGATCTCATCTCCTCGTCGGGCAGCTTCCACGCCGTCCTCACCAATCCCCCCTTCCAGCAGCTCGAAGCCCACCTGCACGCGTCCTTAGCCTGCCTCGCCGATGGCGGACGTCTCTCGGCGATCGTGCCGACGCGCTTCTTCGAGGACAAGGCGGCCATGCGGGCGCTGTGCGCCAAGGGCCGCATCAACGCCGCTCTGGCCTTTCCGTCGCGCGCCTACGCCAAGCACGGCACGTCGGTGGAGGCGGGCCTCCTGGTGATCGACCGTGGTCCAAGTGATGGCTCGGTGCAGGTTCCGGTGATCCAGACGCGGGATCTGGAGCAACTGGCGGGATTGGCTGCGTCCCTCCCCGCGCGGCCGACGGCGCAGGCGCGGGTGTTTCGGGTAGCGTCGAACGTCGCCTTCCTGGAGCCCAAGGCGCGTGCCCTGGCGCCGCCGGCGGGCCGCCTGGCGTTTCTGAGGTCGGCCTCGCCCATCGCCTACCGGATCCGCGAGGTCTGCGAGGAAGGCCGCGTTGTTGGCCTCTATCAGGCCTATCAGGTGGCCAGCATCGAGATCGACGGTGCGCGGGCCCACCCATCGGCCATGGTCGAGGCCGCCGCCATGGCGTCGGTCCGGCCACCCAAGCCGACCTATCGGCCCCTCCTCCCCCCTCATCTTCTGGCCGATGGCGTACTATCGGACGCCCAGATCGAGACCATCATCTACGCCGGCGAAGCCCATGACGCGATGCTGCCCGGATCCTGGGTGCTGGGAGAATCGCCGCACGAGGTGACGCTGGCCAGGGAGGACAACCCCGCCGCCGTGAGTTTCCGACGCGGTTTCTTCCTCGGCGATGGCACCGGCATCGGCAAGGGCCGCCAGGGGGCCGGGGTCATCGCCGACAACATGGCCCAGGGGCGCCTACGGGCCGTCTGGCTCTCCAAGAACGACTCCCTGCTGGAAGACGCTCGGCGCGACTGGTGCGCGATTGGGGGAGCCCCGAGCGACCTCGTCTCGCAGTCGGGCTGGAAGCAGGCCGACGCCATTGCCATGGACCGCGGCATCCTCTTCACCACCTACGCCACCCTGCGCCAGCCGGCCCGGGGCGAACGCCCCTCGCGCCTGGATCAGATCGTGAGGTGGCTTGGGGCGGACTTCGACGGGGTGATCATCTTCGATGAAGCCCACGCCATGGCCAATGCCGCCGGCGGTTCGAAGGGCGCGCGCGGCATCGCCAAGGCCAGCCACCAGGGCATGGCGGGCCTAGCCTTGCAGAACAGGTTGCCCAACGCCCGCATCCTCTATGTCAGCGCCACCGGGGCAACGACGCCGGAGAACCTCGCCTACGCCGCGCGCCTGGGTCTCTGGGGCGGGGGGGAGGCGCCGTTTCATGACCGGGCGAGCTTCCTCGACGCCTGCGAGGCCGGCGGCGTGGCGGTGATGGAGCTGATCGCCCGCGAGTTGAAGGCGCTGGGACTCTACATCGCCCGCTCCTTGAGTTTCGACGGCGTCGAATACGAAGCGGTCCAGCACACCCTCACCCCCGATGACGTAGAGATCTGGGATGCGTGGGCCGACGCCTACCAGGTGATCCACGCCAATCTGCGCGAGGCCCTCAAGGCCGTGGGTCTGGTGGACGACGAGGGCAAGTCCGCCAGCCGTCAGGCGACCAGCGGTCCGCTCTCGGCCTTCGAGGGCTGCAAGCAGCGGTTCTTCGGCGGCCTGCTGGCGGGCCTGAAGGCCCCGACCCTCATCCGCTCCATCCGCCAGGACCTGGTAGATGATCGATCCAGCGTGGTGCAGATCGTCACCACCAATGAGGCGGTGATGGAGCGACGCCTGGCGGAGATCCCGCCGGAGGAATGGAACAACCTCTCGATCGATCTTTCACCGAAGGACCAGGTGCTGGACTATCTGATGGGCGCCTTCCCGGTCACCGCCATGGACGCCCTGGAAGATTCCGAGGGCAATGTCACCCTGGTGGCGGTGACCGACAAGGACGGCAGGCCGGTTCAGAGTCAGGAGGCCCTGGCGCTACGCGACGAACTCGTCGTCAAGCTCGCCTGCCTGCCGGCGGTCCCCGGCGTCCTTGATGCGCTGATGAGCGCGTTTGGGCCGGACGAGGTGGCGGAGATCACCGGCCGCTCGCGCCGCATCGTCACGCGCGGCGATCGCCGCGTCGTCGAGCGGCGCGGTCCCTCTGCCGCCAAGGCCGAGACCGACGCCTTCATGGCCGGCAAGAAGCGCATCCTCGTCTTCAGCGACGCCGGCGGCACCGGACGCAGCTATCATGCGGATATCGGTTGTCTGAACACCCGCCAGCGCCACCATTATCTCGCCGAACCCGGCTGGCGGGCCGATGCAGCCATCCAGGGCCTGGGTCGGTCCCATAGAACCAACCAGGCCCACCCTCCCCTCTTCAGTCCGCTCACCACCAACATCCATGGCGAACGTCGCTTCCTCTCCACCATCGCCCGGCGGCTCGATAGCCTGGGCGCCCTGACCCGGGGGGAGCGGCGCGCCTCGAGCAACGGCCTCTTCCGCGCGGAGGACAATCTGGAGAGCCCGTGGGCCAGGCGAGCCCTGCAGGCGTTCTACGGCGCGCTGAACTGGGGGACGGTCGAGGGGTGGAGTATTGCTCAATTTGAGGAAAAAACCGGCCTCTCGCTGACGGACCAGGACAGGGTGCTGCTCCCTTCCGACAAACTGCCCGCCATCACCACTTGGCTCAACCGCATTCTGGCGCTGCGGATCGCCGATCAGAACGCGCTGTTCGGGACCTTTGACGCCCTGCTGACCAGCATCGTCGAGCGCGCCGCTGCGTCGGGGCTATTGGACAAGGGACTGGAGGATGTGGTCGCCGACGAACTGGACGTGCTTAGCGAAGAGACCTTGCGCACCGACACCGTGACGGGCGCGCAGACTCGTCTGGTGCGCTTCGCGCTGAAGACGCGCGCGGCGATCGCCACGCCGGACGAGGCGTTGCATCTGGTCGCTCACCTGGATCCCAGCGCGGTGGAGCGGTGCGTCAACGCCAAGTCGGGGCGGGCGGCGATCGTGGTGCGCGGCCTCACCACGACCGATGACGCCGATCGGCTGGTCAAGGCGGTTCGGTTGATCCGGCCGGGTCAGCAAGGCGTCACGGCCGAGACCATCCACGCCGAATCCGCCTGGCGCATCGTCGATGCGACGATCTGGCGGGCAGCGTGGGATGCGGAGGTCCTTTCGTCCGATCCGTTCCACACCCGTGAGGTCAATCTCGTCACCGGCCTGCTGCTGCCGGTCTGGTCTCACCTCCCCGCCAAGGGCGCGCAGGTGCGCCGGGTCAAGGCGCCCGATGGCCGTCGCTGGCTAGGCCGCCTCCTGCCGGCCGCCGCTGTCGCCAAACTCAAGACGTCGCTGGGTCTCACCGACACCGCCAGCGCGGTCGCCGCCGACGGGGTGGCCCAGGCGATGATCCTCGCCGACGGCGCATCGATTGCCATCGCCGGGGGTTTCTGGCTGCGGCGGGCGCGGGTTATGGACGCCTGGCGGATCGAGGTGGTCGGGGCGAGCGCGCAGCGAGGGGCGTTTGCGGCGATGGGGTGCAATGTCGAGATCATCAACTATCAGCCGCGGCTCTTCTGCCCGGTGGGGGGTGAGGTGCTGGTGCGGCTGCTCGCCAAGTGGCCGGCCCAGAGCGTGATGGCGAAGGCGGCATGAGCGGCGGCGGCGTTGCCGGTCGGCCAAAGTCGTCCGACTGGCAACGGTGAAAAGTGACTCATCTCGGACTCTCACAACGTCCGCTATAGGACCCTCTGGCCCTCTCAAGCGGTGAGCCGGCCCCGGACCAAGCGGGTAGTCAAGGTGATCGCCTCGATCAATTCGGCCTCGCTACCGCCAGCGCTAAAGAAGCCTTCGGCGGCGTCACGGATGGTTGGCGGAAGATCCCGCTTGTTTAGAAGAGTATCAGCATATTGTTGAAGTGCCTTAGTGTCGGGCGTTTCCCGCTTCAGGGTGCCGCGCTTGGCCTTAGACACCGTGCTCTGCGCGACGCCCAGGGCTTTGGAAATCGCCACTTGAGTAGCTAGTTTGGCGCGAAAGACCCGATGAAGGTCTAATGCGAGTTTGTCGAGGGGCAATCTAGCGGCTTGCGCCATTCGAGAATAATCGCATAATTGTAGGCGAAGCGGAAGCACCTTGGTCGCGAGGGTTCCGGTCAGCGAGGTCGCCGTGGCTGGGAATGCATCAACCGCCCATGTCCAGTTCGAGGAATGGACCGGTCGTCGCGACGTGCCGACGCTCGGCACCAACGCGGGGGCGGCCACACTTCCATTCCAGGGTTGGCGCAGGTTCAAGGAGGCCTTCGCCCCCGAACTGGTGCGGATGGCCATCGAGGAGACCGGCAATGTCGAGAGGGTGATCGACCCTTTCGGAGGTTCAGGGACGACGGCTTTGGCCGCTCAATTCCTGGGCGTGCGGCCCTCCGTAATCGAGGTCAATCCGTTTTTGGCCGACCTGATCGAGGCCAAGGTCAGCCGCTACGAGATCGACAACGTGGTGCGCGGTTTCACAACGGTGGTGGAGAAGGCGCACGGCAAGAGTCGCGATCCAGCCGAGTTCCTCGCCGGTGCGCCGCCGACCTTCGTTGAGCCCGGCGTCGATGATCGTTACTTGTTCTCCCGAGACGTCGCTTCCCGATTCTGTGCGTACCGAGGCGCTATCGAGGTCGTGGATGACCCGGCGACGCGGCGGCTGCTTGGCGTACTCCTGGGCGCCGCAGCTGTGCCGGCTAGTAACGCGCTAGTTAGCGGCAAGGGCCGCCGCTACCGACGCGACTGGAAGGAGACCCCGGTCCAACCCGGGGCCATCGACACGATGTTCGAGCAAGGTGTGCTGAGCGCCCTGTTTGACCTGCGCCGCTTCGAGGCTCGCCGCTGCCGCGACTACGACGTGTTGCGGGGCGACGCGCGTGCCCGCTTGGCGGAGGTCGAGCCGGCGGACATGGCGATCTTTTCGCCGCCCTATCCGAACTCGTTTGATTACACTGATGTCTACAACATCGAACTATGGATGATGGGCTACCTAAAGGGCGCTTCAGAGAACCGCCGCCTACGCGAGGCGACCTTGCGCAGCCACGTTCAGATCAAGCGCGACCTTAGCGCTACGCCGGCGTTGCCAGGCTCCCGGCTCGAACAGACCGTGGCGGCATTGACCGCCGTCAAGGCTACGCTTTGGAGCCAAGACATCCCCCCGATGATCGCGGCGTACTTCGACGATATCGGCGGCATCCTGAATATCCTGACGGCGCGGCTGCGGGAGCGCGGCCGGGTCTACATGGTGGTTGGCGACAGCCGATACGCCGGCGTCGATGTGCCCGTCGCCGCCATCCTCGCGGAACAAGCTCCGACCCACGGATACGAGCTGATACGCGCCGAACCATTCCGATCCATGCGCGCCTCCCCGCAGCAGGGTGGTGGTCACGACCTCTCTGAAACCCTGATCGTGTTGGCTCGCGCCTAGTCAGGGCGGCGGAAAGTAGCCCGCATCACGAGCCAGCTGCGCCGAACCGAACAGCGGCATGAGCCGCATGTCCGGCGGCGGCGTGCAGGTGGCGAGGACCCTCTTCACCTCTTCATGCTCCCGCGGATCCACCTTCTTGTCGACCCGCATGTCATAGATTTCGAGCACGGCGCAGGCGCAGCCCCGGTTCTTGCGGAACGCGTACGCCTGCTGGACGCCCTTGGCGACATCACGGGCATTGGCGAGAGGCCCCACCTTGATGGGGTCGCCGCCCTTCTTAGGATGGCGAAACGACTTGACCACCTTTAGTTCCACCACGCCCCAATAGGTGAGGCCCCCTATGGAATCGGCCGGTGGGATCAAGAGGCCGATGTCGATGCGGCCAATCTCGGTCGTGATCTCCCGCTCCACTCGCAGCTGCCTACGAAACCGCCCGATGAGGAAGGTTCGAAGCTGGGCCTGAAGCGACACCTCGGGTGTGGGACCGGCATGATAGGCCTCGGCGTGTCCTTTGCGCCAAAGCCCCTCGGGGCAGTTCTGGGGCGTCAGGACGTGAGTCATGTGAAAGTCGTCCAGGGCTTCGAACAGGCCCTCGCGGGTGACAGGAGGCGGATGGGCGCGAATTGGCTCCCTACGGGTCATTCCTTGCTGCGCGCCGTTCGCTCGTTCGATCATGACGAGGGTGTTGCGATAGACGAGGATCACTTGGCTGCCGCCGAAGGGCAGGGCCCCAAGCCACTCGATAATCTCGCCTGGATCGGTAGAGGGCAGCTCGGCCGACCAGCCCTGCGAGGCGTTGCGATCCAGCAAGAACACACGGCCCATCAACGGTTCGTTGGTGCCGATCATATCGGCCGATGGCTTGGCGCCGCGGAGCGCGCTGGCCGCCTGGCGGGGATAATCGGCGCGGACGAAGATGGAGACGCCCGCGTCGTTCTCCCCGGGCCACTCCCGGCGGGCGCGGTCTTCCACCAGGGTTTGCACCTGGCCGAAGAACCTGTCGCGATCGTCGGTGTCGACGTCGGGTTGTGAGACGAGCGTACGGGTAACCGCTGCGAGGTCGGCGTCCGAAACGTCAGCAATTTGGTCGGTTATCTCAGCCGCCATGAACGCGGCGTCCCAAATACGTGGCGTACAGATACAGCTTCTCGCCGGGCGAGAGGTTGGCCCCATCCGGCATGAAGGTGGCGAAGCGCTCGGCGGTCTCCACACTGCGGTTGGATCGCGCAGCGGGCGCCATATAGATCAGGTTGTTGTTGTCGATCTGCCGGTCCGAATAAGTGACGTCAGAGGTGGCCGCCCGATCGACTTCGGCGTTGGGTAACCGGGCCAGAGCGCCGGCCAGCTCGACGAGGAAGGCGTGGACCTGCACGTCACCCGGGTCGAGGGCGGCTTCCGGCCCGCGGGCGCCGAGGCGGCCCAACAGATCCTCCAGATGCTTCGATCCAAACCGGAGACCATACCTCCCCTCGATGCGGGCGCCTCCGCGAGGACGCGGGATGTAGCGAATGTTGGTGACCTCCAGGAGGCCAGCGGCCACCAAGCGGTCCATTTCGCGCTGCAGCTCGGGGTAGAACGGGCCGCCGCTGGACTTGACCACCACTTGGTCGAAGGCCGGCAAATGCCAGACAGGGCTCAGCACATCGGCGAGGAAGGCCAGGGCATGCAGTCGGTCCGTTGATAGCGGCGCAACGGCGGCGCGTTCGGCGGCGTCGAGCAACAGCAGGATGCGGCCCCTCTGACGGAGGAGCTGGAGCTCTTCGTCGGTGATCTGCCGCGCTGGCGCTTCGGACTGGGCCACTAACTTCCCCTCAGCGCCTTGTCGAGCAGGGCCGGATATCGACCATCGACATCGTCGCGCAGCGCACGGTTCTTCTCGCTCAAGGTGAGGAGATTCACCGTGCAGCCGTAGCGCCCCCGGAGATCCGCGTCGTCCTTGGCCTTGCCGCCGAACAGCCAGGCGATCATCCCGGCGTTGGTCAGATTGCTGGTGGCGACGAGGCGATTGGCCCCCATGGCGGCGAACTCCTGAAGCGCGCGACCAACCCGCTCCATCGCCAACTCATCAAGGCTAGCTTCAGGCGTTTCCATTACCAACGTCGAACGTCCCGTGGCTTCGGCCGCCTCCAGCAGCGCGAAACGAAAGGCAAGATCGATAAGTTCGCGCTGGGATTCGGAGACGTCGTTGGGGGTGCGCCGGCGCGACATGCCCGGCCGCCCAGCCGAGGTCATGTCGGCGTAGAACGAGGGCACCTCGAATTGCTCGTCGGCCTGGGCGATGCCGGCGTCGATGTTGTCGCGCACCAGAACCGCCTCTTCGGAGAGCAGGCTGTGGGCGTAGCGGGCGAAGGCGTCTTCCAGGATTTCGGTCTTCTCGACGGCGGCGGTCTGGACCAGCTTGTGGGCCTCCCGCAATTCGGCGGCGCGCTCGGCGCGTCGGGCTCTATAGCCGGCCAGGGTTTCCTCCATGGATGCGACTTGCATCTCCAGCGCCTGGATCTCTTTGGTCGGCCGGGGTAACTTGGAATCGAGCGCCCGCAACTCGGTCTCCAGATCGGAGATCTCCGAGCTCATCGTCTTGATCTGAGCCAGGACGTCATCGTACTCGGCGTTGAGCTCACTGAAACGGCGCGACAACGAGGTTTCCTCGGCGATCGCCTGGTGGGCGCGGTGCTGCAGCCGCTCAAGGCGCGTGGTTTCCACCTCGTGGGCGGCCACGACGTTGGCCTGCTCCGAGGGCGGAGAATGGCAGACGGGGCAGACGCCGCCGGCAAGCTCCGCTTCCATGTGCTTCCGGGCCGCTTCGGCATGCGCCCCGCAGACGAGGCAGTCGTCGGTGGCCAGCAACGTGAGCACCGTCAGCAGGGCCGCGTCTTCAAGCTTGGGGAAGACCCGAGACAGCGACTCATACTTCAGGCGTTCAACGGCGCGGGAGGTTTCCTCCCGCTCGATCTTGGCCCGTTCATAGTCGAGTTGGACCGCCCGGCGCTCGGCCTGCACGGTCTCCCGCCGCTCATCCAGCGCCGAGCGTCGGGCCTCGGCGGCGGCCAGCAGGGTCTGCTTCGACTTTACCGTCGCCCGCACGGCCGGCGCCGCGGCCTGCGCCGCCTTGGCTTCATCCAGTCGCCGCCGCTGGGGCCCCAGGACGACGTTCAGGTTGCGCGCGGCGCTGTCGGCGCTGCCGACTTGGCGTTCCAGATTCGAAATGCTGGCGGCGATCGGCGGGGGCAGCAGGATCGCGCGCAGGAGCTGGCGCTGCGCGTTGCGGTCCCAGAGCGCGCCAGGGCGATCCTCGGGAAAGAAGACTGTGTGGTGCAGCACGAGCAGGACATCGACGAACGACGACAGATCCATCAGCTG
>Ga0182024_10023613_pt1 | contig 10991 bp, 6 predicted proteins | sample P32metaG_FD_120480 | JGI IMG/M metagenome (GOLD analysis project Ga0182024, IMG submission 120480) | Permafrost microbial communities from Stordalen Mire, Sweden - P3-2 metaG (Illumina Assembly) | ecosystem: Environmental > Terrestrial > Soil > Wetlands > Permafrost | place: Sweden: Stordalen... | reverse complement strand
CTTAGGTTGAGGGCCGGAATGCCGCTATTGTAGCCGTCGCTATTGATTTTTAATTGCTGGGTACTATGGATGTTAGCGATTGGCGCAAATTGGACGTTCATGGTGCACGAGATCGAGGGACGCAGCACCAAATTGTTGGCACAGGACGAGCTGCCCAGGACGCTGAATGGGGAACTCGTAAGGCTGGGTGAGTAGTACGGCGATTGTAGTGTCAGATCCAGATTGCCAATGTTGTATACCGTGGCCGTTTTCGGTTGACTATCAGTTCTAACCGTGACATTCCCGAACGCCAGCGTGGAACTATTGCCGTTCAGATACACCAGGCTGTTGCTGTTTCCCGCGCCGATGTTCGCGACGACAAAGCTCTGGCCCCCAGCGGAAATCGCTAAGGCGCTAGCAGAGGACAAGGTCGTGTTGTTGAAGGTCAACAGCCACGGCGTTGTGTCACTCGTGGGGCCGCCAACCACCGTGATGGTATTGGCCGTCCCGTCCAGAATGTAGAGATCCTCAGCCGCGTCAAAGGCCAATCCTGTCGGATTGGTCACTCCGTTCACTGGGCCCGTACCCGCACTCGATCCGTTCGCGGAAACCTGAACCACCTGGCCCGCGTTCGCTCCCGGGTTACCACCATCACCGATCAACAGAGCGGCAGTATAAGGATCCGTCGCCAGTGCCTGCGGGAAAATAATGGGCACCGAGGGGATCGTCATTTTGAAAGGCGCACCACCCCCGACCGGTACCTTCACAATATAGCCGGGGTTGGAGCTGTCGGCGTTCAAACCGCCAGGGCCTGCATCCCCGATGTACAGGTTGCCCAGGTAGTCGAAGGCCAGGGCAATGGGGTTATCCAATAGACCGCCAGTTTTCAACACCGACGGCGCAAGACCGGTGGTGGTTGGTACCTCAACGATTTGGGCCCCGGTGCCGTTGAAGTTGTTGGCATCCGCGATAAACAGGTTGCCGGCTCCATCCAGGGCGAGCGCGGTCGGAGAGACGAGAGTGATGGTTCCGGTGGAGACCGGAGTCGTCGCGGCTGACCCCAGACCGGCGGTCGAATAGACCTTGCCGGCCTGAGTGTCGGCAACATAGACCTTCTTGTTCAGACCGGATATGGCGAGCGCCTGGGGTTGTTGGAGGTTGATTGCGGTTGCCGTCGCAGCGACCGGATAAATGACTTCTACTCCGGCAAAGGCTGTCTGGTAGGCCGCCTGGGAGGCCAGAACCGTTTTGCCTGGACCGTATGGCTCGATGGCGGAGAGACGGTTCCCGGGAAAGGCTGGATTGCCATAGTAGGATTCATTGCAACTGTAGGGGAAGTAGGGGCTAATGGCGGGGCCACCTCTGCCGCCCAGATTGGTGTGGTTCCCGGTTGCACAGTTCGAGTTGCTGGTATCCACGAGCAGATCGGAGCTCACGTCTCCCTGGGTGACTACTTGAAATCCCCTCAAGTTTGCAGGCGCGTTGAACTCAAAGTTGAAGAGAACATCCAAACCAGTTTTGCCGACGAACACATTTCCCATGAAGACTGCTTCGGTCGATGACAGCTGGATGACAGCGTCATCTTGAGAATCGAGCACGTCCATGTTTCCGCTGGGATCGAACGCCATGCTGCTGCTGGTTCCGAGCCCGCTATTGGGCAGAATGTACGGAGTAGGCGAAGCGGCGGGAACAATCACCACCTGCTCGCCCGCATTGTAAGTGGGATTATCTGGTCCCAGAAAGGACAGTATGTAGAGATCGCCCGCCGCATCTTGCGCCAACCCCGAAGGCTTATTGATGACAAACGAACCTGTAGCCACCTTGGTGGCGGCGCCACCCGTGGCGGGGACGACATAGATGCCGCCGTTGCTGCCGTTGTAGTTGCCGTTGTCAGCAAAATAAAGACTGGTCCCTGACCTGAATAAGGCCGCCGGGGTATACGGAGGCGTCGGGAAGCCTGTGATGTTCAGAGCCACGGGTGCGCCGTTTGGGGCAAGAGAATAGATAACGCCAACACCGGTGGCAGTCGGGTAGTCCCCGATGAACAAAGTACCCGTACTGTCGACCGTGAGCGAGACCGGATTAACCAGAGGAGCCCCCTGGAAAATTAACTTCCCACCCGTTCCAGGCACATTGCCGTTGCCGTCTCCGGGGAACTCGATGATCCGTCCATAGCCCGTGCCGCCGCTGGTAGGAGTATCGCCGACGAAGAGATTTCCATTGGCATCCAGGGCGAGAGCCTGCGGAGTCGACAGCGTGAATCCGGGGGTTGCAATTACGTTGTTGACGCCTTGCTCGGGCGCGTAAGTGTCCAGCGCGATGAGCTGGTTGTTATTGGTGTCCGCGACGAAGACCGTGCCGTTGCTGGAAACTGCGATGGATTGCGGGTTGTTGTACCCGGTTCCAAGAGTCTGTTGTGCATCGATAACGATTGAAGGGGCCTGTGCCCAGGCACTTGACGCGCAAAAAGCCAACGCCAAGACGGGGAAGCAGAGCAATTTCCGCTTCGAGACGGGAAACTTTGATGGCATAACAGACATGGCTATGGCACTCCTCTACAACTTCAGTTCGGTCATCCCGGGTCTAGGGGGTTAATCACCTGCAAATACGTTGCGGGCGAATACGTGTCGAGGCTGGAGCGAGCATTGCGTTACAACACGTAAGTTGCAGTTTACAGAGGGGAGTGTAACGAGGCTACACTTTGCTGTCGCAAAACGCTACGCATTTTGCCAGAAGGCGGAGGAAAACGGATGTCCGCTCCCGGACGGACTAGTAAACGGACCCGTCCGCAGCTCTGAGCGAGAACCGCTTATCGTTTATTATCAGCAGTTTGCGGGTTCGTGCGGGGTGCACGAAGGTTTACTCTTTGGCTCGCGCAGGGGGTACTTGGGATAGTTGCGTCTGCAACGCTCTCTGACTCGAGGCTTGGCCAGTGACGCGTTACAGGGTTACAACCCGGTGAATGCAATCAGCCCGGAAGATGCTGAACTTGCCTTTGCAATAGCCGCCAAAGTAAATGAGGCCGCCGCGACCTTGGCCCGTGCAGGTTAGCGCCACTTGGTGGATCGATCGGGTGCCTTGCCGGTCTTCATACTCAAGCAACACAATGGGCTGACCGGTCATAGGTGTGGACAGGCGTAGATCCGCGAATTCGACTACTTTGCCAGGGACCGGTCGCTGTGTGGAGGAAACTGCGGGTTGCGGCTCAGGTTTCACTCAACGATTGAAGCAGAAGCAATGTATCGGCTCAAGTGACAGATCGCGTCTTGCCTACAACCTTTGTGTAATACTCGGTTGTTTTGTACATGCATTGGTACGCTGAAGGGCTGGGCACCGGCCCAACGCCGCATCTTAGCTGAAGAGGAGAGAACATCGCATGCTCATAGCGCACCTTAAAGCGCATCTCGTAACCGGCGAAACTGTAGAACTGCTTCCCGTACGGCACGAGACGGACGTAAAGAAGGAAATGAGTGGATTACTGGAGGGCTGGGCATCGTCAGGATTTCTAGTCTGGGAGAAATTCGTCTATCCGTGGCACCAGGTACAGACCATCGAAGTCACCGTCGAGAATCTCTCCAGTGGAGAAGCAGCGCAAAGAATGCTGGACCTGCACGGCGCCGATCGCGCACGCCGGCACGAGGAATTCTGGCAAGGCACTCGTCAGATCTAAGACTAGGTTCCTTCGCTAATCAGTCGTCTGTAGCCACTGCTTCAGATTTGGCCCTTGCGCCGCGCGCAGGTCCACGCAATTCGCGATGCTGTCACGGGCATTGTCGAGTGCGCGCGAGGTGGCCGAAACGGTGTGCTCCTCAAAGAACTGCGTGACTTGTTTGCTCTGGTCCACGCTGCAGAAGCTGCCCATCGACTCGACCAATGTGCCGCCCATCCAGGTCGTGATCTGGGCTTTTACCCGCGGCCAGTCCTGCTGCACGTACTTCCAGGCCACATCGCGTGTGCGACGATCCCTCATCTCGAGCTGAACCAAGGTTAGGGAATCCTGGTTTTTGACCTGGCTTGACATGGCATAATCCAGAGCGCGCACGACCAGAGAGGGATCACGAAAACTAGCCAAGGCCCGAAAAGCCTGGTTGCGGAGCTGCGGGTCGCCGGCTGTTTCGCTCACTCGCTGCAAACGATCGAAGAATGCAGCGTCGCCGTTTTGCGCCGCGACGGTGAGCGCCGTGGCCGCTAAAGTCGGGTCCACGGAGGCGCGGTCGCGGAGATATTGCTCTGAGACCTGCCTGGCGTCGGCAATGATCTGCGGATCACCGCCGAGGCCGCCGAGAAGACCATAGAGCGCGGCTCGCAACAAGCTTTTATCCGGCGCCTCGCCGGCAGACGGCGAACCGAGGCGGGCGAGCGCAGGAGCAAAATTCTTGCGCACCCAGGCCGCGATCTCCGCGTGCTCCTCAGGCGTTGAGGCTACCTGCTGATCGATGGTCCGCAATGCGGCGGAGACGGTGCTCATCACAAAGGAGCTGTTGTCGTCGCGCACAGCGGAGGCGAGATTCAAGAAGTCGCCTACGGTCGAGATGCCGGCGCGGGTCAGGGCCCATTGGCTGCCTAAAAAGGTAATTCGCTCGGAGGGCGTAAGGCTGGTTTCTACCACGCGCGTAAGTTGTTGATAGTCGCCGGGAGTGTAACGGCTGCGATAGTAGCCCTTGCCACCGGCGTTGCCGTAGAAGACCGGTGCTTGAGGGGCCGGAAGCTGTTGGCTGTTGGCGTCGAGGATCGGGCAGTCAGGCCGATCTGCGGCACTCTTCATACACACCGGCAAAACCCAGCTTTGCGTTTGGTCCGTCTGCTGGTCCTCAGCATCTTTGGGGCTGAGGAAGAAGCGTTTCTGCATCACCTCGACGCTGCCGTTATGTTCGGGGCCAAAGGTCAGCAGCGGCTCGCCCGGCTGGACGACCAGGCTTTCCATGATCTTGTCCACAGGCTTGCCACTCGACTCCTTCAACGCATTCCAGAAGTCTTCTGCGGTGGCATTGGCATACAAGTGCGCCTGCAGGTAGCGATGCACGCCGGCGCGGAAGGGCGCTTCGCCGAGATAGTTCTCGGTCATCAGAAGCACGGCGGCGGCCTTGCCGTAAGCGATGCCGTCGAACATTTCATTGATCTCGCCGGGAGTGTCGGCGCGGGAGCGAATGGCCCTGGTCACCCGCCCGCCATCCAAGTCCAGGGTCCGGTTGAGCTCCGCCGCCTCGTCCTGGGGAATCTCCCACTCCGGCTTCCATGCGGCCAGCGGCTTATTCGACATCCAGGTGGCGAAGCCTTCGTTCAGCCAGACGTTGTTCCACCACTCCATGGTTACCATGTCACCGAACCATTGATGCGCCATCTCGTGCGCCACATCCACCGCGACCACTTTCTTGGCACTGATGGAGGCGGTTTTCTCGTCCAGCAGCATAGCTGTTTCGCGGTAAGTGATGGCGCCGAAGTTCTCCATGGCTCCGGCTTCAAAGTCCGGGATGGCAATCATATCCAGCTTGGGCATGGGGTACTTGATGCCGAAGTAGTCATCGTAGTAGTGGAGAAAGAACTCCGCGCCGGAGAGCGCGAACTGCGCCAAGTACACCTTGTCAGGAGTGGCGCAGGCGCGGATGGGCACGCCATCGCTCGAGCCGGAAAGACACTTGAAATCGCCCACCAGGAAGGCCACCAGGTAGGTTGACATTTTGGGCGTGCGGGCAAAGGTGATGGTGTGTTTGTCCGCAGCCGGGCCGGGCGTATCGGAAACGATATTGGTGTTGGAAATCGCCGTGTCCCCCTGAGGCACGATCAGGCTGACATCAAAGGTCGCCTTATATGCCGGCTCATCAAAAGAGGGAAAAGCCCTGCGCGCGTCCGTCGGCTCAAATTGGGTGACGGCGTAGTTCCGCTTGGCGGTGCGGGAAAGATAGAAGCCGCGCAAATCTCCATTCAAAATGCCGCTGTATGCAATTTTCAGAGTCACTGGCCCGGCAGGCAGCTGGCGCGGAAAGTGAAACGTAGCCTGCTGCAGGCCAGGATCAAGGGACACGTCCGCGGGCAGTTTCTGACCGTCCGTCTCGGCTATAACTGAGTCAAACTTGAGTTGCCATGCGTTCAGCACAATCGAATCCGCCGCCTGCGCCAGGGTCAGGTCGATGGTTTCCTGGCCGGTGAAGGTCGCCGCCTGCAGATCAGGCGCCAGTTGCAAGGCGTAGTGCTGGGGACGAGCCACGTCTGGCAAGCGCTGGGCCACTAATGCGGCAGAGGGAAACAACAGGAAAATGGCGAGAATGAGCCTACTGGGATTTCGGTCGGTCGAGAACAAAGAGGAAGGTCTCCTGTAAGCATTGTGACAGTTCCTATGCTTAGACGATCAGGCCTCCCGGTAGTTAAGCAGAATCAGGCCAGCAGCCGCCAGGAATAGCGGCCAGACAAAGCCGGCAATTCTGGACGAACGGCCTGGGGGCAAGCGCAGCTCCAACCAGCGGATCCAGCCGGCAGTCGCGCCCAGCAAAGCGATGGGCGTGTGGCTCAGCGATGCCAGCAGGTCTTCCCCCGTGTCACTGGGGGCGTGGTTATGGGTAAGCAGAACCGCAGCGCCTAACGCACACATCATGGGGAAAATGAGCGAAGCCCATCGTGCGCGTAGTATGCCCGCCTGGACCGCACACTCGAATGCTGCGAAGCACAGGATGAGCAAGGCGGCGGCGCGATGCTGCAAAACATCAGGAGCAGAGAAACTGGCCCAGAAAGGACGCGGGCCCAGAGGCCAGTTTTCGGGGTCGGCACGGAGCAAAATGAAAACCGATAGCGCGGCGAAGGAGAGGGGCCAGAAACGCGCCCAGCGCATGCCGGCAAAGCGACTCGCAAACGCCAGCAACCCGGCTACCAGGACGATCAAGCCCGCCCAATGATGGTTATACTCCGACCATTTCCGGTCTGTGGCATCGCTACCCCCGTTGGCCTGGAACTCCGTCTCACGGACCGCGGTTTCGATCGAACTGGGCGGGGTAAGCTGCGACAGGGCTGGGCTCGTCAAGCGCGGAATCTCGGGATGCATGCGGCCGGCAATCAACCGCAGCGACACCTTCTCGGGGACATCTGCCGCGGGCGGCTGCGCAGACATCGAAGCAGCAGCCAGAATGATGGTGAATCCCAATCCAAGCTCCGCCTCGGCAAAGCGCCGGAGCCTCACCAGCAGCGGCTGGGGATCAGTGTCGAGGCGCCGCACGAGCAGCAGGTTGCCAGTGCCCATCAGGAGCATCACCAGCAGGAGGTAAATCTTGGCCAGCAACAGCACGCCATAGCTGGTGCCATAGAGACCGTTCCAGGTGCCCACATAGACCCAGGCCAGGTAGATACCCGCCAGCACCAGGACTGCGACGCTCAGCAGAGCCATTGAAGAGTAGCGCCTGGCGAGGGCGCGTGCTTCCTCCACGGTCTCGGCGCGGCCTAAGGAAATCAGCAGGAAGGGCATGGCACCGATCCATGCCGCGGTTCCCAGATGGTGGGCCGCGGTGGCTAATGCCAGCGACAAACGGTCATCCATACGGGCTGCGGCGTGGCTGGTCGACACGGTGGCAACCAGCAGCAGCAGGCTCAGCGGAATCATGGCGGCGATGGCTTTGCGGCGGGCGCAGACCCACAAAAGCATGGCCAGCAGCGCAGCGCTCAAACCCGCTTGAAAAAACCTGGCGGCGAGAAGATCGGGGAGATGCAGATCGCTATCGCCAAGCAACGATGCGCTGGAAAGAGCGACGGTCACTACTTCAGCCGCAGCCAGGGCCAGGGCGGCCCAGCAGATCGCGCGGAGGCAAAAGGATTCAACCGTTGCGCTCGCGCGCGCGGGACGCACGACGGCGAGCAAATACGCGATACCGCCCAGCAGCAAGGCTTCAAAGGAAAGATTCGCCGCACGCAGCAACGTGCTCAGAAGATCGATATCGCGCAGCAGCCAGATCAAGCCATCATCTCAAGTCGCGCGAGAACCCGAAAGCAAACCGCAGGTTTCTTCTTCGGGGGTCTCAAATGATAAGGATGCTTACTGCACCTCAAACGGAATTTCGCCCCGCGTGATGTGACCATCACTGGCCAGAACCTGCCAGCGAAGCACATAGGCGCCTTTGGCCAGCCCATGGCCGGTCGCCGACAACACATCGGGAGCAGGCTGTGCAGGAGTGCCGATTTTTTCCACCGTGCCATCGGGTTTGAGCAGGCTCAAGGTCGAGCGAGCCCCATCGACGCGCGAATTGTACTTGAGATTGATCGTAATGTTGGGGCCGCTCACGGTTCCATTCTTCTGCGGCGTGGAACTTACCAGCACGGCATGGGCCAGAGCCATAGGCGGGGCCATCAGAACGACAAGTAAAACAAACACGGCGCCGGCGAACCATTGCGTCGATCTGTTTGGCATAAATCGACTCTCCCAGGACAGCAATTTCCCTAACATTGGATGCATGAGCCCGGCTACTGATGCATAACCTGAGCTACGACGGCGCCATTTGCACCGATTGTGCGCGCTCGGAGTGCCCGCCGATCTCTGCCGCGCGGGCTTCAGCATAGGCTGCGGCGCCCATCAACGCAGCGCGGCTCTCCAGAATGAGGCGTACCGGCGTCTGCACCAGCAGATCACTCAGGCGGCCTTTGTCTGTGAATGCCTTCATAAAAGTACCATCCTGCATTTTCTTGAGCAGCTTGGGGGCAATCCCTCCACCCACGTACATGCCGCCGACGGCCAGGATCTTCAGCGCCAGGTTGCCGGCTTCTGCGCCGTAAGCAGAGACGAAGATGTTTAAAGCCTCTACACAAAGCTCACTGGCGCCCGATTCGCCCAATTCTCCGATCACCGCGTTGGGGTCTTCGGTACGCATTCGATCCTTCAACCAGGCCGGTTCCGGCATGCCTTTCACATCGCGGCAGTATGCGTAGACATTAGCCAAGCCAATGCCGGAGATGACCCGTTCCGAACTCACCCGTCCACCCAGGGTTTTCTGCAGATAGCGTAAGAGTTCAATCTCTTCTTCATTGCGTGCCGCAAAGTCGCTGTGGCCGCCTTCAGAGGCCATTGGCAGATAGCTGTGACCGTTCCACACCAGAATGGCCTCTCCCAGGCCGGTGCCTGCGGCAATCAAGCCGCGATTCCCCTGCGCGGCCGGGTCACCCTTGCTCAGAACAAGAATCTGCTCTGGTGTTAACTCGCCAATGCCATAGCCGTTGGCCTCAAGATCGTTGATCAAGAAGACATGTTGGATCTTGAGATCGCTTGCCAGCTGGCTGGAGTCCAGTATCCAGGGAAGATTCGTCAGCTTCAAACGGCCATGGCGCACCGGACCGGGCACGCCAAAACAAGCCGCCCCCACGTCCACAGGCTTGCCCAGGGTCTGCTTGCATTCATCCAGGAACGATTCCACCACCTGCACCAAACCGGGGAAGTCCCTGGCGTGGTACTTGTGGTCGTGCACGGTCAGCAGCTGTCCACGATCGAATTTGCACAAGGCCAGGTCGACCTTGGTGCCGCCTACGTCACCTGCCAGGATCATCGAGCGATCTCCAGTTTGCCCTGGCCATTTGGCCCGGGCGGGGGCAGTGCGGCGGCAGCAGCGGAATCGAGCAGGAGCGTGATGCGGTGACTGGCGGGCCGGATCAACTGCGATGGATAGGTTTCCGGATCATAGGGGCCTCGAAACACCTGCTTGAGTGCGACAACTTTGTCGGCGCCTTCAATCAGAAAGAATATATCCCGTGCCCGGTCGATCACCGGCCAAGTAAGCGTAATCCGCCACGAATCCTTTTGTTGCGGAACGTGATTGGCAATGGCGACGCGCATTATTTCCTGCAGCCCTTGGGTGTGGGGGAAAAGAGATGCGGTGTGCCCATCTGGACCCATGCCCAGCAGGACCAGGTCAAAGCACGGGAGCTCCGCGCCTTCCAGGCGAAAACTTTGCCGGATATCAAACTCATATTTGGCCGCGGCCTCTTCCGGGTCGAGCTCGCCCTGGATACGAAAGATTTGCTTATCGCTCAATGGTACCTTGTCCAGCAGCGCTTCCCGAGTCATGCGGTAATTGCTATCCGTGTGATCGGGCGGGACACAGCGTTCGTCGACCCAGTAGAGCTCGAGGTTCTCCCAGGGAATCTGCTCGCGGTATTGTGCGCTGGGATCGGCCAGAAGTTCAAAGGTGTGCTTCGGGGTATTGCCCCCGGAAATGGCGATACGCGCCTTGCCTCGTGCCCCGGCAGCCGCGCGTATGCCGTCTACGAAATACTGCGCCGCGCGCCGGCTTGCTGCCTCCGGGCTGGCATCCACATAATAGAAAACTTCGATCGTCTCAGCCATGCAATCCGATTATTCTAAAGCTTGTGCCAAGCACGTCCATCCCGACCCAGTAATTCATCGCCAGATTCCGGTCCCCAGGTCCCGGCGGCATAGTTAGGGAAGCCTTTGGGCTTGCTGCTGGCCCACTGGTCGAGAATCGGAGTGAGCAGCGACCAAGTGGCCTCCACCCCATCACGGTGAGCAAATAGAGTAGCATCGCCCAGCATCGCGTCCAACAGCAGCCTTTCGTAGCCGTTGGCCGAGGACTTGCCGAAAGCATCCGCATAACTGAAATTCATGTTAACCGGGCAGACTTCCATATTCGGGCTGGGCACCTTGGCGCCAAAGCGCAGCGAAATACCTTCATCCGGTTGAATCCGCATGGTGATCAAATTAGGCTGCAGTTCCTTGCACGCACCCGTTTGCTGCTTAAATAGTAACTGCGGAGGTTGCTTGAACTGTATGGTGATCTCAGTCGCCCTTTTCGCCAGCCGCTTGCCCGCTCGCAGATAAAAGGGGACGCCCGCCCAACGCCAGTTCTCTATGCCGATTTTCAGCGCAGCGTAGGTCTCGGTGGCGGAGTTTGGATCTACCCGATCCTCTTGCCTGTAACCTTTAACTTCTTTGCCATCCACCTTACCCGGACCATACTGGCCGCGCACCGCGTCCATAAGGTGAATAGGCTGGATGGAGCGCCAAACCTTGAACTTTTCCCGGCGCATCG
>Ga0182024_10023612_pt1 | contig 10991 bp, 9 predicted proteins | sample P32metaG_FD_120480 | JGI IMG/M metagenome (GOLD analysis project Ga0182024, IMG submission 120480) | Permafrost microbial communities from Stordalen Mire, Sweden - P3-2 metaG (Illumina Assembly) | ecosystem: Environmental > Terrestrial > Soil > Wetlands > Permafrost | place: Sweden: Stordalen... | reverse complement strand
TCGATGTCTTTTCGCCGGACGCCGAGCAACCGTTTCGCCTGGAGTTTCTCGGCGACGAGGTCGAATCGATTCGCCCCTTCGACGTGCGGACGCAGCGCAGTATGGAGGAATTGCAGGCCATCGAAATCGCGTCGGCCCGGTTGCACTCCGGCCAAAGCAACCACCGCGGCCATCTCGCCGATTACCTGCCGACCAAAAGCTGGTCGATCCTGGTCGAGCCCGCCGATCTCGAGGAGCAAGGCAAGCACTATCTTGAAAGGGTGCCGGATGTCACCGGGCTGTTCTCGGTGCCGTCTGTGTTCAAGCAACTCATCAGTTTTCCCAGCGTCCACGTCACCGCCTTGCCCAGTTCGACCACGGAGACGATCGTCCATCTGCGTGTCGAATCGGTGGAACGCTTCAGCGGCAACGTCACCCAGCTGCGCGATGAACTGGACAAGACCGCCGCCAACGATTGGGTGCTGATCGCCTGCCACAACGAGGCGGAAAAGAAACGTCTGGGTGAAGTGCTCGAATCTGGCCAGGTCGCCAGCGCGAATCGACTGCGTTTGGTCCTGGGTCAGGTCCGCGCCGGCTTTCGCATTGTGGATGGGCGAGCAGGGGGCGTTAGCCCCCTGGATCGTGGGGCAGGTTGCCAACCTGCCGTTCGCCAGGCAGGTTGGCAACCTGCCCCACAAATATCAGTGCAAAATGAAGACGCCCCCGCGCGGGAACACCAGGGGGCTAACGCCCCCCGCTCGCCCATTGTTGTTTTGGGCGATCACGAACTGTTCCTCCGCGAACAAACCCGCACCGACCTGCCGCGCCGCCAGCTCGAATCCCGCGCCATCGACAGCTTCCTCGATTTGCAGGAAAACGACCTGGTCGTCCATCTCAGCCACGGCATCGCTCGCTATCGCGGCATGCAGATCCTCGAACGCAGCGGCCATTCCGAGGAGCATCTCATCCTCGAGTTTCTCGGCGGCACCCGCGTCTTTGTCCCCGCATCGAAGATCGATCTGGTGCAAAAATACGTCGGCGGCGCCCGTGTCGAACCGGAGCTATCGAAGCTTGGCGGCACATCCTGGGCCAAGCGCAAGGAGCGCGTCGAGGAAGCCGTGCTCGACCTGGCCAGCGACATGGTCGAGCTGCAGGCCCTGCGCGAAGCCCAGCCCGGCGTCGCCTTCCCGCCCGACAGCGAATGGCAACGCGAGTTCGAGGCCGCGTTTCCCTTTCAAGAAACGCCCGATCAGCTCACCACTCTTGGCGAGATCAAACGCGACATGGAACGCCCCCGCCCGATGGACCGCCTCATCTGCGGCGACGTCGGCTACGGCAAAACCGAGCTGGCGATCCGGGCCGCGTTCAAGGCGGTCGATAACGGCCAGCAGGTGGCGGTGCTCGTGCCCACCACGGTCCTGGCCGAGCAGCACTATCGCACCTTCTCGCAGCGGTTGGCCGAGTATCCGTTCACCGTCGAGGTGATCAGCCGGTTTCGCTCGGCCGGCGAACAGAAACGCATCTTGCAGCGCTTGGCCAAGGGCGGCATCGACATCATCATCGGCACCCATCGCATCGTCAGCCAGGACGTGCACTTCAAGAATCTCGGGCTGGTCATCATCGATGAAGAGCAGCGTTTCGGCGTCGAGCACAAGGAACGGCTCAAGAAGCTGCGGCAAACGGTCGATGTGCTGACGCTGACGGCCACGCCCATTCCGCGCACCCTGCACCTGTCGCTGCTGGGCATTCGCGACATCAGCAATTTGGAAACGCCGCCGCAGGGCCGATTGTCGATTGAAACGCGCATTATCCGCTTCGACCCCGATCTGGTTCGCCACGCCATCCAGCGTGAGCTCAATCGCGAAGGGCAGATCTATTTCGTCCACAACCGCGTGCACAACATTCACGAAATCGCGGCCAAGATTCAATCGATCGTGCCGGGCACGCGCATCGTCGTCGGCCATGGCCAGATGCACGAGCACGAGCTGGAGCAGTCGATGGTCAAGTTCGTACGCCGCGAAGCCGACATCCTGGTGGCGACGACGATCATCGAAAGTGGATTGGACATTCCCAACGTCAACACCATCTTCATCAACCAGGCGGACAACTACGGCCTGGCCGACCTGCACCAGTTGCGCGGCCGGGTGGGTCGGTACAAGCATCGGGCCTATGCCTATTTATTGCTGGACGATCGGCCCATCACGCCGACCGCATCGCGCCGGCTCAAGGCGATTGAAGAATTCAGCGAGCTGGGGGCCGGGTTCAAGATCGCCATGCGCGACCTGGAAATCCGCGGGGCCGGCAACATCCTGGGCAACCAGCAATCGGGCCACATCGCCGCGGTCGGCTACGAGCTGTATTGCCAACTTCTGGAAAACGCGGTCCGCAACATGAAACATCTGCCGCTCAAGACGCCGCTGGAGGTGACCGTCGATCTGCCCTGGCCCGCGTTCTTGCCGCGCGACTACGTGCCGGGACAGAAGCTCAAAATCGAAGTCTATCGCCGGCTGGCCCGTTTGCGCAAGCCCGACCGCCTCGACGATTTTCGCCAGGAGCTGCGCGATCGCTTTGGCCCCTACCCGGAAACCGTGGAATGGCTGCTGCGTTTGGCGGAGCTGCGCATCCTGGCGTCGCGCTGGCAAGTTGCCACGGTACACCTGGAGGGCAAGGGGGTGCAAGAATCTATCAACAAGGAAGGCAACAAACGCATCACGCTCAATCCACTGGCGGGAGCGATCGATCTGGTGCTGGGTTATCGCAATCGGCACAAGCTGGACAAGCTGGCGAAGCGCACCGGGCCGCGCTTGCGCATCGTGGATGAACGCAGCGCCTACTTTCGGCTGCAACCGGATGAAATCGAGCCGTTGGCGTTGTTTGCGTGCATCAAGAACATCTTGCGTTTGCTGGAACGGCAAGCATAGAATGCCGCCGGCGCTGGCGAGCCGAGCTCCGTAAGGAGCCGGGTGAGTCTAATCCGGCCGCTGACGCGGCTCGGCTCGCCAGATTCAAAACATGGAAGTGAATTTGGTTCTTCAGCCTGAAAGGCTGAAACAATAAAGCCCAGGGCAACGCCCTGGGTGAGCGAACGGAAGAAGAATCAAGCCCTGAAAGGGCGAAGCAAGAGCGTAGCCGAAGTCCTTGTTTCGCCCTTTCAGGGCTTCACACTCGACTCGCACGGTAACCCAGGGCGTTGCCCTGGGCTATATTGTTTCGCCCCTTCGGGGCTAATCAACGCCCTTGTGTTCTACGGAATCGTCTAAACACGGAGGTTTTACCAATGGGATTCCCTCGTCCTGTAGCTTTCGTTGCAGCATTCGCCTTCGAGCACCCACCCCCTTGTCACGAATCCTTGGAAAAAAACGAGACCTCACACGTCAATGAAGAAGCGGCGCAAAGCACAACATGGAAATGAGTTGCATCGCGGGAATAATGGCTCGTGAAGCCTGGCCCATTCTCGCAAGGCAACACCACAGAGGGTGTGTGGGGGGGGGTGCCGTGTCACGAATTATTTTGGCGGAAACACTGGGGTCTGCATATCAATGCCCATGCCCGCCATGTCCCGCATCATGAACGACCGGCGGCTCCAAACTGATTTCCGGCGGCGTCCAGCCCATGACGCCCTGCAACCACCCACAGAATAATGCCACGCCCGCCAGCAACCCAACGGCCACGAGCTGCCACCAGAAGTTCGGCAGAATCATGAATCCCAGCCCAAAATCCGATGGTGCGATCCGCGACCAGACCAGCGCCCCGACCACGACGAGCAGCACTGCCGGTGCCCATGCCCCACGCGCCAGGACAGGCCAAGCCTTCTTCCAGTTGACCGCCCAGAGCCACCACGCGATCCAGACGATCATCAGCACATGGCCCATCGACAGTACGAAAACCTGCTTGATCAGCGTGCCGATGTTGAGGACCAAATCGAGCAGGGTATTCAGAATTTCCATCGCTCAACCTTGCTTGGCAAGAGAAACGGCCTATCCAAAATCACAGTATACTCAACCGGCGGCCAATCGGCAGGGGAAGCGGCGCCATGAACCAGCAAACTCTTGAATCGATCCTGACCCGTCTGCCCGGTGCGGCGATCGGCGTCGTCGGCGACCTGTTTCTCGATCGCTATCTCGACATCGACGCAAGCCTGACGGAGCCGTCTATCGAAACCGGTTTGGATGCGTACCAGGTCGTCGCCGTGCGCTCCTATCCGGGGGCGGCGGGGACGGTGCTGAACAATCTCTCGGCCCTCGGCGTCGGTGAAATCTGGCCCATCACCGTGATCGGCGACGACGGCGAAGGCTACGAATTGCGCGCCAGCTTGAGCAAACTTGCCGGGGTTCGAGCCAATGCCGTGTTTTCTTGCGGAAGCCGGCGCACTCCGACCTACACCAAGCCGATGCTGTGCGAGAGCAACAAACCAACTCGGGAGCTGAATCGGCTGGATATCAAGAACCGGTCAGTACTGCCGGCGGAGTTCGAGAGCAAGATCCTGCACGTGCTCGAAGAACGTTGGTCGCGTCTGGACGCCTTGCTCGTGGTCGATCAGGTGAGTGAACCCGAGTGCGGCGTGGTCACGGCCCGAGTCCGCGAGAAGCTGGCGCAACTGGGTCAAGCCGCGCCCGCCAAGGTCATCCTGGCCGATAGTCGGGTGCGCATCGGCCTGTTTCGTTCGGTTTGGCTCAAGCCGAATCAAACGGAATGCGTTCGAGCCGTTGCGGGCGACAGCGCGAACGTGCAAGGCTGTGCGATTGAGTTGGCACGTCGCTGTGGTCGGCCGGTGTTCTGCACGCGTTCGGAAAACGGCATCCTGGTCGTCGATCCGCGTCAGGAGCCGCCCAAAGTCGCTACCGTTCCCGCTGCCAAGGTGGCCGGGCCCATCGATTCCGTCGGGGCCGGGGACAGCACCAGCGCCGCCCTGGCGTGCGCCCTGGCCGCGGGTGCATCGCTGGAAGACGCGGCCCAGCTCGGCAATCTGGTGGCATCGATCACGATCCAGCAGCTCGGCACGACGGGGACCGCCAGTCCCGATCAGGTGCGTCACGCCGCGCGGGTGAGGTACTCCGAACCCCGCGGGTAACCGGTACAGAATCATCATCCTGCACGCCTGACCCGCGGGGTTCGGAGTACCTCACCCGCGCGGCGTGGGGGAGATTGTAAGTGAGCGACGAATCACTAGATTGACCAGAGAACACCCCGTCCGACCCCAATGCCGAGACGATCATGAGCGACGAAGCCAAAGCCCCCGACACCCCTAGCGTTGCCCCCGCTCCCGAACCGTCGCCGCCGGCCCAACCGGCAACGCCCCAGAAGCCAGGCCGGGAAAGGCAGCGCTTTCCCCGGCCTCGCGCCACCCAGGAACCGGTCCGCTCTCTGGAGCACGAACAGCGTCCCAAGCCGCCAAGCATGCGCGAACTCGATGCCGAGATCGAAGGCGAACTCGAAGCCGCCCTGACCGGCATTTCGGATAAGGACCTGCTCGGCGCCGACACCTCGAGCCAGGCCCAGGCCGCCAGCGCCCCCGGAGAACATGGCCGCAAGCAAGGCAAGGTCCTTTCCATCCATGGCCAGGACGTCTTCGTCGAAGTGCCCGGCGGCCGCAGTCAGGGGATCCTCGCCCTCGAGCAGTTTCCCGATGGCCGTCCCAAGCCCGGCGACATGGTGGATATCAGCATCGAGGGTTACGACGCCGCCAACGGCAACCTGATTTTGTCGCGACGGGGGGCCGCCGTCACCGCCGACTGGTCCACGGTCGCCGAGGGCATGACCGTCGAGGCTCGCGTCATCGAAACCAACAAGGGCGGCCTGGCTGTCGATGTCAACGGCCTGCGCGGCTTCATGCCCATCAGCCAGATCGACATGTATCGCGTCGAGCAGGCCGAGCAATACGTCAATCAGCGCTTGCTGTGCCTGGTCACGGAAGTCAATCCGCAGGAACGCAACCTGGTGGTCAGCCGCCGGGCCCTGCTCGAAAAGGAACGCGAGGTACAGCGTGAAAAGCTCTGGGAGGAACTGGCCGAGGGGCAGATCCGCGAGGGCATCATTCGCTCGGTGCGCGAATTCGGCGCCTTTGTGGACTTGGGCGGGGCCGACGGCCTGCTGCACGTCAGTGAAATGAGCTGGAAGCGCGTCGCCGATCCGACGCAGATTGTTCAGCCCGGCCAAAAGGTGCGCGTGGCCGTGCTCAAGGTGGACCTCGAAAAGCGCAAGATCAGCCTGGGCCTCAAACAGCTCGAGTCCAGTCCGTGGGACACCATCGGCGAGAAATATCATTCGACGCAGATCATCGAAGGAACCGTCACGCGCGTGATGGACTTCGGCGCCTTCGTCGAGCTGGAGCCGGGCATCGAGGGGCTGGTCCACGTGTCGGAGTTGGCCGGCAAACGCGTCTGGCGTGTCAGCGACGTGGTCAAGCCGGGCGAAAAGGTCACCGCCAAGATCATGAGCATCGATCCGGACAACGAACGCATTTCGCTTTCTCTCAAGGCGGTGATTCCGGTGGAGGCACCCAAGACTGAAGAGGAAGAAGAGGAAGCGGACACGGAACCGGCCAAACCGCCTCGGCCGCGCACCACGCCGCTTCGCGGCGGCATCGGCGAGGCCAGCTTCAAGTTCGAAGAGGTGCAAGAGTAGTGAGCGTGGCCCAGCGAGCCGGGCCCGTAAGGGCCCGGAGTGAGCTTGCAGGCACAGAGACGTTTACTCCGGGCCCTAACGGGCCCGGCTCGCTGGGCCACGGCGCAAAAGTCAATGAAAGAAATAGTACCCCGCCAACCCAAAGCCAATCGCGATCACCGCCCAGCGCACATAGCGTGGCCGAATCCGCAGCGCCAGCCGAGCCCCCAGATAACCGCCGATGATCGCCGCGACCGCCATCGGCAGGGCATAGCGCCAAAACACCTGGCCCTCGACCACAAACACGACGACCGAAACACCGTTGATGATCGAACCAAGGATCGACTTCAGCGCGTTCATTTCGTGGATGTTGCCGACGCCCATGAGCGCCAGGGAGCTGAGCATCAAGATACCCATGCCCGCTCCGAAATAGCCGCCGTATATTGCCACGAGTAATTGAAAGAACGCCAGTGAAGTCATGGCTCGAACGGAATGACCGGGTTGGCTCGACGTGTCGGGTTTCTTCTTCGGTACCACGGTGTCGAACAGAAAGAGGATCGCGGCCGCCAGCAAGAGCCAGGGTACCAGCGCCGCGAAGTATTTCGCGTCAAGTTTGGTCACCAGCAGCGAGCCCAGCACACCGCCCACCAAGCTCGGCAATGCCAGCAGAAGCAGCCACCGGCGTGTGTGCGCTACTTCGCCACGGTAGCCCCATGCCCCGGCCACGGATCCCGGCACGAGCGCCGTCGTGCTCGTGGCGTTGGCAAACACCATGGCGTCGGCGTCGCTGTGTCCCAGTGACGAGAAGACGACCCCGAGCGCAGGAAAGGTCAGCAGGGTGCCGCCGCCCGCGACCGAGTTGACGACGCCGGCGATGAACGCGGTCAAGCAAAGTGTCAGCAGGATGTCCATGCGTTCGATCTCTCCGTGGGTCAGGATTCCGATCCTGACGGGACCCATCACGCGGTCAGGATCGGAATCCTGACCCACGGGCCATAGAATAACTTTATGGACATCCCGCCGCTCGAGATTCTCTTTGAGGACAACCATTGCCTGGCCGTGGTCAAGCCGGCCGGCATTCCGAGCGCCCACTTTCAGGGTAAGGAAGAAACGCTCGATCGGGCCGTGAAAACCTATCTCAAGGAGAAGTACAAGAAGCCGGGCAACGTCTTCCTGGGCATCGTCCATCGGCTCGACAAGGTCGTCTCGGGAGTGATGCTGTTCGCCCGCACCAGCAAGGCCGCCGCCCGGCTTTCGGAGCAATTTCGCAGTGGGACCATCGAGAAAGTGTACTGGGCCATCGTCGAAGGTCGAGTGGACAGCAGCGCCGGCTCGCTCGAAGATTGGCTGTGGAAGAATCGCGAACTGGGCCGGGTCGAAGTAGTGCCGCCGCATGCTCTGGAATCGCGTCAGGCTTTGCTCCATTTCCAGACCAAGGGCTGCCATAACGACCTGACCTGGCTCGAAGTTCGCCCGCAAACCGGACGCACGCACCAGCTGCGGGTCCAGCTCGCCCATCATGGCCATCCGATCTACGGCGACTCCCGTTACGGCTCCGTGCACACCTTCGAACGAGCCATCGGCCTGCACGCTCGGGCCATAACGTTTCTCCATCCGATCCGCTACGAACCGATCACGCTGACGGCGGAGCTGCCCCGCATGTGGAAGGGCCGTTTCGCCTACGTTTTGCACGAGGCCCAGCGATGAACGACGAAACGCTGAACAAGATGCGCGACATCATCCAGGAAGACGTGGGTCGGCGCGGTTTGCGCACCGATCCGGTGGACAATCTGATTACCGCGTGCCCCGACGATTTTCGCCTCGCCTGTCACAGCCTGGCCGACGCCGCGCAACCGAGCCTGGCCATCGTCACCGGCTTCTTTATCCCGACCGCCAGCCCGCCGAGCGGCGAAACCGACGGCCCGCTGGGCGCCTTGTTCCTCGCCCGGGCTTTGGTGCCGCTGGGCATTCACGTCGTTCTCGTCACCGATGCGTTTTGCGCAACCGCTCTGCAAGTCGGGCTGGAAGCGTGCGGCCTGGCCAAACAGGTTGCGCTCATCACACTGCCCAGCTATGCCGAAAGCCAGCAGCTTGGTCATGAGGCCTACTGGCAAAGATTCTTGGGTGAAGCTGGCCCGATCACGCACTTGCTCGCCCTGGAACGCGTCGGGCCCAGTCATGCCGAGAGCCGCTGCTTCAGCATGCGTGGCCGCGATATCACGGAGCTGATGAGTCCCGCTCACTGGTTGCTTGAAGCCGCGGTGCCAGCGCAGCCGCGCATCGTCACCCTTGGCATCGGCGACGGCGGCAATGAAATCGGTATGGGCAAGATCGCTCGGGACGTGATTGCTCGCAACATCCCGCGCGGCGAGCTGGTGGCGTGCCGGGTGCCGGCGGATCATCTGATCGTCTGCGGTATCAGCAACTGGGGTGCTTACGGATTGGCCGCCGGCGTTCGCTATCTGCGCGGCGCCGCCGTGGATGAGATTCTGTTCGATGTGAGTCGAGAACTTGATCTGCTGGAAATGATGGTGCGTCACGGGCCGCTCGTCGATGGCGTGACCGGTCTGCAAGCTGCGACGGTGGACGGGCTGGATTTCGCGACCTATGCCGAGGTGCTGCGGCGCTTGGCGACCTGCTTGGGGTGCAGCGGCGCAACCCTAAGTTAGCGTGCGCGTTTCGGCAGCATTCTCCCGTAGCCGCATTCGCAAGAATGCGGGTGTCGCTCGCTTCACCCGCATTCTTGCGAATGCGGCTACAGCGCCGAGCCCCGTTAGGGCGGCACGGCATCCTTTTGCTACTTAACTATCCGACTTCCAGCCAGCTTGTCCGATATGCCGATGATCTTGCCGCATGACACAACGCCAAATTCGAATGTTGTGTCCACGACAGAGCCATCCGTCAACCTCACTCCCTTAAGCGCCACCGCAACCATTGCCCCCTTCTCGTATACAGTTGCGAGGGACGTGGCTACTTGAGTCGTTGGTGTACCTGGAGCCTCCAATTTGTAGAGGTAGTATCCTACGGAAGCACCTCCGCTGCGTTGACTGACCTGCATTGCCACGGTACGCGGCTCCCAGTTCAGCGCATAATCGACCATCGCCTCCGGTGACATTTCAAATCTGCCGACCTCGTCGTCCGGGCATAGGCCCAATTCATTCGGCCAAAAGATGATGTCCGTTCCACCAGGGTGGGGACAAAGTGCGGCCCACTCCTTCACCAACGCGTCGGATTCTTCTTCTGTGGGAAAATTCGCGTAATCCGAGAGAGTGCGGACGATCCGCAGCAAGGCATCTCGCAGTTCAGACTCAGGATCCATCGATTTAGTCATTTCTGTTGCTCGGTTGAGCGAAATCGATCCTTGCACCGGAGACTCATTAATCAAGAAGTCCACACGGGAAGAACTATGCCACCTCCGGCAACATCCAATGACGAGCAGCTTGGCCCGATTGGAGGAACATGACTTCGGCCTGAAATGGGCGTTCCAATTCGATTTCGCAGTAGGTCCCATTGGATCCGTGACAGACCAGCATCAACGTCCCCATCGGCCCAGGAGCGACCCCGGTGGGAGGCTCCATGCCTCGTTCTCGAATCAACGCGGCCAGCCCGAGCGCCGAATCCACGAGTTCGGAAGAAGGGGGGTGGGCACCCTGGCCGTCCCAATCTTCTTGCAGATCTCGAAACCCGGCCAACTTGTTCAGAGCGGCTTCCCAGCGGTCCGAAGATGGCACCGTTCCATTCGTCGGCACATGCAAAGGTGTCCGCTGTTTGGCACGCCACTGGTGTTCCAGGATTGGGCCAGGGCCTAACGCACTTGCGATCGTCATGAGTAAGTCTCCTTCATGCAATGGTAATCATACCGTCCATTCTGTCAATCTGAAAGGCGGGCCGCCTGATTGGAAGGGCCCTTCCACCGAAGATAAAATCGGACTACATTGATATTGACGACGTGTATGAACACGGCGACCCGAGCACCTGGATCCACCTGGGTCCCAAGCCCGGGAGCCCAGCGCCCGCAACCTCACCGAATGCGCCGCCAGGGACGATGAAGCATTATGACATTTACAAGAACCTGGACGGCGAGGAGATCGAAGTGCATTATTTCCGGCATGCGGATGGCTCGGTTGATGATGTGAAAATCAGGCCCCGCAGTTAGAGGGACTTCCATGATAGGCGCTCGAACGTCGGAACTGCTTGACAACATTAGAAGGGGAACTCTCCACCCAGATGACACGGCAATGTTGGAACAAGCCTCGGCTCAGCAGTTCGTCGATGAGTTGACTTCAATCGTGATTGTTTAGCGGCCTAATAGGTAAATTCAAGCAAAAAGGGGAGCGACGTTGCCGCGGAAGGCGTTGCTGAGGTAGCTGAAGACGTCGATGGCGAGGTTTTTGCAGGTTTGCAGCACG
>Ga0182024_10023611_pt1 | contig 10991 bp, 7 predicted proteins | sample P32metaG_FD_120480 | JGI IMG/M metagenome (GOLD analysis project Ga0182024, IMG submission 120480) | Permafrost microbial communities from Stordalen Mire, Sweden - P3-2 metaG (Illumina Assembly) | ecosystem: Environmental > Terrestrial > Soil > Wetlands > Permafrost | place: Sweden: Stordalen... | reverse complement strand
CTTGACGGGGAGTATTGCCAGCGATGTACCGGCACGCAAGTCAAAATGATTAGTCCGCTTGACCATTTGACTTAATTGCTTGGATGACAGCTCGCCACTCGTCTGATAAATATTGGAGAAGGATCAAATTGATAGTTTTGATTGAAGATTCGAAATGGACGGAGTGACCTAGATGCAAGAACTGACTGAAACAAACCAGCCGCAACCTCCGCTCTTCGTCAAGCTGTTTATTCTCTCGATTGTCGCCTTCCAGGTAATATCCGTCGTCGCCACATTTATAGTTTCACCGGGATACTTGATCCCTTTCATCAACAATCCTGTAGGCCGTTGGATTTGGATTGGCGCTCTGATTTGGGAAATTATTGGTTTCGCTCTTCTGTACAAATTTTGTCCGCGCAATAATGGCCTTGCTATCACTGCTATTACCTTAGTGACCATAGTAAATGCAGGTCCGCTGACGCTTACTCCGATGCTTGGACCAGCGGTTGTTACTATAATAAATGCGCTCGGCCCTGTGATGGCGAAGTGAATGTTGTGCATGTACGCTCACTCCAAGTATGTTCCAAAGCGAACAGAGATCGAAGGGACTTGAAAAGGTGCTCAACTTGCTGATTGGTGCGGTTTGCTGGATTCTTGTGTCGCCTTGAGATACCAGAAAAGAACTGCACCAGTGACAGTAAGCGGGCAGAGAATCATGATGACGCTCATCAGTAGTCCAGCAATCAAGGCATGCAGATCGAACTGGTTTGGTGCTCCATGATCTGACACGGCTTTCTGTCCGGATAACATCCACATCATTCGTTCTGGATCGAATGCCTGCTCGAATAAACGGTTATCGTTGTAGCGGTCGATCGTCTGAAACTGAGTATCGGAGACCGGCAGCCCGAAGGTCTTGAACAGGGCGTCGGCTATACCTGCCTCTGGCTTGGCGCTGGAAGATTCTGATGATATCGCAACCGGCCAGGCTTGCGCGGCAGGAGTTACCAATCCGCCAGACTTTTGATCTTTGATGATGTCGTGGACTGCCAACTCAGTCGGTCCTGCTTCTTTGTCCGCGGGAAAGCGGTAGAAATACATTCTTCTATTCAAATAGGCAATACCTTTGTTAGTGTCTAAGTCATCATTGCTGTCGGGATAGTATGTTTCCCTGATTCTTGCCTTTTGAGCGGAGGACTTCTTAGGGCTCTTCGTAAGTTCAGGATGTTCGTTGATGCCGAAGGATTGATAATCGTCTGAGGTCTCCAAAACAACGACAGATGTAACTGGAGTGACAATGCTTTTGCTGATCGCGAAGTCGATAGCCGCTTGTTTTTCGTTGGCACCGAGCAATCGCAGTGAGTTTAGATGAGCGGCCAGAGAATCTGTTTCGCGGCTATATGGAAGCTCTTTTATTGCCTTGCCTCCTTCAACTTTTGTGGTGTAAGTGAAGACGACTTGTCGAACTGGCTGCGTCCATTTGTGGCAGAGCAATCGCAAATCGTCAGCGATGTTCGCATGTTGCGCCACCTGGACTACGGCTCCCAGTTCCCGGTGATTGCGAAGCAACCTGTTTCCAGACTGAGAATCACTTGCGTCAACCCGCAACTCATAAATGGTCGGTGGTATTAAATGTGGTGATAGTGGATACATTCGATTGTCGAAACCTGGCTGCGGTCCATGAATCCATAGCACAGCGCTGTCGGCTTTCCGCCCGGCAAAATCACAGGCTTGAATCAAGGTTCTGGTGTTGTCGCATCCACCCTCGTCTAGAATCTTGTTCTCTATCGGTTTGTCTGGTGATACTGAGATTGGTGCGACCTCCGTCTCCTTGGAAAAGAAGATCGTGCAAGGCATATGCACGCTAATTTTGCTCACCTCTTTCAGAATGGCCGATGCGCTCTCCTTCAGCGCTTTGCCGGTATCCAATACGACAACCAATTGTTTGGGAGCCGGATGCACCAACTGCACGATCTCCGTATGAATAGCAATGTCTCCGGTGCCGCGAAGCCACGTTCCAGATTTAAATATTTGTTTTTGGGATGTCAACGTCAGTGTTGCCTGCGCAAGATCTCGATTCGAGATTTTTCCTTGAAACAATGCGGCGGCACCATCGGCTTTGACTAGTGGACTGTTTGCAAATTGGGGCTGGTCGTTGGTCTCAACTTGGATAAGATGCTCGGTCGCATCGGCACAATTGCACTCCTCAACGATGGGCAAGCTGATAGTCGCTCGTGAATCGGCGCTGATGCTCATCGGTTCCGCGACAGCGATGCGCAACTTCGTCTCGCCTCCTGCCGGCACCGGATAGCACTGTGCCAAAATCGATTGATTGCCTATATCGCTAACTAAGGCCGGATCACGACGCCCCTGAGTAATTGTTTGATAGGCGTCCGTAGCACTGGCTGAACTGCATACGGTGGCTGATTTCGGTTTGCCATCCATCCAGAATGTCATGCCGTTTACCACTGCCAGTGGTGGCAAGTGAATTTTGATTCGCGCCTCGAGAGGTTGGTCATCTTCGTTTCGAAATACCATGGTCCAGTAGGTAGTGGCGCAGAGGTTCTTGACTGATGGAACTATGTAGAATGATGATTGCCTCATTGATAAAGAGTTTAATTTACTTCCCACAACTTGCTGACCAAGATTGGCATCGGTTGGGTTGGTAGGTGCAAATGACTCTACGGTTCCAGTGAGAGCGAAAAAGACCTGCTTAAGTTTCGTTTGATTTACGGGGATGAGATCAAATAAGATGCTGCCAGTCGGTTTGTTCTCACAGTGCATCCTCAATTCGCGCTGGCAATGGAGATTTCGCAAAAGCTCCATGCCTTTTGTCTTGTCCGCGTCCAAGTCAGAGACAGCCAGTGCTTCGGCGACTCGCACCAGACCACTTGGAAGTTGCGCCAGGACGATCGAAAAGAAGCTGAAGAGAGCACCAAGAAAAGTAAATGCCAATGCTGCTTTGCGCGAAGCGTCGAACTCCCACGAATGGTGAATCCGGAAGGCGATGTACAAACTGGCGAGTAATGCGCAGATACCAGCTACGGTGACAATGCCCTCCAGTTGTATCAACCTGGATAGCGCAACCGCCGACGCTGCCGAGCCGATCACCATGCCCGCAAGGAAGCTACGTTTGAGCCGCAACTTTGTATGAGGTCGAAGGACCGACATCCAGAGCACAAGCATGCCAATCGGAACGATGGAGAAAGCTGCCAGTTCGACCGTGCATTCCAACGGTCGAATGGACATGATCTGGAGAATGCTTTTCCAAGAGCAGAAAAACAGGGCACAAGAAATTATGGTTGGAAATACAATCCCCACAACTGGTAGGACAATGCGATCGAAGATTGTGATTGCAAAGTAAGTCGGATCAAATCTGCTACGTTTATCCGCCCCGGGTTTAGCCGCCTCCGGTGCGCCCTCGCGTTCGGCAAAACCCGCAGGAACAGGGCTTGCCAAAGCAATGCTTGTCTCACTCATTATCGACTCTCCTCAAAGAAACGGATAGCCATGCAATTGAAAATCGCACGACACAAGCTATGCGCTGAGAGCGCATGCGCTAGTAAATGTTGGCAAAGGAGAACGTCCAAACAACTCTAGCTAAAAAGCCGCGCTAGTCGATAGGGTTTTCCCTACTTTCTCAAAGATGCAGTTGTTTGAAAGATGTTTCGTGCAACGCATGAAGATGCTTCCCACCGCTCACAAATGTTTCACGGTGATGTTGCCCCATGCTCCCTGCAGGTACTCGAGCACAAGCCGGCGGTGGCAGTGCTCGGCATTCGGCTCGCTGCACAGTAAAACACAAGGTACATCAAAGAGATGCGGATCGAGACTCTCTTCGATTTTGCGACTTTGCATCAATTCGGTGAATTTCTTCGCGTAAGTGGTCCAGCATCCCTTCTGATTTTTGTATTCGTCTAAAATATCCTTCGTCGGAGCTAACAACGGAAGATGCATGTATTCAACTGCGCAAATCACTTTCAAAAAATAAGTGAGGTCCTCTTTCTTGGAAAAAGCGGCCAACTGAGAGGAATTGTTTAGCCTGACATCAAGAAGCCGTTTGATCCCCGCTCGTTGTATTGACTGAAAGAACTGCGCCGCGCTCTTCTTTGTAAAACCGATTGTGTAGACTTGCATGTCTCCTACATCTTCCCCAAAATGCCTTCAATCACATTCTTACGTGTCAGCTTAGGTGTCCAGCAGGTCCTTTGGTGCCTTCGTCGTAAAGGTGCCCATCCGCTCATTCAGATAGAGAAAGCTTGTGTAGACGTTATCGTACGAGGCTCCAGTCAGATGATTCAATGCCTCCATATATAGTGCATAAGCATCTTCGTATTTGCGTTGAGCTTCGTAGCATTTGCCCAGCGAAATTATAAATTGATCCTCCTCCGCTTTCGGAGCAGAGGCAGACCGCCATTGCTTCAAAGCTTCCTTGTATAGGGCCTCCGCTCCCGCATAATCTCCACGCTGAATCATCTGTTGAGCGCGCAAAAGTGACACGCTAATGTTTTTGCGTAGTGACGTAAAACGATCATTTGGTGGCATTGCGAATACTCCGGCAACGAGTTTCAGATTGCTGTTCAGAACCTACTTTCGCCAAGATCACAACCAGCGATCCTTCACTGATTTTAGCGATCATTGCACAATTAGCATAGAGAGCCCAATTCATCACCGATTCGGGCTTTGATAACCCTGCACGTTGTCCGCCGATGTATCAACCACTTTGCCATCCGCGTTTATAACGACTGCAACAGCAGCTAAACCGTCGTGAAAATCGCTCCCCTGACTGAACTTTCCAATGAGTTCTCCGTTCGTGTTTATATAGCAACCGTTGAAGCCGTCGAGCCTCACCCGAACGACTCCATCTGAAAAACGGACTTCCCTACTGCGTTGCCTAGGGTGTTGGGGTCGGTAACTGGGTGATATTGCAAGTGATCCTGTTTTGTCAATGAATCCAATTCGGTTGAACACAAGCACTGAAGCAAGACCGCAGTGAAAGTCGCCCGCATCCTCAATTTCCTGACCCAATGTGAATGCGACATTCATATCTTTGTCGACAAAGCCTTGCCGCCGTCGTCCTTCTGAATTCCAAACCACCCAGGCCAGTCCTTCGGAAAAGTATAGATCGCGCCTGGGGAATCATCGCAATACCTCGTGCAGATAACATATTACACTTACGACCAGCCCGTTCTGCGGATCCGGAAATCAGATGGTTGATGTCTAAGCAACTCGCGCACATGGTGATCCTAAGTTACGGTGAAGTGATGGACAAAGCTGGTCTCATGGTGATCATTAACCGGTGGAGGGTGTCTAGATCTTCGTCTCTCTAAGCAACGTAAAGCGCAAAATTAAATCTGCTTGACGCCCAAAAGCCTGTACCTGAGCCGCTTTCAATAACAGAAAAAGCTGAAGATGCTGATGCAATATTACTTTACTTTGCTATTGTTACATTTCAGGAAATTTTTTTGGACACCACTCACCAGTTAATAATTCGCTGGGTGTAGCCAAAAATTATTGCCCAGTCAGCCGAGTGATTGGCGCCAGTCGACGTGGCGAATTATCTGAGATATGAGATTGGCACCGTCAAATGCACATCACGGTCGGCGACTGTGGCGGGCAGCAAGTTGGGGATGAAGACATCCGCTGCCGGGCTGAGGTTGTGCCCGGGCACCTTGATGGAACCGTGCACTTCGCCGTTGGCTGCTACTGCATTGGTAGGAAAGGTCAGCTTGACCGTACGTTGAGGTTGTCCGTTCATTCTGATAATTGCTTTGACTGTGGGCGGAATATAGAGTGGCACGCCCTGGTCGTTGTGTAAAACGACGTTTAGTTTGATGTCCATCGCTGATGGCTTCACGCCTTCTAATTCAAAGCGAACGTTGCCGTTGGTGGGCTGAGTAGCAATACGATCTCGCAGCATCGCCTGTACTTCGCCCTGGGTTTGCGGAGATAAGCCAGATAAAGCTGATGCCGCCGATGGTGCACCCGCCAGGGCTAGCAGAGCGGCAGATGATGGTGTAGATGAGGCAGCACCGGCACCGTATCCTTGAGGAAAGCTGGGCAGTGTGCTTGCCGGAATGCCGAGATTTGGGTTGCCTGGTAGCATCATATTTGATGGCATCGAAGGCGCTATCGACGGTGCTTCGGGCATTCCCGTTCCCGCCCCCGGTTGTTGCATTGAGTTCAATCGCTGTTGAGCGGCGGCCAATTGTGACTGCAGTTGCCTGTTTTGCGCCTCTAAGTTACCGAGGCGTTGGCTGATCGCATCATTGGCAGCAGAGGATGCCGTGCTGGCCGCCGGTGCACTTGCGGCGGTCGTCGCTGCGGACGACCCGGAATAAGGTAAGCCATACTTCTTGGCCAGGGCAGCAAACTCTGCATTTTTTGCAGTGCTCAACGATCCCGTCGCCGCAGCGCTGCTTGGCGCCGCAGATGGTGCCGTGCTGGCCGTGCCGGCCGCAGCTCCTAGAGTAGGTTTGCTGCCGGCGCCAATGCTCTTAAGAAGCTTTTGCACATCGGCAAGATTGTTTCCCGCTGCGTTTAACATGGGAGCATCGTTTGGCACCGAGACGTCGGCAGTCAGTGAATTGATTGAATCAGGTGAGGCGAGGGCCCCTGACATAGGCGACGGTTTAGCCGGGGCGCCGATTGAGGCGTCGATATTCTTCTTGCTTTCCTCTTCTGCTTTCTCGATCGCCGCTTTCTGTTGATAGTGGAAAGTGCGCATCGAGGTAAGGAAACTGGACATGGCACCGACTTGCCCTGTTGTCGCCGGTTGTGCCGCTTGGGGTGGCTTGGGAATGCCGGGCAAAGAGGCTGCTGGCGGAGCTTCCGGAGTGGCGAAGATTGAGCCGGGCGGGCGGTTAAAGGACGGTGCCACAGGTGGTGTCAAGCCAGGTAAGAGGCTTGCCAGACCGGCTGCAGATTGTCCGACCTGTCCGGCGGATTGTCCAGCAGCTTGTCCATAGGCTTGTCCCCCGGCTTGTCCAAAGGCTTGGGCGCCTGCCGGGCTGGACAGGGCAGTTAATCTCTGGGCAGCAGCCATGTTTTTGGGATCATCGTGCAAGACGTTCATATAAATGGCGTGAGCTTCATTGCCTAAGCCCATCTTTTCCGCCAACTGCCCCTGGAACATGCGTATCGAGGTATCTCCAGGGCTGAGAGCAACAGCTTCTGTGGTGCGCTGATAGGCTTCTTGCAGAGCACCGGCTGATGCCAGAGTGTGGGCTGAATCCATGGCCTTGCCCGCTTCCTGTCTGGCTAAAGCCAGTTTGAAGCTTTGTCGAGCCAGTGGCAAATTAGGGTTGTTTGGTTCGATCTGCACGACTTTGCGATACTCGGTTTGAGCTGATTGCAGATCACCACTCAATTGATAAGCGCGAGCCAAGCCCAAATGTCCGTTCACTTCACCAGTGTTGTGCGCCACTTGCTTTTGCCACAGATCGATAAGATGGCTGCTGGCGACCTGGTCTTTAGGGTTGACCACAAGCGCCCGGCTGAGGTTCGAATTGGCACCAGGCAGGTCATTTTGGCCCAGGCGCAACAGTCCCATCTGGCGCAATGCGGTAGCCGAGTGGGGCTCAACTTCTAATGCTTTCTGATATTCCTGGCTCGCTTTTTCCTTGTTCCCAGCCTTGAGCTCCAGATCGCCCAGTCCAACGTGCCCGTCGGCTGAGGGGTTGAGTTTGAGGGCCGCTTTGTATTCAAATTCCGCTTCTGAGTTCTTGCCTCCACCAGCCAGAGTAGCTGCTTCCTTCAGTCTGTCGCCGGCATTGGATGCACTCATGCCTTGCTTCTGGAAAATCTGGTCGAGCATGTTCTGCGCTGATGTGCTGCCTGGCTGCAAGGTCAGTGCGGAGCGCAAATTCTTGGCCGCGGATTGGAAATCCTGATTGGCCATCAGCTGTTTGGCATGTTGTACAGTGACATTGGCTAGCTCAGTTTGCAGACTTTTGTCGCGGGGCAGGTTCTTTACGTAATTTTGCAGAAGTTCTTGAGCCTGGGCCACTTTCCCTTCTTTGATCAGCTCCTGCGCTTTGCCCTGCGCCTGGTCTAAGAACGAGGCTACCTTGGGCGAGTTTGCCGCTCTTTTGAGGGAGCGTTGAACAGTTGTTGACCACTGCCCTTTCTGTGCTGCAGCCGCTAGTCCTGACATTGGTGTCATGCTTGGAGTCAGTGGCGGCGGTGGCGGCACCTGACTGTGCATCAGGCTGGCAGGCAGCAAGCTCGGTGTCAGAGGCGGTGGCGGAGGAATCAAGCCGTATTTCGAGGGCTTGTTCTTCGAGGGAGGCACAGACACTTCGCTTCCGGGCATGCCGAAGGACTGGTTGTAGCCTGAAGAATAGCTGGAGTTGGTTGAGTTGGTGTAACCGTCTTCTTGCGCTTCTGAGTCAAAACGCCTGGGAATGCGGCTTGGCGGCACAAAAACCTTTTTTGCCTGGGTGAAATCAGCAGCGACTGCTCCTTGCCATGACAGTTGAGGGCAACAGCTTATCAGGGTGGCGCCCACAAGCACTGTCGCCGCTCTTGCGAGCTGCCAGTTCCGTTTCGTTATTTGTGCACTTGCCACGCTTGACCCGTCGGTTGGTCTGATAGTCATAGAATCTATACTGCCGCGGCTAATTTTAGTCACGAATACTTTACATTCCAAGGGGTAAATTACGTGGTTTGCCTGCTAATCTGAAGAATTTTCAGCGCCTACATAAGCTATAAATAGGCGAATTGACCGATTTTCGAATGGCCAAAACGTAACAACCGATGCGAAGCTGTATGAATAAGGTTTGTTGAACCTTTGTAAATGGTGGCTGCAAGTCCACCAATCGTGACATACACTTGATAACGAGTGGAAATGTGCTTGTTTTTGCAAGCTGCAAGTTAAGGAACTGCTGATGACGACGACAATCAAAGAGCAAGATCAAAGCCTCATGGAGCGAGTGAACCACCTGGCTCGCCAGGCTCGGCTCGCTGCTGCAGTGTGGACGCAGTATTCGCAAGAACAGGTCGACGAGATTGTCAAAGCGATGACCGTGGCGGCTATTGAGAATGTGCAGAGATTGGCTATGGCTGCCGTTGAAGAGACACGCATGGGCATGGTCGAAGACAAGGTCCTGAAAAACTTTGTCGCCTCCGAGTTTCATTATGCGCAGATCAAAGACGTGCGCACAGTCGGCATTATCAAAGAGTTTCCAGAAGAGAATATCGTAGAAGTGGCTGAACCGGTAGGTGTGATTCTGGCCCTGTCGCCTGTCACCAACCCGACCTCGACGATCATCTTCAAAAGCATGGCAGCGGCTAAGACTCGCAACAGCATCATTTTCAGCCCTCACTTGATGGCTGCCGACTGCAGTAATCTGGCTGCTAAAATCGTCTACGAGGCAGCATTGGCTGCCGGTGCTCCCAAAGGTTTTATCACCTGGGTGGAAAAATCACCGCGCCTGCGCCGCGAAACAGAGTTGCTGATGGTGCATCCTGAAATCGATCTGATTTTTGCCACTGGTGGCACACAGATGGTTAAAGCCGCTTGCAGCTCAGGCAAGCCTGTTCTGGGAGTAGGTTCCGGTAACACGCCTGTCTATATCCACAAGAGTGCTTCTGCTGCATCCACGGTGATGGATGTGATCATTTCCAAAACATTCGACAACGGCACGGAATGTCCATCTGAGCAGACTCTGGTCATTGATGCGGAGATTGCCCCCGATCTGTTGCGCGAATTTCAACGCTTGAACTGCCATGTTTGCACACTGGAAGAAGTGAAGAAAGTGGCAGACGCGGTCATCGACCCGCGCACAGGCGCCCACAACTACAAGCTCGTCGGTCAGTCTGCCGACCTTATTGCTGAAAAAGCAGGCATCGTCGTCAACAAACACACGAAGATCTTGCTTTGCCCTCTGGAAGGAGATTTGCGCCACCATAAGTTGGCGGTGGAAAAGCTTATGCCGGTGCTGGGTTTTGTTATCGTCAACTCAGTCGAAGAAGGAATCAACCGCGCTCTTGATGTCAATTATGCCGGCGGCACAGGACACACAGCCGGCGTCTTCTCAGAAGACGACAGCGTGGTTGAGCGCTTTGCCGATGCCATCAACGCCGGACGCATCATCGTCAATTCGCCCACCTCAATAGGAGGGCTCGGCGGTGTCTACAACAATTTGAACACGACCTTGAGTTTCGGCTGCGGCACAGGCGGCGGCAATATAACGACAGACAATGTGGGCATCAAGAATTTGCTCAACTACAAGCGTGTGCCTCGCCGCAAGAACTACACGCTCACATTCCAGACCACGAAAAACATTTATATCAATCCCGGCTCAATCGATCACTTGCGAAACTTGAAGACTAAGTCTGCCATTGTTGTGACGAGCCGATCGGCAGCCCGACGCGGACATCTTTCGATGGTTCTGGAGCGATTATCGTCTGATTGCAAGGTGGATGTTTTCAGTGATGTCGGCGTCGAGCCTGATTTCTCAACGATTGAAAGGGCCGTCAAAGTTATGCAGCAGAGCCAGCCAGACACGATTATCGCTCTGGGCGGTGGGTCAGTGCTGGACGCTGCTAAGATCATGCGTTTGTTCTACGAATGCCCGCACTTGAAATTGAAAGAAGTGGCAGTCAGCTACCTCGACTTCAGGCATCGAATGACGGAGTTTCCTCAGACTTTGCAAACGCAGCTGGTCGCCATTCCCACTACCTCCGGCACCGGATCTGAAGTGACACCATTTGCGGTGCTGAAAGACAGCCAGACCCATCGCAAATATACTCTCGTTGACGAATGCTTACTTCCCAATGTGGCCATCATCGATGCCAATCTCACCAAGAGCTTGCCTCGCGACATCACCGTTGATACCGCATTTGATGCGCTGACGCACGCCCTGGAAGCGCTGGTTTCAGTCTTCGCTTCGGACTACACTGATGGATTGGCGCTGGAAGCGATGCGCTTGATCTTCGAAGCCCTGCCGGAATGTTTGAAGCAACCGAACAATGTTCTCTGGCGGCACAAGTTGCATAACGCTTCTTGTCTG
>Ga0182024_10023610_pt1 | contig 10992 bp, 13 predicted proteins | sample P32metaG_FD_120480 | JGI IMG/M metagenome (GOLD analysis project Ga0182024, IMG submission 120480) | Permafrost microbial communities from Stordalen Mire, Sweden - P3-2 metaG (Illumina Assembly) | ecosystem: Environmental > Terrestrial > Soil > Wetlands > Permafrost | place: Sweden: Stordalen... | reverse complement strand
CTGATCGCCCGCGTCCATCCGAGCATCCTGCGCGGCGAAGGCATCAGCGAGGATGAACATATCTGGCGCGACCGCTATCACTCGATTTCACATCTCGAAGAGCATTTGCATCGCAACGGCACGCGCATCATCAAGTTCTTTCTGCACCTGTCCAAGGAGGAACAACGCAAGCGATTTCTGGAGCGCATCGACAAGCCGCAAAAGAACTGGAAGTTCTCGCTGGCGGACGTGGAAGAGCGAAAATATTGGAAGGACTACATGCGCGCCTATGAGCACTGCCTTGGCGCCACCAGCACCGAGAGTGCGCCTTGGTACGTCGTGCCCGCGGACGACAAAAGGAACGCGCGCCTGATCGTATCGTTCATCGTGGCGCAGACGTTAATAGCGCTGAAACTCCGCTATCCGAGGACGAGCCCCGCCCGACGCCGCGAGTTGCTCGCACTGCGCAAGTCACTATCAAAGTGAAACAAGCCGCGTGATCTTCTGCAGCCCATCCCGCCTAGGCCTTGCCGCGCGTACCCACGACCACGAGGACCACGCCCGCCGCCAGCGCCACACCGCCCAGCCACGGCGGAATCTCGTGCTCTTGCTTCACGTTGGCCTCGAGCGGTCCCACTTTGAGCACGGACTTGTCCTGACTGTAGGATGGCGATTTGATCAAGATGTACAGACCGCCCGCGATCAACAAAGCACCGACGATCAATGCAATACGCATGTAAACCTCTCGTGACCGGCTTTCGGAAGGCCGATTGTAGTCCTATGTCACGGGTAGTGTGGCTGCCGCGTGTAATGTGGCCGCCATGGTGATATTTTCGCCGTATATGAGACCTCGCCGAGGCACCTTGCCGATTGTCGCGCTGTTGTTGGCGCTGATGCTGCCCCTGCAGAGCTTTGCTGCGGCATCCAGTTGCGAGCACGCGCACACCGGCCAATCTACCGCACTGGGCAGCGCTAGCGCACAGGGCGCCGCTGCGCATGAGCACTGCGCGCACCATCCAGCGCATGCCTCTACCTGGCAAAGCCACGGCTGCTGCGCCGCCTGTTGCATGGCCGCGGTTGTGGCTGCGACTCTCGATTGGAAGGCGCCGCGTGCCGTCGCCTCGGAACACTACCTGCCGGCGCCGCGCGCGCCCCTGCTGATCTCGCCCGACCGCCTGGACCGCCCTCCTTAAGAACCCGCCGATCCAAACCACGGGATGCGATTAGCGTCCCATTTCCGGTCGTGTTCAACCTTGGGCTTGCCCTGAGGATCGAGGCATACATGAATACTTGGGACTTGCGCCGGCGCACCAGCCGCTGGGCGATCCTGTGCGTGGCGCTGGCGGCGCAGTCTGGGCTATCCGCTTGCACCGGCTTCTCCAAGGACGGCGGCTTCGCCGCCGTTGCTGCATCGGCGCAGAGCCGCCTGGACAAGAATGTGAATTGGCCGCGCACCGATGCGGAGGCGGCCAAAAGCGCCGCCGAAGTGACGCAGCTGTTGTCGCAGCCGCTTGGCGCCGACGATGCCGTGCAGGTCGCACTCCTCAACAATCGCGCGCTGCGCTCATCGTTCCAGAACTTGCAGATCTCGGAGGCGGATCTGGTTCAATCGGGGCGGTTACCCAACCCGCGATTCGACTTCTCCCACGCCAGCGCGGACGGCCAACTCGACATCGTGGAAACCTTGAGCTTCAACGTGCTGTCGCTGTTGACGCTGCCTTACGCCCACGACATCGAGAAGCAACGTTTCGCGCAGACCCAGAATGCGGTGTTCCTCGACATCGCACAACTGGCCGCGCAAACCCGGGAGGCCTATTTCGCGGCCGTGGCGGCGCGTCAGTCGCTGCAGTACATGCAGCAAGTTCGCGCCGCCGCCGAGACAGGCGCGGTGCTGGCGCAGCGCATGCTGACTGCGGGCAATTGGAACGGCCTCGATCAAGCGCGCGAGCAGGTCTTCTACGCCGACGCGGCCCGCAATCTGACGCGGGCCGAAATCGCGGACGCGACGGCTCGTGAGAGGCTGCTGCGTCTCCTGGGGTTGTCCGGCGAGACCGACTCCGCAGGCTCCGTGCAACTCGCGCCCGCCCTGCCCGACTTGCCACCCTCCATCGAAGAGCTTCCGGACGTCGAGCGAACGGTTCTACAGAACCGCGTCGATTTGCAATTGATGCGCCAGAACATCGACGCGCTCGCGCGGCGCCTCAAACTCACCCAGGCGACGCGCTTCGTGAACGTGTTGGACCTCGGTCCCTCTTGGGTGAAACAGGGAACGCACGATGCGCCCTACGAGCGCGGCTATGCAGTCGTCTTGGAAGTGCCGATCTTCGACGGCGGCGCGGCGCGTTTGAAAAGATCCAATGCGCTTTACAATCAGGCGCTCGATCGCTTCGCGCAGGCGGCGATCGATGCTCGCTCCCAGGTACGGCAGGCCTACGCGGTATATCGGGCGAGTTTCGAGCTCGCCCGGCAGCAGCGCGACGTGGTCGTGCCGCTGCGCAAATCGGTCGCCGAGCAAAACCTGCTGCGCTACAACGCCTCGCTGATCAGCATTTTTGAATTGTTGACCGACGCCCGTGAGCAAATTTCCAGCGTGGATGATTACATCGCCACCCTGCGCGACTTTTGGCTCGCCAAGTCGCGGCTCGACGCCGCCCTGTTGGGCAACCCCACACCTTAAAGGCCCCCGCCATGATTACCCGCAGAAGTTTTTTCACACAAGCCGGCCTCGCCGTCGCCGCCGGCAGCGTCGCCAGGAGTTCTCTCGCTGCGTTGCCGGAAATCGTGTCGCGCGATTCGCCCCTCATGCAGGCGCCATCCGCGCCGCCCAATGGCGCGCACTTCCGTCCGGTCGCGACCTTGAACGGCTGGAGCCTGCCGTGGCGCATGCGCAATGGCGTGAAGGAGTTTCATCTTGTTGCAGAGCCCGTGGTGCGCGAGATCGCGCCCGGCATGCACGCGAATCTCTGGGGTTACAACGGCCAATCGCCGGGTCCCACCATCGAGGTCGTGGAGGGAGACCGGGTGCGCATGTTCGTGACCAACCGTTTGCCGGAGCACACCAGCATCCATTGGCACGGACAGCGCCTGCCGAACGGCATGGACGGCATTGCCGGGCTCAATCAGCCGGCGATCGAGCCGGGCAAGACATTCGTGTATGAATTCGCGGCACGGCGCTCAGGGACTTTCATGTATCACCCGCATGCCGACGAAACCGTGCAAATGGCGATGGGCATGATGGGATTCTGGGTCACGCATCCCAAGGACCCGAGCTTCATGCCGGTCGATCGCGACTACGTGTTTCTCTTGAATGCCTACGACATCGATCCGGGATCCTTCACGCCCAGGGTCAACACCATGCTGGATTTCAATCTGTGGACCTTCAATAGCCGCGCCTATCCTGGCACCGCACCGATGGTGGCGAGACTGGGCGAGCGGGTGCGCATCCGCGTCGGCAACCTCACGATGACCAATCATCCCATTCACTTGCACGGCCACGAGTTCGAGGTGGTGGGAACGGATGGCGGCTGGACGCCACCGGCTTCGCGCTGGCCCGAAGTGACCGCCGACGTCGCGGTGGGTCAAATGCGGGCCATCGAATTCACCGCCGCCGCGGAGGGCGACTGGGCATTTCATTGCCACAAGAGTCATCACACCATGAATGCCATGAACCATTCGTTGCCTACCATGCTCGGCGTCGAACAAGACGACCTCGCCAAGCAGATCGGTGCTCTCGTGCCGCAGCACATGAACATGTCCGGTGCCATGGCCAGCATGCCGATGAATATGCCGTTGCCGCCGAACACGTTGCCGATGATGGCGGGCAACGGTCCGTTCGGCAGTATCGAGATGGGCGGCATGTTCACCGTGATGAAAATCCGCGCCGATCTTGCGCATGGCGATTACACGGATCCGGGTTGGTATCGAGCCCCCGCGGGAACGAGAGCCCATCTTTGGGAAGGAGAGCCGCCGCCCGAGCAGAGAAAACAGGCGAGCGATGAGTAAGGCGGGCGACGAGAATTAGGTAACCGGACTGCGTCACGGATTTCCCTCCTCGTCCGCGTCGGTCCAGTCCATGCTGCGCTTGACCGCTTTCTTCCATTTGCGAAACCCTTTGCCGCGCTGAGCCGCGGACATGGTCGGTTTCCATTCGACCGATTTTTTCCAGTTGGCCCGCAGGCCTTCGATGTTCGGCCAATAGCCCACGGCGAGCCCGGCCGCATATGCAGCGCCGAGACAGGTGGTCTCCGAAACCACGGGTCTGACCACGGGGACGTCGAGAACATCCGCCTGGAATTGCATCAGCAAGCCATTCGCCGTCATTCCGCCGTCGACCTTGAGCGTCGTCAACGCGACACCCGAGTCGGCCGCCATGGCGTCGACCACTTCGCGGGTCTGCCACGCCGTAGCCTCCAGCACGGCGCGGGCAATGTGGCCCTTGGTCACGTAGCTCGTGAGGCCGACGATCACGCCGCGTGCGTTGGATTGCCAGTAGGGAGCGAACAAACCCGAGAAGGCAGGCACGAAGTAGCAACCGCCATTGTCGTCGACGCTCTTCGCCAAAGTTTCGATTTCCGCCGCGTTCGAGATCAACCCCAAATTGTCGCGCACCCATTGCACCAAGGCGCCGGTCACGGCGATGGAGCCCTCCAGCGCGTACACCGCCGGTTGCGCGCCGATCTTGTAGCCCACCGTCGTCACCAGGCCATTGTTGGATTGCACCGGCTTCTCTCCGGTATTGACCAAGAGAAAGCACCCCGTTCCGTAGGTGTTCTTGCCTTCACCCGGCGAGAAGCACGTTTGCCCGAACAGCGCTGCCTGTTGATCGCCGAGCGCCGAGGCCACCGGCACGCCTTGTAGAACCCCCTTCGCACTGCCATAAACTTCAGACGATGAGCAGATTTCCGGCAGCATGGCGCGCGGCACGCCGATCGCCGCCAGCAAACTGTCATCCCATTGCAGCGTCTGCAGATTCATCAACATGGTGCGGCTGGCATTGGTCACATCGGTGACATGTCGTCCGGTCAATTTCCAAATGAGCCAGCTGTCCATCGTGCCGAACAGCAACTCGCCTGCCTCCGCCGATTTGCGCAGCTCGGGTTGCGCATCCAGGATCCAGCGAGCCTTGGGGCCGGAGAAGTACGTGGCCAGCGGCAGTCCGCACAAATCCCGGAATCTGTCCTGTCCTTGCGAGCCTCCCAAGTCGCGCACCAAGCGATCGGTGCGCGTGTCTTGCCAGACGATGGCGTTGTGCACGGGTTTGCCGGTGGCCTTGTTCCACACCAGGGTGGTTTCACGCTGATTGGTGATGCCAACAGCCGCCAAGTCGTGCGGCTTGATCGAGAGTTTCGCCAGCGCTCCGGCTACCACGGACTCGACATTGGTCCAGATCTCTTCCGCGTTGTGCTCCACCCAACCTGGCCTGGGGAAGATCTGCCGATGCTCCTTCTGATCCACGGCGACGATGGCGCCGTCATGATCGAAGACGATGCAGCGCGAGGATGTCGTACCTTGATCGATGGCGGCGATGTAGTGGGTCATGAGTGAAACACCAGGCGGTAAAATAAGCCGGCCAGCAACGCACCGATGCTGGGACCAATTATGGGAACATAAGCATATCCCCAGTCGGATGTTCCCTTGTGCGGAATGGGCAACAACGAGTGCACCAGCCGCGGACCTAGATCCCGCACAGGGTTGATGGCGTAACCGGTCGGACCGCCCAGCGATAGACCGAGACCCACCACCAGAAAGGCAACCAACAGGCTCGACGAGGCACTGGCCTTCAGGCCCTGATTGTCGCCGATGACCAGGATGAAGAAGATCAGTACGAAAGTCGCGATGATTTCCGAAGTCAGATTCTGCAGCGGATTGCGAATTTCCGGACTGGTGGCGAATATCCCCAAGGTCGCCTGGCTGTTCCGATTGAACTGGCCCAGATAAGTGAGCCAGCACAAGAACGCCCCGCTGATCGCGCCAAGAATTTGGCCCGCAAGATAAATCGGCACTTGGCTCCAGTCGCCCGACTTGATCGACACGCCGATGGTCACGGCAGGATTCAAGTGTGCTCCGGACAACGGCGCCGAGACGTACGCTGCCACCATGACGGCGAAGCCCCAACCGAAGCAAATGACCAGCCACCCCGCGCCGCGCGCCTTGGATTTATCCAAAGTGACGGCGGCGCACACGCCGTTGCCGAGCAACAAGAGCAGGGCGGTGCCAATGTACTCACCGAGGAAGACCGACACGTTGGACATGATTCCCCTTGCGTCCATCGTCAATGCTTTTTTGATTTTCAAACGGCCGGCCACCGTCCCAGCCACCGCCATGATAGCTGCTTTTTTCCAGGATCGACCGGGGACGTGGGGGTAAGAGGCTACGCGGGCCTATAGGAATGGACGACGCTGCCTGCGCCGAATACCGTGGTGTTCACCAGCCTGAGATCAAAAGGGGCGGATAGCTTCGAAAACAGCGCTAAGCCGCGCCCCAACACCACCGGGTGCACCACCAGCCAAAATTCATCGATCAGTTTATGTTGCACCAGGCTTTGCGCAAACGACGCCCCGCCGTGAGCCAACAAGTAGTTCCCGGGCTGAGCTTTCAGCTGCCTGATTTCGTCGCTTAAATCGCCGGTCGCCACCGTCGCCCGCGCCCAACTCTGCGCGGCCTCCGAGCTGGCCGATGCCGCGAGACCGGCCGGCTCTCGCGGTGCATCTTTCAGGGCTGCGGTGGTCAATCGGTCGTTGCGGCGATTCGCGCCGCTGTTCTTTGAAAACACCACCTTGGGAATCTCGTTCATCGGCGCAGCCATCGGATCGCTCGAGGTGGGCCAGTAAGCGAGCATGTCCTGGAATGTCCGACTACCCATCAAGTGCGCGCCGGCGCTTCTTAGACCCTGCAAAATCCAAGCAGACGCGGTCGCGTCCAAAGTTCTGAAGATCCAATCGGCTTCGCCGTTCGGCCCGCCGACAAAGCCATCCAAAGACATCGACATCTTCAAGACCAGCTCTCTCATTGCTCGACCGTCCGCGCCAAGCGCTCCAAAGACTCCGCCCAGCCCTGGTCCTCACCGTATTGCCGTGCCCGGGTGAGCGTGTGATTGCGACGCAGCGTCAGCAGCGTCGTATCGGCGTCCACGATCTCGAAAGTGACCACGTCGAGCATCTCCAGCGGAAAGTCCGCGCCCATTCCGTAATCGGCTGGGGTCTTAAAATTACCCTGCGCGTCTGAGAAATGCATGACGGACACGATGCGTTCCGGCACGATGATTTCTCGATACTCGCCCTTGTTCCAATAATCGTTGCCGGCCGGCGATCGCATGCAGAAAAAAAACTTGCCTCCGACTCGAAAGTCGACCTCGACGACCGGTGCCGTGAATCCCCTCGGTCCCCACCAGCGCGTAATGTATTGCGGATCGCTCCACGCCTTGAATACCAAGTCGCGCGGCGCTTTGAAGACGCGTGAAATGACGAACTCTGGCTCGACGCGATCATTCTGTGCCTCTTTGCCCACTTCTATTTCTCCTTGCGCTTCATGTGCTCGAGCACGACATCCAAGCGCTCGAACCTCTCCTCCCATAAGCGGCAGCATTGCTCCGCCCAGCCGATCACATCTCTGAAGGGCTGCGGATTTAGCGAGCAAAATTGCTGCCGGCCATCGCGCCGCTTCCTAATGAGTTGCGCGCGACGCAGGTAATCCAAATGCTTCGATACCGCTTGCTGCGTCATTTTGAACGGCCGTGCGAGCTCATTCACCGAAGCTGGACCGAACGCGAGCCGGTCCAGAATCGCGCGGCGAGTCGGATCGGCCAGCGCCGTCAATGTCATGTCCATTTTATTCACAACTATATGGTTGTGTATTGTCGCTCGAAATGTCAAGCCAAATCCACGACACTTTGCTGATGAGGAACTGTGAGCCTCGACGGCAAACCGAACGAGCTAAATGTCTATCCCACCGGGCACTATGGTGCGGTGCGAGTTAACCAGTAGCCAGGACGTCGACGATGGTGTGCGAACGCTGTGACCTCCAGATCGCCAGCCGGCCTGTCGGTTATGGCCGACATTTGACCCAATAGCGTCGCTCGATGCGATGATCAGCCGCAACAGCAACTGGCAACGGAATGTAAGCGAATGAATGACCCCGCAGTTCGTTTCCCCGTGTGCTGCCCGTTGTGCGCGCGAGAGTTGCTGACCGAATTGTCGGCTGCCGAAGTCGAGGCAGCGCTCTCGGCGGGATCGGCAATCCGTCTGCGTGCCGCCTGCCATGATGTCTATTGGGATGCCAACGAATCGGAGATTGAGCAAATACGCCAGTATGTCGGTGCCACTAGGGGCTATCGTCTATAGGCGTAATCGAAGCGACAAGACAGCCTCGCTCCCTCACCGCTAAATCCGCCCTGATTGAAATGCGCTCCGCTCGCCAGCGCTGGTTGAGCCGTCAGCGCATCCGCGCACTGCCGCCGCCGGCGCGAATTGCGTACAATCGAGTTCTTCGCGAGGTACCCATCATGGCATTCAACCTGACTCCCCCGACAGAAACTCAGCGGCGCCAAATCATCGACGGCCTCAACGAGGACGAACGCCACGTCTTGCTGCAACATGGCACGGAGGCTGCATTCTGCGGCATCTTTTTGGATAACAAAAAGAGCGGTACGTACACCTGCCGCTTTTGTGGATTGCCGCTGTTTCGCTCCAGCGCCAAGTTCGAGTCGGGCACCGGTTGGCCGAGCTTTTTCAAGCCTTTCGACGAGTCGCACATCAAGCGAATCCGCGACACCAGCTACGGGATGGCCAGAGTTGAAGAGGTATGCGCGCGCTGCAGCAGCCACTTGGGCCATGTGTTTCCGGACGGACCCCCGCCGACCGGTGAAAGACACTGCCTCAACTCAGTGTCGATGTCCTTTACCGAGGAAGACCATGAGCTCCCCGACATCCTGAAGAGAGGTGCACCGGAAGGACAGGTTGCACCCAAGTAGATGGCCCGCGTGCTAACTCCTTGCTTTGCATCGAAAAGTGGCGGCGCGCGGCGCTGGCTCGCTCTGTCTCTTTGCTTTCCGCTGAGCCTCGGGACGGCATTGCTCGCGCCGCGGCACCTGCAAGCCGCGCCGGCCCTGCCTAAGCTGGCGGTACTGCAGCGCTGGACGGTAGGCGGCGACGGCGGCTGGGATTATTTGAGCTTCGATCCGACCACGAAGCGGCTGTTCGTGAGCCGGGGAACCAGAGTGGATGCGGTCAGCATCGATACCGGAACGGTGGTGGGCACCGTTCCGAATACGGTCGGCGTTCACGGCATCGCGATCGCCAACGATATGCGGCGCGGTTTCACCAGCAACGGCAGAGCGAACTCCGTCACCGCATTCGATCTCGACAGCCTGCAAGTCATTCAGGAAGCAGAGATTCCGGCGCGAAATCCGGACTCCATCCTCTACGACCGGCAAGGCGCGCATGTGTTCACCTTCAACGGCGCGAGCAAGGATGTGACCGTGCTCGACGCGGCAAATCTTGCGGTAGCGGCAAGAATCGCGGTTCCCGACAAGCCGGAGTTTGCGGTCAACGACGGCAACGGCCGTATTTTCGTGAACATCGAGAGCCAGCCCGGCCAGATGAGCGTCATCGACAGTCAAGCCTTGAGCGTCAAGGCAACCTGGAACTTGGCCGGCTGCGATAGTCCCACCGGCCTCGCCATCGACCGCGCGAATCACCGGCTATTCTCCGTGTGCGATGGCAAGGTCATGGTCGTCACCGACTCGCAGAGCGGCAGGCAGGTCGCATCGATTCAAATCGGCGAGCATCCGGACGCTGCGGCATACGACCCCCGCCGCAGACTCGTGTATAGCTCGAACGGCGACGGCACGCTGACCGTCATACATCAAGATTCGCCGGACCACTACACGGTGATTCAAACGCTCGCAACCAAACGCGGCGCGCGCACCATGGCGCTCGATCCAGGCACCGGCAAGGTGTATCTCGTCACCGCCGATTTTGGACCGGCCCCGCCGCCCATCGAAGCGCAGCCCAATCCCCGTCCGGCACCGATCGCCGGTTCCTTCGTGATTTTGGTTGTCGGAGCGCCCTGAAGCAGTTCACCCGTCATCCTGCCAACTCACGGTCCAGGTCCGTCGTATCCAGCTCAAACACGTGATTGTCGTAGTCGAAGAAATAGAGCGCGGTGTCCGATCTGGCAAGAAAGAACTCCATGTTCATCAGACTTCCTCGCGTGACACCTCGGCCTTCAGGACGGGGTGGTTGACTCTCTCGAGTTTCTCCGCAGTTTCCAGCAGCGTGGACTTTGAAACCGAGAAAGCGATGTGATCACCACTGCGGGGACGAACCACTTCCGCCTGTGCGAGAACAAACCAAGTTCGACCAAGTCTCACGTAGGTCCCATCATGGCCGTCGACATCTTTGCGCAACACAATCGCCGCGCCGAACAAGTCCTTAAACAGCGTGGCCGTTTTGCTTGAATCTTTTACGATCAGGGCGATACGGCCGATTGTGTCCAGCATAGGTGTCTCCCAAGGACACGCGCAATGAATCGCGCCTAACTATAGCCCACTGGTGCCACGCGAGGTACCTGTGCGGTCCTGGCGATCCGGGATGTCCGCCTTGAAGCGAGCGCCTCAGCGCAGTCAATGCCCACTCTTTGGCCGCCAGAGCCGCTGGCGGATTCACCGACGTCCACCGACTCGTCGCGACCCGAAGAAGACCTTCACGACCGGCAGCTATCAGTGAGCCCAATTAAGGTGTTCGAGACAAGTACCGAGCGCATATTGGCAGAGCGGCGACCCACGCAAGAGTCGGCCATGGCCATCGCCATACCTTGTCTGCTTCATCCAAGCCATAAAGAAATAGCACACCGACAAAAACGACAAGAGTAATCCCAAACGCCATAGCGCTCGCGGCGGACGCTACTAACAAGATACGTGGCACCTTAATCTTCATCGAAGTTTCCGGTATCGACCCACAATTGACAGTCAATCGAGTCCGATCTCGGGCGAACAAACAATGCTTACTCGGTCTG
>Ga0182024_10023609_pt1 | contig 10992 bp, 7 predicted proteins | sample P32metaG_FD_120480 | JGI IMG/M metagenome (GOLD analysis project Ga0182024, IMG submission 120480) | Permafrost microbial communities from Stordalen Mire, Sweden - P3-2 metaG (Illumina Assembly) | ecosystem: Environmental > Terrestrial > Soil > Wetlands > Permafrost | place: Sweden: Stordalen... | reverse complement strand
GCCCATGCCAAAAGACTTGCTGGTCACCTTGAGCACGGGCGCCGCCTGCTGGCGTTTGTATTCGCTGCGCTCCACCAGCTTGACTACCTGAGAGACTGTCGCCAAATCGAAATGGTATTCGGCGGCAATCTGTTCCGGAGTTTCGTAGCGCTCGACATATGCCTGCAGAATCGGGTCGAGCACGTCGTACGGTGGTAAGGAATCAGTATCTTTCTGTCCCGGGCGAAGCTCGGCCGAGGGCGGCTTTTCCAGGATGGGCAGCGGAATTACGGTGCGGTCCCGGTTGAGATAGCGACAGAGTTGGTAGACCTCGGTCTTGACCACATCTCCGATCACCGCCAGAGCACCCACCATGTCTCCGTAGAGGGTGCAATAACCCACCGACATCTCCGACTTGTTGCCGGTTGTGAGCACCAACGCGTTGAACTTGTTGGAAAGTGCCATCAGCAGGTTGCCGCGTATGCGCGACTGGATGTTTTCTTCGGTGATGTCCGGCTGCCTGCCGGCGAAGCTGGGCGCGAGGGCCTTGGTGTACTGCTCAAAGAGGTCATGGATGGCGATGGTGGCGTAGCGAATACCGAGGTTGTCTGCGAGCGCGCGAGCGTCGTCAACGGAACCGGCGGAGGAGTACTGGCTGGGCATGCCAATCGTGGTTACATTTTCCTTACCCAGGGCGTCGACGGCGATGGCGGCAACCAGCGCTGAATCGACGCCTCCGCTGAGACCTACCAGCACTTTGGAGAAACCGCACTTGCGCACGTAGTCCCTGGTGCCTAAAACCAAAGCCTGGTAGACCGCTGCGTCCTCGTCTGGATCCACTGGGCGGCAATCGCCGGTGAGCGCGGTGCTGTCGAAATACACCAGGTCTTCGGCGAAAGAGCGCGCCTGGGCGACGATCGAACCATCGGGACCTAAGGCAAAGCTGGCTCCGTCAAAGACCAGGCTGTCATTCCCACCTACCTGGTTGATCATAACGACCGGGGCATGGTGCCTTTTCGCAATCGCTGCCAGCATACGGTGGCGCAATTCCCGCTTTCCCCGGTAATAAGGGGAGGCGGAAATGTTCAGGATGAGCGACCCGCCGATGCGCATCAGCTCCTCGATTGGGTCCACGGTGTAGAGGCGCCTGGGCCAGAAGAGCTTATCGTTCCAGGCATCTTCGCAGATGGTGAGGGCAAGGCGTTGATCAGCCAGGGTATAGAGATTCTGGTTCTCCGCAGGGGCAAAATAGCGCTGTTCGTCGAAGACGTCATAGAAGGGCAAAAGCCGCTTGGACTGGACAAACTCGACCGCGCCATTACGGAGGAGCGCCGCCGAGTTCACGACGTGTTTTCCTGACTCGGGTGGCGCTTCGGTTACATAGCCGCAGATAATGGTGAGGGGGCGGCCGGTGGTAGCGGTAGCGGCAATCTCGGCAATGGCCTCGGCGGCCCGCGTGACGAAGGATGGTTTTTCCAGGAAGTCGGCGGGAGGGTAGCCGCAAACTGCCAATTCCGGGAACATGACAATGTCTGCCTGGGCGTTCGACGCCTCCTGAGCAAACTCGATGATTTTTTTCGTGTTCCCTTGAAAATCCCCAACTGTGGGGTTGATCTGGGCGAGAGCGATCTTCACTTCTACAGTTTAGCAACCAGGCTTCGCCTAGGAGCCGGTGCCCCCGGCGACCACGGAGAGGGTGCGGATGAGGATCTTCAGGTCGAGCCAGATGCTCCAGTTCTGGATGTAGGCCGTATCCAGAGAGATGTAGCTGTCAAAGGAGGGATCCTGACGCGCCTGTACCTGCCACAGGCCGGTCATGCCAGGCAGAACGTCGAGACGCCGCAGATGGCTCAGATCGTAGCGCTTGACTTCGCTGGCGATGGGCGGGCGGGGGCCGACCATGCTCATGTCACCGCGTAGCACATTTACAAACTGGGGCAGCTCGTCCAGGGAGTACTTACGCAGGAAGCGGCCAAGGCCGGTGATACGGGGATCGTTGCTGACCTTGAAGAGCACCCCGTCGCGCTCGTTCATGTGCAGCACCTCGGCCCGGCGGCGCTCTGCGTCGGCAACCATGGTGCGAAATTTCATGCAGCGGAAGACGCGGCCCTTTTTCCCGATGCGATCGGAGCAGTAGAAGATGGGTCCGGGCGAATCGAGCTTTATGGCAAAAGCGATCACCGCAATCAGCGGCGACAGGATCATGAGCGCTACCGATGAGAGCAGTACATCCAGAACGCGTTTGAGGAACAATCCGATCACCGGGGTTTCGCCGCGGTGTAAAGGAATGGTCGGAAACTGGCCAATATACTCAATCGGGCTATTCCAGGCGAGGCCATCGTAAAGCTCGGGCACGACACGAATATCGACGCCCGCTTCCCGCGCCTTGGCTACGATTTGCGTGACCACACTCGCATCGCACGGGGCTGATAGAAAAATCTCGTCGGCAAAAAATTGCCGCGCCAGCGGTAACAATTGATCCAGGGAACCAAGAACGTCGCCCGCCAAAGCAGGATTCTCGGCGTCCACTCCGGGTATGTGCACGTAGCCTTTGAAGCTGTATCCCAGGTGTCGAATGCTATCGAGGTGGTGGCGCATCGCCTGGCCGACCCTACCCGTGCCCACAATAATGATGTTGCGAACCTCAAGGCCGCTTTCGAAGCGGCGGTACATCATCATTCGCCACATGAGCCGCCGGCTGCAGAGCAGTACGGTGGTCGCCACTACAGTGATGATCACCACACCGCGAGAGATAATCTCGCCGCGCACCAGGTAAAGAGATCCTGACAGCAAGAGCCCGGCGGTGAGTGAGGCCTGGATGGTAAGACGCTGTTCGTGCAGCGTATTGCGCATCTGCATGGGGCCGTACAGGTGGTAACGCTTGCTGACAAGGATGAGAGAAAGAATGAACCATAGCAGGCAGCCCATCAGCAGAGTGGGGTGGCTACGGAACATCAGATTGGTGCGGTAGGGAGAATCTGCGCCGAAAAGCCCTTGACCGAGCCAGCCACGCACCGCAATCATCAGCGCGGCCAGCACGATGACTACATCGCCCAGGATCCACAACGCGCCGATGCGCGTACCTTTGCCCTGGGTGTTCGGTCGCTGGACCGCAATGTTGCCCGGCCGCAGATCGTCGCGGCCGTTTGTCGCCAAGCGCTTCAGAAGTCCGGAGGTTGCCATCGATATCCCCGCCCACGCTCTTGGAGGTTGCAAAGGTCCACTTACACTTTGCCCCTCGCAAGAGCCGAAATCACATAAATTGTCTAAGTTACGCTGTTACTAGTCAGGTACTCGGACCATCACCATGTGTTGCAGTATGGGTGGCTGGATTGGGTGTGTTTGCGCGCATGGGAAAGCGCTACGCCAGGCGCGGCCATCGAAGCCGGGGATGGGATGCAACGAAGGCCCGGTGGGATGTTCAACGCAAAGTTAAAAAGTCTGGGTTGCATAGCAGCTAAACCTTTGTTCTTCGAGAGTTAAGCTGGGCCACAAAAAGGGTGGAACCTTCCAGTCAGACTTCAATTGATCAGCAATTCACGGACATTTCTTAAAACTGCAAGAGTCGCCATGAGGTGTCCCGTTTTGGGTCGACTCCATACCCAGAGAGCATACCATCGGTTACCCCTCGCGGGGCACAAGTAACGACTAAAGTGTGGTTACTATTTGGGGACGGGATAACCAGAAAGTCACGGTCCGTTTCCACCTCGAGCCCAACAACGAAGGCATCACGCCTGGGGCAGGATCAACCGATCAAGATCGAGGAATTCGCGCAGGAATGGATCTGTAGTTTGCTTCAGCTCGTCCATGGTGCCGAAGAAATATGCTTTGGCCTCATGCAGGAAGAGGACGTGATCGGCCAACCGCTCGGCAAAGCGCATGTCGTGGGTTACCACAATGCTGGTTAGGCGAAGTTGATGTTTTAGCTTCTGGATAAGATTGCCCAGCAGCCGGCCCATCAGGGGATCGACCATGGTCGTGGGCTCGTCATACAGAATCGCTTCGGGCTGCGCGGCAAGCGCGCGCGCTATGGCCACGGAGCGTTTCATGCCCGTCGAAAGGTCCGAGGGCAGCAGGTCTGCCATTCCGGCCACGCCGACCATGTCGAGCAATCCGTTCACCACCTGCTGAATCTGGTCTTCGAGCAGCTGGCCGCGCTCCCTCAAGGGAAAGGCCACATTTTCCCCGACGGAAAGCGAATCAAAGAGAGCGCCGCTCTGGAACACCATGGTAACTTTCTTGCGCACGGTCTCCATCTGATCCTCATCAAGGTCAGTGATGTCCTGTCCAGCCACTATGATTTTTCCCGAGTCGGGTTTGAGGAAGCCCATGATCTGCTGCAGAGAAACAGATTTGCCCACTCCCGAACGGCCCAGGATGCAAAGGGTTTCGCCCGCCCGGACGGAGAAGCTGACGTCATCGAGCACGTGAACATCGCCAAAGGATTTGCACACATGTTCGAAGGAGATATAGGGGCGATCTGGTTCTTCGCCCGCAGCCGCTGCATTGATGATCTCGATGGGGGTTCCAGGGGGAATGCCCATGGCCCGTGCGGGAACGTTGGAAGGGATACTCATTGGGTCAAGACTAAAGCATTTCCGAGGCCGGCCATATCCTCAGGCGTGTTGCAGTTATGGAACCAGCGGTGCGGTGGAAGACGGGAAAGAGCTAGTAGTTCCGAATTGGCCGAGGAGACCAGTTCCACATCGAAGATGTCCATTGCGTGAGATGAGGAGTGTGCACGGGCCGCTGCCGTCACCACGGGCATAACTTTGTAGTCGCCTGCGCGCAGCGATGCAGTGATGTGGCTAAGCAGATCCCGGTGATACACCGCGCATAGCGGCTGGGGCCGGCCGTTCATACGGGGAACCGTCATCACGGCGCCCGTGGTCTCGGCTCGCTGCAGCATCCAAAGCAGGAAGTGTGCCGGCAAAAGAGGTATGTCTACCGGCAAGACAACATTCAGTGGCCGCGTGCTCGCCGCCAGGGCGGCTTCGATACCACTCAATGGTCCGCATCCCGGGTGCAGATCAGAAATAACCTCTGCATGCGACGACAGATCAGAGCGCGCGGCCACGATGCGGGGTGCGGCCGCCAGAGGCAGATTACGAAGCTCGCCAAGCGCGATCTCAAGCAGCGAACGGCCAGCCAACCGGAGCAGGGCTTTGTCTTGCCCCATGCGCGTGCTGCGGCCTCCTGCGAGCACGAAGCCTTCGGCGCTGAACTGCTCCTGTTCTGACTTCACTTCCCTGCCCTCCGCCTGAGGTCGTGCAATGAGTAGAAGGTCCCCCGCCACACAATGCCACCTCGCCAGCTGGCAAGCAACATGGAGCGGAGCAGCGCGTACAGCAACAAGAAAGTGGCGGCGGGGAACAGGAGCATCTGGGCGGCGGAAAAGTGCTGGTACTTCCCGGCCAGCTGATAGGCCAGCGAGAGTGCAATCAGCATGACGCCCGTTGGCCACCACAGGGCTGGGCCAGCCAGGCAGGCAAGCAGGGGAAACAGGGTGAAGAGCGACACCCCGCAGACGACGGCTAACACCACTTCGGGCCGGAAGCGGAATAAGGCAAAGAGATTCTTGGTCAGGTTGTCCACTACGCCGAAGGCTCCCCGCGCCCAGCGCACGTTCACCATATCGACGCCTAGTGCCACGCGCTGAGCGTATCCCCTTTGCTTGACCTGGCGGCCCAATGTCAGATCCTCCAGGACCTCCATGCGCAGACTCTCCCATCCGCCCAAACCGTCATAGACCTCACGCCGGACCATATTAAAGGCGCCCACGCCGACTGAGTCCCGCTTGGCTTTAGGATTCGGCACGCGCCATGGGCGGACCGCCCAAATCGACAGTACCTCAAGGAAGGAGATCATCATGCGCTCTCCCCAGCCACGCATCAGGATCGTGGGCAGCAGCACCATATGATCCGCGCTGCTCCAGATTGCATATGCAAGGGCTCGGCGCAGGGTGTCGCGATGAAACACAACATCTGCGTCGGTAAAGAGCAACCATTCACCAGTAGCCTGTTGGGCGGCCAAGGACATGGCGTGGGTCTTCCCCAGCCACCCTGGGGGGAGCTCTGTAACGTGCAGGACCTCGAGCGTGACTGGGAGCGTGACTTGGAGCATCTGACGCCCGGCATCTCTCTCGACTTGAGCCATGGCCTCCATGACGGCGCCCGTCTGGTCAGTGGAGCGATCATCGACAGCGACGATCTGCAGCGCAACGCCCTCTGCAGCCAGCAAGGAGCGCAAGGTCGCGGCGATATTCTCAGCTTCATTCCTCGCCGGCACAATCACGGTCATGGAGGGCAACGGCCCTGCATGCGGGTAACCGGCTTGCGCCAGATCGGGAACTAGCGGCAACATCCGGCGCCACACCAGCACCCGCGCGGTCCAGGACAGCGCGATTATCCAGTCCAGCATCTGCACCATTCTGAAGAGGAGCGGCATCTCTTAGAGTCATAGCACCATACTCCAAATCGAAGCGGGTAACGGGTCTTATATACTGGGCTCCGGTCGCGATTGAATGGTAGAAGCAAGACGAAAGACGGTCAGCAGCGGTGCGCTCTGGATCGCTGGCGCGATCGCTCTGGTTCTGATTTTCTTTGGTGTGCGGTGGATGACGCGCGAGAAGTTGCCGGTGCGCGTCGCCGAGAGCCAGGTGCAGGATCTGATCAAGACCAGCAGCACCAGCGGCAAAGTGGAACCACAGCACATTTTTGAGGCGCATGCTCCTGAAGCAACGGTGGTCAAGGAGGTATATGTCCACGCTGGCCAACAGGTGCGGCAGGGCCAGCTGCTGGTGGCCCTGGATGACTCCAATGCACGCGCCAAGTTAGCCGCCGCAACGGCGGCGCTGCGGGCTGCGGAAGCGGGCTTTCAAGGTGTGGAGAGCGGCGGTACCCATCAGGAACAGCTCGCCCTCGCCAGCAATCTTGCCAAAGCGCAAATCGATTGCGGCCAGGCGGCCCGGGATCTCGACGTAGTCCAGAAGCTGGCGGCCAAGGGAGCGGCGGCGCCCAGCGAGGTGGCCCAGGCACAAACGCGCTTGGACCTGGCGAAGGCATCGTTGCACTCGCTGCAAGAGCAGAAGACCAAACCCTTCGCCCCGGTTGATCTGAGCCGTGCCCGTTCGAGCGTGACAGAAGCGCAAGCTGCCTATGCTGCTGCTGCCCAGGTGATCGCGCAATCCAATGTGCGCGCTCCCTTCCCGGGGACAGTTTATGCGCTTCCTGTCACCCGCTACTCTTATATCGAGCCGGGGGCGGAGATCCTGGAGATGGCTGACCTCTCCAAGCTTCAGGTGCGCGCTTACTTCGACGAACCGGAGATCGGCGACCTGCAACTCAACAATCCAGTCAGCATCGTGTGGGATGCCAAGCCGGATATGATGTTTCACGGTCGCATTACCCGCCTGCCCTCCAACATCATCACTTACGGAACGCGCAATGTCGGCGAGGTTCTGGTGAGCGTGGAAGACTCGAATGGAGTGCTTCTGCCCAACACCAATGTTGTGGTCACGGTCACCACCCATGAAGTGCACAATGCGCTCACCGTGCCCCGGGAGGCTCTGCACGTCGAGGGTGGACGCGATTATGTCTACGTGGTCTCGCGTGACAGCCTGCATCGCGTTCCGGTGGAGGTGGGCGCGCTCAACCTCACCGTAGTACAGATCGTCAAGGGCCTGCAGGAACATACGGTTGTCGCCCTGGGCACAACCAACGGCGCCCCGATCTCCGAAGGTGCTCCCATTCGCATCGTCAATTGAGGATATTGGTGAGACGCGCCTGCCAGTTCGTGTTGCTGGGTATCGTCAGCCTGCTTGGGGAAACCGGAGCGCACGCCCAGATCTCCTTCTATACCGCGGTTGACCTTGCTCTGCGCAACAGTACCCCGGTGCGCATAAGCGCGGCCAATGTGCAGCATGCGGAAGCCGCGGTGATGGAAAGCGTCGACGCCTACCGGCCCAGCTTTTCGGTAGGTTCCAGTCTTGGATATTCGTACGGTTTCCCGGTGGGGCAGCCTTCAATTTATAGCGTCTCTGCACAATCGCTGGCGTTTTCTTTTTCCCAGCCGGACTACATCCGCTCGGCGCGCGCAGCGCTGCTGGCGACCCAGCTTCAGCTGAAAGATACGCGGCAGCAAGTGATCCTGGATACGGCACTCGACTACATCGAGCTGGTCACGGTGAACCAGCAGATGACCGCGCTCGATCAGGAGACCGGCTTCGTGCAAAGACTGGTGGAGATCGAAACTGACCGCGTGGATGCCGGGCTGGACAGCAAGGTGGAATTAACGCAGGCACGATTGACGGGAGCCCAGATCGCGCTGCGACGGCTTCATCTTGTGGACCAGGCTGACCTGGCGCGGGTGAAGCTTGCTCATCTGACTGGCCTCAGCCCCGGAGACATGGTTTCCGTGCCGCAAACAGTCCCCGCCGCGTCCGAGGTTGCCAACCCGGGTGAAATGGATAGTAACACCGGCATAAAGGCCGCCTACGCTTCCGCTCAATCGAAGCTCTACAACGCCTTTGGTGATGCCAAGCAGAACAACCGGCCCACCTTCGCCTTTGGCCTGGAATACAACCGGTACGCGAAGTTCAATAACTACAACGAGTACTATTTGCGCTTTCAACACAACAATTTCAACGTGGGTGTTCAGATCACGCTGCCGCTATTCGACGCGACTCGAACGGCGAGGGCGAAGGGTTCGAGTGCCGAGGCAGCGCAGGCACGCGCCCAGGCTGATCAGCTGCGCGATCAGACGGGAGAGCAGGTCCTGCGATTGCAGAAGAACATAGCCGAGCTCGCCGCCCAGGAGCAGGTGGCGGAGTTGCAGAACGAATTGGCCCAGGATCAACTTGACGCCATCACCACACAAATTCGCCTGGGTAGTGGCAGCCCGGGAGCGGCGGCGCCTTTGCCCAAGGACGAGCAGGGTGCCCGCATCCGCGAGCGCAGTCATTTTGTCGATATGCTGGAAACGCGTTTCCAGTTGACTCAGGCCCGTCTGTCCCTCCTGCGTTCGATGGGGAGAATCGAAGATTGGGCTAAGTCCACGCCAACGCCCCAACCATAGCCTTGAAGTGTCTAAATGTAGCGCAGCAGGCACTTTAACCTTTTATTGGGGTTGAATTTGCGAACCTTATGGGCGGCCCGGCCATCTAATTCCTGTTAAACTGAAAGTTGAGCCTATGCCGCTAAAAACGTTACTCTTAAATCCCCCTTCGTTTGAGAATTTTGACGGTGGCGCCAGTTCTCGCTGGCCCGCTACGCGTGAGATTGAGTCGTACTGGTACCCGGTGTGGCTGGCCTATCCGGCCGGCATGCTGGAGGGCTCCAGGATGCTGGATGCTCCGCCCCATCACGTATCCGCAACCGAAACCATCGAGATCTCCAAGAGCTATGAATTCCTGGTCCTGTTTACCAGCACACCGGGCTGGACGGGCGACCAGAAGCTAGCCGAGGCAATCAAGCGCGCCAATCCTTCGATCAAGATTGCTTTCGTTGGGCCGCCGGTCACCACGTCGCCAGATAAGGCGCTCAATGAGTGTGCAGCCATCGATTTTGTCTGCCGGCGCGAGTTTGACTTCTCCGTGGTTGAGTTTGCGAATGGCAAGCCGCTCGATGAAATCCTCGGCATCAGCTACCTCAAAAATGGCAGTGTCGTGCACAATCCCGACCGCGCCCAGGTAGAAAATCTGGATGAAATGCCGTGGGTAACTGACGTTTATAAGCGCGACATCGATGTGACGCGTTACAACGTCCCCTTCCTGCTGTATCCCTACGTTTCGCTTTATTCCACGCGGGGTTGTCCGGCGCAGTGCACCTTCTGCCTGTGGCCGCAGACTTTAAGTGGCCACGCATGGCGCAAGCGGTCGACAGATGATGTCGCCGCGGAGATGGCGCACGCCAAGGAACTCTTCCCTGATGTCAAAGAGTTTTTCTTTGACGACGATACCTTCAACATCCAGAAGGCGCGGACGGTTGAACTCTGTGCCAAGTTGAAGCCGCTGAAGCTTACCTGGTCGTGCACTTCGCGCGTGACCACTGATCGCGAAACGCTCAAGGCGATGCGTGAAGCAGGGTGCCGGCTGTTCATTGTGGGCTTTGAATCGGGCGATCCGCAGATTCTCAAAAACATCAAGAAGGGCGCGACGGTCGAGCGCGCGCGCGATTTCGCCCGCGATTGTCACGAGCTCGGCCTTACCATCCATGGCGATTTCATTCTTGGCCTGCCGGGCGAAACCAAGGAGTCGATTCGCAACACCATCAACTTCGCCAAGGCCCTCGACGTCGAGACCATCCAGGTTTCGATTGCGCATGCGTATCCAGGGACGGAGTTCTATGACTTCGCCGCCGAGAATGGCTTCATCATCAACAACGGGGCCATGGTGGATGAAGGTGGGCACCAGCTTGCGCACATCGAGTATCCGGGATTACCCAAAGACTATGTGCTTGAGATGGTGCACCGGTTCTACGATGAGTACTACTTCCGCCCCAAGGCGGCGTGGCGGATCGTGAGCAAGGCGATCGTCAATCGGGATGTCAAGCGTCTGTATATCGAATCGAAGTCCTTCCTGAAGCTTCGTGCCGCCCGCAATAAGGTGGTGGCAGACGGTAAGATCAAGGCCGCCAAGACACCCGGGCCCGCCGTCAACGCGGGGGCATGATCGGGTAGCACCTTGCAAACGATGACACCGCGGAGGTACCTGGTACTGGGCGTAATCACGCTCGCCTCCGCTTTTGGTGATACTTTTCTGGCGATCGGGATGAAACATCTCGGGCCGGTATCGCTGACCCATCCTGATGAGCTTTTGACGGCACTGCGAACGCCCTGGGTGCTGAGTGGAGTTTTGCTGCTGCTGGTTTGGACTGGTTGTTATCTGACCGCGCTCTCCTGGGCAGATCTGACCTTCGTGCTGCCTGCTACCTCTCTCGCCTACGTCGCGGTGGCGTTCCTTTCCCGGTTCTGGCTGCACGAGCAGATCTCGCTTGCACGTTGGGCGGGGATTGC
>Ga0182024_10023606_pt1 | contig 10994 bp, 9 predicted proteins | sample P32metaG_FD_120480 | JGI IMG/M metagenome (GOLD analysis project Ga0182024, IMG submission 120480) | Permafrost microbial communities from Stordalen Mire, Sweden - P3-2 metaG (Illumina Assembly) | ecosystem: Environmental > Terrestrial > Soil > Wetlands > Permafrost | place: Sweden: Stordalen... | reverse complement strand
TCAGAGACGGTCGTGCCGTCTTCTACCCGGCCAGCCCTGTTCGTGGAGCCGCTGCACAGCAACAGGGCCTCGGTCAGCATGGTCTTGCCGGAACCCCCGTGGCCGACGAGCGCCACATTGCGGACCTTCGCTGGTGGGTACGCTTTCATCCGAGCACCTCATCCTTCCCCCGCGGGTCGCCCCGTCGGTGTTCCCCTTCACGGACCGGTCCAGGCCGTTCCAGTAAAGCTACCTTCTCTGCTGGTCGGGGCCAAGATCGAGATCCGCCATTGCCGGGCCGCTCTCGGCGCAAACTCCTTGTCTTCCGAGCGTGGGTGGTAACCTGAGCTACGCCCATCGGCCCATAGGAGCAGCTAGTTGTTCGACGCACGCTTCCGGACGGCGGTAGACAAAGCGGTGAGCCCGGCTGGGCAGGCCCTTCGGCGAACCGGTCTGTCCCCTGACCACCTGACAGCGACGGGCATCTTGATGTCCATCCCCGCTGGCTGGGCGATCGCGACCGGCCACCTGGTCATCGGGCTGGTCTTGCTCATAGCCTCGGCTCTGCCCGACCTTTTCGATGGGAGCCTCGCCAGGGCGAGTGGGCGGTCAAGCAACAGGGGGGCCTTCTTCGACTCGGTTGGCGACCGCGTCAGTGACACGGTCGTTTTGGCGGGCTTCGCCTGGTACGCACAGGACCGCTTCGGCCACCACGCCGCTCTTGTCCCTCTCGCCGTGCTGGGCGTTTCCCAGCTGGTGTCCTACATCAGGGCAAAGGCTGACACGCTCGGGATAGACGCAAAGGGTGGCCTGATGGAGCGCGGCGAACGGGTCGTCGTGCTGTGCTTCGCTCTGAAGTTCCCTGCTGATATGTTGTGGCTGCTTTGGGTGATCGTCATCCTCTCGTTCCTTACGGCGGCGCAGCGTTTCGTAAAGGTCTGGCGCCAGGCCGACCGGCCGCCGGCGCCACTGCCGGTTGAGCCCGCCGCCGTGGTGCTGCGGTGGAGGGCTTGGCGCGAAGAAAGGGCCGGCCGCGAGGCAACCTGGTGGGCTCGGGCGCCCAGGGGGCCGGGATCGTCGGCGAACGGTGGGTTGCCGTTCCTGTCAGGCAGCAGGCGCCCGGGCTCGGGTGCCGCCGGTAGCAGGTGGCACGAGCGACGCTTGGCGCGCCGGGAGCGTTTCTCGGATGAAGCCAACGTCGGCGCCGGTGCGCCTGTGCCGAACGGGCAGGAACACGGCCAGGACCAACGCCGCACCGAGATCCACGATGAGGCGAGGGCAAGGCATCGGACCGAGCCCAAGGGACAGGGATAGGTTTTAGTGCCACGACAGGCAACGTTGTCCCCGTTGCCGAGACTGACTTTGGTCCTGCTATCTCGCTTCGCCTAGGGGCAACGGGGCGAACGTTCCTGGAGGCAGCACTACGCGGGGAGGACTGGCCGGCACAGGGGCTTTGTTCTAGGTTGGCTCGCGGTGCTGAGCAAGCAACTCGCGGCGTACCGCGTGGGGGCCGCTGTTGCCTCTGCGCTGCCCGGCGAAGTGGCCAGTGGTGCTGCTCAGGGCCTGGGAGCGTTGCTGGGCCGGCTACCGGATTACGACGGCAGGCGGGCTGTCGTTGCGTCGCACATGGCCCGGGTGCTGGGGCGCCAACTCGGGCGACCAGAGAGGCGCCGCATCGTCGCAGAGGTTTACGGTTACTACAGCAGGTATTGGGCGGAGAGCCTGCGCCTCGCTTCGGTGTCCCAAGCCCAGGTGACGGCGGGCGTGTCGGTCGCCGGCGAGGATCACCTCGAGGCGGCTACGGCGCTTGGCCGGGGAGTGATCATCGTCACGCCACACCTCGGTGGTTGGGAATGGGGAGGCCGGTACCTCATCGGTACAGGGCTGCCCGTGAGCGTCGCGGTCGAGACGGTGGAACCACCGGACTTGTTCGAGTGGTTCGAACGTTTCCGCGAGCAACTTGGTTTCCAGGTCGTCGCGGTGGGGCCCGGGGCCGCCGCAACCCTGCTCCGGGCGCTCAAGGAAAAACATGCCGTGTGCCTGTTATCGGACCGCCTGGTCGGTCAAGCCTCTGGAGTCGAGGTCTCCTTCTTTGGAGCGGGCGCGATGCTGCCAGCCGGGCCGGCGACGCTCGCATTGCGCTCCGGGGCGCCGGTGCTCCCTGGAGCGATTTACTTCGGGAAGGGGGCCAGCTCGCATCGGGTCGTATTCCGCCCGCCGATCGAGTTGCCGACTGGGTTGGGTTTCAGGCAAACCGTGCGCGCGGTCACCCAGTCCATTGCCAGAGAGCTGGAGCACCTGATCCGCCAGGCGCCGACGCAGTGGCACCTGTTACAGCCCAACTGGCCCGGGGATCCCTCGCTGCACAGTCCCTCCGCATGGGCGCGACGGGAGGCGCGGGCGCTCATGTTGCCGCGGTTCGCCGAATGACCCCGGGTTGCCGAGTGACCCCAGGCTGCTCAGCGACCGGGAGGCTGGCGTGGTGCGGGTAGGCCTGGTTTGCCCGTACAGCCTGAGCATCCCGGGCGGGGTGCAGGGACAGGTGCTCGGCATCGCGAGGGCGCTGCGTTCCATGGGAGTGGAGGCCCGCGTGCTCGCCCCTTGCGACGGGCCGCCGCCCGAGCCATGGGTTTCGCCGCTCGGTGCTTCGGTCCCGGCGGCGGCTAACGGGTCGGTCGCGCCGATCGCCCCCGACCCAGCTGCTTCGTTACGAACGATCAGGGTCCTGCGCGATGAGCGCTTCGACCTAGTCCATCTTCACGAACCCCTGGTCCCTGGCCCAACTCTCACCGCTCTCCTATTCAGCGATGGGCCATTGGTCGGGACCTTTCACCGCGCAGGCACGATCTCGTGGTACAGGGCGATGCGTGGCCCCGGACGGTGGGCGACGCGGCGCCTGGCCCTGCGTTGTGCGGTCTCTGCATTGGCACTGGAAACCGCCCGGCAGACCCTGGGCGGCGAGTACGAACTTGTTTGGAACGGCATAGATATTCGGCTCGTGTCGGTGGTGGAGCCGTGGCCGAGTTCCGGGCCGACGGTCCTGTTCCTGGGCCGCCACGAGCCCCGCAAGGGCCTGGCCGTTTTAGTCGAGGCAGTAGTGCACCACGGGGTCGAGGCCAGGATCTGGGTAGCAGGTGAAGGGCCTCAGACCGCTTCGCTGAAAGAGGCCACCCTCGGAGACTCTCGTTTCGAGTGGCTCGGCGTGATAAGCGAAGACGAGAAGCTGCGCCGCCTGCGCGGGGCCGATGTCCTCGCCGCACCTTCGCTGCATGGGGAAAGCTTCGGCATGGTGCTGCTCGAGGGCATGGCTGCCTGCACTCCCGTCGTTGCGAGCGACATCCCGGGCTATGCGAACGTGGCCCGGCAATCCAAGGACGCGATCCTGGTGCCGCCTGGGGACGCCGCGGCCTTGGCCGCCGGCCTGCGTGAGGCGCTCGCCGGAGGGGCGGTCATCAAGGCTATGACCGAGTCGGCCTACGCACGGGCCGGGGAGCACTCCCTCGCCTCCCTCGCCCGCCGCTACCTCGAGCTGTACGAACCTTTGCTCGCAAAGCACTAGAGCCGCTATTCGCGCGGGAGTGAAATGCGGCACACCCCCCTAGTCGACCGCTCGTGCGCCAGTAGCTTTTGAGACTGTACGGGCCCTTCGGGCCAGTAATACGCAGAAAGTCGGCCACGTGGGAGGTTGGCGTGCGGTTGTCCACTAGGCAGCGCGGCTACTTCGACGCCTTGGGCGTCCTCATTTGCGAGGTCGTGCTGTTGGCCACCTTGTTGAAGGCCGGTTCGCTGCTCGGGACCGTCGACCTCGCCCATTTCGCAACGTGGCTTCGGGCGACAAGCCCGCAGCGGGTTGTCACGGGCTGTCTCCGTCTGCTGGGGACCGCAGTCTCGGGCTGGTTGCTGCTCAGCACCGTGGTGTACGGGGCTGCGGCACTGAGCGGACGGGTCGGGTTCGTGCAACAGGCGCGCCCGGTGACGCTGCCTGCCCTGCGTCGCGTCCTGGACGCCATGGCCGCGGCGTCGGTTGCCGCATCTTCCGTAGGTAGCACGGCTGCATTGGCGAGCGCTTCGGCTCCCGCACACCCGGTAGCAATGGTCCAACCCCTGAGGCCGCCCCGACCTGTGGAAGTGGTCCGGGCCCCGGCGGCACGCGACGTCCTGGGACCCCTGAGCGCCAGTAGTTCGGCTGTCGGCCGCCATTTCCCACACCCGGGCACCCTCTACCACGAGCTTCCCGAGACGCCCTTGCCAGCTGCCAAGCCTAAAGAGGTACCGAGCCAAGCGAACGGTTTCGCCGGGCTACCGAGGGGGACCAAGGTCGTAGTCGTCGAACCCGGCGACTGTCTCTCGGTGCTAGCGGAGCGGCACCTCGGCGACTGGCGGCTTGACAGTGAAATCGAGGCCCTCAATTTCGGCCGCCTACAACCGGACGGGCGTGCGCTGGTGAACGACCACTGGATATACCCGGGTTGGGTCCTCGTGTTGCCGCCCAACGCCGTCGGGGCCCAGGTCGTGGGCGGGGCGTTGTCTCATCACCCCGTGGCACCCGAACGCCCCTCCCCAAGCGAGGGCGCCGCCCCAGCCGGACCCGGAGCGCGCGTCGAGCGTCCCCCAGTCACGACGCCGGCCGAGCATGTCGAAAACAGCGCGCCAGGCGAGCGGCCGAGGCTCCCAGGTCGCGTTGTTGCCGAGCCGGCAGAGCCCGCAGCGACCAAGCCGGTACGGCCGGTTGCGATCAAGCGCCCAGCGACGCCAGCGCCGTTGCCCGGAGCCAGGGCTCCCTCCGCGAGCAACGCTCGTCTCGAACGGGGCGGAAGAGCCGCGAGCCACGGCCAAGAGGAGCTGGCCGTGGTTGCGGGCTTTGCGGCGATAGCAGCCGCCGGGATCATCTGGCGGCTGGACTGGTCACGGCGCGAGCAATTGCACGCTCGTCCGAGAGGTCGACTGATCGCGCAGAACCGGCCGGCGGTCCAAGCGGTTGAGCGCCGCGCTCGAGCCATCGCCAGCGAGGAGGCGATGCGCTGGGTTGACCTCGGGCTTCGTTACCTGAGCGGCCTAGTCGAACAACGGTCGCTCGACAAAATGAGCCCTGTCCCGTCCGTGGTCCTCGTCCATGCCGGTAAACGAGGCCTCGAGGTCCTCGTCTCGCCGGCCGTCCAAGGGGCCCTTGGGTGGTTCGAGCCGAGCGAAGATGGCACGAGGTTGCTCCTGGACGCGGAGGTAACGCTGGAGGAACTTCAGGGTCTCGCGACCGACCGGTGGCCGGCTTGGCCGGCACTGGTAAGCCTCGGAAACGACGCCGACGGAGCGTTGCTGTTCAACCTCGAGCACGGCGGGTCCCTCTCGGTCGAAGGCCCGGGCAAACTCGTTGAGGGGGCCCTGGCGCACGTCGCATTGGAACTGTCCAGCCAACCATGGTCAGACGAGATGCTCGCCGGGCTATACCTCATCGGGGATTGCCCCTTAGACGGCCGGCTCAGGGGGGCACAACGGGTTGCGGGCGACGAGGCGATGGACCTGGCCGAGAGGCTCGATCAGATATCAGCGGCCCAGCAGGAGCTCGCGGGCACTATTTCGCTTTCCGTTCTGCGGGCTGTGGCTTGCGAAGCGAGGCCCAATGTGGCTGTCGCCTTCGCCGGGGCCCCGACAGAGGCCCTGCGATGCCTTGCGGAAGCGGCTGTCCCAGAACGCAGCGGGATCGCGGTCGCGGGAGCCGGGCCGTTTACGGGAGCGAGGTGGGCGCTGGTCATGGGAGTGAACGGAGCCGCGTCACTTAGCGGCCTAATAGACGAACGCCCGGTGTCTTTCGATTTGAAGTTGGAATGTGACCCCGAGGAGGTGGGCTTGTTGAGTGAGGCTCTGGGAGCCACTGTTGAGCGGGGAAGCCGCCCTGCCGAGGTCCGCGTCGGGAGCCCCGCGCTGGACGCAAGTGTCATTGACATCAGATCTGGCAGCGCCCCGCCAGAGCGCGGCGAGGTGGAAATCTGTTTGCTCGGGCCGGTCGAAGTGGCCGGAGGGGACATGAGCGCACTCGAACCCTCCCGGCGGACTGCAGCCCTCGCGCTGCTTGCTTACATGGCCGCACACGACAGGCCCGTCAACGCAGACGAGCTGGCCGGCGCGCTTTGGCCGCTCGACGCCACGAAGGACAACCTCGGGGGCCCCCAGCGGAAGACCGTTATGAACGTGATCTCCCGCGCCCGCCTCGTGCTCGGTTACGGCGCTCGCGGCCAGGAGCGCCTCGCCTATTCGGCGCGGGGCTACCGGCTCGCACCGGAGGTGACTACGGACTGGGCCCGTTTCGAAACCCTCGTTGCGACGGCACGACTGGTACCTCCTCCTGCTGCGGTCAGCGCCCTCCGCGCGGCACTCGAGCTGGTCAGGGGGGTACCGTTCGGCGGCGCGCTCTCGAGCCAGTTCTTCGAGTGGGTGGCCAGCGAGCACCTGGACCTTACCTTGACGGCCAGAGCGGTTGATACAGCCGAGGAGCTGGGCCAGCTGGCACTCGGACTTGGCGACTTCGAGACCGTGTTTTGGGCGGTGGGCAAAGGCCTCCAGCTGGAGCCGACTAGAGAGGAACTGTTCCGTCTGTGGATGCACGCGCTGGGCCGTTCTGACCGGCCGGCAAACGTCGACGACGTCTACCGAAGATTGATGCTTGTGATCCGACAGAAGCTCCACCCGCTGCAAGAGCCTCAGGAAGCGAGCCGCCAAGTATGGCGCGCATACACTGCGGGCGAGGTAACCGGCCGGCACTCCTGAGTACCGCCAACAAGCGAGGCCTATCATGAGCCCGTGCCTGCAGTGGTGCTCTACCGGGAGGGGGTCACCCTGGGCGAACGTTGGGCGCGCTGCGGGCTCGGCCTTCCCCTGAAGTCGTTGAGAGCCAGCTGGCAGCGAGTGCAGGTCGACGTCGACCACCACGAGTTCTCGGTTAGGACGGCGACTCGCCATGTCGTGATGATGCCGCCGGGACGCTACGAGATCCGTGTGCGCGGGAGGGGGTTCGCGCCATCGGTGGCTGCCGTCGACCTGATCGGCGACCAACGGGTTATCGTCGCGATAACACCTCAGTACCTGGAGTCGGTCAGCCGGTCCACACCACTTGGCCAGCTGCTTGCACACGTGGTCAGTGGGCCCGAGGAGCTTCAGCCGTACCGGTTCTACAAGAGCTGGCCTTTTTTCATTTCCGCGCTCGGGTCATCGACCGTGGCGGGTGTTGGTGCGGCGGCCGTAGCGGCGGCGGTGTACGTCCTCACCCAGCACGTCCTGGCCGGGCTCCTGCTGCTTGCGTGCGTTTCGGTCGTGGTACCAACGCTGCTGTTCAGCGGGATCGGTGGCCTCGTCATGGCGCTGCGCTTCTTGCGGCTTTCCTCAGACTGGCGTGCACCACGAAAGGCTGGAGCACCAGTGGCTTCTGGGCCGCTGCACACCTTGACCTAATGCCACGACGGGGGTGACAATCGCCTTTGCCCGGCACCGGTCACGAGCCCCGGAAGGGGGGCGAGGGCTCGTGACCGGCCCGGTCCAGGGACGAGGGTTCCCTGGTGGCTTGCCCCGCATCCTGCGGGACACTTGGTAAGTTACCGGCCCAAGGTTTCACGGAAGCAACGGCTATGTTGCAGAACGGTAAACACTTGTAAGCGCTTCCATGAACAGGTTACCCCTGGGAAGGGCTCCCCGCAACCCCTTTTGGGGCTTTTCGTTTAAGCAAGCGATGCCCTCCTCACCATGGCCTGCGGGGCGGTCCGGCGCTGGTAGGGCCCACATGTCTCTCGCCGCGATCGTTCTCGGAGCCGTGGTGTTCAGCGTGCCGGCACCAACGACCAGCGCGCCGGCAACTACGACCAGCGTGCCGGCACCTAGGACCAGCGTGCCGGCCCGCCCTGTTCTTGAAGTCGGCGATTCCCTGGGCATCGATCTCGGCTGGGGGCTGACCGATGAGCTCTCCGGCAGCCGGCACCGGCTCATTGCCGTGGCCGCGGGCGACACCGGCTTGGCCGAGCCGTCGTATTACGACTGGCCGGCGCAGCTGTCCGTGGACCTTCGCTTGTACCACCCGGGGACGGTGATCGTGTTCCTTGGAGCCAACGACGTGGAGAGCTTCTACACCTCCAACCGCTTTCTGGCGTTCGGTTCGCCCGGATGGGCGGAGTTTTATGGCAAGCGGGTCGCCAAGATGATGGACGAGGCTGTTAGCGCAGGAGCGAAGTTGCTCTGGGTGGGGATGCCGCCGATGGAGGACCCGAGCTTCTCCTCTGACATGGCCACGCTCAACGCCGTCTATAGGGCCGAGGCCCTAGCGCATCGACCTGACGTCAGCTACTTGGCATCTTGGCGCGTGCTCGGCGGCCCGCAGGGCCAGTACAAAGGGGCGCTGAGCGGGCGGGGAGGGGACGAGGTGGCCCTTAGGGCACCAGACGGGGTCCACATCACACGCGCGGGCGGCGACCTGCTCGCCAAGGCCGTCGTTGCCAGGCTGAAACGCTTCGGCTGGCTTTAACTTAAAGACCGCCTGCCTGCGGGCGAGGGACCCGCTGGCAGGCGGCCCATCCTCACCTGAGAGCCCAGAGAGGGGGGGGTCTGTCTGGCTCCAGGGAGAATGGTGGGGAAAGCATTCCCCTCCGGGTTTCTCTGTCGGCACTGGCCCGAGGTAGTTGAGGAGGAAACTGGCCAGCCGTTTCGAAGTGCGCCTGAAAGTACTGCTTTGTCCCGTTAATCAATATTGCGTAACTCCCTCAGCCTCGGCTGAGGGAGACCTGAGCTTCTCCTAAAAGTCCCAGCGGGACCTGAGTGCGATCGGGCCTTATCGGACGACTGTGCCGGTGAACGCCTCGGCCGTTTCGACCGCCGCAATGATTGCCCGCGCCAGAGCAAGTGCCGACGCCGGGTCGAGCTCGACTGCCACACGCGCTGACGGGCCTAGATCTGGGTTCAAGAAGTCGACGTTCAGGGTGTGCTCGGCAGCCGCGTGCACAGGGTGGTCGAAGTAAACGGTCGCGGCCGACAGAGAGAACCATCCAGCAGGTCCCTTCCCGCTGCCGCTTATCGGGACGTGTTCGGTTTCGTAAGTGCACATGGGGCCGTCCTCAGGAGGTCAGATAGCGCCGGAAGAAATGGTCGATCTGTTCCCATCCGTCCTTTGCAGCTTCGGGGCGGAATGAAGGGCGGTCCACGCAGAAAAAAGCGTGCCCTGCTCCCGGGTACGAGTGGAACTCGTAGGTTTTCCCATGCTCGACAAGGTGCTTTTCGAGTACAGCCACCTCCTCGGGTGAGGGGTGCTGGTCCTCTTCGCCGAACAGGCCTAGCAGCGGGCACGACAGGTCCTTGACGATGCCTACCAACGGGCTCATCTTGACCGGGGAGCCTTCAGGGAGAGGGTTCACGATGGCGGCCCCGTAGCAGTCGACGGCGGCATCGAGTTGCAGCGAGCACGCGGCGAGGAAGCTCTGACGCCCACCCGAGCAGTAGCCGATGGTGCCGACCTTGCCGTTCGACGACGCAAGGGACTTTATGTGCTTGCTGGCAGCGCCCACGTCGCCTACAAGGCGTTCATCTGGTACGCCGCCTCGGGCGCGCACGGTCGCGGCCGCATCGTCTGGGCTTGCTCCCGGCGCCTCACGGCTGTAGAGGTTCGGCATCAGGGCGATGTAGCCCTCATCGGCAAAGCGGCGGGCGATCTCCTTGGTGCTCCGGTCGTAACCGGGCATGTGGTGAATGACGACAACTCCCCCGAACGGCCCGTGCCCCAGGGGTTGCGCCAGGTACGCCTCGATCTGGTCACCGCCGTGGCCGGCGATGGTGATCGTTTCAGCTTTCATGTCGTGGCTCATGGAGGGGAGGCTACCCTTGGCTGAGGGATCTAAGCACCGTGACCGCAGCATCCTCGCTCGTCAACCGCCTGGCCAGGTAGAGCCCGAGCTCGGCCAGGCGGTCGACGCCGCCGGGGGTGGTGCTGCCTCCAGGAACCTGTCGTGGCACTAGCTCAGGCGGCAGGCGGGTCTGTAGTGGTCGTCGGGCCGGTCGTGGTGGTCGGGCCTCCCAATGGCCCAGGGCCCTTCGGGCCGCCGGGAGCCCAGGACTTGCGGTTGGCTTGGACCTGGGTCAGGTCGATGACAGTCTGAGCGGTGGCGGTGTCGCCGCTAACGGTTGCAGTGACGGTGACGGTGTCGCCGTTGTTGACAGATGTAATCCCGCTCGAATCGGCGTTGACCACCGTGGATGAATCGACCGCGTACGTCTGTTTGTACCCGTCGGCGCTTGTGACCGTTATCGAACCCGCACTCACCAACCCTGCTGTGCCGTACTGGGTGCCGATCGTCTCATAGTCGCCGTTCGGCCCTTTTAGCGTGTACGTCCCGTGGATGACCCCGTCAGGTCCGAACGAACCCCCGAGGGTGCTCATGCCGCCAAAGCCGCCAGGGCCCCTGAAGCCGCCAACGGCACCATTGGCGGCCTTGCCAGCGAAGGAGCCGAACGCCGCCGGGCCACCCTGACCGGCGGGGCCGCCAAAGAAGCCCCGGTGCCCTCGTCCGGGCGCCGTCGAAGGTGTTGTCGTAGTCGTCGATGAGCTGGCTGCCGCGGGGGTCGCCGGGGAGGAGGTCGTGGCGGAAGCAACCGCGGCTGCGCCTGCACCTGCGCCAAGGATCACGGCGAGGCCAGCGGCCGTCTTCGTCAGCCGCGACCGCCGAGGCTTGCGGGCCGAAAAACCGGGAGGTGGCGGGGGAGGGGTGAAGGGATAGAGATCGGCATCCTTGTGGTCATCGCTCATCTTGAGCTCATCTCCTTGCTCCCGGGGCGTATCGGGGCCACGGCTCAGCTGCTTCGAGCTTCCGTGCCAGACATGAAAAGAACATGAGGGCAACCTAAGGCTTTAGGCGAGATACCAGCGCAGCTTCTGGGTGGTCGGGCGTTACCTGGCTTGGTCAGGCCATTCCTGGCGTGACCAGGCCTTTCTCGGTGCATGTGCGTGGAAATCTGTTGCCCGCGGCACGCCAAGGTACGTCGGGCACGCC
>Ga0182024_10023605_pt1 | contig 10994 bp, 6 predicted proteins | sample P32metaG_FD_120480 | JGI IMG/M metagenome (GOLD analysis project Ga0182024, IMG submission 120480) | Permafrost microbial communities from Stordalen Mire, Sweden - P3-2 metaG (Illumina Assembly) | ecosystem: Environmental > Terrestrial > Soil > Wetlands > Permafrost | place: Sweden: Stordalen... | reverse complement strand
TGCGAATTTCACCGCAAACTGTTCCGGCTCCGATCGCCATCCCGAAGGCAATTCCAGCCGCAGAACACCGTGCGTTTCGCGATCCAGATTGCTCGTCACCCCCACTGCAACCATCGAACTCGCGCCATTATGCGTCGAGATCACCTGCGTCCCCGGCTCCAGAGCAACCGAAAACGCCGGCACCACGGCCAGCGGACGCGCGCTCACTTTTCCCGCATCGTCCACAAACTCTGTCACCACGGTCGCGCCCATCGAGTTTCCCTGCGACGCGCCCGCGCGCCCAACCGAATATTCCGCCCGCGCCCGCAGCAGCGGCGGCGGGAAGGGAAGTGTCGCATACCTCTCGTCGTCGATGTGATTCAAGCTCTCCGTATCCGGATTATCGCGATGCCAGTACGGCCGCGTATACTTCGCATCTCCCGGAACTGCCAGCCGATAAACCACCCGCTCGTCATCGCCCGGCTTAATCGCAACCGGCCTCGTCTTATCCGAAGTCGTCGCCCATCCCTCCGGCACTTCCAGCTTCAACCGGTCAATGAATAACGCCTGCTTCGATCCATTATGCAAATCCACCGCCACCAGAAATTCCTGTCCCGGAGAAACCGTGGTCAGCGCCTCCGCCTCCGGCTTCACCGGTTCCTTCACCGGATCGCCATTCGCGCCCACGCGCGAAATCACCATTGCTTTCAGCGAAACATTCAGCGCCTCATTGATCGCAATCTCGGCCTGCTCGCGCTTTTCCTCCAGCCGCATCAGCAGATCAGCTTTGCTCTCAGCGCCCAGCGTACTCTTGCCTACCTCAGACTTCGCGCGTTCCAATTCATTCCGAACTTCTATTAACGAAGGCGCTGCCGCAGCCATGTCCACACCCTTCGCCGCTGCGCTCGCCGCTGCAACTTTGTTCCCAATTTCAGTCAATTCTTTTCTTAGCTCCGGAACCTTCGACTCCTCCGCACCCAGCCTTGCCGCCAGTCCCGGCAAACTGGTATCGATCCCGTCAAAAAAATCCTTCTCGTGTCCATCTTTATCCAGTTTCGCAGGTTCCACCGAATCCACCAGCTTGTAAAATGTGAATCGATCCCCCGGCTCCACATTCCAGTTCGCCGCCCCTTGCGACAATTGATGCCGCAATCCACGCATCGCGAACTGCACGTACGACCCTCCCAAGTCCTCGCCCTGCTGGCCGGTATTCAACTTCACCGTCCACTGCGCATCTGGACACGTCATCGCCCCAAAGCCGCATACATTCCCGATGTAAAGCTTCTTCGCCTGCCATGGCTCCAGCCCCTGCGCAATCTGTTCGGGAAATCGTTTCGGGTCCGCTGCAGCGCGGAACGCCTCTTTTGTCAGTATGGCCGAAGCCTGATGATGTCCGTGCCCATCTCTCTCCGTCCCCGAGAACCGCGCCACCAGCACATCCGGACGGAACCTCCGAATCACCCGCACCATATCGCCTAGCGCAATATCGTGCCCGCCCCACTTCGCAAAAGTCTCCTCCGCGCTCTTCGAAAATCCAAAATCCGCCACGCGCGAAAATCGCTCCTGCACTCCGTAATACTGATCCGCCGCCAGCAGTTCTTCGGTTCGCAGCACGCCCAACACATCTGACAAATTGCTGCCAATCTTGTTCTGCCCACCCTCGCCGCGATTCAGCGTCATCAACAACACACTGTCTCCGCGTCCCCGAGCCTCCAGCGTCAGCATGCCGCCATCTTCGTCATCCGGATGCGCCACCGTCTGCATAAGCCGCGCCGTCGTGCCCAGTCGCCGCAGCGCGAGCCGCAATCCCGGCGCGCCCAAATCCTGCGGCAACTCCGGAGGAACGCCTTGATACGGAAGCCGCGCAAACGCCGTTGGGTCCGGGTGGTCATTCTCAACCGCCGGCACTGAAGGCGGCGGCGCAGTTGTCTGCCCACTCTGCTGCGGCGCAGCCGCCAACAGCATTGGAAGCGTTAGCAATGGCAATAGAAACCGGAATCCAACGAATAAGGCTTTCGATAAACCGGCTCGCCGCGGCTCGCGGCGTTTAGAGAAAGAAAACCCGAAGTTATTCACCCTACAAGGATGGGGCCAACCCCTGCTTCGACGCAAATTGTTTCCTCACCGCCCCTGCCTACTTCGCCGCCCCAACCCCCACCCGCAAGCTCTTCGGGATAAACAAGAAAGTTAATATCGCACCCACCACCAAAATTGCCGCAATCACGTACAGCGCCGCCGATGGATCTGCGGAATAATGTTTCGCCCACACCGGAATGTTCGGCCCGATATATCCGCCGAGATTCCCCACCGAATTCACAATCCCAATCCCCGCCGCAGCCGCGGTCCCAGCTAAAAATGCCGAAGGCAGCGGCCAGAACAAAGGCATCGACCCGATCACTCCCAGCGTCCCCACCGACAGGAAAATAATCGCCAGCACCGGCGTCGACGCAAACACGCCGCTCAAGATCAGACCCACTGCCCCGGCCAAAACATTTCCCACATAATGCAGCCGGCGTTCGCCCGTCTTATCCGAATGATTGCTCAGAAAAATCATTCCAATCACAGCCACGCCGTACGGTATCGCCGTAACGATTCCGACCCGCAAATAGCCTTTCATCCCAAACTCCTTCACAATCGTAGGCAGCCAGAACGCAATGCCGTACAGGCCAATCATCAACGTGAAATAAATCGCACACAGCGCCCATACTTTCCCGCTGGCGAATGCATCTCTAAGCTTGTGTTCGGTTTTATGTTTATCTTCCGCTTCCAAGTTCCGTGCCAGCAAAGCCTTTTCATCGCTCGTTAGCCACTTCGCCTCTTCAAGGCTGCTCTCCAGATAAAAAATAACCAGGAACCCTACCAGCACCGAAGGAACTCCCTCCGACAGAAAAAGCCATTGCCATCCTGCCAGCCCGGCTGCCCCTGAGAGCCTATCCATAATCCAGCCTGATATCGGATTCCCCACTACCCCCGATACCGCAATGGCCGCCACAAACCACGCCGTCCGCGTCGATCGCAGCTTCGACGGATACCACAACGTCAGATAAAAAATCACTCCCGGAAAAAATCCCGCCTCCGCCAGCCCCAGCAGAAATCGCATCGCATAAAACGACCACTGCCCCTTCACAAAGATCATGCAGGCTGAGATCACGCCCCAGGAAATCATGATCCGCGCAATCCACATGCGCGCGCCGTATTTCTTCAGGAGAACATTACTCGGAACTTCGAAAAAGAAATATCCAATGAAAAAGATTCCGGCCCCGGTCGCAAACGCCGCATCGCTCAGCGATAGCTCCTTCAACATCTGCAACTTGGCAAAGCCAACATTCACCCGGTCGAGATATGCCAGGATGTAGCACAGAAAAAGAAACGGCACGATGCGCCGGTCCACTTTCCGATAAATGCGCCCCTCCGCCGTCTCATTCATCCTTCGTGTACCTTAGTGCCCTTAGTGGTTGACGCCGTTTGATTCCATCGCCACGACTCCATCGAAACGAACCCTTACTGCCGCCCTTCCTTCAGCGCTTGCTGGCACTCACTCCCCGCGGTCAAAACCTGATTGAACGCCGTATCCTTCCTCAAATCCTTCAGCAGTGGATCCTCCAGCAGCGCCGAATACGCACAGTAATTCTGTTGCACCGCCGCCTTTAGCATGCGCAATGCCGCATCTTTCTGTCCGCAGTAGGCGATCAGCGCTCCCACGTGATACCACGATTCCGGGTCTGGCTCCGTCATCGCCGAGGCTTCCGTTTCTCGCACAATCCGGTCAAGGTCCGCCGGTCGCTGTGCCTGTGTGCACGCCACCATCAAATCCCGGTGATACGCCGCAGCTTTCGACATATCCTTCGCGCTCGTCCGCGCCTGCTCCACTTTTCCCGCCGCCAAATCCATATACGGAGTCACCCACGCCGCCCACTCCGATCCCGGATCGAGATTCACGAAATTCATCGCCCCATCCGTCTTCCCTAACTCCAGAAACGCCCACGCACACGACCGGAAATTAAAGTTCCCCGGATCAAGCGATCGTGCCTTTTCGCACTCCTCCGTCGCCTTCTCCTGCATGCCCGCATAGCGCAGCACGTAGCTCAACGCAAAGTGCGCATCCCCGCTCTGTGGACGCCGCTTTACCAGATCGGTCGCTGCATCATACGCGCGCCCCAACTCCCCGCGCTCTACGCGATTCGTAATCAGATTGCTAGCCGCCCCCACCAGATTCGGATCCAGCGCCAGCGCCCTCTCATACGACGCATTCGAGCGCTGGAACATCTCCTCGCCCCCTCCGCCGTACACCGAATCGAAATAATACCGGTGACCCAGAGCCTCCCACGCTGGCCCATAGCCCGGGTCCACTCCCACCACATGTTCCAGCACCGCGATCGCATCCTTATTAGGTCCCGGATCGTGCGGCAGCGCCAGACTATGCAGATACAAGTCGTACGCTTCCTGGCTCTTCGGACGCGACGTCGTCGCCAGTGCGCCTCCCGCGCCCAGCGCTGGCAGCAACCCTTGCTGCACCTGCGTGCTTAGCTGCGATTGCAGTGCGATCAAGTCATTCACCGCAGCCGTCACCGTCACCTGCCACAGCAGCCGATCGTTCGTGGTGTCAATCGCTTCCAGCGTCACGTTCAACTGATCACCCTGCTTTAAAAAGTGCCCGGTCAGCAACCGGCCCACTCGCAGCTCTTGCCCAACTTTGTGCGGATCAACATCCGCTCCCACAAACCTCCGCGTTACCGAGGACGGCCGCACCTCGAGCGATCGTGCATAGGTCAGCGCGCTCGTCAGCTCATCCGCGAGAGCAAACCGTAAGTAATCCACAGATAAGTCGCCGTTCATGTTCTGCAGCGGCAGCACTGCAACCGAGTTCTGCAACTCCGCGCTCGCCATGGAGCGGTGCTTCACCCAATACGCTCCCACCGCCGCCAGCACCGTCACCAGCAACGCCGCCGTCCCGCCCAGCAGCCAGAACAGCCAGCGATTATCTTTCCCGCTGCCAAACGTTTTGCTGGTAACCCGCAGCCGTACCGTATGCAGCCCGCTCTTGAGCTGTCCTGATTCCGCTTCGCGCTTCAACACCTGCAAATCCGCTTTGATCTGCGTTGCGCTCTGGTAGCGATCCCTGCGGTCCTTCTCCATCGCCTTTCCGATGATGCCTTCCAGCTCCACCGGCATCTTCGGATTCAACTTTCCCGGCGGAACCGGTTTCTGATGCAGCACCGAATCCAGCGTCATCAGCGAGTTCTTCCCGGTAAACGGCTTCTTACCAGTCGACATCTCGTACATCACCACGCCAAACGAAAAAAGATCACTGCGGAAGTCGATCTCCTCGCTCCGCGCCTGCTCCGGCGACATGTAGACCGCCGTCCCCGGGATCACTCCTATCGCGGTCAGCGAATCTTCGTTCGTACCGCCGTCGCTGTCGGTCCCGACGTTATGCACCAGCTTCGCTAACCCAAAATCGAGCACCTTCACTTGCCCGCTAGGCGTAATAAAGATGTTCGCCGGCTTTATGTCGCGATGCACAATGCCCTTCGCATGCGAAGCCGCCAACGCTTCCGCAACCTGCGTGCCGATATCGAGCACTCGCTCCGTATCCATCGCATGCCCCGCAATGCATTGCTTCAGGCTCTCGCCCTCAAGCTTCTCCATCACAATGAAGGGATGCCCGTTGTTGTCCTCAATTGCGTGAATCGTGCAGATGTTGGGATGATTCAGCTGCGATGCCGCCCGCGCCTCGCGCTCAAAACGTTCCAGCGACTTGGGGTCGCCGACCAGATTTTCGGGGATGAACTTCAGCGCAACGTGCCGCCCCAGCTTCAGGTCTTCCGCCTCATACACCACGCCCATGCCACCGCCCCCGAGCTTGCCCAGGATGCGGTAGTGGGAAACTGTCTCACCAATCATGAGAAGACCAAGCCCTCGAACGCGGTAATGTTAGGCCAGCCAACCCCTCCGGTCAACCGCGCCAGAGGAAGATTCGCAAGCGACGCACAGGCAGGGACAGTCGCAAGGTCACATAGGACGGTCACCCCGCCAACGAATCATGTAGCGACGGCCGCCTTCGGCCGTCCGGTCGAGCGAAGCCCGACAGCCTCTCGCCATGATCTCCGCAATGTCGATCTGACCACACCCCTGTCCCTTCCCAATCTGATATTCCCTTGCCCTTCTGTGCGTCCCACTAGGCTGCAATCAGTACGCACACGACTACTATGAAGATGCAATCTTCAGATTTGAGGCCGCCCGCATGTGGCAAATCTTCGGGAAAAATTCCGAGCAAGTGCAGGAGGCCATCCGCCGCCGTGCCGCTGAACTCTTTGAGCGCAGTGGAAGGCTTGTGGGCCACGATGGCGAAAACTGGCTCCAGGCCGAAGCCGAAATCGTTCGCGAACTCTCCATCCACCCGGTCCGCCGCGCCGTCGTAGTCAACGTGCAAGGCGTCGTCTACACCGGCGAATACGAACCAACCTCAGCCCAGGGCTACACCCCCGGCGAATGGACCCCGGGTGACCCCATCCCAATTCGCCTCTGCGGCGACAAACTCTACCTCCGCCGCCCCAACGGCCGCGAACTCCAAACCACTATCGTCAAACGCATCGGCTAAATCAACGTGTCATCCTGAGCGAGGATTGTGCTTCGCGCAGCGAAGCACAACCGCAGTCGAAGGATCCCTTAGAGCTTTGCACTGCATCGATCTCCGCAAGGCATTTCCATCACGAACGAAACTCACGCCGCCCACAACCCCGCCGACGCCCCCACCCACTCCATATTCTTGTTCTGATCCACGCCCATCATCAGCCCGCGCCCCATGCGGATAATCGTCAGAACCGCCTTCAACCCGTCAAGCCACACGTACATCATCCGCACCTCCGCCTTCGTCCTTCCAAGCGGAGTCTCGATCACCGGCTCAAAGTGCAACCGCTCCTGCAGAATATATTCACCGCGCTTCGCCGCCGGAATCGCTGCAATATTTTCTTTCGTCGGGGCAATCACTACGCCTAACCCCGCAAACGAATACAGCGGCTTCAGCGCATAATTCTGCAAGTCGTCCGGAACCCGCTCCAACCGGTCCAAGAACCACGTCTTCGGCACCGACTCATGCCGCAAATAAGGAATCGAAAATTTGCTGATCCGGAAATACCAATTCGGATGCCCGGCCCACTCCACCTTCAAATCATCGCGCCAATCGAAGCCCAGCTTGATTTTCTTGCGCTGCAACTCATCCACAATCGCCCGGTTATAGATTCGCTCAATCGGAACCCGCCCTCCATTCCGCTCGTAATAGAGCTGCGATCCCTCCTTCTTAATCGCTTGAATATCGACCGTCCTCACTCCCAACATCCTCTCGGTCAGCAAAAAATCCGGCAGCGTCTTCTGCTCCTCCGGATCAATCTCCATCAAAATCACATTCTCCGGATCATGCCGTCCCACGATCGCCGCCCGCATCAATTCCCGATAAGTCCGCTCATCCAGCCCGCCCAAAAAATAATTCAGCGGCGCAGAGTCTTCCTCAGCCGGACCCCGGAGCCCGGAAGCCGGAAGCCGGCCACCGGAAGCCGGTAGCCCATACACGTCGATATAACTCTGCGCCAGCATCACCTGGTACGCATACAAAGAAGGGAAGGCCTGCAACTCCACCAGCTTCGGCTGCAGTTCACCACGAGCGTCGCGCACCAGCCCAAAATCCACCTGCACAAACATGGGATGATCCGGTTCGTTTGGAACGCGAAACTCCGCCGGGATCGATGCATTCGACCGCTCGCGATATTCCGCGCTCTCCACCAGTTGCCGGATCAATGCCTTCCCATCCTCCGCCATCCGGTCAAGCAGCTCCTTCGGAAAAAAGCACGGCGTCTCGCACAGCCGGAATTGCACATGCGTTCCGCACGCCTCATCGATTCGCCGCAGAAATGTTCGATAGTTTTCGGGAGTAAAGCTGGCGTTAAACTGCTTTCGCAGGGAAGGAATCATGATCCCAATAACACTCTGTCATCCTGAGCGCAGCATGACGCCCGCGAAGCGGACGTCATGCGGAGTCGAAGGACCCCTATACCTATAAACTCTCACGGGCCGAGCGAGGAGTTCTCTGCGCAACCCCGCCCCTACGACCTTCACCAAAAATGTCCCATCACTCGTAGCGTCGGCGTCCCCCGGCAATCACTGAAGAAACTGTCGCCAGCTCCTACGCCTCTACCAAAAACTTCCCATCCTGCATGATCTGCGCGTCATCCACCCAAATATTAAACTTTCGCCCCACCACATCAATGTGCGTCGATGAATCCCACTCCGCGCCCGTATGCGCCCCATACGGATTCCCAAATGCAATGTGCACACCCGGATATTTTTCATCCTGCAGAATCTGCCCAATCACATCCTTCAAATCGATGTTCGTCCCAATGGCAAACTCGCCTACCCGGTCGCTGTTCTCATCGGTGTGCGTGTACTTCCAGAAGTCGTCCTCGAGCTCGCGATTCTCCGAGTGCGCCTCGGTCAGCCGGTTCTTTTTCATCTGAATCGTCAGCGGCGTCTCCCGCAGGCTGCCAAACTTCGCGCACAAATAATCTCCCACCACGCCATCGATCACAAACGTGCCATTCACTTCACCCGGCGTCGTAAAAATTTCTCCACCCGGCAAGTTTCCCCACTTTTCCGGCGTAATAATTCCGCTGGTCTTGAGCCAGCGGTAATTGGGATTCAACTCCGCCGTCAGGTCGGTTCCGGCCGCAGTCTGCGCCCGCACCCGCTGCGCCTTGCGTACCATATCCACAACTTTCGCGCTCAGTCGGTCCACCTTCTGAAAATCGGCCCGCATCCCCTCCAGCATGATCTGCCGATTGATGTTCACCATATGCGCGTGCCGGATCTTCTTCCGGTTCACCACATCCGTCATCTGCATGCGCGAACGCAGTTCGTTGCGCTGCGCCTGCACCGCAAAAATCGAAACCTGGCTCGTCTCAAGATCGTCGAGAATTTCCTTCGGCAAATCTTTCAGCGGACGCTCCGCCAAATCTTCCAGCACCCACACGTGATACGGCGCGCCCAATTCATCCAGTTCGTGAACGATCGCCGCCGCAATCTCCAACGTCACCTCATCCGTAATCATGCAAACTTTCTCCGATGGTTGCACACGCAGGCACACCCGCACCGCATTCCGCGCGCCCTGCGCATATTCCGGATCAAAAGGATGGTCGTGCGTGGCCCACTCTTCGCGTTCTTTGCGATGAGCCTGCCCTGAGTTTGTCGAAGGCCTGGGATTCTCGCTGGCTGACTCCACAGTAGTTCTCTTCATCCTACTTTTCTCACCGGCTCTGTCTCATCTACTTCCAGTCCGGTTTCCGTCTCCTCAATAATGTAATCGACCACTTTCTTCAGATCTCCAGTTTCCTGGTAAACCTGCAGCTGCCGGTCGGCGCCGCTGCCCCGCTCGAGCATTGTATGGATGTAATTCAGCTCCTCGCGCGAATCCAGTTCATCCACTACATCGTCGACAAAATCAAGGTATTCGCGGATCAAATCCTTTGCTGGCACTTCCGTCTGCTGGCCAAAGTCGATCAGTTTGCCGGTCATGCCATAGCGCGCCGCCCGCCACTTATTCTCCATAAGCAACGCACGCCGGTACAATCGGAATCCCTGATTCGAGGCATGCAATTTATACAGCTTCGCCACCGTTGCCTGGATCAGCGCTGCCAGCGCAATCGTCTCATCCGCCCGCATCGGAATGTCGCACACCCGGAACTCGATTGTGTTAAAGAACGGATGCGGTCGTATATCCCACCAAATCTTTTTCGCGTTATCGATGCAGTTGGTCTTGATCAGCAGCTTGATGAAGTTCTCGTACTCGCCCCAACTCGGAAAATAGTCGGGAATATTCGTCCGCGGAAATTTATCGAAAACCTTGCAGCGGTACGACTTCAGCCCCGTATTCATCCCCAGCCAGAACGGCGAGTTGGTCGACAAAGCCAGCAGATGCGGCAGAAAATAGCGCGCGTGATTCATCATGTGGATCGCGGTCTCGCGATCCTCAATCCCAATGTGCACATGCAGCCCGAAAATCAGGTTCGCCCGCGCTACCAGTTGCATGTCTTCCACAATGTTTTTGTAGCGCTCGTCGGGATGAATCTCCTGCGTCCGCCAATCCGAAAACGGATGCGTCGCCACCGACGCCACTCGCAGCCCGCTCTCCTTCGCGAGCCGGATAATATCCCGCCGCAGCATCTTCACTTCCGCCTTGGCTTCCTTGATGTTCTTGCAAACCCCAGTCCCAACCTCCACCACCGACTGGTGCATCTCCGCCTTCACCCGCTCCTGCAAAATCAGCCTGCCCCGCTCAAGGATCTCCGCCTGAATATGCGACCGCAAATCCCGCGTCTCCGGATCGACAGTCTGATATTCCTCTTCAATCCCGATACTGAAAGTAGGCTTCATCTGTTTGCGTATTCACTGCTCCTTGTCATTCCGACCCCTGAACGGAGTGAAGGGGGAGGAACCTGATTTTCGCCGGAAGCTTTCAACCTGCGGCCACAATCCCCACAGTATAAGCCCTGTCATCCTGAGCGAAGTGGCTGTTTCGCGAAGCGAAGCGGCCACCCAGTCGAAGGATCCCTATTCATCTGCACTCCCACGGTCTTTAGAGGAATTCTCTCAACACAGTCGACCTTCTACTTCGCCACCTTCCCCCGCTTCCTCTCCGCGACCCACTTCGGTTCCGACTTGCGCGTTTGCTTCACCGGAGCACCCTGCAAAAAACTCGCCCACCGCAACTCCCGCGCTGGATCTTCCCCCGTCACGGCCATCTTCACCGCCATCTCCGCCACCGCATTCACAATCCAGTCAAAATTCTCCTGCCCCACCGACGTAATCTCCGCGTCCGGCGCCGGATTCAGAAAATCAATCGCGTACGGCACTCCACCCTCCACCGCAAACTCCACCGTATTCAAATCGTACCCAAGCACGCGGCACAAATTCAGCGCATCCTTCTCAATCCTCTCCTTCAGCGCCGGAGTCGACGGCGGCGGATT
>Ga0182024_10023604_pt1 | contig 10995 bp, 9 predicted proteins | sample P32metaG_FD_120480 | JGI IMG/M metagenome (GOLD analysis project Ga0182024, IMG submission 120480) | Permafrost microbial communities from Stordalen Mire, Sweden - P3-2 metaG (Illumina Assembly) | ecosystem: Environmental > Terrestrial > Soil > Wetlands > Permafrost | place: Sweden: Stordalen... | reverse complement strand
CCATGCGCTTCGCGCAACTTTCCATGCGCTTCGCGCAACTTTCCATGCGCTTCGCGCAACTGCTACGGGGTCGAGGCGACCCCGTCCGAGATGATGGGTGTGAGCAGAGTCAATTCACATCATCTTTCCGAGCACAGGCACCAGCAGCAGCGCGACGATGTTGATGATTTTGATCAACGGGTTGATCGCGGGGCCGGCAGTATCCTTGTAGGGGTCACCGACCGTATCGCCGGTCACCGCCGCCTTGTGCGCATCCGATCCCTTGCCGCCGAAGTGGCCTTCTTCGATGTACTTCTTGGCGTTGTCCCATGCGCCGCCGCCGGTGGTCATGGAAATGGCGACGAACAAGCCGGTGACGATGGTGCCGATCAGCAGTCCGCCCAGCGCTTGAACGCCGGAGCCCGGACCCATCAGGAAATTCACGATGAACACCAGCACGATGGGTACCAGGATGGGCAGAAGCGAGGGGATGATCATTTCCTTGATCGCCGCCTTGGTGAGCATATCGACGGCGCGCGAGTAATCGGGTTTCGCGGTGCCTTCCATGATGCCGGCGATTTCCTTGAATTGACGGCGCACCTCATTGACCACCGCACCGGCGGCACGGCCCACGGCCTCCATGGCCATGGCCGCGAACAGGTACGGCACCAGGCCGCCGATAAATAAGCCGATGATCACGGCCGGATTCGACAGGTCGAACGTCGTGGGGTGGCCGAGCACTTCGCTCAATTTGTGCGTGTAGTCGGCAAACAGCACCAGCGCGGCCAAGCCCGCCGAGCCGATGGCGTAACCCTTGGTGACCGCCTTGGTGGTGTTGCCCACGGCATCCAAAGGGTCGGTGACATCGCGCACTTTTTTGTCGAGGTGCGCCATCTCCGCAATGCCGCCGGCGTTGTCGGTGATCGGACCGTAGGCATCGAGCGCCACGATCATGCCGGTCATGGAGAGCATGGCGGTGGCCGCGATCGCAATGCCATAGAGTCCCTCGAGTTGGAAGGAAGCCCAGATGCTCAAAACCACCGCAATGACCGGCAGGGCGCAGGCCTTCATCGACACGCCGAGCCCGGCAATGATGTTGGTGGCGTGGCCGGTTTGCGAGGCTGCGGCCACGTGCTGCACGGGCCCATACTCGGTCGCCGTGTAGTACTCGGTGATGACGATCATCGCGGCGGTGAGCGCCAATCCGACCAAGGTGCACAGCCAGATCCGCATGGCGTGATCGCCCATGATTTGCTGCGAGACGAAGTAAAACGCGATGGCGGAGATCACCGCCGACACGATGACGCCTTTGTACAGCGCGTTCATGATCTTGCCGTCCTCGCGCGTGGAAACAAAGAAGGTGCCGACGATGGAGGAAATGATGGAAATCGCACCGAGCACCAACGGAAACAAAATCGCCTTCGCGCCCATATCCACCATGACCAATCCGCCCAGGAGCATGGTGGCGACCAGGGTCACGGCGTAGGTTTCGAAAAGATCGGCCGCCATGCCGGCGCAGTCGCCGACATTGTCGCCGACGTTATCCGCAATGACTGCCGGGTTACGCGGGTCATCCTCGGGGATGCCGGCTTCCACCTTACCCACGAGGTCGGCGCCCACGTCCGCGCCCTTGGTGAAAATGCCGCCGCCCAAGCGCGCGAAAATCGAAATCAGCGAGCCGCCGAAGGCAAGTCCCACGAGCGAGCGCAGTGCGGCCTCCGGGTCTCCCAACGTGCGCAGCATGTAGAAGTAATAACCGGCGACGCCGAGAAGACCTAAGCCCACGACCAACATGCCGGTGATGGCGCCGCCGCGGAAGGCGACTTTCAGCGCCGCGTTGATGCCGTTGTGCGCCGCCTGTGCGGTGCGCACATTGGCGCGCACCGAGATGAACATGCCGATATAGCCGGCCAGCCCCGAGAGAATGGCGCCGACGGCGAAGCCGCCCGCGGTGGACCAGCTGAGCGCGAAGCCCAGCACGAAGAACAGGATCACCCCGACGATCGCGATGGTGGAATACTGCCGATTCAGGTAGGCGCGCGCGCCGGCTTGAATGGCCGCGGCGATCTCCTGCATTCGGGGATTGCCGGCGGGCTGTTTCAGAATCCAGCGCACCGAGATGACGCCGTAGAGGATTGCAACAACGCCGGCTGCAATAGCCAACCATAGCGCACAGTCTAGAGTCATGAAGAGTCCCCCTTCGGACTTATGTTATTGAAAACTAAGAGTTTAATGTCAAAAAAAGCGACGCGACTATATCACAAATGGCTTTCGCAAGCGCTTCGCAACTGAGGCGCCCTTCAATGTGACATAACCCGGTAAGCCATTGCGGTAGGGAGGGTACCCTTCGCCGCCGATGAGGGGCAATAGATAACGCCGGCACGCCCCGGTGATTCCGAATCCATCGGGCGTGATGAAGTGGCGCGGTACCTTTTTTTCTTGATTGGCAATGGCGGACAACGGCGCCTCGCCTATGCCCCAGCGATAGGGTTTCGAGGACTTTCTGACGATGATCGGCATGACTGCGTTTTTTCCCTGAATGGCAAACTGTACTGCCGCCTTGCCGACCGCGTAGGCCTGGTCCACGTCCACCTTGGAGGCAATGTGGCGTGCCGAACGCTGCAGGTAGTCGGCTACGGCCCAATGGAATTTGTAGCCGAAGGCTTGCTGCGTCATTTGCGCGACCACCGGACCGACGCCGCCCAGCTGGGCATGACCAAAGGCATCCTTGGTGCCGGCTTCGGCCAGAAATTTCCCATCGGCGTCTTTCACGCCTTCGGAAACCACCACGACGCAATACCCGCGCTTCTCCACCGTGGCTTTAACCTTTCGCAAGAAAGCTTGGGCGTCGAACGCAATTTCGGGAAACAGAATGATATGGGGCGCATCGCCGGGTTTTTCCCCGGCCAGTCCGCCTGCGGCGGCAATCCAGCCCGCATGGCGTCCCATGACTTCGAGCACGAATACCTTGGTCGAGGTGCGCGCCATTGACGCGACATCGAGCGCCGCTTCGCGCGTCGATACGGCGATGTACTTGGCGGCGGAGCCGAATCCCGGGCAGCAATCGGTCAGCGGCAGGTCATTGTCGACGGTCTTCGGTATGCCAATGCACACTAGGGGAAAGTCCATCTGCACCGCGATCTCGGACACCTTCTGCGCCGTGTCCATGGAATCGTTGCCGCCGTTGTAAAAGAAATAACCGATGTCGTGCGCGCGGAAAATGTCGATCAGGCGTTCGTATTGTGCGCGGCTCTTGTCGATGCCCGCCAGCTTGTAGCGCGCCGAACCGAAGGCGCCCCCCGGCGTATGACGCAGCGCGCTGATGGCCGCCCGGCTTTCCTTACTGACGTCGATCAGGTCCTCGGTCAACGCGCCGATAATGCCGTGCCGGCCGGCATAAACCCGCCCGATCTTGTTAGGGTAACGGCGCGCGGTTTCGATCAAGCCGCAAGCGGACGCATTGATGACGGCGGTTACTCCGCCGGATTGTGCATAAAACGCGTTCTTCTTGGCCACAATGCCCCCTGATGACAGGTCGCGCAGAATAGCCGATCGGCGCGTCCTCTGGTACGGTAGCGCGCTTTTACCAGCAAAAGAAACATGAGAATAGTCTTATTGGGCGCTCCCGGTTCCGGCAAAGGCACGCAGTCGCAACTGCTGGTCAAAGCCAATGAAATACCGCAGATATCCACCGGTGATTTGTTGCGCGAGGCTGTCGCCAAACGCACCGAACTGGGACTTACGGCCAAATCCGCGATGGACGCCGGCAAGCTGGTCGACGACGCGACGGTGTTGGGCATGATCCGCGAGCGCCTCACCCGGCCCGATGCCGCCAAAGGCTTCATTTTGGATGGTTTTCCCCGAAACATTCCCCAGGCTGAGGCGCTGTCGAAAATGCTCGCGGGGATGGGCACGCCGCTCGAGGCCGTGGTACTGCTGAATCTCGATTTGGGGATTTTGTTCAAGCGGCTCTCCGGCCGCAGAATCTGCGAAAGCTGCGGGCGGGTTTTCAACATTTATACCGCGCCCGCTGGGGCGCTCGCGCATTGTGATCAGTGCGGAGAGAAGCATCGGCTCATTCAGCGGCCGGACGACAAGGAAGAAGTCATCGGCAAGCGGCTCGATGTCTACGAGGCGCAGACCAAGCCCCTGATCAGCTACTACACGGCGGCAGGATTGCTGCGAGTCGTGGACGCCGATGCCGATGTGAACACGGTGTTCAAGAATATTCAAAAGGCGATCGGCGCGGCACCGGCGGCTTAAGCGATAGCCTCGAGCAAGCGAGTCCCGATCTCGTCGCAGCGCCATCCCTTGAGCGCATGGGAATCGCGTTTGCCCATGGCGAGCGCCTTCAACTCGCCGCGCGGCGCCAGCACTTCGGCGCTCACTTGCAGTTCCGCGGCACGCGCATCGACGATTTTCATCAGGCGGTCCAGCAGCGCCTTTTGTTCCGGCGTCGGCCGCGCATCCTGCACCGGCTCCAGATCCGTCGGGGGCGCGCCCGATGCGGCATCGAGGGCGGCGAGCAGCGTGCCGGCGAATTTTTCGTTCATGGGCTCCACGGCATCGAGCGCGGCGGGCGTTTTCGGATCGGCGTGCGCGATGACAAAAATGGCGGCGTCGGGCAGGATCCACGCGCGCGGCAGATCGCGCTCGCGCGCCCGCTTTTCACGCCAGATGGCAATGACTTTGGCTCGCGAGCGGGGCTCAGGGGCCAGTTGGCCGATCCCGCGCAGACGCACCCACGCTTGTGCCGGATCCGGTTCATAGAGCCGCCGATCCTCGAGCTCCAGACAATCTTCCCGCGCCCAGTGCTCGCGCTTAAGTTCCGTCAAACGCCGCGTGAGTTCGTCGGCGATGGCGCTTAAGTACAAAACATCGTCCGCGGCATATTCCAACTGCGCGCGCGTCAGCGGCCGCTTCGACCAGTCGGTGCGGGTTTGGCCCTTCGGTATGGTGACATTGAGCAGCGTCTTGACGAGTTCGGCATAACCGACCTGTGGCTTGAGGCCGATGCATGCCGCCGCGATCTGCGTGTCGAAAACCGGCGACAGCACCTGTTTGCTGGTCAGGTAGACTGCCTCGAGATCCTGGCGCGCGGCATGGATGAGTTTGCGCGAACCAGGCGCGGTCAAGGCAGGCATCAATGCGTCGAGGCTGCCGACCCGCAAAGTGTCGACGCACCAGATCTGCCCGGCAGCGCTCAGTTGCAGCAGGCACAGCTTTGGAAAAAAAGTGCGCTCGCGCAGGAATTCGGTGTCTACACCGATCGATGGTTGCTTGGCCAGTGTGCGCGCAAGCGCGTCAAGCTCAGCGCTTCGATCGATCCAAATCGCGTCAGGCATGTCGTTACCACGTGTACAATTTGCAATGAAGTATGACTGAATCAGTTTGACATGACGCATATCCATATCTTGGGCATCGCCGGCACATTCATGGGCGGTGTGGCCGCGATCGCCAAGGCGGCCGGTTTTCGCGTCACCGGATCGGACCTCAATGTCTATCCGCCGATGAGCACGCAACTGCAAGCGCTCGGCATCGAGTTCGTTCAAGGCTACGGCGCTGAGCAGCTCGATCTGAAGCCCGATATGGTCGTAGTCGGGAATGCCTTGAGCCGCGGCAGTCCGGTCATCGAAGCCATGCTCGATCGCGGCATGGCGTACACCTCGGGGCCGCTGTGGCTCGCCGAACAGGTGCTGCACGAACGACATGTGATTGCGGTGACCGGTACGCACGGCAAGACCACCACCACCGCCATGCTGACTTGGATCCTCGAACATGCGGGTCTTGCGCCCGGATTCCTGGTCGGCGGCGTGCCGGGCAATTTCGAATCCAGCGCCCGCCTAGGTGCGCCGCCGTTCTTCGTCATCGAAGCGGATGAATACGACACCGCGTTTTTCGATAAGCGCGCCAAGTTCGTGCATTACCGTCCGCGCACCGCGATCCTCAACAACCTGGAATACGATCACGCGGATATTTATCCGGACGTGGCTTCGATCCGGCGGCAGTTCAATCAATTGCTGCGCACCGTGCCTGGCGCCGGACGGCTCATCGTGAACGCCCAGGATGCCGAACTTGCCGCTACATTGAGCGAGGGCTGCTGGACGCCGCGGGAATCCTTCGGGTTGGGCGGTGATTGGACTGCGCATATCGCCAGGGATTCCGCTGCGAGCCGTTTCGTGGTGCATTTCCAAGGCCGCGAGGTCGCAGAGGTCGCGTGGACTCTGATCGGCGAACACAACGTCATGAATGCGCTGGCGGCCATCGGTGCCGCCCGCCATGCCGGGGTGCCCCCGGAGCGCGCCGCGCAAGCGCTGAACGCATTTCGCGGGGTCAAGCGGCGCATGGAAGTTCGCGGCGAGGTCGCGGGCGTGACGGTGTACGACGACTTCGCCCATCACCCAACGGCCATTGAGACCACGCTCAAGGGCCTGCGCGCGCGGGTGGGCGCGGCACGCATCATCGCCGTGCTCGAACCGCGCTCCAATACCATGAAGATGGGCGTGCACCGCGAACAACTGGCGCCCTCATTGGCCGCAGCCGACAAGACCTGGTTCCTGAATTCGCCGGACCTGGGCTGGGATTTGGCCGGCGCGGTTTCGAGCATGGGCGATGATGCGAGTCTGGCAGGGAGTGTCGATGCGCTGGTGCAGGGACTGGCCGCGCAAGCTCGCGCGGGCGATCATGTGCTCGTGATGAGCAACGGCGGCTTCGGCGGACTGCACGACAAGTTGCTCGCAGCGCTGCGAGCGCGCTGATGCCGCCGTCGATTGCGCTATTTCCGCTCAACATCGTGCTGTTTCCGGGCGGTCCGTTGCCTTTGCGAATCTTTGAAACGCGCTACCTCGACATGGTGCGAAGCTGCATGCGGGGTGATCAGCGCTTCGGCGTGGCGTTGATTCGCGAAGGCGGCGAGGTCGGTCCCGCCGAGACCTTCGACGTCGGGACGATGGCGAAAATCATCGATTTTCATCAATTGTCAGACGGGTTTCTCGGTCTCTCCTGCATCGGCGAGCAGCGATTTCGCATCGTCAGCCGCAGCCGCCAGGCCGACGGCTTGAACTTGGCGCAAATCGACTGGGTGGCCGCGGAACCCCCCATGGCGGTGCCGGAGCGCCACGCGCGCCTGGCCGAACTGCTGAAAACCGTGCTGCCGGAGCTCGGCGAAGTGTACGCGGGCATCGAGATGCACTTGGATGACGCCGCGTGGGTGGGACATCGGCTTGCGGAAATTCTGCCGATTGCCGTCACGGAGAAACAATTCTGCCTTGAACTTGCGGACCCGATCCAGCGCCTCGACGTCTTAAGCCCGCTGGCGCAAGGGCCGGCTAATTAGGAGCAGACAGGCTCCTCGCCGCCGGAGCCCAACGCGCGCGTGTGAGCCACAGCGCGGCGGCTACGCAGATTCCCCAGGGCACGAGCCAGTAGCCCAGCAAGCCGTCGAACCGGCCGACCCACATGGAAGTCGCCGCTGCCTGGCCAGTGGTGGTTCCTTCCTGCAGCATGCGCAGTACCACCACCCAGCCGGCGTGCAGTCCGATCGCCACGGCAATGTTGCCGGTGAGGACGCGCGTGAGACTCAAAATCAGACCCACGATCAACCACGATAGAAATGAATCGAAGACCAGCGACGGCTGGGCTAAAGGCGAGAATGAGCGCAGCAATAGATCGAAGCCGCTGCCCCAACCGATATCTTCCGGCGCTATTCTAGCCTTGGCAAAGAAATGCACGACGGCGAATAAGGGCGCCGTGAGCAGCGCCGCCGCCCACGGTCCCGATTCACGTTCGATGGCCGTATGCATCGCGCCCCGCATCACGGTTTCTTCGATGAGTGCGACGGCGATGCCTGAGCTCACGCCGATCATGAATATGCGCGCGAGATTCCACGCGGTCGGTACGAATCCGGGACTCACGACCCGCAGATGCGTGGATACCAGGAACCACGCGCCGACGCCGGCGGTGACCATGCCGATAGCTCCCCACGCGAAGCTTATCTTGAGGAATCGGCGCCAGGGCAGGCCGTAGCCGAAATCGCGCTTGCGCGTGACACCCAAATGGCGGCACACCCACACGAGTTCCGCGATGAGCAGCAACATGGCCACGCGGCTGGCAACCCGGTGAAACGCCCAACTCGCGAAGGTCGAGGTCAGTTCATAGGCAGGGTAGGCGAGCAGCGCGCTGATCAAGCCCGCGAGCAAGATCGCACCCAAGAACCAAGCGAAGGCGCGCATGCTTTGGGCTCAGCTCATCGATGCGAAAACGCGCGCGGCGGCGGCGACGGTGGCTTCGATGTCCGCGGCCGAGTGTGCCGCCGACAAAAATCCCGCCTCGAAGGCGGAGGGCGCGAAATAAATCCCTTCTTGCAGCATACCGTGGAAAAATTTCTTGAAGCGCTCGACATCGCAGGCCATCACCTTGTCGTAGCGATCGACATCGCGTTCGGTCGTGAAGAAAAATCCGAACATACCGCAAACGTGATTGGTGGCGAGCGCGACGCCGGCGTCGGCCGCCGCCGTGGCCAGCTGCTCCACCAATACGTCCGTCATGGCACTGAGGCGTTGATGAAATCCCGGTGCGCTGATCAGATCGAGTGTGGTGATGCCGGCCATCATCGCCACCGGGTTTCCGGACAGCGTGCCCGCTTGGTAAACGGGACCTAAGGGTGCGAGCTGTTCCATGATCTCGCGCCGCCCGCCGAACGCGCCGACCGGCATGCCGCCGCCGATGATTTTGCCGAGTGTCGTCAAATCCGGCCGCACCCCATAGAGCGCCTGTGCGCCTCCCAAGGCGACGCGAAAGCCCGTCATCACCTCATCGAAAACCAGCAGCGCGCCGACCCGATCGCATTCGCGGCGCAGAGTCTGCAAAAAATCCGGCGCCGGAGGCACGCAATTCATGTTGCCTGCCACGGGCTCGACAATGACGCAGGCGAATTGCTCGCCGACCTGCCGGAACACGCGCTGAACTTGATCGCTATCGTTGTAGTTGAGCGTCACCGTATGGCTCGCCAGCGCCTTGGGCACGCCCGGAGAGGTGGGCACCCCGAGAGTCAATGCGCCGGAGCCTGCCTTGATCAGCAGCGAATCGGAATGTCCGTGATAACAGCCCTCGAACTTCACGATGGTGTCGCGCCCGGTGAAGGCGCGAGCCAGCCGGATCGCACTCATGGTCGCTTCGGTGCCGGAGCTCACGAAGCGCACCAACTCGATGGACGGCATCAGCGTCACGACGCGGCGCGCAAGCTCCGTTTCAAGCGTCGTCGGGGCGCCAAAGCTCAAGCCGAGGGCGGCGACATCTTGCACGGCTTGGATGACCTGTGGATGAGCGTGACCCAAGATCATGGGTCCCCAGGAGCCGACGTAATCGATGTAGCGCCGATCGTCCGCCGCGAACACGGTCGCGCCCTGGGCTTTCTTGAAGAAAATCGGCTCGCCGCCGACGCCGCGAAAGGCGCGAACGGGCGAGTTGACGCCGCCCGGAATGTACTTGCAGGCTTCCTGAAACAGGCTCATAGCCGAGCACTTTAAACAGCGATGGCGGCCTCGGGCAAGCTAAGTCGAACTTCGAAGCCGCCGCCTTGCGCATTCACGGCCTTGGCCCAGCCTCCGTGAGCCTTCATGACCTGAGAGGTGATGGCGAGGCCGATGCCCTCGCCGCCGCTATCCCGATCGCGCGACTCGGCGACCCGGTAGAACGGCTCAAAAATGCGCTCCAAATCGGCCGGCGGTACCCCCGGTCCGTGGTCGCGGATCAGGATTTCCAAACCGGAACGGGCCCTCGCAACGAGCACCTCGACCGGCGTGTCATTCGGGCTGTAGCGAACCGCGTTGCGCAGCACATTCTCGATCGCGCTGCGCAGCAGTTCGCGGTTGCCGAGCACGGCCTCGTTCGTCGCGCCCTGCAGGTTGATCCGGCAATTCTTCATGGCTCCTTCAAAATTGGCATCGCGCACCACCTCTTCGATGACCTCGTCGAGTTCAAACGGTTCACGCGCCTGCAGCGCATCGGTGCCGTGCAGCCGCGCGAGTTTCAGCACCTGGCTGATCATGGCGTCGAGGCGTTCGACTTCCCGTTCCAATCGATCCAGCTGGCGCGCGAAATCCGCCGGCGGCTGACGCGCGAGTCCCAACGCCACCCGCATTCTGGCCAGTGGCGAACGCAGTTCATGGGAGATGTCGCGCAGTAACTGCGTGGTCGCACTGCGATTGGCGCGCAACTGATCGGCCATGGCGTCGAAGTCGCGCGCCAGCACGGCAAGTTCGTCCTTGCGCCCTTCCAAACCTGCGCTGACGCGAACATCGAGATTCTCGGAGGCGAGCGCGCGCGCACCTTCTTGAATGCGGCGGATGGGAGCGGTCAAATGCTCGGCCAGCCACCAACTGGTGAGGGCGCTCACGACCAGCGCAATGATTAAGATCGTCACCGAAATGGCGGGCAGGCTGAGCGCGCCGAAGATGCTGGGCCGGCGCGGCGTCAACAGCACGGTGTAAACCGCGCCGTCGGCGGCGACGATTTGCGGCGCGACGCGCGAGGGGCGAAAGTTGCCTGGGAGCGGATCACGGCCGAGGAGCGCGAAACGGCGCGCCGCGCTCTCCGGCAGCGCTCTGCCGAGGATGTCCTTGCCGTTGGGCCCGACGACAAACAGCTCGCGGTCGCCCGGCGCATTTCGGTTGCCTACCAGCCAGCTCTTCAGGGCACCGATTCCGCCGCCTGCGAGAACCTCCGACGCCTGGATGGCCACCGACGGGCGGCGCTGCAACTCCTGTGACTCAGCGTCGCGGTCGCGCGAGGCAATCGTAAAGGTGGTCGCGATGCTGCTGCCGACAATGAGCGTCATCGCCAGCAAGAACAGCAGAAATATCCTTAAAAAGAGACTATGCACCTGTGCTCCAAGTGAGGGTGTAGCCCGATCCGCGAACGTTCTTGATTTCGGGATTCTTGCCGGTCTCCAGATCGAGCTTGCGGCGCAAATTGCTGATGTGTGTGTCGATGCTGCGATCGTAGGCGGCAAGCTTG
>Ga0182024_10023602_pt1 | contig 10995 bp, 7 predicted proteins | sample P32metaG_FD_120480 | JGI IMG/M metagenome (GOLD analysis project Ga0182024, IMG submission 120480) | Permafrost microbial communities from Stordalen Mire, Sweden - P3-2 metaG (Illumina Assembly) | ecosystem: Environmental > Terrestrial > Soil > Wetlands > Permafrost | place: Sweden: Stordalen... | reverse complement strand
TTCCACATCCGCTCTAGTTCTTTTGCCTCTGCACCGTACGCGCAATCGTTGGGCACGAGCACAAGCACTGGCAACCGGTAACGCGCCAGCGTTTCCAGTTCCCCCGCGGACATCAGGACACCCCCGTCGCCGATAACGGCGACTGTGATGCGGTCAGGTCGTGCTACAGCCGCCCCGGCAGCTACCGCAAGTCCGAGCCCGATCGCCTGGAAGTCGATAGCGTTAATGCTGCTCCTGGGCAGGTAGCAGGGCAGGTAGTCGAGCGCGTAGCCGCAGGCATGGCCCGTTTCCGGGACTACGGCGCGATCGCGAGGAAGCTGCCTGTCCAGCTGGGCCATGACCGATCGGGTGTCGACGAACCCGTCCCCACTTTCGTCATGAAAGGCGTCCTCGCGCCTGTAGACGGGGATTTCCCGCACTTCGTGGCAGCCGGCCCACCCGGTCGGCTGATGCCCGCGCGCGGTCAGCACCGCGGTCAGATGCTCGGCCGTTGCCGCCGCATCGCCGACGAACGCGAGCGCCGCTCGCGGCCTCGCCAGAGCCGCCTCGTCAATGTCACAGCGCACGATCTGGACATCCGGCGCGAACAGATGCCCCGCTCTCGTGCCGAAGTGATTGAGCCTCACACCGAAGGCCAGGACCGTGTCGGACTGCTGCAGGAGCCGCGCAGCCAGCGGGCTGGAGTGCACGCCCGCAGTGCCGACACAACGGGAGTGCCCGGCGAAGATGCCCGCGGCATCCAGACTGGTGGCCAGCAGAGCCCCTGTCTGATCAGCTAGCACTCGCAGTGCGTCAGCCGCCCCGCTGTCGATGGCGCCCCGGCCGACGATCACAGCCGGGCGGGCGCTGGCGGCAATGAAATCGGCCATCTGCTCCACCGCGGCTGCGGCCGGCTGGAGAGGCTCAGGTCTTGGCGCCGACGGCAGCAGGCTCAGGTCCACGTCGACCGTCGCGACCTGAATCTCCAACGGGACAGACACGACTACAGGGCGCCGCTCGGCAATGGCCCGCCGCACGGCGCTGGCGATGTTTGCGACAAGGCTTTCCGCAGAGTCGATCCGCGCGACGAGGATTCCCAGGGAGCCGAACAACGCGCCCTGGTCCACAAACTGATTGTCCCTGACCCCGTCGGGGAGGGCGTCTCCTGCGAGCAGCAGGAGCGGCATCCTGGCCTTTTGCGCTTCGATAAGAGCGGTCACTGAGTTCGAAACGCCAGGACCCCATGTAACGGTAGCGACTCCTAGCTGTCCGGTGGTCCGGCTGTAGCCGACCGCCATTGCGACCGCAGCCGATTCATGGCGTGCGCCAAAGTATCGGGCACCGTACAGTTCCGTGATCGCGATCACTATACGCAGGTTCATCCGGCCTATCAGCCCGAAAAGGGTCTTTACCCCGAGAGCGGACAAGGTCCCGGCGATGGCCTCGCCGCCCGCCATCACGTCAGCCACCCCGCGGCCTGACTCTCGCGGAGAACTCAGCCATCTTTTCCCGGGCTTCTTCCACGTACGGCCATGCTCGCGGATCATCGACCGCCACGACCCGCTCCGTAAACTGCCGGCCAACGTGCCGGTAGTAGGCATCCACCGATGCTCTCTGCTCCTCCGTACGGCCCAGGCACAACCGCTCGTAGACACCGTCGCGAAAATAGAACAGGCCGTTGATCACCCCCTGCAGTCGGTTGAGGTCAGCCTTGCTGACGGCAGTGCAGACAGTGGGCAGCCCGGTAGGCTCCAGCATCCCGTATATGTCCGTGTTGGGGACTAGGCGGAGCATGCGGTTGCGACGGACCACGTCGCTCCCATACCGGCCGGCCTTCCTGGCGCGTACAAATTCAACCGTTGACGGGTCAGGGGACAAAATAGTGCAGTTGATCGCGTACAGCGGCAGCGCCAACAACTGCTCGGCATCAGACATTATCGTTTCCAGCGAGTGATGCGGGGCACCAATGATGTACCCGGCAATGACGTCGATCCCAGCGCTCGCGAACGACTGCACACATTCCCGGTTATCGGTCACGGTTACCTGCTTGTTGAAGTAGCTCAGGGTCTCCTGGTTCATAGCCTCAAGCCCCAGGAATACCCGTCTGCACCCCGCCTCGGCCATGCGCTGTGCCATGCCTGGCGTCAGCCCGTCCACACGCAGGTAAGAAAACCATGGAATTCCGATTTCATCCATGAGATCTATGAGGCCGGCAAAGTCCGGATGCTGCGACAGGTCATCGTCGTGGAACTCGATGCTGTCGCACTTCGTCCGCTCAATGAGCGGTTCCAGGTCCCGGCGTATGAGGTCAAGAGGGCGGGCCACAGGACGCCCGTGAATCAGGTACGTGGAACAGAACGTGCAACGGCCCCGGCAACTCTGCGTGCATATGTACAACTGCGGCCGCTCACCGAGGACTCGCGAGAAGCTTGTCGCATAGACCGGCGATGACTTGAGGCTCTCGGGAAGCAGGTCATAGGCGAAGGTAGGTGACGGCATGGTTTCAAGCGACCGGTCGAACCGCGGAGGCGCTGACACTGCTCTACCGTCTGTCACGTAGTTCAGGCCGAGCGAACCTTCTTCGCGGACGAATCCCTCGGTACCAAATGTCCCGACAATATGATGAATTCCGGCTGCACCCTCGCCGCGGACCACGATGTGGGCGTTCTCGATGTGAGGGGCCGTAGAGGCATGCGCCCCGCCGACGACAATGAGATAGCGATCCGGTGAGAACTGCCCGAGGAACTGCTCAAGCCGGTCTATGGTCTGCGTGTAACTGCTCGCGGCAACGATCCGTCGATTGGCCGGCTCGAGCCATTTCTTCATCGCATTGAGAAGATCGACCTCATGCTCGAATACATCTTCGTCGAAGTAAGCGATTTCAATTTCCGGGATCTCACCCTGGCGGATCGATTTCCTGAGCGACTCGGCTATGTTTAGCAGTAACTGGTCAGGTCCTGTCGAACCGGTGATGTTTTATCAGGCGTCTTCGGGCAGCCAGGGATGGCCCTCGGCGAGCAGGACGAGGGCTTCGAAGAAGCAGGTGCCGTGCTTGGCCGCGGTGGCGAGGTAGCTGCGGATCGCGCAGAACTGCTCGGCGCCGGTCAGGGTTCGCATGCCGCCGGAGACTTTCTGCCGGACTTTGATCATGCGGATCTCGCGCTCGGCCGCATTGTTCGATCCCGCTGTCGACTACGCGTGATGCGGGTGCTGAGAAGCATCCGGATCGGGTGCGGGTGACGCATCGGTTCCATCCGTTGTCCGGCCGGTCGTTTGAGTTCGTGAACCGTCGTAAGAGCTGGCAGTCCGATCGGGTCTGCTTCTTCGGTGACGCCGGTGAGCTGGTGTGCCTGCCGGCGGAGTGGACCGACGTGGTGCCCGGGGATCCCTTCGTGGTGGTGTCGGCGGGACGGTCGCCGTTCCGCACGGCGGATCTGCTGGAGCTCGCGGAGCTTATCGGGGAGCTGCGCCAGGGTGCCGGCCCGGTGCCGGATGATGCCAAGCGGATTACGCCGTGAGTGTCCACAGGATTCCGTCGCGGTCCCGGCTTACTATCTCCCGGATCTGTCAGGTAATTCAGTCGATTACTGTCGTTGCGCGTGGATTCCCGGGTGCCCGGCGGCGCGGCGCGGAGGATTCTGCTGATTCAGGCGGCATAGTCGTCTTGACTAAGTTGTGGCCAGGGAGGCGCGATGGTCAGGCGAGACGACGCCAAGACGCAGGCGCTGGCGGCGTCCAGGACGCTGAATCCCCGCCCGGAAAAGGTCACCGATCCGGCGTTCGGCCCGGGCGGGTTTTTCGATCCGGCGGATCTGGTGCAGGTCAAGTACGAGATGGTGCGCAAAGCCGAGGCGGCGGGCGTGCCGGCGAGCCGGGCCGCCGCCGACTTCGGGTTCTCCCGCCAGTCGCTGTACTCGGCCAGGGCGGCAATGCGCGAGCGGGGACTGGCCGGCCTGGTTCCGGCCAAGCCTGGCCCCAAGGGCGGCCACAAGCTCACCGGCCAGGTCGTGGACCTGCTCGAGGACCTGCTGGAGGCCGATCCCGGCCTGCGGCCGGTGGAGCTGGCCGCCGCGGTCCGGGAGCGTTTCGGCGTCAGCGTCCATCCGCGTTCGGTCGAGCGGGCGCTGCAGCGCCGCCGCACCGCCCGGCGCGAGGACGAGCAGGGCGCCGAGCAGGCCCGCGGGGCGGCGCCCAAAAGTCTCTGACCAGTCCGGCTCCATCCACGACCAGTCCGGCTCCATCCCCGGGGACATCGCCGGTGACGGCCGCGGCGCCTTCACCCAGCGGTATGAGCAGCTGCGCAGTGCCGCGGCCGCCGGGAGCGGCGGATGGCGGCACGGCCTGGCCGTGCTGCTCACCCAGGGGATGGCCGCCTGGATGGCCGCGTGGGCCTCCCTGCCCGCCCAGGCCGGGCCGGGGGCCGAACCCGGCCGCAACGCAGCAGCGGCATCGCAGGCCGGCGCGTCCTTGTCCACCCCAACCCCGTCCACGCCCGCCCCGAGCATCCAGGGAGGTGATGCCAGCTCGCCGGCCTGCACGTCGCTGCTGCCCGCGCTCTCGCCTCATGCCACCAGCGAGATCGTCGCGGTGCTGGCGCAGATGACGCTCGCCCATGCCCGTCCTGCCCCGTTACCCGCCCAGGAGGTCATTCCCCCGTGAGTACCGATACCAGCGGCAAGGTGACCGCGGCCCGGCTCCGCCGCGACGCCTACCTCTACATCCGCCAGTCCACCCTCTACCAGGTCGCCAACAACACCGAGTCCACCGCGCGCCAGTACGACCTGCGCGGCCGGGCCGTCGCGCTCGGCTGGCCCGCCGGCCGGATCCACGTGATCGACATCGACCAGGGCCATTCGGGAGCCTCCTCCGCGGACCGGGAAGGGTTCCAGCACCTGGTCGCCGAGGTGTCCCTGGGCCGGGCAGGGATCATACTCGGCCTGGAATGCTCGCGGCTGGCCCGCAACAACGCAGACTGGCACCGGCTGCTGCAGATCTGCGCCCACAACGACACCCTCATCCTGGACGAGGACGGGCTATATGACCCGACCAGCTTCAACGACCGCCTCCTCCTGGGAATGAAAGGCCAGCTCAGCGAGGCAGAACTGCATTTCCTGCGGGCCCGGCTGCGCGGCGGGATCCTGGCCAAGGCCCGCCGCGGCGAGCTGCAACTGCAGCTGCCGATCGGGCTGGCCTACGACAGCCGCGGCGAAACGGTCCTGGATCCCGACGGCGGAGTGCGCCGCGCGATCAGCCTGCTATTCGACACCTTCACCGCCACCGGCTCCGCCTTCGCCGTGGTCAGGGCCTTCCGCCAGGCACAGCTGACCTTCCCTGCCCGGCACCGCGGCGGACCACGCGCAGGCGAGCTGTACTTCAAGACGCTCACCCACGACCAGGTCCTGAAGATCCTGCACAACCCCTGCTACGCCGGCGCCTACTGCTACGGCCGCGCCCGCCACACCACCGACCTGGACGGGCACCACCACACGCTGATCAAGCCGGCCGAGGACTGGACCGTCCTTCTCCCCGACCACCACCCCGGCTATATCACCTGGCCCCGCTACCAGGCTAACCTGCAGGTCCTGGCCGCCAACGCCGCCGCTCGCGGCGACAACCGCACAGCCGGGCCAGCCCGCGAGGGACCCGCCCTGCTCCAGGGCCTCATCGTCTGCGGCAGATGCGGACGGCGCATGACGGTGCGCTACCACACCCGCGCCGACAGCACCATCGTGCCCGATTACGTCTGCCAGAACGACGGCATCAGCAACGCCGCGCCGATCTGCCAGCACCTGCCCGGCGCCGCCGTGGACACAGCCGTCGCCGGCCTGCTGCTGGCCACCCTCACCCCGCTGGCCCTGGAGGTCGCGCTCACCGTCACCGACGAGCTCGCCGCCCAAGCCGGGCACGCCGACGCCCTCCGCGCCGCCCACGTCCAGCGCGCCCAGCATGCAGCCGACCAGGCCCGGCGCCGCTACCTGGCAGTCGACCCCGGAAACCGGCTGGTCGCCGACGCCCTCGAAGCCGACTGGAACGCCCGCCTGCGCGAGCTGGCCACCGCCCACGACGACTACACCACCGCCACGTCCGCCACCGCCATCCTGGACGACCAGCAGCGCGCCCGCATCCGGGCACTGGCCGCCGATTTCCCCGCGCTCTGGCACGACCCGGCCACCCCGATGCGGGAGCGCAAGCGCCTGATCCGCCTGCTGATCACCGACGTCACCCTCACCCGCGGCGACTACGCCATCACCGCCGCCGTCCGCCTGCCCGGCGGCCAGCACCACACCCTGAACCTGCCGATCCCGCTGAACGCCTGGCAGCAGCGCAAAACCCCCCAGCCTGTGATCGAGCAGATCGACCAGCTGCTCGGCGGCCAGACCTACAGCCAGGTCGCGTGCATCCTCAACCAGCGCGGCCTGACCAGTGGGGAAAGCAAGCCGTGGGACGCCGGCCGGGTGCGCGCCCACTGCTTCACCCGCCACATCCCCAGCCTGTGGCAGCGGCTCCGCGACAGCGGCATGCTCACCCTCGACGAGGCAGCCCGCCAGCTGCACGCACACCCCTCCAGCATCAAGCGCTGGTACCGCCTCGGCCTCATCACCGGGCACCTCGCCGACGACCGCGGCACCTGCCTCTACCACCCCGGCCAGGCCCGCCCCGGCCCCGCCCAGGTCGAAGCCACCGGCAAAGCCCTCGGCGACAGCCGCCGCTCAGGACGCAGCTACCACCCCGACCTCGGCGGCCCGCTGCCGAAAAATGTCAGTGCCACACGCAATACTCAACACAACTCCAGCAACACGACCTGACCACCGCGAAAACCCCGACGCTGCAGAACGCACTCAGGAGGTGCAGTGTGACGCCAGATCGTTGTCGGGCGGAACCCGCCAGTCGGTGAGGAACCGCAGGTAGTCGGCTTCGCGGTTGATCAGGCGGCGGGCCAGCGCGTTGTGCTTGCGCATCAGCGGGGCGGACCGGGCGCGGGTCTGGCTGAGACCGATCCGGGCGGCCGAGCGCAGGCAGGCGGTCTGCTGGGCGACCGCGGCGGCGTCCAGCGGATCACGGCCGCCGGCGATCGCGTCAGCGACCATGCCCTGAAGCTTCACCAGGGCATCGCAGGCCTGCGCGGCCCAGCACCACTGGCCGTCTCCAGCGGTATCGGCCACGGCCTGCAGCTCCCGCTGGACATGGGCGGTGCACAGCTGATGGACCGGGCCGCCGGGCTGCTCGCCGGCGGCGGCTGCGCCGGCCGGGGTCAGTGCCGGGCCGGGCGCGCTGCGCGTGAAGGTGTCATAGGGCGCCCAGGCGTCGTGCACGGCGACGCCGGCGAAGCGGGGCAGCACGCCCAAGGCCCCGATGCCTTCCAGGCCGCGCCGGGCATGGCAGATGATCAGCGTCCAGGCCGGGCTGGTGGCCACGTGCACCCAGTGCAGGCGGGCGGCGACCCGGAACCCGGTCTCGTCGAAATGGACGACCTCAGCACCCGCGAGGCGATCCCGCACCTGGGCGGTGAACCTGGCCAGGCCGTCAGCGGCCCGCCGGGCCATCGCGGCGACCGTGCCGGACGACAGCGGGATGCCGAACAGCTCCGCCAGCGCCATCGCCGTGCGGCTCTTGGACAGGAACTGCCCGCCATAGAGGTACAGCACGATCGCGGTGATCCGCGAGCCGTACTGGACCGGCGCGTCCACCCCGGCCGGGGCCGTGCCCTTGGTCTTATGCCCGCAGCCGCACTGCCGCTCGATCAGCTGATGCTCGGTGACCTCCACCTTCACCGGCGGCAGATCGAACACCTGCCGCCGCTCCGCCCCGGTGACCGGCGCCCCGGTCAGGCCGTTCCCGCACCCCCCGCAGCAGGCCGGCTCGTGCCGGACCTCATAGCGGGGCCGGGCGACCTGCGCCAGTGTCGTGCCCTCATGCCCGTCCTGGCCGCCGGGCCTCCGGCCGGTCTTCTTCCGCAGCGACCGCGGCTTCGGACCGCCCTTGGACAGCCCGTCAGCCGACGGCGGCTGCGAGGAGTTCTTCGACGTCCGGCTGACCTGCGCCTCCAGCTCGGCGATCCGCTCCACCGCCGCGCCGAGCTGCTCCCGCGACCGCACAAGCTCCGCCCGCAGGCTCACCACCAGCGCGGCGAGCACCTCATACGACGGAGGCTGATCAGCAGGCACACCCGGACATTAACGACCAGCGGGCAGCAGTACCGCCAACCACGAATTCCGGCGTGTCGGCCATCAACCAGACACGCCACAAATCAGACCTGACCAGTTACAAGAAACATAACCTCCGGCAGTCCGTCGGCCGTACCGGGATCTGCCTCTTAACCGGCTAACCTCTGGTGTTCTTGCAGGTCAGGCCGTGTGACACGCCGGACGTGGGTTGTTGCCTGCTGGTGATCATCGGCGGTACACCTGTCTCTCATGATCACCGATGGTTCCTCGCTGCGGCTTGAGGAACGAGAGGGCGGCTGGGCGCTGGCCGGGCCGGGCTCAGCCGATTTCATGCTGGTGAACGAGTATCTGGCGCATCTGGGTGACCGGAACTACTCGGTCAGGACGGTCCGGGCCTATGGGTTCGACCTGCTGGCGTTCTGCCGGTGGCTCGTCACCGAGGACATTGCCCTTACTGCGGTGACCACCGATGTGCTGCTGAGGTTCTTGGCCGCGTGCCGGGAAGCGCGGGTGCCGGGCCGGCCCGGCGGGCCGAATGTGGTCAGCCTGGGCGGGCGCCGACTTGATCAGTACGCGACGACAACGATAAATCGCAGGCTGGCGGCGATCTCGGGGCTGTTCGCGTTCGCTGCGATGCGTGATCCCGGTCTGAAGAGCCCGGTGCCCAAGGGCAGGGAGGCCCGCCGGACGGTGCCGGGAGAACGCAACGGGCTGCTGGCCCATGTCGCCCGCAGGCCCAGGAACCGTTCATCGTTGCGGCTTCGCGAGCCTCGGCGGCTGCCTCGTCCGTTGTCGCAGACCGAGGCTGCTGAGTTGCTGGCGAGTTTCCACTCGTGGCGGGACCGGGCGATCGCCGGGCTGATGCTGTATTGCGGGCTGCGCTCCTGTGAGGTCCTCGCCCTGAGCATCGCTGACGTCGATATCGGCGGGCGGTGGCTGCTGGTGACCGGCAAGGGAAACCGGGAACGGCGTGTTCCTCTCGACGCTGACGCCGCCTCGGTGATCCAGGTGTATCTGCTGGCCGAGCGCCCAGAGACGACCAGCACCGCGTTGTTCATCGTCGCCAAGGGCGCCAGCCGGGGCCAGCCGCTGACGGCGGCCGGGCTGCGCACGATCTTCCGCTACCACCGTGGCATCTCCGGGGTCGGGAGCGGTCACCCGCACGCGCTTCGCCACACCTTCGGGACCGCTTTGGCCGAGGCCGGGGTCGATCTGGCGGTTATGCAGGCGCTGCTCGGCCACGCCCACGTCGACACCAGCGCCCGGTATATCCATCTGGCACCCGCCCATGTGAAGGCTGAATTCGATGCCGCTCGCGATCGCATCCGCACGCGCTGCTGACGGACGGGCGCTGCACGCCGCCTATCTGGACTACCTGCGCGCGACCGGCCGGGGCAACACCGCGTACTGGACGGCAGCCCGCACCTTCTTCTCGCGCTGGCCCGACCCCTACGACTGGGCGGACGAACCACTCGAGGTGAAGCTGTCGGCCAACGGGCCGACCCGGCCGCTGATCACGTTCCTGATCCTGCACGGACGATTGCAGCCTGGCTACGACTACCTGCTGGAACGCAAGTTCTCCACCATCTGGCGGGAACTGCAGGACACCCCTATCAGCGCCGATCTGGACAGGTTCCTCGCGGCCGCGGCCGAGTTGGGGTTCAGCCAGCGAGTCAGCGTGGCTGTCGCCTCCCAGGTCCCGGCCCGGCTGCTGCTCCAGACCGGCCGGCGCATGGACCGGCTCCGGCCAGAGGATCTCCAGGAGTTCACCGCGGCCTGCCAGCGGCGGACCGAACGCACCGGGAAGAGCTGGTCGCACTACAAGGCCGCGCTGAGCAACAGCCACCGGATCCTTTTCCATCTGCAGATCCTTCCCGACCAGCCCCGGGCCGCCGGCCCGATGGCGTTCACCGGCCGGCTGGAGGACGTCACCCCGCCGATCCGGGCGTCGCTGGTGGCCTATCTGGAACGCAAACGCGCGACCTGCGTGCCGAAGACGGTGTCCAGCCTGACCAGCCGGCTGATGCACTTCGGAGTGTTCCTCACCCGCACCGACCCGTCCCTGTCCTGCATCGCCGACCTGGACCGGTGCCGTCACATCGAGCCGTACCTGGCGGCCCTGGTGCACGCCCAGAACAGCAAGAAAGACGCGGTGATCTCGGTCGCCGAACGGTCCCGCCGGATCCTGGCGGTCGCCGGATTCCTCACCGACATCACCGAGTGGGGCTGGGAACAGGCGCCGCCCCGGCGGCTGGTGTTCCGCGACGACATCCCCAAACTGCCCAAGACTCTGCCCCGCTACCTGCCCGTTGACGCCGACCGGCGGCTCACCCAGGCATTGCAGGATCCGGGCAACGAACTGGCAGCCTGCGCCCTGCTGCTGCAGCGCTCCTGTGGCCTGCGCATCGGCGAGCTCCTGGACCTGGAACTGGACTGCGTGCACGAAGTGCCCGGCCAAGGCGCCTGGCTGAAGGTCCCGCTCGGGAAACTCGACTCCGAACGGATGGTTCCCCTAGACGAGGACATCCTGGAAGTGATCGACCACATCGCGGAGATCCGCTCACCCGGGCGGCCCTTCCCGCACCCCCGCTACGGCCGCCCGGCGCAGTTCCTTTTCACCCACCACGGACGGCGGCTATCCCAGAACGCCATACGCGCCGAACTCGAACGCGCCACCGAAGCCGCCGGGCTCGGCCACGCCACCCCGCATCAACTGCGCCACACATATGCGACCGCACTGGTCAACGCCGGAGTGTCGCTGCAGTCGCTGATGGTGTTGCTCGGTCACGTGTCCGCGACGATGAGCCTGCGCTACGGGCGCCTCTTCGACACCACCGTCAAAGAAGAATAC
>Ga0182024_10023601_pt1 | contig 10996 bp, 8 predicted proteins | sample P32metaG_FD_120480 | JGI IMG/M metagenome (GOLD analysis project Ga0182024, IMG submission 120480) | Permafrost microbial communities from Stordalen Mire, Sweden - P3-2 metaG (Illumina Assembly) | ecosystem: Environmental > Terrestrial > Soil > Wetlands > Permafrost | place: Sweden: Stordalen... | reverse complement strand
TTGCCCATGCCGCCCTCGACGCGCGCGCTCGCGCGCTGAGCACCCTCCGCGATCGGACGCCGCCTGCCACACGCCGATCCACCCCGCAATCCCCTCCCGGACGTCGTTCGTGAACGGCTTACGAGCCAATACTCACAAGATCCCCACGGGCTCCGCCAGCCAGACCGAGTATATGGTCGTCCACGCGGCCTATTACAACTCTGGGTGTTGTTACGATTACGGCAACATGGAGAATCCACCCGGTAATTCCGGTCCTGGCACGATGAACGCTTTGTCTTTTGGTAACAGCCAGGGCTGGACCTGGGGTGGGGGACGCCGCCACCGGCGCGCTCATTACGGCCTGGAATGGGGCTCTACCAGGCAACGATACAAATCCAGCCGCGGAGACACAGCACTACGCTCCCCTTGACACCCAAGGCGGGCTTTCGCTCGGCGAGGGCGGTGATGGTTCGAACTCGGGCGCTGACGCGTTCTCCGAGGGAGTCGTTATCGCGGGCGAAACGAGCGACGCGACGGACAATCTGATTCAGGCGAATCTGAACAGCGTCTACGGAAGGTGAGACGACGTACGCGATAAGTAGCTTCGGTAGAAATGCCGACAGAGTGCGGTCGAGGTCATCGCGGTGGTTGTGGAAATCCTTGGCTGAACCGCATCCTTTCTTTTGAGCCGAAAGAGAAGCGCGCCGTCACTTCATGGCCGCGGATGTTCTTGGTCGCGGCCGCGTTCGACGACTTCGTTCGTTTGGGTACGGTCGCACCGCAAGTTTTCAGCAACAGGAGAAGCCTCCATGCGGGAATCATCGCGTCTATCATCCGGCTCGGGTCGAGCCGTATTGGCCATGGCGTTCGTTCTCGCCGCGAGCACGGTTACACGAGAGGCCGCTGCGGACGGAACGTGGACGACTGCTCCCATTAATCCCGGAGTCGGTCAGGCATTCGGGCTCTGGCTACTCACGGACGGCACCGTCCTTTCGCACGGCTCCGGTGGACTAAACCACTGGGTCATTCTTACTCCGGACAGCACCGGAAGCTACGCCAACGGGATGTGGAAAACAGTCGCTACGAGCGCGTTCGCGCGCGGCGGCGCGACCGAGCACGTGCTCAAAGACGGTCGCTTTCTCGAAGCCGGCGGCGAGTACATCTACGCGTGGCCCGCCCATGACGGAGTGGCGGCTTGTGCATCCGGCTGCGCCCAGCCGCCCGACGGCTCGCCGCTCTTCAAGAACGTCGAGATTTATGACCCGGTTGCCAACACATGGACGGTTGAAGCCGACGGACTGTACGACATCGGCGACACGGGGAGCGCGACGCTCAGCGACGGTCGTCTCTTGTATAGCACCCGCGCTTCGAGCTCGGATCAGATCTACGACCCCACGACGAATACCTGGACGGCCGGGCCCACAAGCCCCATCGGAAGCGGCGATGAAAATGCCTGGGCATCGCTGCAGAATGGTGGCGTTCTGGCGGTGGGGTATGCCACGTCCGGGGCGGCCATCTACAATCCTTCTACGAACACCTGGATGCGCACTGGGGCGGTTCCGGCCGGCTTCAATACCGGCGATACGGCCGGCATTTCACAGCTGTTCGATGGGCGCGTCCTCGCCTACGGCTTGGGCAAGACGTACCTCTATACGCCCGGTGCGACCGCCGCAGATCCCGGTACCTGGGCATTGGGGCCAGCGATGTTTGATGGCGATGAGGCCGAGGATGAGTTTTCGGACACGCTGCCCAATGGGCAGGCATGGGTCGGGTTGACCACGGTGACCTATGGACCGGGGGTCGCTTTGCAGGCATTTGACCCGACGACGAACACGGTGTCTTCGGTCACTCCCCCACCGGACATGGGCAATCCTTACCCGATTGGTTACGTGAATCTGCCGAATGGCCAGGTAATGGTTACGGCATCCGATCAAGACTGGCTCTACACGCCGGACACGCTCCCGGACGACTCCTGGCGTCCGACGGTAGCTTCCGTGACCTTCAACAGCGGCACGACCTACACGCTGACCGGCACGCAAATCAGCGGGCTCATCAACGGCGCCGACGAAGGCGACGACATGACGATGGCGGAGAACTACCCAATCGTCTGGCTCACGGACGGCGCGAACCACGTCTATTGCTGCAAGTCTTTCAATTTTAGCAACATGATGCCCAGCAACGGGAGCGCTTCGGAGACGTGTCAGTTCACCACGCCCGCCGGTCTTCCCGACGGCACGTACAATCTGTTCGTGTCCGCGGTCGGCGTTCCGTCGAAAGTCGCCTTCTCGTTCACCACGGGCGCGAGCAGCGCCGCGCCAGATGGGGGTACCTCTACCGCCGACGCAGGCCCGGACGCGACTACGGGAACCGAGGGAGGCAGTGGTTCGAGCGAAGGGGGGATCGGCGGCTTGGACGGGACCGCGACTTCGGACGCAGGCGGAGGCGGCGGGTCAAGCGAGGCGGGCGGTGTGGGGACCGTCGGATCGGACGCGGGCACGGGCACAGGCTCAGGTGTCGACGCAGGGATGGGCCCGGGTGGCTCGGGCGTGGACGCCGGCAGCGGAAATGTAGGTAACCCACCCGGCTGTGGATGCAGGATCATTGCCGACTCTTCGGGCCGCGGCAGTTCGGTAGCTCTCGGCGTCCTCGCCGGTCTGGTCTTTGTCGCAAGGCGCCGACGCGGGCGGCGGGATTGTCGACTCTGACGGAGTAGCGTCGCGGCTCTCCAGGAGCCCGATAGAGGCCTGCGTTGTCCAAATAGGCGCTTTCTGAGCCGTCGACGGTTCGCCTCGTCACTGTGTCGAGACTCCGGCGGAGGAGAGCTCATGCGCGACAAGGTGCGGTCGGCAAGTCGTAGGAGAACATCGAGACTTCGAATGGCGGCGAGCGCGACGATGGTGCTCCTTGCCGGCGCGTTGTCTACGTCTGCCCGCGCGGCGGGCACATGGGAGAAAGCGCCGTCGAGTCCAACGAATGGGGGTCCGGCGTTCGGACTGTGGCTTCTGACGGACGGGAGGGTGCTGTCGCATGGGAACGCGCTCAACAAGTGGGTCATTCTTACGCCGGACAGTACGGGCAGCTACGCAAGCGGAACATGGAAGACGGCGGCGAGCAGCGCGTTTGCGCGCGGTGGGGCTCAGGAGCACGTGCTGAAAGACGGCCGTTTCTTCGAAGCGGGTGGGGAGTTTCTCTATGTGTGGCCCGCGCACGACGGCGTGGCTGCCTGCGCGTCGAACTGCACCAATCCGGCGGGGGGTTCTCCGCTTTTCAAGAACGTAGAGATCTATGACCCGGTCGCCGACACATGGACGATCGAAGCGGATGGGCTCTACGACATCGGGGACACGGCGAGCGCGACACTGAGCGACGGTCGAATCCTCGATAGTACGCGCGTGTCCAACGCGATCCAGATCTACGACCCTACGACGAGCACGTGGACGGCCGGGGCGTCGCAGACGAATCCGACGGGGGACGAGAGCGCGTGGGCCTCGTTGCAGAACGGCGGCGTGTTGGCCGTGTCGCCGATGCAGACGTCGATCTACGACCCCGCGTCGAGCACGTGGGTACGTACGGGAGCGCTGCCTGCCGGTTTCGCGGTCACGCTGACCGCCGCGTCGGGGTACCCGGGAACGTACGACTTTGGGGATACGGCGGGGATCGCGCAGATGTTCGACGGGCGCGTGCTGGCGTACGGGTTGGGTACCACGGCGATCTATACGCCGGGTGCTGCCGCTTCGGACCCGGGTACGTGGGCTCTCGGGCCGAACATGCCGTACAAGACGGGACCGCTCGACGGCACGGCGGGGAACGAATGCGAGGACGAGTACACGGTCACCGAGCCAAACGGCAAAGTGATGGTCGCGACGCATCCTTTCGGCGATGCGATCGATACGTTGCAAGAGTTCGATCCGACGACGAACACCATCGCGACGATCCCGTTCTTCGACGATCCGCAAGGCGGAGACGGGGTAGGGAGCTATTTGAATCTGCCGAACGGCCAAGTCATGACGACGGGCGGGAGCAGCGACTGGCTGTATACGCCCGATAGTCTCCCGCAAGATGCATGGCGGCCCACGGTGACGTCCGTCGCATTCAATACCGGCACGACGTACACGCTGACCGGTACGCAGCTGAGTGGCCTCATCAACGGGGGCGACGAAGGCGACGATATGACGTCGGCGGAAAATTATCCGATCGTCTGGCTGACCGACAACGCGAATCACGTCTACTATTGCAAGTCTTTCAACTTCAGCAACATGATGCCCAGTCCAGGCAGTACGCCGGAAACCTGCGAGTTCACCACGCCCGCCGGACTTGCTGCTGGCACATACAATCTATTCGTGTCTGCGGTCGGCGTTCCGTCGAAGGTCGCCTTCCCTTTCACCACGAGCACGAGTACGAGCGCCCCCGACAGCGGAACCGAGCCGGATGCAGGCACCGACGTGACCACGCAGTCGGAAGCAGGAAGCCCGTCGGAAGCAGGAAGCAGCGTAAACGAAAGCGGGCTCGGTACCTCGGCCGAGAGCGGAGCAACGGTGGCTCCTGACGGGGCGACGGCAAACGATGGCGGCGTGGATGCTTCGGGTGTCGACGCCGGGCATGACAATGTTGGAAGCCCACCGGGGTGTGGGTGCAGGACGCTCGGCAATTCGTCCAGTCAGAGTGGGTTAGCCGTCTTCGGTCTCGCGGGTCTTGTCGTCGCAGCAGGAAGGCGGCGTCGCCGCGGTCGTACATCGGTCTCTCGGTTCGTGGATCGTGGGGGCCCGAACCTATGACGTCGCTGCACGCATTGCGATCCATGTCCACAATCCGGTCCCGGTCCCGTTCGTTCCAAGCGCTCCGCGCTGCGCGTATTACTCCGACCTCGGTAACGTGCTGGTGGCCGGCGGTGGCGGATATTGGGTGACGACCAGCGATATCCGTACGGGGCAGACCGCGTATCCGGCGCCTGGCAGTAGCAGTACGTCGATCAAGATCTTGCGCGTGTTGAGGTGCGATGGCTGACGGCTGAGCTTTATCGGGGTCGTCGCGTTGCAGGTCTCGTCGTCTTCGAGCTAGGCTGAGATTTATCTAGCCTCACTTGAATCGAAGGAGACGACCATGTTCCGTCGCGAACACGCGCGGTTGGCTTTGGCCTTGGCGCCTGTCGCAGCGACCGCGCTCGGACTGGCGTGCGGGAGCGGCAGCGGCTCCAATTTTTCCGGGGGCGCTGCCGGAAGCGACGGTGGGGGCGACGACGCCTTGGTCCTCAAACTAGCCGGCGACTCGGGGGCGGGCACGGGTACGGGCGGCGCGAGCGTTTTCCAACCCAGCGGACCCGTCACGGATTTCCCGAAGCCAGTCCTCGATGGGACCGCTCCCACGAACGCGCCCTCGCTCTTCGGCTCGGTCAGCCAGGGTTCGTCCAGCGGCGGCCCTTGTATCATCGAGCCCGAGAGCAATGTCGTTTATCCGCAGAACTGGCTGCGTCCACGCTTTCGCTGGACGCCGGTAGCAGGACAGAACCTCTTCGAGCTACGTCTTCACGTCGGTAACCAGACCGACGATCTCCTCGTCTATTCGACGAACACGTCGTGGACGATGCCGCTCGCGATGTGGAACGCACTTCGAACCCACTCGCCGACCGAGGCCATGACGCTGACCGTTCGCGGCGCGGTCTATGCCGGGGGAGGGATTACGGGAGAGTCTCTCGGCTCCTCGTACCCGATGTCGATCGCGCCCGTTCAAGCAACCGGGTCCATCGTCTACTGGACGACGTCGGGCAGTTCTGCGCTGAAAGGATTTTCGCCCGGCGACGAGTCCGTCGCTCAGGTTCTTGTTCCCTCTCAGGTTACCGAGACCGCGACGACTTGCCTTGGCTGCCATACGTCCGCGCCTGGTGGCGAATACGTCGGTTTTGGGATTCAGGGGATGATGGGTTGGCCGAACGCGATCGCCCTAATCGACCAGGACGCGGGAACGGTAGGCACGCCACCGGCGTTCCTCGGTGCGGGCGGGGCTGCGGCGCTCGCGCAATACGATCAAGGGATTACGTCTTTCAGTAGTGCGCACTGGGCGACGGGGGATCGCCGCGAGATCACGGCGTACGACGATCAGGGGGACACGATGAACGCACTCCGTTGGATCGATCTCGAAGCGACGACGATCGCTGCGGCGACAGGGACGCTCGCGCGGACGGGGGACCCCAACTCAGCGGGCGCCCCCTCGTGGAGCCATGCCGGCAAGACCGTCGCTTACGTATCGACCACGCACTTTTGCGCCGGCCGTCTCGGCGCGGGGTGCTCTTCGAACGGAGCCGCGTACAACGGCCCCGACGATATGGGATCGACGGCCGATCTCTATACTGTCCCCTACGCCGGCGGTGCTGGGGGTGCGGCTATTCCTGTCCCGGGTGCTTCCGATCCGACCCTTCAAGAATACTACCCCGTGTTCTCGCCCGACGACGCCTGGCTCGCGTTCGACCGCATCCCGAACGACCTCAATATGTACAATCAATCCAAAGCGGAGGTGTTCGTCATCCCTTCCGGTGGAGGATCGGCCACTCGACTTGCCGCCAACGATCCCCCTGCGTGCTCGGGAAAAGTCAGTCCTGGAATGACGAACAGCTGGCCGAAGTGGGGGCCGACCGCGCTCTCGGCCAACGGGAGCACGTATTACTGGCTCGTATTCAGCTCGACCCGTTCCGACGCCGGCAATCCCCAGCTCTACATTACCAGTGTTGTCGAGACGGGCGGCGCCCTCGCGACGCACGGGTCGATCTACCTCTGGAATCAGCCCTCGACGGAGAACAATCACACGCCTGCGTGGGACACGTTCAAGGTTCCGCCGGTGCCGCCCCCGGCCAAGATGTCTCCGCCGCCGCCGTAGACTTAGTCTTTCCGTGCGCGCTGATTGAAGAGGACCGCCTTCGCTTTGTCGTCCATCGCGGCGGTCCGGAGATCTGCTCCGGCTTGCCCCCCCTTTTCGACCGCCGGACGCGCCTTGATCGTCTCGTACCAGCGCTTCAAGTTGGGAAACTCGTCAAACGATTGCCCTTGCCCCTCGGGATGGAGCCACGGCCAGCACGCAATGTCGGCGATCGAGTATTCGCCGGCCAAGTAGTCGCGCTCTTTGAGCCTTCGGTCGAGAACGCCGTACAGGCGGTGCGCCTCGTTGGTGTAACGGTCGATCGCGTAAGGGATCTTCTCGGGTGCATAGCTCCGGAAGTGGTGCGTTTGACCGAGCATCGGGCCGAGCCCGCCCATTTGCCACATCAGCCATTCGAGGACTTGTGTCCTCCCGCGCACGTCTTTGGGGAGGAGCTGACCGGCCTTGTCCGCCAGATAGATGAGGATGGCTCCTGACTCGAAGACCGAAATTGCGGGCCCGCCGTCCGCCGGCTCCGGGTCGACGATGGCCGGCATGCGGTTGTTCGGGCTGATCGCAAGAAACTCCGGTCGGAACTGCTCGCCGCGTCCGATGTTCACCGGGACGAGCCGATAGGGGATCTTCGTCTCCTCCAGCATGATGCTGATCTTCTTCCCGTTGGGCGTGGGCCAGAAGTAGAGGTCGATCATGCGTCCTTCGATGAGCGGGCCGCTCGCAGGGTTGCTCGCGCGGGCGAGAGGGCCCTATTCGTGCCCTTCGATGGGGAGGTCGCTCTCGGGGGTATACGATGCGTCGCGCTTGCTCTGCGACGGATCGGGCAAGAGCGCCTCGCGCCACATGATCCCGGGGGGGGAAGCGTCGAGCCAGTGGTAGCTGCGCTCGCGCACGTCCAGATGAACGTAGTGGGTCTTCGAGTTCGTATAAATGCCGACACCGGCGAGCGGGTAAGAGTTCAGGTGCGCCGCGAGCTGTCGATAGTCGATGCCGGGAAGTTTGAAGTCGATCGCTTCCCCGGCGGTGTGGTGGTCGCTCTTGCCGGCGCGCTTTTGGCGGTACCCCGAAACGATCACGACCGTCCGCGAGTGAAAATGATGCGCCGCCTTGACGACGAGTTGAATCAGGCGCGGATGGAGTGGGGCAAAGCCGTTGGAATCGGCCGCGATGCGTGAGAAAGCCTCTGCCGCCGCCGGATCCACCGAGCCGTCTCTCGCATAGAGGCGGACCGTCTCGGTCGCGCCTGTATTGGCGCACTCGACCTTGAGAGGCTCGAGTCCCAGAGCCCACTCGGCGATCGGCTTCTCGAGCTCGGCCGTCACTCGGGGAAGGGGAGCGGGTGCGGCCACCGCCACCTCCGGCGACGAAGCGGTCTCCAGAGGTCGGACGCTCGCCCCACACGAGACGTAAAGAAGAGAGAAGGGTGCTGCGAAGAATCGCAGAGTCTGCCGACCCAGCATCCGGTCCAAGTTAGCACCCTTCAATGCGCCCATGAGCTGTCGGATCCGAGTGCCTGAACGCGAGTGCAGGCTTGGAGGTGCGGTGGCGTGGTAACCATGGCCGCATGATCGAAAGCCTCGACCCACTCCCTACGCTGGAGGCGTGGCGCGACGAAGCAAGAGCAGCGGGTGTGGCGGAGCCCGACGCGATGCTTCTCGCGACGGCGACCCCCGATGGCCTGCCGTCCGCGCGAGTGGTGTACCTGCGCGGATTCTCGCCGGACGGGTCTCTCCGTTTTTTCACGAACTACGAGAGCCGAAAGGCGCGGGAGCTCCAAGATAACCCGCGTGCTGCGGCGGTCTTGTACTGGGCGGAGCTCAGCAAGCAAGTGCGCATCGAAGGAGCCGTGGCTCGTTTACCGCCCGCCGCCTCCGACGAGTATTTCCAATCCCGAGCTCGACTGAGCCAACTCGGCGCATGGGTTTCACCGCAGAGTCGGCCGATCGCTTCCCTCGAAGAGCTCATCGATCTTCGAAGTGAGCGCGACGCTGCTCTCGCCGGTGCTGCGGTGCCGCGCCCACCCTTCTGGGGTGGCTTCGGCCTCCTCCCCGACCGCTTCGAGTTTTGGAAGAGAGGAGAGGGACGTTTTCACGACCGACGGCTCTTCGAGCGTCGCTCCGGAACATGGACAATGACGAGGCTCGCCCCATAGAGCGTTGTCTTTAGCGTGCGCAGCGGACGCCGAGGTCGCTGTCCCTGTTCGAAGGCGCGTGTGGGTCTCGGTAAGCGCCACGAAAGTCGAGCGCACGCGCGTCCGACCAGCCGCCACCGCGACAGACTCTCGCGTCCTTTCGATCGGCCGAGTAGGGGCTCGAGCTCCATTCCGACACGTTGCCGGCCATATCATAAAGGCCGTACGCGCCCGCCGCGAACGTGCGCACGGGACACGTCCCGTCCCTCTTGGTGATTCCGGACCAGCAGAGCTGGCGGGACGGCTCGCTGATACCCCACGGATAGGTGCGCTCCTCGGGCCCGCCTCGCGCGGCAAACTCCCACTCTTCCTCGGTCGGAAGTCTCTTGCCCTGAGCATGGCAGTAGGCCCATGCCTGGTTCCAATCGATGCAGTTCATCGGATGGTTCGCGCGATCGGCGTGGCCGTAGTTGCACGTCGGCTGGTCCGTAGGGGCTGCCGGGCAGAGACTCCGATCGACGCACGCCGTGTAGTCGCTGACGGTCACTTCGGTTACGTCGAGGTCGAATGCCGCGACGGTGACCGTCCGGCGTGCGGGGTCGTTTTTCAAATCGACCCGACTTCGCGCCCCCATCGTAAACGTGCCGCCCGGGATGTGGACCATTCCGCCGGGCGCCGGCTCGGCGCCGCCATCGCCTGTGCGAGGGGCCGACGCCAGAGGGGCGGAGGCGTCGCCTAGGGGGAGCGCTTCCGCGACAGTCCCGCACTTGCCGCTGTCCGAGTCGCAGGCGACGGGGATCGGCAAAAGGGCAAGCCTTAGCGGCACGTCGCACGCCGGGTTGAAGGCGCCCTTCTCCTGGGCTTCTTCGCAAGCCTTGGCGCTCCCCTCGCGCTGAAGAATCACAGCGTCGTCGCTCGTGGATCCACCGCGGAATAGAGACGGGCGCGCTTCGAGCCCATGGGTGTTGCCTATCGCCATCGCGAAGCCCCCCACGTAAATCTTGCTAACGACATGGGTTGCCCCCTGGCAATCCCCTTGCAGATCCTCGACCCGGTAGGTCCGTGGGGCCTTGATCGCCTCGATACCCGCGAGCATGACGTCGGCGCGAAGGGCGCTCTCGCCCGTGACACGGCTCGCGAGCCGGGACGCGGCAAGGGGAAACTCGGCGTAGAGCTCCGCGTCGCCATGAGCGACCTTGGACTCCGTGGCCGAGTACGGCATGAACGCGTAGCTGCCCGCGGCGGTGCAGCTTGGCAGAATATCGATCCGCGTATCGCATCCGTGTCCCCTGTAGCGCACCACGAAGACCCCTTCATGGCGTTGACTGTCGAGAGACGCGCGCGCGCTCGCGTCGAGGCCGATGAGATCCGGCTCTACGGGGGTCCGCACCGTGGTGCAATTCACGTCCTTGTGCGGCGCGTCGTGCCAGGTGCTGTCGGGCTCCGACTCAGGCACCTCGGGACGCACGGGCGGGGGCGGTGGGGCGCACGCGACGACGACCGCCAGCGCTCCGCCAGCCGCGGTGACCCGTGCGCGCACGGCTCTTCGGATGGGCATCGGCGCGGACGATACTCTCGCCGCTGGCGCGTGAGTAGCCGGGTTCGGCGCTCCTCCTCGTCTTTCAGATGGACGCATGTCGAAGGCGAAGCGCGTTCGCGATGACAGAGAGGGAGCTAAGGCTCATGGCGGCGGCTGCGATCATCGGGCTCAAGAACCAGCCGAAGATCGGGTACAGCACCCCGGCTGCCACGGGCACTCCGAGCAGGTTGTACGCGAACGAGAGGGCGAGGTTCTGGCGGATATTCTGCATCGTGGCGCGGCTCAAGCGACGAGCACGAAGGATCCCACGAAGATCGCCGGTCAAGAGCGTGAGCCCCGCGGACTCGATCGCGATGTCCGTGCCCGCACCCATCGCGATCCCTACGTCGGCCTGAGCGAGGGCGGGCGCGTCGTTGATCCCGTCTCCCGCCATCCCCACTCGATGACCGGCGGCCTGGAGAGCCTTGATGACGTCGGCCTTGTCC
>Ga0182024_10023600_pt1 | contig 10996 bp, 9 predicted proteins | sample P32metaG_FD_120480 | JGI IMG/M metagenome (GOLD analysis project Ga0182024, IMG submission 120480) | Permafrost microbial communities from Stordalen Mire, Sweden - P3-2 metaG (Illumina Assembly) | ecosystem: Environmental > Terrestrial > Soil > Wetlands > Permafrost | place: Sweden: Stordalen... | reverse complement strand
CGCCCCTACCGGGGCTAAATGCGCGTGCTGCAAGCTATTGTCGTTCGCCGCGCACGAACACCGCCGCCACACTTCCCGGAAATGTGATTCCTTCAAACGGACTCCAGCCGCATTTGGTGCGCAGGTCCTGCCGGCGAATCGTCGTCGGCCGGCGCAGATCGAGCACCGTCAGCGAACCAGCATATCCTGGCAGCAATCGGCCAAACTTCTCCGCCCGATAAGCATTCACAAAAGCTCCTGGATTGGCCGAGCAGATCGCCGCGATGCGCCGCGGGTCGAACCCCTTCTCCACAATGAGCCAGGTGACGAACGGGCCGTAAGTGTCGAGGTGCGGCTGCCCGGAGACGCCGCGCTCCTTCTCGGCCAGGGTGTGCGGGGCGTGATCGGTGGCGAGGTAGTCGGCCGTGCCGTCGCGCAGGGCTTCGAGCATCGCCAGCCGGTCGGACGGGCTTCGCAGCGGTGGATTCATTTGCATCCAGGGCCGATTCTTGTCATCAATCTGGGCCGTGTCGAAGAAAACGTGATGCGGCGTCATCTCGGCGGTCACCGCCAGCCCCTTGGCCTTGGCGGCGCGGATGAACGGCAGGCCTTCGCCGACGGAGTAATGGCACAGTTTGCCGACGAGCCGATACTTCTTGATCATGGCCAGGGCGAAAAGCGTGGCGCTCGATTCGCACTCCGCGGGCCGTCGGCGTTCGTGCGTCGGTTCGTGGCGATGTTTGTCCAGCAGGATCGGATCTTCGCAATGGAAGCTGACGGCCTGGCCGACGTAATTTGCCAGGGTGCGGTCGAGGTCCTCGAGCGTGGAGAAGAACAGATCGCCGACGCTGGGGCCCATGTACGCCTTGTACGGCACCGTGCGCTGGAGCGGCCTGGTGGTTGGGCCGATGCCGGCGTAGAGCGTGAAGGCGACCGGCAAATTGGCCCGGGCGATGAGGTTTTCCTTGGCGGCGTAAGAAGCGTCATCGACGGGAGCGGCGGGGTTGTTGGGCATGTCGGCCACGTGAATGACGCCGCCATGCAGGGCGGCGGCGGCCGCGGTGGCGAAGGTTTCCTTGTGCGTTTCCTTGCCGGTGACGTCTTCGCGCGCGTGAATGTGGATGTCGCCCATGCCGGCGAAGATGAGGCAGCCGTCGCCGAAGACGTGGTCAGGCTTACCGAGATTCGGGCCGACGGCGGCGATGGTGCCGTTTTCGATCAGCACCTGGCCTGGGCGCACGGCGCCCACGTCGGCGAGGGTTCCTTCGATGATGATGGGGCGGGGCATGGGTTCTCCGAGCGCTCCCCCGTTAGGCCGCTCGCCTCTGGCGAGCGCGGATGTGCCTCCGCGCTCGCCGGAGGCGAGCGGCTAAACGGAGTCCGTTACGGCACGGCCTCGATGTACGCCACTTCCGGAATATGTCGGCGCAGTTCCTCTTCGATACCCATGACGACGGTCATGATCGAGCTGGGGCACGAGCCGCACACGCCACCCAGACGAAGGCGAGCAACGCCATCGGTGACGTCGAGCACTTCGAGCTGGGTGCCGTCCATGTCGAGGGCGGGGCCGACTTTCTCGGCGAGGATCTGGATTACACGTTGTTTCAGGTCGGGCATGCGATTCTCCTCTTATCCATTGAATTATATGAGCAATCGTTTAGCCGCGACGCGACGTACTCGGAGCGGAGCGCGGGAGCCGCCCCGCGCTCCGCTCCGAGTACGTCGCGTCGCGGCTAAACGGAAATTGGCTTACTCCGAAATCAGCACCAGCATCGAATGCGCCGTCACCGCCCGCACGCTGCCATGCGGCACAATGGTCCCTTCATCCAGCTCCAAAATGTCGTGCGGCGAGGGCAAAGCGGTGTCGATGGCCCGCCGCCACGGTTTGCCGCAGGGCGACGGCGGAATATGAAACTCGACCGGGTCGATCCAGGCATTGCACACAACATAGAAATCGCGATCCGGTACCAGACTCGGCCCAAAATCGATCTGGCTGCCGTCCAGGGCGAAGGCCAATGTCTTGCTGATAGGCGAAAAATCGGGCGTGTCCGCTTCGACGCCGTGCCAGATGACGTCCGGCCGCAGCTGGCCGTCCAGACCCCGGCCGCGGAAAAAGCTGCGCCGCCTCAGGGCTGGGTGCCGTTTGCGCAGGGCGATGAGCATCTTCGTAAAGCGATGAAAGTCGGCTGCGTTCGGGGCGATCGACCAGTCCAGCCAGTTCAACACGTTGTCCTGGCACCAGGTATTGTTGTTGCCATGTTTCGTGCGCAGAAACTCGTCGCCGGCAAAGAGCATCGGCACGCCTTGCGATAGCAGCAGCGTGGTCAGCAGGTTTTTCGCCTGCCTCAGCCGCAGATCGAGAATATCCGAGTCGCGCGTCGGCCCTTCGAGGCCGCAATTCCAGCTGAAGTTGTCGCTCGAGCCGTCGCGATTGTCCTCGCCGTTGGCGTCGTTGTGCTTCTGGTTATAGGAAACCAGGTCCCAGAGGGTGAAGCCATCGTGGCAGGTGATGAAGTTGACGGAATGCAGCGGCGATTGCCGATTCGACTCGTACAGATCGGCGCTGCCGCACAAGCGCGTGGCCAGCTCCCCGGCCATGCCAACGTCGCCGCGCCAGAATCGGCGAACGTCGTCGCGGTATCGGCCATTCCACTCCGACCAGCGTTTGCCGTGAAAGGCGCCGACCTGATAGAGCCCGCCCGCGTCCCAGGGCTCGGCGATCAGCTTGGTGTCGGCCATGACTCCGTCCTCGGCGATCATCTCGACAATGGGCGGCTCCATCAGCACGTTGCCGAAGCGATCCCGGCCGAAGACCGACGCCAGGTCGAAGCGCAGGCCGTCCACGTGCATGTCCGCCACCCAGAAGTGCAGGCAGGTCATGATCAGATCGCGAACCACGGGATGGTTGCAATTGACCGTGTTGCCGCAGCCGGAGAAGTTCAGGTAATCTCCGCGCGGCCCGATCATGTAGAAGAGCTCGTTGTCGAGCCCGCGAAACGAGTAAGTTCGGCCACGATCGTCGCCTTCGCCGGTGTGATTGAAAACAACGTCGAGGTACACTTCGATGCCGGCATCGTGAAAAGCCCGCACCATGTCGCGAAATTCGTAAACCTGGCCATGGTCCGGGCCTGACGAGGCGTAAGCGCCCTTGGGAGCCGCGAAGGCAATGCTGTTATAGCCCCAGAAGTTGCGCAGCTTTTGGCCGGTGATCGGGTTGCTGAACGGGCAATCGTCCTCGTCGAACTCGTGCACGGGCAGCAATTCGACGGCGGTGATGCCCAGGTCCTTCAAGTAGGGGATTTTTTCCATCAGGCCCGCGAAGGTGCCGGGTTTGGACACGCCGCTCGATGGATGGCACGTGAAGCCACGCACGTGCAGCTCGTAAATGATGGTGTCCTCGAGCGGGGTCAGGAGCGGGGCATCCTCGCGCCAGTCGTAGGGCCGGCGCACGAACAGGCTGCGGCGGGTGGTGCCGTGCATGCCGGTGCGCTTGTCGAAGTAGTCGGTCGAATCGGTGCCCCAGACGCTCTTGCCGGCCAGGGCGGTGCACGCGGGATCGAACAGCACCAGATTGGCGTTGAAGCGATGCCCCGCTCCGATCGGGCCATCGACGCGCCAGCCATAGCGAAAGGTCGGCGGCAGCCCCATGACCTGGATGTGCCAGTGGTTGCCGGTGCGATTCTTGCGCGGATCGAGGGCGATCTCGGCCAGGATGCCGTCGCCCTGAATGGGCGATAGCACGATATGAACAGACGTACCGTGCCGACACAGGAGGGAGAAATTGACACCGTCGGCCAGGGCCGTCGCCCCGAGCGGCAACGACCGACCACGCGCTGTGCGAAAAGTGTCCATGGGTTGTCAAGATAGGGTCATGCCGGCGTTTCGTCGAGGTTGCGCGCCGGGGGCGGAAATACGTCGTCCAAATAGGAGGATGGCGAGCCGAGGCCCGTAAGGGCCCGGGTTATACTCATCCGGGCCCTTACGGGCCTCGGCTCGCCGGGACTTGTTATGGACAAAACGATAAGATAACTGGCACAATGGCAAGGATAGTGGGTTTATCGAAATTCATTCGTTCTTCAAATATCTTGACGAAACCCCAATCCAAGGTATGGCGGCCTTCGTCGTAAGGGGTGAGGGTATGAGCGAGTTGGCTGTGAGCGCCCAGAAAGTGCGGCCGATGCAAGCAAACGGAGTGGACCTCTCCGCGGAGGAGTTCGTTCGCGCTTTCAACGAGGTCCGCGTTGAGCTGGTCAGCACGCTGTTTTACATGCTGGGAAATCAGGAAGACGCTCAGGACGCCGCCCAGGACGCTTTCCTCAAGTGCTGGCGAACTCGAAAGTCCTTGAGGGAAGTCCGTAACATGCGTGGTTGGATCTTTCGCGTCGGCCTCAACGCCGCCAAGGATTTGCAAAGAAGCGCCTGGCGCCGCCGCTCCAGGCCCCTGCTGGACAACGCTCCGCAGCCGCCCAATTGCGAGCCGTCGGCCAGCGAGGTGGTGGAGGAGAAAGAGGTCCAGGAACGGCTGCGGGTCGCCCTGATGGAGCTTCGGGCCGAGGAAAAGGCTGTGTTCTTGCTCCGGCAGAACGGCGACCTGACTTACGAAGAGATCGCCGACCTAAGGCGGTTGCCGGTCGGCACGGTCAAGACGCAGATGCGGGCGGCGCTGCAGAAGCTGAAGAAAGTTTTGAAGGAGTGATGATCCACCAAGCCCGCATGCGAGGTACTCCGAGCCTGCGGGGTTATAACTGGAACTGACAACTGATTCCGATGACTACTTGCGAACATACTTCTGGTCAGCTTTTGGATTTCCTCTACGGCCTTCTGGACGGCGATGAGCTGGGTGAGATGCGCGCCCATCTGGACGGCTGTCCCCCGTGCCAGGCTGCCCTCAAGCTCGCCCAGGAACAGCAGCGCTTGTTTTCGCAGGCGGCCCGTGTTTGTGAAGCGGTCAAGCCATTCGCCGCCCCCGACTTCGACGCGCCGCTGGCTGAACCCGCGCCTGTGATCGCGGCCGCGGCCGCCATCCAGCCCGCGCTGCCGATGCAACCGCAGGCCAACGGAACGGCGCCCCCCGCCAAGGTTCGTGTGCCGCGCTGGATGACGTTCTCCGCCGTCGTTCTCGCCGCGTCCGTGCTCCTGGCCATTCTTATTGGCGAGACCTATTCCACGGGCCTGACCTATCGGGAATCGCAGCTTTCCCAGGCAAAATCAACGGTACAGACCACGGAAGTTTTGTTCGCCAAGGCCCAGAAAGCATGCGAAGAGCAGCTCAAGAGCCTTCCCGGCGATCAGGCCAGGGACGTGCTGCACCTGCAGGTTTCCGCCCCGGCGCAGTATCATCCGCAGGCTCCGTCGAGCTGCACCGTGCAAACCGCCGGGTTGTCCGGAGAAGCTCGCAGGGCCAGGGTCGTCGTGCAGGTGCTCGACAAGGCTGGCAAGCAACTCGCCAGGCAAGAAGCCGACTGCGACGGTCTGCAAACGGTGCAACTGCCGCCCGGCCTCGCCGCCGACGATAATCAGGTTTTTTTTGAAGTGAGCGCTCTCGCGGAATCGGCCACGGCCAAGGTGGAGGCGAAGCTGCGTCAGTCCGAGCCGACGTTAGTCACGCACCTGGCCACGAACAAGACCGCCTACCGCATCGGCGATCTGCTCTTCTTTCGCACCGTGACCCTGGAAAACTTCAGCCTCAAACCGGCCGCCAAGGCGATTCCTTTGCGTTTCTCGCTGGTCAGCCTCGACGGCAAGGTCGTCAAGCAGCTGCCCGTGACGCAGACCGCGGCGGGCGGCATCAGCGGCGGCGAGTTCGCTCTGACCGCCGACATTCCGAACGGCATCTACTCCCTGGAAGTCGCGGCCGGTGCGGGCAACGGCGTTGGTCCCGTGCTGCAGCGACGCCGGCTGGAGATCATCAGCGACGATACCCCGCAAATCGTGCTCAACGGCAAGAAGTATTATCCGGGCGACAATGTGCCCTTCGACCTGGTCGAGCGCCAGAAATCCGGGCCGGTGGCCAAGGCCGCCGTCACCATTCAGTCGCTCGCGCCCCAGGCGGCCGGTCCCGCCGCCCCGATGCAGAATACCGTCACCGACGACAAGGGCCGGGGCAATCTGAAGCTCTCCGCAAATTTGAACTCGACGCGGGCGCCGTATGAATTCCGCGTCAACGACGGCAAGAACAATCGCTCGATCATTCAATCGGTTCCGGTCATCCCGTCCAAGATCACCGTGGACTTCTATCCCGAGGGCGGCGAACTGGTGGACGGTCTGCCGGCGCGCATCTACTATCGGGTCACGTCGCTGGACGGCGAACCGATCTTCCCGCGCGGCAAGATGATTTTCCGCTCCTCCAAGGGCGTCCTTTACGAGTCCCCGGCCGGGCAGGCGACCGGTGTGTTCACCTTCACTCCCAGCATCGTCGAGTCCTACGCGGTACGGATCGACGATCCGCAGTTCGAGGTCGTGCAAACCGATCCCATTGAAAAGCTCGGCGTCCAGGCGAACGGCCTCACGCTCAGCATCCCGACCGGCGTGTCCCATGATGGTGAGCCGATTCGTGTGCTCCTGGCCAACAAGGGTGAATCGAAACGCATTGTTGTCATGGTTTCCTGTCGCGGGCAGATCGTGCAGCATGAAGCCGTGCAGGTCGGCGAAGGCAAGACCGAACTGAAGCTAAACGCCCCGGCCGGTATCGCCGGTGTACTTCGGGTCTCCGCTTATCAAGCTGGGCCACAAGGTTTGCTGCCGCTCGCCGAGCGCCTGGTGTTCCGTATGCCCAGCCAAAAACTGGACCTGGCCGTGACCACGCAGGGCGGCAGGCTCGGCAACGTGGCCCGTGGACAAAAGGCTCAGCTCGAGATCAAGGGCGTCAACGAAAAGCAGCAACCGACCGGATATTTCGCCCTGGCTTACGTCGTGGATGCCAAGGTAAAGACCGACAAGGAATGCGATCTGCCGACGCACTTTTTCCTGGCCGGCGATGTGCCGAACGACGACCTGGAACAGGCCCAGATCGTGGTGCGCGACGACCAGGCCAGCCGGCAAGCGCTTGACCTGTTCCTGGGCGCCCAGCCCTGGCGACGTCTCCCGGATGCCGGGCCGGAGTCGAACATCGCCCAGCTCGCGCAGCTTCGCGACGAAGTGGCCAAGGCCGAGGGCGGCGCTGCCAAGAAGCTGCAAGACCGAGGCCTGGCTGCGGCCGTGGTGCCGGTGCTGCTCAGCCTGGAAAACGCCGGCCTGAGCCAGCTTCAGGCTCAGTATGAAACCCGGCTCGCGAAGTCGTTGTCCACGGCTCGCAATGATTTCCTGGACCTCAAAAACGGACTGGCCAGTAAGCAGGATGCCCAGAAAGCACATTACCAGGCCGTCGCCGCCGACCTCGCGGAGTATCGGCAATTGCCGCAGAATTACTTGCGGCAAGCGATGAGCATCGTGGTGCTGCTATGCCTGGTCCTGGGTGGTTCGCTGCTGCTGTTCGGCGTCGTCGCGGTTCTGCGGCAGCGGCGAGCGACGATGGCCCTGGGCGGTTCGTTCGCGGCTTTCGGCCTGTGCATGGTCCTATATCTCACGGCTCGCCAGGTCAGCGTCGAAATTGCCGGCACCCCGGCGCCGGCCGACCTGGATATCCGTCCCTGGAAGAGACTGTCGCCCCAGGGTCCAGCGCTCGCCCTGGCGCAGGCGCCCAAGATGGACGCGACCATGCTGCCGCCGGGCCAATATTCCCTGGCGCCAATTCAGAACGTGGATAGGCAACAAGTCCGCGAGCAGCTCACTGCCAAGTTGGAAAAGGAGCAGGCCGCGTTTCCCAAGGCCGGCGTCGATGCCCTGTCCGTGGCCAAGCTCACCGAGGCGAGCAACAACAATCAGGTCGGCGGCGGCGGCTACTTCGGCCAGGCTCAGGAGCGACGCTTCGCTGAGGCCAAGAGTTTCCAGGAGAATTACGCACCCACAGCGCCGGTGCCGCAGCCCGTTCCACCTCCCGGCGCGGCCGGCACAAAGGATCCCGGCGTGCACCCCAAAGGTGTTGCCAAGAAGGGCGATTCGGCTAAGGACGCTCTTGCCGACAAGCTGAAGAAAGCCGATCACGACCTGCAAAACGCCCTGAACCTGCAAAACTCGCCCTACATCTGGCCGAGGCAGGGGCAGCCCGACACCATCGTCTGGTTCCCCGCCCTGGTGACGGAGAACGGCGTCATGTCCCTGAACTTCCCCGTGCCGAACCTGGCTGCCACCTATCGTGTCATCGTGCATGGCCATAGCGCCGATGGCCGACTAGGTTACTTCGAGGGGAATCTCGAAGTTAAATAGCCTTTTGGGGGCAAACCTGTCGCGGTATTGCTCCACACCGAGGGCGGGGAAGATTTGGAACGTCTCCTCATGGGGCATTCACCCAACCTGCAATCGATTTTGGAAGCCGCTCGGAAGCGATTTCGAGAGGGAGGCGGCATTCCTCATGAAGCGTTTTGGAAAGAAGTCGAAGCCGACAACGCCGGCAGAACCCCCAGAAGAATTCGCACAGGAAAGAACAACCGAATGAGGCGAGGAAGTTGATCGGGAACGTGTCGAGACCTTATTATGCCTGAGCGTGTCTACATCGAGACCACCGTCGTGAGTTACCTGACGGCACGGCCCAACCGCGATGTGGTGATCGCTGGCCATCAGCAGGTCACCCACGAATGGTGGGACACTCGACGCGAGAGCTATGAGCTTTGCGTGTCGCAGCTCGTTCTCGACGAGGCAGGGGCCGGCGACGAGCAGGCTGCCCAGGAGAGGCTCGTGGTGCTGCGGCCGATGCTGGTGCTCGAAACGACACCCGAAGCGCTGGAGTTGGCGAAGGAATTGCTTCAAGCAGGAGCATTGCCGGAGAAAGCGGCAGGCGACGCGCTGCACATCGCCGTTGCGGCCACGAAGGCGGTCCCCTTTCTGTTGACCTGGAATTGCCGCCACCTGGCCAATGCTGTGATGCGACCCGTGATCGAAGCCGTTTGCAAAGCCAAGGGATTCAAGGCTCCTATAATTTGTACGCCCGAAGAACTACCGGAGGCCAAACCATGAACGATCCAATTGTCGATGAGGTTCGTCGGGTTCGGGACGCCCACGCTGCCCGTTTCAACTACGATCTGGATGCCATTTTTCGGGACATCAAGGAGCGCGAAAAAAAGAGTGGTCTTAAGTTTGTCCAGGGAGTGGCTCGTCAGCCGGTGGCGAACCAGGCACAGCCCACGGAAACCGCCAATTCGGTTTCTCCGGACCCAACGTTGCCGAGGGCGGCCGTGGCGGCTGAACTTTAGCGTCCGGCGAGGTCACCATGGGCAATGAGCAGTCAATTGTGGCTGATTTCGTCCGATCCAACCGTAAGGCAATGGCGGGTTATGTCCGCCAAAAGCTTGTCGCGGCGGGCGCAAAGCCGCATCTGGATCGCCTTGGAAAGGAAGGCATCGAATCCCTGGAGAACGAAGCCGCTGGGGTCTTGCTTGATCTCGCTTGTGCCTTCCTTCGTCGATTACATCCAGAGCAAGAGATTCAGGCCGAAGATTTGCTTGCAAAGCTCCCTGCGGACGTGCAAAAGACTATTCGGCTACCGCGCTCGGACGCGTATCATGAGCTGATGGCAAAACTCCAACGTGAGGAGTAGAGTGTCTTATTAGGTAAACTGTTAGCCCGAGGGACCTGCGTTGAAACACGATCGCAACCGCATCACTTCTTTCCTGACTTCTCTTCTTCGCCTCCAGCGATGCTCGTTCTTTCTCCCGGCACTTGTTCTTTTCGTTCCAGGATTGGTCCTGGCCGGCGACTCGACTCCCCTCCGCTGGGGCGCCGATGCGGGCGATGGCGTGCCCTACGTCTTCCGGGACACCAAGGGCAACCTGGTAGGCTTCGAAGTCGATCTGAAAGATGCGCTGGCACGCGAGCTGGGCCGGGAAATCGAGCCGGTCCAGTGCGAGTTCGAAACCATCTTTCCCGGGCTTGAGCGCGGCGACTTCGACTTCGCCATGAACGGCCTGGAAATCACGCCGGAGAACATGCGGCGCGCCCGTTTCACCAGGCCCTACTACGTTTATCAGCTTCAGCTGCAAGTGCGCCGGGGGGAAAGGCGTTTTCGTACCCTGGACGAACTGAAAGAGAAGGGCCTTCGCGTCAGCACCCTCAGCGAATCAGCCGCGGCACGGCTGCTCGATAGAATGGGCATCGATCACGACGCTTCTCCGGATCAAAAGGCCCCGTACGAGGATCTGAAACACGGACGCGTGCAAGCCGTGCTGCTGGATCTGCCGGTGGCGATCTATTATGCCGCCCCCGATCCGAACCTGAAATACAATCGGCGCGTGGACGGCCTGGAGTTCGCCGGGCCGCCCTTCGCCGAGGGCTTCTACGGCATCGCGGTGAAGAAGGACAATGAAGCCCTCGCCCGCCAGCTCAACGAGGCCCTGGCCCGGCTGCTCGAATCGGGCGAGATCAAACGCATCCTGCAGAAGTGGGAGCTGTGGAACGTCGATCAGTATCGGATCGCCGATTTCACGGCTCCGGACGCCAGGGCCGAGGCGACGCCGTTTTCGGTGTATTTTCCGATGCTCCTCTGGGGAGCGCTGGTCACAGTCGGCATCACCGTGGTGAGCATGGCCCTCGCCATCCTGCTGGGATTGGCGATCGCGCTGGCCAGACTCTATGGCCCGTGGCCGCTGCGCTGGCTGGCGGTGGGCTACGTGGAGTTTTTCCGCGGCATCCCGGTGCTCTTGCTGCTTTACTTCCTCTATTATGGGCTCGCGGACATGGACGTGGTCAATCTGCATCCGCTCCTGGCCGCGATTGTGGGTTTTGGGCTCAACTATGCCGCGTACGAGGCGGAGATCTATCGGGCCGGCATCAGCTCGATTCCGCTGGGCCAATGGGAAGCGGCCGCGTCTTTGGGCATGTCACCGGTGCTGACGTTTCGCCGGATCATCTTGCCCCAGGCGGTGCGCGTGATCTTGCCGCCGATGACCAACGATCTGGTCGCTCTTTTCAAGGACACCAGCGTCGT
>Ga0182024_10023599_pt1 | contig 10997 bp, 11 predicted proteins | sample P32metaG_FD_120480 | JGI IMG/M metagenome (GOLD analysis project Ga0182024, IMG submission 120480) | Permafrost microbial communities from Stordalen Mire, Sweden - P3-2 metaG (Illumina Assembly) | ecosystem: Environmental > Terrestrial > Soil > Wetlands > Permafrost | place: Sweden: Stordalen... | reverse complement strand
CGTGGCGCTCGCGGCGCGTATCCTCGGGATCCCGGCCACCATCGTCATGCCCGAGGACGCGCCGGCATCAAAGCTCGCCGCGACGCGCGCATATGGCGGCTGTGTCGTCACCTACGATCGGTATCGGGAGAACCGCCAGGAAATCGCCGAAGTGCTCGCCCGTGAGAGCGGCGCGCCGATCATTCCCCCGTATGACCATCCCGATGTCATCGCCGGTCAGGGGACAGCCGCGGCGGAGCTCCTCGAGGAGGTTGGACCGCTCGACAGCCTCTTCGTCTGCCTGGGAGGGGGCGGCTTGCTGGCGGGGTCGCTTCTGGCGGCGAAGGCGCTTTCTCCCGCTTGCAAGGTGTATGGCGTGGAGCCGGAGGCTGGGAACGACGGCCAGCGATCGCTCCGCGAGGGCTTCATCGTGAGCATCGACGTGCCGAAGACCATCGCCGACGGCGCTCAGACCCAAAGCCTCGGAAAAATCACCTTCGAGATCATTCGGCGCGGCGCATCAGGCATCCTGACCGCCTCCGATGCGGAGCTCATCGACTGCATGCGTGTGTTCGCCAATCGCCTGAAGATCGTCGTCGAGCCGACGGGGTGTCTGGGTTTCGCGGCGGCCCGCAGCCATGCTGCGGAACTCACGGGCCGGCGGGTGGGCGTCATCATCAGCGGCGGGAACGTGGATGCGGATCGTTATGGAGCGCTGCTCGCCGCCGACGGACTCGACGCCTCCTAAGGCTTTCCACTAGAGTAGCGCCACCAGCGAAAAGGGAGATTTCGATGCCCATGTCAAAGCGCTTGGCCGCCGAATTCATCGGAACCCTTTGGTTGGTACTCGGCGGTTGCGGCAGTGCCGTCCTCGCCGCTGCCTTCCCAGGCCTCGGCATCGGGTTCGTCGGCGTAGCGCTCGCGTTCGGCCTGACGGTACTCACGATGGCGTATGCCATCGGCCACGTATCGGGTTGCCATCTCAATCCTGCGGTGAGCGTGGGACTTTTTGCGGGCGGAAGATTTCCCGCCAAGGATCTCGTTCCCTACGTGGTTGCCCAAGTCCTCGGCGGCATCGCCGGAGCGGGAATTCTGTATGTGATCGCCAGTGGCCATGCCGGATTCGATCTCGCCGGCGGCTTCGCCTCGAACGGCTATGCGGAGCATTCGCCGGGCGGCTACGGTCTTGCTTCGTGCCTGGTCACCGAAGTCGTCATGACCTTCGGCTTTCTCTTCGTGATCTTGGGGTCGACTCATGGCAGTGCGCCGAAGGGCTTCGCCCCGATCGCCATCGGGCTGTGCCTCACGCTGATCCATCTCATCAGCATTCCAGTGACCAACACCTCGGTCAATCCCGCGCGCAGTACCGGCCCCGCCTTGTTCGTAGGCGGCTGGGCGCTGTCTCAGCTTTGGCTATTCTGGGTCGCGCCCCTCATCGGCGCGGTCCTCGCGGGCGTCGTCTATCGCTGGGTCGGCGGCGACGAGCCCGCGCCGGTTCCGGTGACCGGAAAGCCCTGAGTGCGCGGCGGTCAGCTCGTTTACGCTCGCGCCTACGCCCGTGCCTGACCAAACAGCTTGGTGATCTCGCGATTGAAGGCGGGAAGATCGTCCGGCTTGCGGCTGGTCACGAGTTTTCCGTCGACAACCACCTCTTCATCGACCCACTGAGCCCCTGCATTGGTGAGATCGGTCTTGAGCGACGGCCATGACGTCATCTTGTGACCGCGGGCGGCCCCCGATTCGATCATCGTCCAAGACGCATGGCAGATCGCGCCGACAGGTTTGTCCGCATCGAAGAAGGCCTTCACGAATTTGACTGCTTTCGGTTGCATTCGCAATGCGTCCGCATTGATCACACCGCCCGGGAGTACCAATGCGTCGTACTTTTTGGGGTCCGCGCCATCCAACGCCTGGTCCACGGAGACTTCGTCGCCCCATTCCTTCATTTTCCAGCCCCGCACCTTACCTTGCTTGGGCGAAACGATTTCGGTGTCAGCGCCGGCGTCATCGAGGGCCTTGCGGGGCTCGGTGAGCTCTGCCTGCTCGAAGCCGTCGGTTGCCAGGATCGCGACTTTCAAACCTTTGAGTGTGTCTTTGGCCATAAGTAGCTCCTCATTAACTGATGGAATACGACTGAATAAGAAATAGGAATTCGACAGGGGAGATGAGCATCCTAGGCCGCGTTGCGAGTCGCAAACGTCGGACGCGATGCGTGATTCGAGTCGGACGATGCCGACCGGTGGCCGGGGAAGCCCTCCACGTGCGAGAGGGGCGATCATGTTGCGTTTGGCACCGCTATACTGATTTAACTGGTGGTTTCGCGACCTCGGCGGAAACATCCCGATCATTGGCGGGCCCCGATCATGACGAACAAGGCGGTGAAATATATCGTCGTGACGATCTCGGCGGCAGCGATCCTGGCCGCGCTCGCTTTCGTCGGCAGCGGTTATCTAGCCACCCGCCGCGCCGACCGAAAGGCCGACGACCTGCGTGCGGCGGTGCATGCAATGAGCATGCAGGACCTTGCAGCCGCCATTGCCCGATGCGATGCGCCATCCGGGCCCGCGACGAGCCCGAGCGGCGCGGTGCGGCGGGATGCAGCTTATTGCGAGGACGTGGCGCGCGAACTGGATGACCGGCCCCTGGAGATGGTCAAAGTCAAGCCGATCGTCACCCCTTGATGTGCGCGCCGGCGCCGCGCTAACTCGGCTGAACTAAGCCTGCCGCAATCGCCCGCGCCGAAAGTCGGCGATGATCTCACGCGCTGCGTTGTGTCCGGGCGCGCCCGTCACGCCGCCGCCGGGGTGCGTACCCGAGCCGCACATGTACAAGCCTGCGAGCGGCCCGCGGTAATCGGCGTATCCCAGCATAGGGCGCGCGGAGAACAGCTGGTCGAGGCTCAAGGCGCCATGAAAGATGTCGCCGCCGATGAGGCCGAAAGTGCGCTCGAGATCGAGCGGGCTCATGATTTGCCGTCCGATCACCGAGGCCCTGAAGTTGGGTGCATGGCTGTTGACCAGATCGATCATCACGTCCGCCACTTCGTCGCGGTGCGCGTCCCACGACGCGCCATTCGGCAGCGCCGGGGCGACGTGCTGGCAGAACAGGCTCGCGACATGCTGCCCCGGCGGCGCGAGACTGTCGTCCAGCGTCGATGGGATCAGCATCTCGACGATGGGCCGCTTCGACCAGCCGCCGGCCTTGGCGTCCAGATAGGCCTGATCCATGTAGGCGAGGCTGGGTGCCATGATGATGCCGGCGGTGTGATGGTCCGCCAAACTGCGCCCCGCCAGCACATTGAAATCGGGGAGCTCGGACAGCGCGACATTCATTCGGAACGTGCCGGAGCCGCAGCGCCAATGCGCGATGCGTTCTCGAAAGTCCGCATCGAGAAGGGATGGATCGATCAATCGCCCGTACAGCAGTTTCGGGTTCAAATTCGAAACGACGCACCGGGCGCGGAAGGTCTCGCCGCTCTCGGTTACGACGCCGGCGGCGCGTCCCGATTCGACCAGTACTTCGCGCACCGGGCTCGATAGCCGGATGTCGACGCCGCGCTCAGCGGCGGCGGCGGCCATGGCCTGCGTTATCGCGCCCATTCCGCCAATCGCGTGGCCCCAGGCGCCCTTCTTGCCGTTGACCTCGCCGAACACGTGATGCAACAGCACGTACGCCGAGCCGGGTGTATAGGGGCTTGCATAATTGCCCACGATGCCATCGAAGCCGTAAGCGGCTTTGATCGGCGCGCTCTCGAACCAGGTGTCGAGGTAATCGCCCGCCGACTTCACGAACAGCGCGAGAAGCTCGCGCCGCATCGCCATGTCGAGCTTCGAGATACGCCGGCCCAACCGTGCACTGCGCAGAAGCTCGGGAAGCGACTCGAGCCACCCGGCTGCCGTCACGTTGGGCGGTGTCTCGAGCACCATGTCCCGCAGCACATCGGCAATGACATCGAGGCGCTCGGCGTAGGCCGCGAGCCGGGAAGCATCGCGGGGCGAGAATTTCGCCACTTCGGCTTCGGTGTTGCCGCCGCCCACCTTCAAATAGCGTCCATCGTCCAGGGGCAAAAAGTTGGAGATCCTGCGCTCCACCACCCGCAAGCCGTGGCGCGCCAATTCCAAGTCGCGGATCACCTTGGGGTTGAGCAGCGACACCGTGTACGAAGCGACCGAGTTGCGGAAGCCCGGATGGAACTCCTCGGTAACGGCCGCACCCCCCACCACTGCACGACGCTCGAGCACGGTCACCTTCAGCCCCGCCGCCGCCAGGTAGGCCGCACACGTGAGGCCGTTGTGGCCGCCGCCGATGATCACGGCGTCGCGCGAGCGGTCAGCCACGGGACCTCGCGCCAGTCGCCCTCGCACGATTTGTCAACAGGCGGGGGAAGGCGCCGTTACAGAGCGCATTGACCCAGTCCTCGCAGAGCGCGATGGCTTCACGCGGTTTGAAGTTCACCGGGCTCAAGCTCAATTCCACCCACAGCCCGTCGAGCAGCGCGGACAGCGCGATCGCGCCTTGTCTCAGCTTGAAAGGCGGCGCGGCGCCGGAATCGGATAGCTGTCCGAGCATGGACTCGAGGATCGAGCGGTACTTGCCATAGGTCTTGTCGTGTATGGCGCGGATCTCGGGGGAATGGGCCACCATGCTCCAGAACACCAGCCATACATTGAACAATTGGGGATCGAGCAGCTCGGGTGCGAACGAGGCGCGAAAAAATCCGCTCAGCCGATCGCGCGGCGATACGGCTTTGTTGTCCGCCTGCGCGCGAATGGAATCCTGCAATCCCAGTGCCAGCGTCTCATACGCCACGGCCACCAGCCCGGACTTGCTCGGGAAGTGATGATTGATCAAGCCGATGGACACACCGGCCGCGGCGCTGATCCGGCGCACCGACACGCCTTCGTGTCCGTATCGCTTGAGGCAGCTCAGTGTCGCCTCCACGAGCGCCTCGCGCCGAACCGCCGGAGTGGCTCGGCGAAATTTAGGTACCGTCCGCTTGGTCGCCATGGATGTCTCTCTTGTTCGTTATTCGCCGCCCCAAGGGTCGCCGGCCGCAGCGGTTCGTCGGAGCCTTTTATATCACGACCGGTTTGAACGGAGTTCCCTCGAGCTCATACCGGAAAATCGCGCGCGTACGGGATATCCTCCGGAGTCGATTCAAACTCCCGGGCGTAGCGATGGCCGCTGTGGACCGCATGTACGATGGCCCCGGGAGCGTGGCAGTCGCCGATCCGCGTGACCGTCGCGATATCCGCATCTTCGAGATCCGTTGGACGTGCGATGAGCGCGCGGTACAGATCGTCGTTGGGCTTGCGGATGCCGACCAGCACCAGTGATCTACACGGCAAGCGTGATTCGCTTCCCGTATATACATCCGCGATCGACACCGACTCGCCGTCGAAAGCGGTCACCCGCTTCAAAGTATGGATGGGCACTCCTGCCTTGGTCAGCGCGCGGTGCACGAGCGGCAGCTCGTTGGTCATGAACGTCCAGGCGGAGGCGTTGCCGGCCGTAGTTACGTAAGTGACGCCGCCGGGTTGTTTCGCCAACTGCTCCGCGATGGCTCCCGCGAGGTAATAGTTGTCGAAGTCGAATATGACAACCGGTCCTTCTGGAACGATGCCGGCCGCGATATCGTCGGGTGTGTACACGGTGGGTCCGGCAATTTCTCCCACCGGAAACTCCAACGTCGAGAACAGCATCCGAGTCCAGCGAGCCCCCGTCGCGATGACGACGTGCTTGTGCTCCAAGGCCAGGATATCCTCGACGCCAAGCGCGCTTCCCGGATAGAGGCTGACATTCGGCCGCTCGCGAAGTTGCCCGAGCCGCCAGTCGACCACGCGTCCCCACGCGGACAGCCCGGGAAGCCGGCGTTCGAACTTGAGCCGGCCGCCCAATTCCGTCGCTGCATCCGCCAAGGTCACCCGGTAGCCGCGGCGGGCGAGAGTCACCGCACAGTCGAGCCCGGCGGGGCCGGCGCCGACGATCAGAATCGACGAGTCGCTGGCCGGAGGCGCGAACACTTCCGGATGCCAATTGCGCCGCCACTCCTCGCCCGCTGTCGGATTCTGCGTGCAGCGCACGGGCACTCCGTCATGCCAGCTCGAGATGCAGATGTTGCATCCGATGCATTCTCGGATCTCGTACTCCCGCCCTTCGTCAATTTTCTTAGGCAGGAACGGGTCGGCGATGGAGGGCCGCGCACCGCCGATCAGGTCCAGAATCCCGCGCTTGACCTGCGAGACCATGACATCGGGCGAGGTGAATCGTCCGACGCCGACCACGGGCTTATCGGTCAGGCGCTTCACGAAATCGATCACCGGCTCGTGACTGCCCTCGGGAGAAAATCGCGACGGTGCGCAGTCCGTGGGACTCGAGTCCATTTTGACGTCCCACAGATCGGTCGATTCGGACAGCAGGGTCACCACTTCGTGCGCTTCCGATGGCTGGTTGCGCCCGGGCTTGGCGCGCAGCTCCTCCAGGCTGATGCGCAACGCCACGGCGCACTGATGGCCGACGGCGTCGCGCGTGACTTCGAGGAGCTCCCGTACCAAACGGACGCGGTTCTCGATGCTGCCGCCGTAGGCGTCGGTGCGATGGTTGTATTCGGGCAGCAGGAACTCGTAGGGAAGGTATCCCATGCCCGCGTACACGTACACGATGTCGAATCCCGCCTGCATGGCGCGCTTGGCAGCCGCGGCTTGCCACTTGAGCAGGTCTCCGATATCCGACGCATCCATACGCCGCGGCCGCAGGTTTCCCATGAAACCGATGTGAGTCGACATCCAGGGCATGCCCGAGGGCGAGAGGGGCGCGATGCGGCTGGTACGGTTGAGCGTGCACGCACCGCCATGCCAGAGCTCTATGCCCGCCAGCGAGCCGTGACGGTGAACCTCGTCGGTCATCAGGGCGTGGGCGCGGATGTCCTTATCGTCCCACAGAATGCCGAAGGGGAGCGGCGAATCATCCGAGCTCGGGTGCATCGATACGGCCCCCGTGCACACCACGCCCCAGCCGCCTTCGGCCTTGATGCCGCGGAAACGGGCGCGGACGTGGGGGAGCGAGTTGGTCATGCCGCTGGCATGCGGCACTTGGTAGAAGCGGTTCGGCGCGATCACCGGGCCGATGCGTACCGGCTCGAACAAGATGTCGAAGCGCTGATTACGCGCCATGGCGGGGCCTCCCCAAGTATCCTGCGTGAAGGCCGCCGAGAGTAATTGATCGGTCGTATAGTAGCAACCGCCAGCCGGCCGCGCCCGGGACGAACGAAGGCCGCGGAACTTCAGCCGATCGTGAGCGGCTGCGTCAGGCTGCGCGGTATTCCCGGAAGCCGACACCGAGCGCGCTCGCGACGGCTTCGTGCGTCAGCTGGCCGGCATGCACGTTCAGGCCGTGGGCGAGACCCGCATCCTTCGCCAGGGCGCTCTTCCAGCCGTAATCAGCGAGAGCCTTGACGTAGGGCAGCGTGGCATTGGTCAACGCGAACGTCGACGTGCGCGGCACCGCGCCCGGCATGTTGGTGACGCAATAGTGAATGACCCCGTCGAGCACGAAGGTGGGCTCTGCATGCGTGGTGGGGCGGCTCGTCTCGAAGCAGCCGCCCTGATCGATGGCGATGTCGACGAGGACCGCGCCGGGCTTCATGGTCTTGACCATGGCACGAGTGACGAGCTTCGGCGCCGCGGCGCCTGCGATCAGCACCGCACCGATGACCAAGTCGGCGTCGCGCACCAGTTCTTCTATCGCATGCGCGGTGGAGTAAACGGTCTTCAACTGGCTGCCGAAGATCGACGACAGCTCGCGCAACCGCTTCACCGAGCGGTCGACCACGGTCACATCGGCGCGCAGGCCTACCGCCATCTCGGCCGCGTGGGTGCCGGACACGCCGCCGCCCAGGATGACGACCTTCGCGGGAGAAACGCCCGGAACGCCGCCGAGCAGCACACCGAATCCGCCGTTGGCTTTCTGCAGGCAGTTGGCGCCGACCTGCACCGACATGCGTCCCGCGACCTCGCTCATCGGCGTGAGCAGGGGAAGCGATCCATCCGATGCTGTCACCGTCTCGTAGGCGATGGCCGTGGAGCCCGAAGCCATCAGCGCGTCGGCCTGTTCCTTGTCCGCGGCCAGGTGCAGATACGTGAAGAGGATTTGATTGGCGCGAAGCATCCTGCACTCGGCCAGCTGCGGTTCCTTCACCTTCACCACCAGATCTGCGGCGGCGAATATATCGGAGGCGCGGATGGCGATCGTGGCCCCCGATGCTTGGTAATGAGAGTCCTCGAAGCCGATCCCGGCCCCTGCGCCGGTCTGCACCACGACTTGGTGGCCAGCATCGACCAGCTCCCGCACGCCGGCGGGCACCAGCCCCACGCGGTACTCATGAACCTTGATTTCCTTGGGCACGCCGATTTTCATGGATAGCTCCGCGGGATGGTTTGTTGTTTGACGCAAAACAGCGTACTCCGGCAACAAGTCAGAATTTTGCAAAAAGTCCGTCGATTGGACGCAGATACGACAGAAAACTACGTAAAATCTGAGAATTGCGCAATAAAACGCCGATTTGATCGGAGACTCCCATGAAGCTCGATCGCTACGACCGCGCCATCGTGCAAGCTCTGCAGCTCGATGGGCGAATCACCAACAGCCAGCTCGCGGACAAGGTGAGCCTGTCCGAGTCCGCGTGCTTGCGCCGGGTCCGCGCATTGGAGGAGTCCGGCTTCATCGAGGGATACACGGCGCTGATCAGCCAGAACAAGGCGGGATGCCCGGTGAACGTGTTCGTGAACATCACCCTCGATCGCCAGGAGCAGGCGTACCTGCACGCCTTCGAGGAGGCCGCGCGCAAGGTGCCGGAGGTGATGGAGTGTTATCTCATGTCCGGCGAATACGACTATCTGTTGCGCGTGGTGCTTGCGGATACTGCCGACTTCGAACGCCTGCACAGCCAGCATCTCACGCGCTTACCGCATGTCGCGCGGGTGCATTCGAGTTTCGCGCTGCGCACGGTGCAAAAATCTCGGGAGCTGCCGGTGCGCTGAGGCGGCGGCGGCCGCGATCAGGATTTGGGTTTGAGACTCAGCGAGAACGCGACCTTCACCGCGTCCGCCACCCACTCCGTGCTCTTCCAGTCGCCGCGTCCCACGCCGAAATCCAGGCGTTTTAATTCGGCGGTTCCGGAAAGATTCCCGCCCGCCGCGTTCGGTGTGAATTTGAACACGATGGGCACATCCTTGGTAACTCCATGCAGCGTCAACGAGCCGGCTGCGGTGTAGCCCGAGACGGTTTTGGTGAAGCTTTTCGTCACGTAGTGCGCCGAGGGAAAATGCGCGATGTCGAAAACGTCGGCGCCGCGCATCGTGTCGTCGCGATCCTTGTCCCCGGAATCCTCGGAGGCCATATCGATGAGCACGTCGAAATGTGCGCTATCCAAGGCGTCCGGTGAGAAATCGATGGCCGCGGAGAACTTGTGGAATGACCCCTTGAATTCCGCTCCCGCCTGCACGCCGGTGAACTCGAGACGGCTGGACGCAGGGTCCGCCGAGAAGCCCGTTGCAGGCGCCGCGGGTTGCGCCGACCCGGCGCCCAGCAGCGTGGCGGCGAGGGCCGTCGACATCATGGCCGACATCATCATTCGTCGCATCGCCAGAACCTCGCGATAGCTGCGGCCGCGACTCAGCGCTGCCGGGTGGACGGGAGCATCCGCATCAGGACGTCGTCGCGGTCCCAAAAATGGTGCTTGAGTGCTGCCAGTATATGCAACACCGCGATGGCGAACAGCACATTGCTCAGGACGTCGTGCGTGGAGCGCAGCACGTTGAAGGCATGTTCGTTTTTCGCGATCAGGTTCGGCCAGGTGAACAGTCCGAACCAGCTGACGGAGTAGTTCTTCGCGGAGGACATCATCCATCCTGTGAGTGGCATCGCGAACAGAAGCACATAAAACGCCGCATGGGTGGCGCGAGCCGCAAAGCGCTCGGCGGGCCGCATCCCGGGCGGTAGCGGCGGCGCCGGGTGCCGGAGGCGCCACGCCAGCCGCAATATCGCCAGCATCAGGATGGTCATTCCCACGCTCTTGTGACGCGCGAGGAGGGCCAGTTTGCGAGCGCCCACGGGCAAGTGCAGCGACATTCGCGCGAGCACGAATTGCGTCACGATCAACCCGGCAATCACCCAGTGAAACAATTGCGCCGGAACACCGTACCGCACCGGCTCGGTTCGTGTTGGCATCAGAAGGCTCCGCGGGCACACTGCATGCAATTGAGTTTAGCAAGAGAGCGCGTGCGCATCGTCCTGAAACTTCAGAGCGCGGTCATACTTTCGCTGGCATTGGCCGCGTGCAGTGCGCCGCCGCCGAAGCCGCCTGCGGCCCCGGCAGCGCCGGAACAGCCCGCAACTCCTGGGCGGCCCGCAACTCCTGGGCAAGCCCGGCCTCCCGGTGAGTCCCTCTATCGCATCGATCCCGCGCAATCGGAGCTGCGGGTGCTGGTCTACCGGGCTGGTCCGATGGCCTCGCTCGGCCACAACCACGTGATCTCCTGCCATTCTCTGCAAGGATGGGCGACGTTCGGGGGCGAGGCGTCCTCCGCCGCGTTCGCGTTGAGCATTCCTGTGACGGCTTTCGTGGTCGACGATCCGACGCTTCGCACCCGAGAGGGATCCGATTTTGCGGAAGACGTGACGGATGAGGCGCGGGCGGGGACGTTGCACAACATGCTGGGACCCGCCGTACTGAACGCGGCAGGTTTTCCTGCTCTCACCATAAGAAGCGTCGCAGTCGCCGCTGAGGGAGGCTCGTTGCAGGCGCGCGTGGCGCTCGAGGTGGGCGGGCATGAATCAACGCTCGTCGTGCCGTTCGTGCTCGATGCCTCTCCCGGCCGATTGGTGGCGCGCGGCGAGCTGACAGTGACCCAGTCGTCCATCGGACTGACACCGTTCAGCGTGTTCCTCGGGGCACTGAAGGTTCGGGACGATCTGCGCGTGAAATTCAAATTCGTGGCGCTTGCGGGCTGAGCCGCAGG
>Ga0182024_10023598_pt1 | contig 10997 bp, 8 predicted proteins | sample P32metaG_FD_120480 | JGI IMG/M metagenome (GOLD analysis project Ga0182024, IMG submission 120480) | Permafrost microbial communities from Stordalen Mire, Sweden - P3-2 metaG (Illumina Assembly) | ecosystem: Environmental > Terrestrial > Soil > Wetlands > Permafrost | place: Sweden: Stordalen... | reverse complement strand
TGTCCGCCGAATACGCGCGCGCGCGGTGCGAGGCCAACTTTCCGCTGCCGCCGGACTGCATTCCTGACTCGCCCCATGCCCGACCCAGTAGTAAGAACCCGCGCATGGTCGATCGCATCGTGCACTGCCGCCACCTCAAGAAGGACCTCCCTGGCCTGGACCGCCAACCCTACAAGAATGATCTTGGAAAGCGGATCTACGAGGAGGTATCGAAAGAGGCTTGGCAGCAGTGGCTCAAAGACTCGGTGAAGTACATCAACACGTACCGCGTCGATCTCGCGGCACCTGAAGGGCAAAAATTCATGCTCGAGCAGTGCGCGAAGTACTTCGGCTACGAAGAGGGGGGCCTCGCGCCGACCGCGTACGTGCCAAAGCCGGAGAGCCCTGCAAAAGAGTAGCTCGCCGTCGTCGCAGGAGCAGCGTACCTAGAAACAGCACGAACCCCGCGTCTGCCCCAACCCCACGCGATCGCGTGTGCGAGGCGTGGCAGACGAGTCCCGACCCGGCCGAGGAAGGCGCCACCTCCTCCCCCGCATCCTCGGGTCCGGCGTCTCCCCGTGCGGCATCTAGCTTCGACGATTCGGGGGCAGCATCGGGCCCACCTTCCGACGACGGAATAACGAAAGCCTCACGCCCGCCAAGCGCTCGAAGCTGCGCGAGCGTCCCCTGGAAAGAGTCGAGATCGACGGTGCCCTGAATCCCGGGCACACTTCCGTCGTCGGCGTATTGCCAGAACTGCCAGTTCGTCCAAGGCGTCGACGTATCCGGACACGTCGGACCCCAGTCTGCGACCCACGATCCGAGACGCGAGAACTGGGCGGTATTCGGCAGATCGTCCCAAAATCCGGGCGACGCGTAGACGAGGGGAGTGCGCCCCGTGAGCGCCTGGATTCGCGCGACCCACGCCGCGAGACGGGCGACGAGAACCGCTCCGCTCTCGCCGTCCATGAACTCCACGTCCGCGACCGGCGAAAGATCGGCGGAGTCGAGCGTACCCGTCTGTTCGACGAGGAGGTTCGCCTGAGAAACGGGATCTTCCGACGCGCGGAAAAACTGATACGCGCCTCGCACCATTCCCGCGGCCTGGATGCCCGACCAGTTGGCTCGAAACTGCGGATCGATCGTCTCGAGGCCGTTGCTCACCCGCGCGATCGCGAACGAGAGCCCCGAAGCCGCGACGGCCTCCCAGTGGACCGTACCCTGGTACTCGGACACGTCGACGCCGCGGAGTGTCTCGCCCGCTGCGCAAACGGTGATGCCCAACGAAGAACGCTCGACCGTCTCGGCGGCGTCGCCCGCGCCTCCGCTGCACGATGCCGCCAGCCCGAGGATGGCCGCGACCGGGAGGACGCGGAGAGCGCCGCGCGACGAGAGGATCGAGTGATAGACCATGCGCCCGTCCACCGCACGAGCCATGCCGCCTCCCCGCCGCGCCCGCCTCGCTGTTTGGTCGGAAAATTCCCTGAGGTTCGCGCTCGTTTGCGAGAACCATGAGCCGCAATGCCGTGTCCAGGGCCACTTTACGCGTTGGCCGGGCCGGGTCCGCCCCTTCTCCAGGATAAGATTGCAATGCGTACGACTTCACGTTTCTGCGTGGCCGTTCTCTTCTCGATGGCCGGGGCTTGCGGCAGCTCCAACAACGCCACCGACAACTCGGACGGCGGATCGAACACGGGTTCGGACGGAAGCTCCGGATCGGACGCCAGCTCGAGCCAAGGCGACGGGAGCTCCGCTACGGGCTCGGAAGGCGGCGTCGGTCCAGACGGGAGCCCCATCGGACAAGACGGAAGCTCGCCGCAGGATGGAAGCTCCACGCAAGATGGCGGCAGCGGGCAAGAGGCCGGACCCGCGACAGAAGGAGGGAGCGCCTCCGGCGTGCACACGGTCGGAAACCAGCTCTACGACGGCACCAAGGCGATCCGCCTTCTCGGTGTGGACGAGACGGGCAGCGAGTATGCGTGCATCCAAGGCGACGGATTTTTCGACCCCGCGACCGGCGGGGCGAACTCACAGACGTCGATCACGGCCATGCTCAGCTGGGGAATCAACGCGGTCCGCATTCCGCTCAACGAAGACTGCTGGCTTTCGCTGAACCAGACCGCGAAGAACATGGCGTACTCGGGCCAAGCCTACCAGAGCGCCATCCAGACCTACGTGAGCCTCCTCCTCACCAACAACATCTACCCGATTCTAGACCTCCACTGGACGGAGGGGCCGGGTGGCTCCGCGGCCACCGGCCAGCAGCCGATGCCGGACTCCGCCTATGGAGCGGCATTCTGGACGTCGGTGGCGACGATGTTCAAGTCGCAGAACAAGGTCATTTTCGATCTGTTCAACGAACCCTACCCGGACAACAACATGGATTCGACGAGCGCATGGCAGTGCTGGGAGAATGGGGGAGACTCCTGCCCAGGAGTGACCTTGGACGTCGTCGGCATGCAGGGCATGCTCACGGCAGTGCGCAACGCCGGCGCAACGAACTTCGTGGTCATGGGCGGCCTCGAGTACTCCAACGACCTGACGCAATGGGTCGCGAGCAAGCCCACGGATCCTGCCAACAACATCGGAGCTTCCTGGCACGTCTACAACGACAACGAGTACACGACGGCCGCAGCCATTAAATCCATCCTCGCGGCAAACATACCTATCGTCGCGACCGAAATCGGGGACGTCGCAGTCGGTACCACCCCGCCGCCGTGCGACGGCGCGTTCATCACGTCGGTCATGGACATCCTCGACAATCCGGGGAACGGCGCTCCCCCGCAGAGCTACCTTGCGTGGTCGTGGAGCACAACCAATAAGCCCGTGCTTCTCTCGAGCTACAACCCGGTCACGCCCACATGCGACGGACCGACGTTCAAGACGCACGTGATGGCGCAGTAGTACCCTCGCACGGGTGCATCCACGATCCGACGCGCTGCTCGACGAGATTTACGCCGAGTTCCCGACCTTCGAGATCCGCCCCAAGAAGGGAAGCCCGCTCCAGGGAGCCATTCACGTGGCTCTCGCGGCGATGACGTTCGGCGGGCAGCGCGTCTATTTGACGCACTACTACACCGCGATGTTCGGAAAGCTGTGGGTGCCCGAGAGCTGGGCTCGCCTTCCAGATCTCGATCGCTACGTTCTCTTGTGCCACGAGCGGATCCATCTGCGTCAGCGTCGACGTATGGGCGACGCCGGGATGGCGTTCGTGTACCTCGTCCCTTTCTTTCCGCTTTTTCTCGCCTACGGACGCGCACGCATCGAGTGGGAAGCGTACGCCGAGACGCTCCGCGCGACGGCGGAGGTCTACGGCCTCGAGTCGGCCGAACGGCTCAGACCGCAGATCGTGCGACGCTTCGTCGGGGGCGAGTACGGCTGGATGTGGCCCTTCCCCCGCGTCATTCATCGCTGGGTCGACGAAGCGTTGGCGAACTTACGTAAGTAATTAACGCGCGTCCGCGGTCCAGGCGAACGAGGCCGAGCCTACTTGCGCTCGGGCGGCGAGACGACAATCTCGACGCGCCGGTTGTTCGCTCGACCGTCCGCGGTGCCGTTGTCGGCGATGGGACGGTCCGGTCCTACCCCTTGAGCCCGAACGATCTCGGCCGGCAATCCATGGCCCACCAGGTAGTCGCGTACGGACTGCGCGCGCTTCTGGGACAGATCCATGTTGTAGGTCCGCTGCCCGACCGAGTCGGTGTGCCCTTCGATCATGATGTTGCGATCCGGCGTCGATTTGAGCGCAGTGACGACGTTGTCCAAGCTCGACATCGCCGCCGGCAAGAGCACCGATTGCCCCGACGGGAACAGCACCGCCCCGGACAGAGTGATCACCATCCCCCGCGACTCTTCCTTGATACTCGCCATCTTCGCGAGGTTCTCGAGTGCTTCCTTCGCACGCTTCTCGGCCTCGATGCGCGCCTGCCTCTCCTGGGCAAGCTGGGCTTCTGTCATCGCGACATGCTGCTGCTCTTGGGAGAGCTGCTTGCGCGCGTTCGTGAGCTCGGTCACCGTCGCCAACTGAGCGTCGCGCTGGGTCTGGTCCCGACCCTGTTCGGCCAGCTTTGTCTGTGCTATCGCCTCGGCGAGCTGGGCCTTGCGAAGCGCGACATACGCCTTGTCCTTGGTCTCGATCGAGTCGCCGCTGTCCGAGAACTCTTTGTCAGCCGCGTCCAGCGACTCGCGCGCGACGTGCACGTCCGCGGGAACGATCTGACTGGCCGACCCGGCGGCGACACGCTGATACTCCGCGCGAGCATCTTTGAGCTCCTTCGGAGGTAGCGTCGTCCCACAGCCCGCGAGGACACCGACGAGCACCAGAGAAAGAGAGAGGGGCGTCGCGAACCACGCGAACGAAGAGGTGAACCTCAGACACATCCGCTTCCTACGAGGGAGGGGCAATTGCATGGCGGTGATCTTCTCCTTATTGCCGCGCGTTCTTCAGCATCTTGATTTGATCCTTGGCCTGCTGCGCTTGGGCACGCGCCTGCGCTTCACGCGCCTCGGCCATCGCGAGCTCGGCATCGGCCTCCGCCTTCGACAAGACCAAGTCCGCATGCTTGTTGTCGCCGTCGCTGACCAGCGCCTTGGCCTTGTCGAATTCCTCCTGCGCGAGGCTCAGGTGGAGCGCCCCCTGAGGATCGGTCTGCGCCCCCACTTCGCGAGCCGCTCGGATGCCGGCTTCCGCGTTCGCCATGTGCTGTGTCGGAGGAGGAACGCCGCCACAAGCCGCGGCGGCAAGGAAGACAACTGGGAGAGAGAGCCCTTTGTGTATTCGCATCGTCTGACCTCGCCTTGGGGGGAGAAGCGGCGGAGAAGCTCGTGCCGAGCATACAGGACAAATTGCACTTCACGCGCGCTCGGGCGATATTGCAAGCTTAGAGCGATGAGCGTCGTCGGAATCGATCTCGGCACGACGAACACCGTTGTCGCCAGCGTACGGGACGGCCGCGTGCACGTGCTTGCCGACGAGCACGGCAACCGCCTTCTCCCGAGCGTGGTCTCTTTTCATCCCAACGGAAATGTTCTCGTCGGCAGCGCCGCAAAGGCCCGACGCCTCGTCGATGCCAAGAATACAATCGCGAGCGTCAAGCGTCTCATCGGTCGTCCGTGGAACTCCGACGAGATCCGCCTGGCCCAGTCCCGCTTTGCGTTCGAGCTGCGCGAGGGGACCGATCAGGGAACGCTCGTCGTCACACGCGGTGAGACGTACGCGCTCCCCGAGATTAGCGCGTTCGTACTCACGCGTGCCCGACAGATCGCGGAAGCCGCGCTCGGGGAAGTCGTCGACCGGGCCGTCATCACGGTGCCGGCCCACTTCAACGAGCTCCAACGCGTGTCGACCAAGGTAGCGGGACGCATCGCAGGTTTCGACGTTCTGCGCATCCTGAACGAACCGACGGCCGCCGCGCTCGCGTACGGCTTCGGCAAGGGAGAAGCCGGACGGGTGGCAGTCTACGACTTCGGAGGCGGTACGTTCGATTGCTCGCTGCTTCAACTGACGGGACCGCTGTTCGAGGTGCTCGCCACAGCGGGCGACACTTTCCTCGGCGGCGACGACATCGACTCTGCGATCGCCGAGATCATGTGCAAGTCCTTCCTCGCACAACACCGCTACGACCCGCACGTTGATCCTCAGGCGTTCGAAAAGCTGAGGAGCGCGGCCGAAGATCTGAAGAAAGATCTGAGCGTGAACATGCAGACCGTGGTCGACCTGCTCGAGGTCGGGCACGGCTTGGGAGGCAAGTCGCTCGATCTACGCTTTGCGATGACCCAAGCGGACCTCGACACCCTCGTGGGCCCGTTCGTCGAGCGCACGCTCGCAGTCACACAAGAGGCCCTTCATCTGGCGCACTTGTCGCCGTCGTCCTTCGACCAGATCGTGCTCGTGGGCGGATCGACGCGGATGCCCATCGTCAAGCGACGCGTCGAAGCCTATTTCGGCGTGCCCGTAATGGACCGAGTCAACCCGGACGAGGTCGTCGCCATCGGCGCCGCCGTGCAAGCCGCAGCATTGGTCGACGCGACGCGGCAAAGGAGCATCCCGCCCCCTCCGAAGCCCGGCGTCGTAAGCGCTCGACGCGATCCCGCTCCCCCCGCAGCGGTCGTGCCGGTTCTCGTCGACGTGACGCCGCGCGCCCTCGTGGTCGAAACGGTCGGCGGATTTTGCGACATCGTCATCCCGCGCAATGCCACGATCCCGTGCGAACACACGCGCGTATTCGCCACCGGTAGGGATCTTCAGAGCCACGTGCACGTACGTATCGCACAGGGAGAGGACCCGCGCTTCGTGGGGAACACCTACCTCGGCGAGCTCGAGCTGAGCGGGCTTCGGCCTGCTCCTCGCGGCGAAGTCACGGTTTCGGTGTCCTTCGAGCTCGATGCCGACGGTTCGCTTCAAGTTCGCGCCGTGGACGCGGTCAGCGGGCGCGAGGCGCGAGCCCTGATGAAGCTCGTCAGCGTCGCGCAAAGAGAAGAGGACATTCAGGAGATGGTCTCCCGAAGTCGAGCTGCGTCGGTGACCGGATAGTCGCGAACGATGGATCGCGACGCGCTCCTTGGCTGGCTCGCCGTCATCGACGAGGTGTCCTACTACGAGCTCCTCGGGGCCGATCCGACCGCCGGACAAGACGAGGTGCGACGAGCGTTCTACGACTTCGCCGCCACATTTCATCCCGACAGTCATGCCGCGCGCCCGGCGGACGAACGGTCGGCGATTCAGCGCATCTTTACCCGCGGGACCGAGGCGTACCGCGTCCTGTCCGATCCGAGCCTCCGGCAGCGCTACGACCTCATGCGGGCGGGCCCATCGGGCGCCCGGCGCATCTCGGGATCCCTCTCGCTCGGACCCATTCTGAGTGCGCCGCCCGCGCCGCCGCCCAGTCTGGCTTCCTCGACGTCCGCGCCAAGCGGGAGCGCGTCTCCCGCAGGACGCCTCGAGGACCACGTCAGGGTAATGCGGGCTCGCCCTTTCGCGCACGAGGCAGAGACTCTCGCGAAGAAGCGCGAATACGCGAAGGCCAAGCTACAGCTCAAACTCGCGATGAGCATGGATCCGAACAACCCTGCGCTCGAGTCCTATCTCCTCGACCTCGACTCGCGCATCGCGGAAGCGAAGCGAGGGCGCGGGCCCTGAGATCGGGTGAAGTTACGATCGAGTACCGGAAAGCGCCTTCGAAATCGATCGCCGCAGGACACTGTGGAACAGGACCCCAGCCGTGCGCCATCCCACGTCGAGAAGCTCGCGGTTCTCGGCGGGAAGGGCTCCGAAGTGACGGCACCCGGCGCGTACGGCGGCCGGGCTCGTGACGAGCAGCTGTTCGACCCTCTCCCGGCTTGGCCCGAAGAAGGTTCTCGCGAGGCGCCGGCGGATCCGGAGGTCGACGCCGAGCCTCGAGCGGTTCACCACTTCCGTCCACCCCGCGAGCTCCCTCTTTCGTTCGAGCACATCCGCGAGAAAGCGTCCCGCGAGGGAGCCGTATTCTATGGCCTGCGCGATTCCTTCCCCGGTGACGGGGTCGATACCGGCCGCCTCCCCGACCAGAACGAGCGGACCCGAAACGAGCGGCTCGTTCTCGGCCAGTCCTCGCTCGGCGAACCGCTTGTTCTTGTAGTCGTCGATGGCGAGACCCATCCCGGCGAGACGGGCGCCGAGGCGCGCACGAATGTCGAGGTCGCTCGGCCCCGTCCGCAGATGGTAGATCCCCCGACACACGAGATCGCGACCGCCCACGCACGTCGGAAAATCCCAGTAGTAGCCGGAGAAGCCGCGATCGCTCGTGTCGAAATGAACGAGATCGCCGTCGGGATCGCTCGCCGTGCGTTCCGTGTCCAGCTCTAGGACTTGCGCGCGCAGGGCGCCCGCTCCAAGTCCCGCCGCTTTGCGAACGAGGCTCCCCACGCCGTCTGCTCCGACGACGATGCGCGCGCGATAGTCTCCACGCGCCGTAGCAACCGTCGCACCGTGTCCGGTCACCTCGACGCGAAGGGCCGGTGCCTGCTCGAGGATGCGGACGCCGCGGTCTTGCGCGATTCGGGCCAGCGCATGGTCGAACTCGATGCGACGTACCACGCGTCCAATCTCGCCGACGCGCTGCGCTTGCTCCCCCATCCGGCCCCGGAAAGAAATGCCCCGGATGGGCACCGACGGCACGTCTGGACGCGCCCCAAGACTAGCGAGGATCTTATCGCCGCGCCCGCCCACGGCACCTGCGCAATACTTGTCTCGGGGGTACACTCCCTTCTCGAGTACGACCACGCGTTCCGCGAGGTTGGCGTCGGCCCGCACGAGGGCGAGCGCAGTCGTGAGCCCTGCGGGGCCCCCTCCGACGATCGCGATGTCGACGCTCTCCGCGCTCACGGGTGCCTAGAAGGAGCGCGGATTATAGAATCCCCGGCGAGCTCGGATGCAGGGAGGGCAGGCTCGCCCGCACTTTGTCGAAGATGTCGTTGGCGCGCTTCATGAACTCGACCACCTCGCGCGTCACGGCCGGATCGGTGACGAACTCTGGCGTCGCTTGGAGCAACTTCGCGTACGCGCGGCAGCTCCGCCCGAGTTCTATCTCGTTGCCGATCTCCTCGAAGATGGCGATCGACTGGAGGAGCTGCCCGCGCGCGTGAAGCAGGTTCTCGCCTCCGGCCGTTGCGGCCGCCTCTACCTCGCCAAGAGAACGCAGCGCCACTCCGACTTGCACCTTGCTCTGAACCTCCCGGAGAATATCCACGGCGCGAGCCGTGCACTCGCGGGCCTTGATGAACTCACGCTGCGCGAGGTACGCCTTGCCCAACCCTCGAAGCGCCTCTGCGAGCCCAAGCTTGTCGCCGAGCTCGTCGGCGAGCTCCTCGGCTTCCTTCAGATGGACGATGGCCTTTTTCACGTCACCGAGCCGGTTGTGGGTCTCGCCGATGTTCGTGAGAATGAGCGAAATCCGGTTGCGATCACCGGTCTCCTTTGCCGTCTCGTAAGCCTCGGTGAAAAGCTCGAGCGCTCGGGCATCGTCGCGTTGGTCTTGTGCGACCGTCCCGAGATTGTTGAGCGTGATGCTCACGCCGACCAGATCGCCTATCTCGCGCCGGATCGCGAGCGCTTGTTCGAAGCTGTCGAGCGCCGGACGGAATTGCCCGGAGTCCTGATAGACGAGACCGAGATTGTTGAGCGAAAGAGCGATGGAGCGACGGTCGCCGATCTTGCGACGCATCGCGAGCGCCCGCCGGGTGAACTCGAGCGCATGGGAGTAGTCGCCGCGCAACCAGTGGAGCTTGCCGATGTCGTCGACGGTGCTCGCGATGCCGCGCTCGTCCATCGATTCCTCGAAAAGCGACAGCGCCGCAGCAAGATGTCGCGACGCAGCCTCGAGTCGGCCGGTCTCTCGGTAAAGGCGGCCGATGCGCGAGTGCGCAGCGCCCCCTTTTGCCGTCAAGTCGAGACGGTACGAGCGGTCGAGCATCTCGCGAAACGCGGCCAGTGCTTCCTCGTTCCTGCCGAGCGACTGGAGCACGTCCCCGTAGTGGTGCAGCGCGACGAGGCGAAGCCCGGCGTCGACGGGTGCACCCTCCTTGATGAGCGTCAGCCCTTTGGAATAGTACTCTGCTGCTTTCGTGTTCGCGTAGTGCGAACGGGCAACGTCGGCAGCCTCGAGGTACGCACGCGCCGCCGGGGGGCGCGCTCCGGCCTTGTCGCGGTGCTGCGCGAGCATCGCGAGGTATTCCTCGTGCCCTGCGACGCTGTCCTTGAACGCGAGCCAGTCTGCGATGACCGCGTGGTAGCGCTGGCGGGCGCCCGCCGGCGTCATCTTGAGGAGGCCCTCGCGCTCGAGATTGTGCTTGAAGACGTACTCCTCGTCGCCCACGAACGTACTGTCAGGGAGCCGAAGCACGTAATCACGCTCGACGAGGTCGCGCAGCGCATCCTGCATCGATTTCACGTCCGGGCTGAGGGTCGCACTCCAGAACTCAGGCGTCGCCTCGTCTTGACGATGGATGGCCAGAAGGCCCCCGAGCCAGAAGACGCCACCCATCGTCGCGGCACGCTCGAGCAGATTGCGGGCCGCAGGCGTCAGCGCCGCGATCCGCGCTTGAACCGCATCCTCGACCGTCAGCGGGAGTTTGACCGCGGCAAGCCTCTCCGGGTGTACTGCCCATCGCTCGTCCCCGTTCGGGTCCGACCGCGTCTCGAGGACGCCGCAGTCGAGAAAGATGCGCAGCATCTGCTCGAGCAGCGCGGGATTGCCACCGGCGAGCGCGCACGCGGATTCGACCAGAGGCTCGGTGGCGCTCGTGTCGCCGCAAGGCGAGAGCAGATCGTGCATCACAGCCGCCGAGTCCATGTCGGAGAGCGGTGCGAGCTCGAGAACCGAATGGCGCGCGTCCCCGACCTTCCGCCACCCCTCGCGCCGAGACAGGAGATCGGGGCGCGCGAGCCCGAGAAGCAGAATCGGCGCTTGCAGTCCATCGATCACGTAAGCCAAGAGATCGAGCGACTCCTCCTGCGCCGCATGAAGATCGTCGAAAACGAGAATGACCGGGCCACCGGGTCGCTGAGTCGTACGCGACGACGAGGCGTCTTCTTCCCAGAAGCGCTTGATGACGGCGCGACGCAACATGTGCATCTGATGCGGATCGCCTTCCACCGCTTTGATGAGGGCCGAGTCGAGGAACTCGAGCCCGAGAAGCTGCCCGAGAAAATAGACGACATCGCCTACTTTCCGATCCTCGAGCACGGCTGCGACTTGCGCGTGCACCTGCGCCTTGGCCGCATCCGCGTCCATTCCTTCGACGATCCCGAAGCGCGCCCGCAGGACGCGGGCGAAGATGCCGTAGGCCATGCGCTCGTCGCGCGCCGAGCCCCGGTACACTCGAATTCCACGTTCCGGCGCAGCGCCGAGGCGCACGAGAAACTCGCGCATCAGACGCGTCTTGCCGATGCCCGACGGGCCCAACATGGTAATCACGCGCGTCGTGCGGCTCTTTCGTACTTGAGCCAGCGCGTCCTCGAGCACGCGCATCTCGGCGGCACG